>Ga0101944_10002837_pt1 | contig 26336 bp, 23 predicted proteins | sample DewCreD2012metaG_FD_75245 | JGI IMG/M metagenome (GOLD analysis project Ga0101944, IMG submission 75245) | Hot spring sediment bacterial and archeal communities from British Columbia, Canada, to study Microbial Dark Matter (Phase II) - Dewar... ... | reverse complement strand
AACTTTTTATCGTGAAACACATCTCCTGGTCACTGTTTGCTGCTTTACTGATGACTGTTTTTTCCGCTTGCGCCCCGGCCCAGAGCGGCCCGGCCAAAGCGGAGCTGCCCGCCGGGTTGGCTTACGCCGAAGGCAAGGAAATCTACTTTGTTCACACCGAAGCCTCCGACCCTGGCGTGGCTGAAACGCTGACAAATATGATGAACTCACCCGTTCTGCATGTGCCGTCGCTGGCGAATGTTCCAGCGGAATCGCTGGGGCGGGTGTATGTGTTCCAGAATGGGTTGCCGGGTAAAGGCCCGTTTGGCTTTCAGGAGGATGTGTTCGACAATCCGCCCGGCTCACCTGGCTACACTCCGCTGCGCAGCATTCACCTGGTCAACTGGAAAGACCCGGCCCAGGCCCGCCTGCTGAAATCGGTGGCCGAGGTCGAAGCGGCAGAATCTGCCGGTGAAATCACGGTCGAGGTCCCCGGCGTAGTGGTCAACATGCCGTTCATTGTTTGGGACGGCGGGAAGCGCTGATATGCTGGAGCAATATCTCCTCGCCTTCATCACCGGCCTGACCACCGGCGGACTCTCGTGCCTGGCGGTGCAGGGCGGGCTGCTGGCTTCCTCGCTGGCCAGCCAGATTGAGCGCGACCTGCTGAACGCCCCGCCCGCGCCCCTCAAAAAAGGGAAGCGCCCCGTCCGCCCGGCGCGCCCGAATTCGGCTCTGCCCATCCTGCTTTTCCTGGCCGCCAAACTGGCTGCCTACACCCTGCTTGGGTTGCTGCTCGGCTGGCTTGGCTCTTTCCTGACCTTTGACCCCATCACCCGCGCTGGACTGATGATTGTCATCGCTCTTTTCATGGTGGGCAACGGCTTGCGGATGCTGAATGTTCACCCGTTCTTTCGTAATTTCGTCATCGAGCCGCCCCGGTTCATCACCCGCGCCATTCGCCGCACCGCCAAAGAAACAGATACGGCCACCCCGCTCTTTCTGGGTGCGTTGACGGTGTTCATCCCCTGCGGAGTGACCCAGGCTATGATGGCCGCCGCGCTTGGCCTGGGCGACCCGCTCAATGCCGCCTTGCTGATGTTCGCGTTTACGCTCGGCACCAGCCCGGTCTTTTTCGTGGTGGCTTATTTCACCACGCAACTTGGCGCTGCGCTCGAAAAATATTTTATGCGTTTTGTGGCGATTGTCATCTTGTTCCTGGGATTTGTCACTTTCGACAACGCCCTCAACCTGCTCGGCGCGCCCTCGGTTTCTGGCTTGTTCACCGCGCAGCAGGCCCCCGCTTCGCCCGCTACCCTGCCATCCGACAATCTCACCCTGCGGGCTGAAAACCGGGGGTACTCTCCGGCCCGGCTGGCGGCTCAGGCAGGCGTCCCGGTCACGTTGAATATCGTTACCGACAACACCACCTCTTGCGCCCGCGATTTCGTCATTCCGGCGATAAAGTATTACGCGCTGCTGCCTGTCACTGGGACCGAGACAGTCCAAATCCCGCCGCAGCCAGCCGGCACGACCATGCGCTTTACCTGTTCGATGGGCATGTATACGGGACTGATTGAGTTCAAATAGATGGTCGAGTAAGCGGCGGGGTATGGGCATGGGCAATGACCGGTTCAACTGCCGCCGCTATATCGAGACCATCGAGGATATTTCCTATGCCCCAAAAAACCTACACCATCACCAATATGGAATGTCCCAATTGCGCCATGATTCTTGAATCCATCGAAGACAAACTGCCCGGAATCCGCGAAATTCGCGCCAGTTACAAAAAAGGGCAGGTGACGGTCGAGTTCGATGAGAAACTGGTCAGCGAGGCCGAGATTCTGGTGGCGATTAAGAAAAAGGGATACATCACTGCGCCATAAACATAAACTCCGGGATGCAAATCTCCCGGAGTTTGTCTATCTATTGACTTCATAAGGCCCAAAAAGGGGCTCATACACTGAAGCGGTTAGAGAGTGGGTCTCTGAGAACAGGTAGGACGTGGCCTCTTGTGGATTTTCAGCAAGATTGCAAAAATGGACATTTTCAAGCAATTTTTGCGCGCGAGGAAGTAATAGAACATTCTGTTCGGATGCTCGTTCAGGGATTTTCCCAGTTGCGTACTTTAAATCGGGAGCACTCAAAAGTTGTTAGGTGGCGAGGGGTAAAATGGAGCGACGAGCGGCCAGGTGATCCCACTGGTTGCTGAGCCAGGCGGCCCTGGCTTTGGCGGTGGCAACCGCACCGTTTTCGGTCCAGCGAGCGCCAGCTCGTTTGAGACGGAGAGCGGCGATTTGTTTTCCGACACTTTCGACCGTGCCACTCCCGATAAAATAACCTTGCTGGCGGAAACGGGCATAGTCCATGCGTTTCTGGTTGTTGCTGAAGTAAGAAACGGCGTTATGGACGGCTTTTTGAGCAGCGGGGATCGAGCCCAGCGATTGGCAATCGTGAATCAAGTCGTCAATCTGGCCTTCCCAGAGGAGAGAGCGGGCTTGTTCCAGCCAGGCAAGATATTCCGGGGTCTCGTGACCGAATGCGGCTTCAGCGATGGACGGTAGATATTCACTGGCATGATACCAATCCACGATTTGGACGGCCTGAGGGAAGTGACGCTCGATGAGTTTCCAAATCCAGACGGCCCCATCGCAGACGAAGACCAGTTCTTCGTACAAATCGGCATTTCGCTGACAAGCAGTTGCCCAGAACAAGTCGCCGAATTGGTCTGGCGACTGAATATCGCAATGGTAGGTAATCTCCCGCGCTTGCAGGTCGTTCTGTTCACCGACCAGGCTGGCATGATGGCGACGTTTTTCGTAAGAACGGGTCGGCTCCACTTGATACCAGGCAATGTTTTTCATCTCGCGCCATTCGCCTTTGCAGGGGGCCATTACCCCATCAATTGAACCGTACAAACGGCCGGCTTGCCTGCCATGCTGCTGCAAACGCGCTTGCAGCCAGGCTTCATCTTGACTTTGCCGCTTCCACTCTTCTTCCCGGGCTTTCTGTAGTTCGCCAAAACGCTCTGTCTCTTTGCGCAGCGTGTTGTCGCTGACCCGAAACAACAAGAAACGCTCTACCAACCGGCTTGATTCGGCAAAGGCCGTTTCGACCCCGGCCAGGGCCAGTAATTCTGCCAGCCCGGCTGTTACTTCGCCTGCCGCCAACTGCATGCGCTGGTCCAGCGGACACATCCCGCTGCCACATTCGGGACAGACATAATAACGACGCTTGTAGCTGACACGACCAAAGACGCTCAATATCACCGCTTTCCGCCGAAACAGATAACGCCGTTTCCCCGTACATTCACAATCCATTTCTTTCTCCTGCGGTTGGACCACCCCATCCATTTGCTCCAAGTACCGCTGTAGCCCTTCTGCCCCAACTTTCCGCAACAATTCCCGCATACCTGTCTCGACTTCTCGAATATCCTGTGGGTTGGAAATCTGATTCCCCATTTCTTCCGCCATGATTTCTGCCATCTTTTCTATGACTTTCGTGCTAAACTCCATGATGAGCCTCCTGTTCTGATTTTCGATTGAGAACCGCTATCTTAACAGGTTGGCTCTTCTTTTACCCTTTCCTAACAACTTTTGAGTACACCCGCTGGGGATTGCTGCCTTGACTCATCCAACCCGGCGTGATAAACTCTCACCCGTTCTTAATCTTACAAGAAAGGAGCGCACGACCGATGGCACAGTTCAACACCTGCATCAAGAATTCCGTCCGCGCCGCCGTTTTGGGTGGTGATGTGGCTGTCGATTCTCGGAGTGCGCCTGTTTCCAGGTAAGTTACACGAAATTCTGTAACTCCGGCCACGGCGCACCCGCCCGTGGCCTTTTCTTTTCGGAGCGCGGCCATGGGCGAAAAGCCCCTGGCCGTTTTTATTTTTCAGCCCCCTCCCGGCCTCCCCCGAATTCAAAGAGCGAATTCAGGGGAGGGGAAAGACAAGGAAACAATGAACATCGCAACTTCTTTATACACCGGCAAACTCGTCCGCCTGACGCGGATTGAATTAGAAAAGGACCCCGAAACATTGGCGGAATGGTCGAAAGATGCTTCGCTGGCGCGGATGCTGAACGTGACCCCCGCCCGCCCGCTGGCGAGTGAACAAATCAAAAAGCGGCTGGAAAGCATGGAGAAGGAAATAGACGAAAAACGCGAGATGTTCTACTTCCACATCCGCCCGCTGGAGGAAGAACGACTCCTCGGCTGGGGCAAAATCTACTGGATTGTGTGGCCGTCGCAGATTGCGAACATCCAGATGGCGATTGGCCCTTCGGAACAGAACAAAGGCTACGGCGCAGATGCGTTCCGGCTCTTTTTGCGGCTGGCCTTCGACGAGTTGAACCTGAATCGTTTAACGGTCATCCTGCCCGAATACAACCTCCGGGGCATTCGGTTCATCGAAAAATTCGGTTTCAGCCAGGAAGCGCGCCGCCGCGAGGTGATTTTGCGCGATGGCCGCCGCTGGGACAGCCTGCACTTCGGCCTGTTACGGTCAGAATGGAGCGAGAAGCATGATTAACGATATTTTCCGCGGCAAACTGGCGCGCCTGAGCGCCGAAAACCCCGAAACCTACGCCGAGCATTTTTCGCGCTGGTGGCACGACAGCGAATATGGCCGCCTGCTCGACCTTTCACCCGGCATGTTGTTCTCGCCGAAACGGGTCAAAGAGTGGCTCGAAAAGGAACTGGAGAAAGACCCGCCCGAAATGTGGCTGTTCGGCATCCGCGCGCTGAAAGACGACAAACTGATTGGATTCGTTGATTTGAGCGGCGCAACCCCGCATGGCGATACCTTTGTGGGAATCGGCATCGGAGAGCGGGAGTACTGGGGCAAGGGCTACGGCACCGAGGCGATGAAACTGGTTTTGCGCTTCGCCTTTGCGGAATTGGGCCTGCACCGGGTCTCGCTGAATGTGTTCGATTACAACCCGCGCGGAGTGAAATCCTACGAAAAGGCCGGGTTCCGCATGGAAGGCCGAGTGCGCGAGATGATTTTGCGCGACGGTCAGCGCCACGATGTGTTTTTTATGGGCGTCTTGCGCGAGGACTGGTTCAAGCAGTTCGGCGCGGAGTATGGTCTGGAGTCCAATATCTCCTGATATTGGACAGTAAATTTCATAATTATCGCTCCAAAGTCGGGAGACTTTGGAATCCAGGATAAAAACAATGGAAACAACCACTGTCGAAAAGAAACAATCTCTGCTGACGCCGCTTTTGCTCTTGTTCATGCTCGCCATGATTCTCGCCAACCTGGGCGGGAATATGTACGGGCCGCTCGAATCGCTCTACCTGAAGGAACTGGGCGCGAGCATCGGTCAGATTGGGTTGTTTTTCACCCTGGCAAGCCTGGCCCCGCTCGCCCTGCAAATCTTGGGCGGCTGGATATCTGACTCGCTGGGACGCCTGAAAGCGATTGCCATCGGCAGCGTGTTTGGGACAATTGGGCAGATTATCCTGGTGCTTTCCACTTCGTGGGGCTGGGTGCTGCTTTCGAGCGTGGTCGGCGCGGTGGCGCGTTCGCTGGTTGGGCCGAGTTTCGACGCTTTCATTGCCGAAAACTCGTCCGAACACAACCGCGCGCGAGTCTTTGGCGTCACGCAAACCCTGTTCGGCGTTGTTTCGGTGCTTGGCCCGCCGCTGGGCGGCTGGCTGGTACAAAACTTCAGTTTCAAGACCATGCTGGTTGTCTCTGCCGCCCTCTATATTGCGGCGACCATCATCCGGTTGGGAATGGCAAGCCCCGCCAAAGAACGCGGGACAGGCCGCGCTGTGCAGAAAGACAGCCACGCTCACACTCGCCCGCCGCTTACCCTCGACGGACTGAAATCGAACCTGGGCGCGATGAGCGGCCTGCTGCTTTCTGGCGGCGTGCTAACCTGGATTTTGCTGACCGACGGCGTGCGCGACATCTCGTTTGCCATCTCGTTCAACTTCATGGGTCTCTATATGGAGCAGGTGGCGGCGATGAACTTCGAGCAGATTGGCTGGAGTAACGGCATTTTTGGCCTGTTCATGATGCTATTCATGATTCCCGGCGGCTGGCTCTCAGATAAGACCAGCGAACGGGCTGCCATCGCGCTTGGCTTCCTGTTGATGGCGATTGCGATTGGCATGATTGCCGTTGTGCCGCCCGCCAGTCCCTTCTGGCTGTATGCCAGCGGATGGGCGCTGGCCGGAACCGGCGTGGCGCTGGTCTCCCCGGCCTACCAGTCGCTCATCAGCAAGGCCGTCCCGGCCCACCTGCGCGGAACCGCCTTCGGGCTATTCAGCACCAGCCTGGGACTGGTCTCGCTGCCGGCCCCGCTGATTGGCGGCTTCCTGTGGGAGAAGGTCGGCCCGCAGTTCCCGTTCGGAATCACGGCTGCCGTCTCGTTGTTGTGTATCGTTCCGGTGTGGCTCAAGTTTAAGATAGATAACCCACCCCAAAACGGGACGCCTGACCAAACCAGGCAGGTGTCAGAATGAAACCGTTTGTTTTTCAAAGAAATTCGGAGGCCCTCATGGCTCTCTACCATCACTCACCGACAAGTTATTTACCCGGCGGATACACCTTTCGCGGCGCGACGCTCAGCGACCTGGCCTCGATTGTGTACCTGCTGAACCAGCGACAACTGACCGAAACCGCCTTCCGCGCCGATGAATTCCGGCAGGAATGGCAGGCTCGCCGCTTCAACCCGGCCCTGGATGCGCGCCTGGTGTTCGACCCGCGCGAGGTGCTGGTCGGCTACCTGCAATTCTGGATGGATGACAACCATCCGATGTTGTGGGGCTGCGTGCATCCCGCCTTCGAGGGGCGCGGCATCGGCAGCGCCCTGTTGCGCTGGGGCGAGGCACGCGCCCGGCTGGCGCTCGACCAGTTCCCCGTCAGCCTGTGGGCCGCGCCGCATTTCAGCACCCTGCCAGTGCAACGGGCGCGTGAGCTGGCCGAATCACTTGGCTGGCAGAAAATCCTCCCGCAGAAAGCGGAAATCAAAAAGGTAACCGGCGCGCTGCACCTGCCAGAAACCGCCGACCTTCAGTACGACGTGTACGAAAAGGCGATTGAACAATTGAATTAAAGTCACTCAAAAGGAAAATATCATGACTCTCGAAATGACCTTCCAACAAATTGACCAACTGCCCGCCGGATTCACCCTGCGCCCCGGCACGTTGGATGACTACAAACTGGTTTTTGACCTGGTCAATGCCAGTTCCCTGCACCTGTTCGGCACGGTTGACCTGACCGACCCGGAACTGATTCGCAACGACTGGCAGGACCCCAAGTTCGACATGGAAAAAAGCACCCGCATGGCCTTCGCGCCCAATGGAATGCTGGTCGGCGCGCTCGAAGTCTGGGACACCAACAACCCGCCCGTCCACCCCTGGATTTGGTTCTGCATCCACCCCGCTTACGCCGAAAGTGGCGTGGCTGAAGCCCTGCTCGCTTGGGCCGAAGCCCGCGCCGCCCAAGCCGAAAGCCGCGTCCCGGAGGGCATCCGCTTTGCGCCGCGCACCGGCTTCCCGGCCCAGAACACGCGCTTCAAAGCCCTGGTCGAATCGCGCGGATTCAAGTACGACCGCTCGTTCTACCGCATGGAAACCACCTTCGACGGCCCGCCCGAAGTCCCGCCGCTGCCAGAAGGCATCCTCATCCGCCCCTACCACCCAGAGACGGAACTGGAAGCGGTGGTACGCACCATGCTGGACTCGTTCCGAGACCATTACGGCTTTGTGGAACGCCCCTTCGAGGACGAACTGACCAGTTTCCGTCATCACTTCCTGGGCGACCCGCTCTATGACCCCTCGCTGTGGTTCGTAGCCATGGACGGTGACGAGATGGTCGGCATCAGCATCTGCCGCGCCCAGGATTACGAAAACCCTGAAAACGGCTTCGTCAACGAATTGGGCGTGCGCCGCGCATGGCGCAAACGCGGTATCGCCAGCGCCCTGCTCAAGACTTCCTTCGCCGAGTTCTACCGGCGCGGCAGGAAAGGCGCCGCCCTCGGCGTAGACGCCGACAGCCTGACCGGAGCGCTCAAAATCTACGAGCGCGCCGGAATGCGCCCCATCCGCCAGTACGACAACTACGAAAAAGAACTGCGCCCGGGCAAGGAAATCAGCACGCAGAATTTGTAATGTAATATCGTGGGACAGGTCTATAGACCTGTCCCACAGGAGATACTATGACCACTCCCCTGCCTCCCCTCCCCGCAGGTTTTACTGCCCGCCACGCCAGCCTCGACGACGACGAAATGGCCGCCGAGATGGGCAAACAATATTCGCTGGCTACCTCCGGCTTTGCCGATATCGATGCCGCAACCCTGCGCAATATGTGGCAAAGTCCCAACTTCCACCCGGCCCAGGATGTTTACCTCGTCTTCAGCCCAGAAAACAAACTGGTCGGTTATTATGAAACCTGGGCCAACAACCTTCCGCCTGTGCATCCCTACATCTGGGGCGCGGTGGATGTAAACTTCCAAAACCTGGGCATCGGCACGCACATGCTGGCCTGGGCCGAGAACCGCGTCCGGCAACTGCTGGACAAAGTCCCTCCCGAGGCGCGCGTCGCGCCCGTTTGCGGCTGCGAACATCACCTGGAGAATGCCAAAGCCCTGTTCGAAAACAACGGCTGGGCTTATCTTCGAAGCAGTTACTCCATGCGCATCGATTTCGAGTCCGCGCCGCCCGCGCCGGAACTCCCGGCTGGCCTCACTATCCAAACATACCGGCCTGAATTGGCAGAGGCCATCTATCGCACCGTTGATGAAGCCTTCAGGGACCACTTCGGCCACCTCGACCAGCCCTTTGAAGTCGGCTTTGCCCGCTTCAAAAAGACGATGATTGACGACCCGCTCTTTGACCCCAGCCTGTGGTTTCTTGCCTTGGACGACGGCGAAATCGTCGCCACCAGCCTGTGCCGCCCGCAAGCCTGGGATGACCCGCAGAGCGGCTACATCAGTTCGCTTGGCGTGCGTCGCGCCTGGCGTAAACACGGACTGGGGCTGGCGCTGCTGCATCAGTCTTTTGGCGAGTTTTACCGGCGCGGCACCCGCAAAGTCAGCCTGGGCGTGGATGCGCTCAACATCACCGGCGCGCTGCGCCTGTACGAAAAAGCCGGGATGCGCGTCATCCGTCATTTTGACCAGTACGAAAAAGAAATCCGCCCCGGCAAAGAATTACGGGTGCAATAATCATGGGACAGGTCTGTAGACCTGTCCCACCGGAGAATCTCATGACCACCAACCATACCATCCCCCCTGGTTTTACCCTGCGCGCCGCCACCTGGAACGACCTGGAGCCGGTTGCCGACCTGATTCGCGCCGTCTGCGCAGCCGATGGCGACCCCGATGACGCTGTCCCGGCCTCCGAAATCAAATCGGAATGGGAAGCGAACTTCGACCTCGAAACCGATGTCTGGGTCGTAACCGACCCAACCGGCAAAGTCATCGGCTACGAGGAAGTTTTCGTCCGCCCCGGCCACGCCAGTCTGCAAGGCGATGGCTACGTCCACCCGCAGTTTAAGGGACTGGGCATCGGCACCGCCCTGCTGCGCGCCCTCGAAGCCCGCGCCCGCCTCGAAATGGAACAGGCCGCACCCGATTTACGCGTCTTTATCCGCAACTTCATGACCGCGGGCGATGAAAAAGGCCGCGCCCTGCATGAAAACCAGGGCTTCCAACCCATCCGCTACAACTGGTCGATGCGGATTAAACTGGAAACTGCTCCCGCCAAACCGGTTTTCCCGCCCGGCATTGAAATTCACCCGTTTAACGAGGCCGAACATCTCTACCCGGTTTACGAAGCCATCACCGAGGCCTTTCTCGACCACTGGGGCTTCGTCAAACCAACCTTCGATGACTGGAAAGAGCACCGCCTGGCCCCCGACCGCTACTTCCCCGAATTGTGGTTCGTCGCCTGGGATGGCGACCAAATCGCCGGGGTCTCCATTTGCCGCTATCGCAACGGAATCGGCTGGGTCTGGACGCTCGGCGTGCGCCGTCCCTGGCGCAAGCAAGGCCTCGGCATGGCGCTCCTGCTGCACTCTTTTGGCGAATTCTACCAACGCGGCGAAAAAGTCATCGGCCTGGGCGTCGACGCTTCCAACCCCACCGGGGCGACCCGGCTCTACGAGCGGGCCGGGATGCACATCGAAACCGAATACGTCTGTTACGAGAAGGAATTGCGCCCCGGTTTGTAGGTTTGTAGGACAGGTCTATAGACCTGTCCTACAGGCTGCGGTATAAATAAATTATGGAACTGATTACCGGCAAAACCCTCAAACGCAACGGCTGGCCGGATGGAAAAATCATTGGCCTGGCGAAAGACCTCGCCGCCAAACTGGCCGAAACCGGCCTCGAACGCGCCGAGATCCTGGCCCGGCTGGAGGCTGTGCGCCAGAACCCGGGCAACTTCCTGGCTGACGGCCTCACCGCCGACCTGGCGCGCGAGTGTCTTCGCATTGCCCCCAAAACCGAGGACAAACTGACCGAACTGCGCGATGCGCCGCTGCCCTACCCAATTTGGGGCCGCGAAGCGATTGACGATGGCTCCCTGGCCCAGATGGACAACGCCATGCGCCTGCCGGTCAGCGTGGCCGGGGCGCTTATGCCCGATGCCCACGTCGGCTACGGGCTGCCCATCGGCGGCGTGCTGGCGACCGAAAACGCCGTCATCCCCTACGCCGTCGGCGTCGATATTGCCTGCCGGATGCGCCTTTCACTCTACGAGGTCTCTCCGCACCTGCTCGGCCAAAAACCAGGGCTGTTCGAGAACGCCCTTTGGGAGCAGACCGCCTTCGGTATCGGCGCGGAATGGAAAGGCGCGCGCCGCCCGCAGCACCCCGTCCTCGACGACCCGGCCTGGGACGCCACCCGCCTGCTGAAAAGTTTGCAGGACAACGCCATGAAACAACTCGGCACCAGCGGCACCGGCAACCACTTCGTCGAGTGGGGCGCATTCCGCCTGTATGAGCCGCTCTTTGGCCTGAGCCCCGGCGAATACCTGGCGCTGCTTTCACACAGCGGCTCGCGCAGCGTCGGCTACAAGATTGCCGAACGCTATAGCAAACTGGCGATGGAAAAACACCCCGAATTGGACAAATCCGTCCGCCACCTGGCCTGGCTCTCGCTCGATTCGGAAGAAGGCCAGGAATACTGGCTCTCGATGGAACTGGCCGGGCGTTTTGCCTCGGCCAACCACGCCATCATCCATCGCCGCGTGGCCGAAGCGGTTGGGCTAAAAGAAGCCGCCGTAGTCGAGAATCATCACAATTTTGCCTGGCAGCATACCCTGCCCGATGGCCGCCGGGTGATTGTTCACCGCAAGGGCGCAACCCCGGCGGGGAAAGGCGTGCTGGGCGTCATCCCCGGCTCGATGGGCGACCCCGGCTATGTGGTACGCGGCAAAGGTTCTGCCGAATCGCTCGACTCGGCCTCGCATGGCGCGGGCCGCCAGATGAGCCGCAAGCAGGCCCTCAACACCATCCCCAAATCTGCCCGCGATGCCTATCTCAAAGAACGCGGCATCACCCTGCTCGGCGGCGGATTGGATGAGTCGCCGCAGGCCTACAAACCTATCGAACAGGTCATCGCCGCCCAGGCCAACCTGGTCGAAGTGGTCGGCAAATTCAGCCCGCGCATTGTCCGCATGGCGGATGAAGCCGGGGAGTTTTAGGAACATCCAGAAAGTAAAGTTCTCGCGTAACGGTTGCATAACCGGCAGCAATTCATAAAAAGCGGCGCAAAAAGCCAAGAAAACCGTTACATGGTTTTTCGTGGACAAAAGACCCCAGGCACAGGGCCAGAACTATGCTTGAAAAATTGTATAATGGATGCATGAACAAAACAATCGCCATTACCCGCGCTATCAGCCCGCGTTTCAACGAGTGCGAATTGACGCATCTCGACCGCTCGCCCATCGACCTCGAACTGGCGCGCGCCCAGCATCAGGCCTATGAGCAGGCGCTCCACACGCTCGGCATCGAAGTCCACAGCCTGCCCGCCGAAGCAGATTTCCCCGATTCGGTCTTCGTCGAAGACACCGCCCTCGTGCTGGATGAAGTCGCCATCCTGACCCGCCCCGGGGCCGATTCGCGCAAAGGAGAAATCGAGTCAATCGCCCAAGCGCTGTCCCTTTACCGCAGATTAATCCGCATCGAAGCGCCGGGAACGGTCGACGGGGGCGACATCCTGCGATTGGGAAGAAACATTTATGTAGGACTAACCACGCGCTCGAACCAGTCTGCCATCGAGCAGATGCAAACCGCGCTCGCGCCGTATGGTTACACGGTGAGCGGTGTACCGGTCACGGGCTGCCTGCACCTGAAGAGCGCAGTGACGCAAGCCAGCGAGGATACCCTGCTCATCAATCCGGCCTGGGTAGAGAAAAGCCATTTCCCCGGCTGGAAATTCATCGAGGTCGACCCACAGGAACCATCGGCGGCGAACATTGTCCTGGTTCCGGGCGGGGCCATTTTCCCAGCGCATTTCCCCGAAACCCAGAAAAGACTCGAGCAGGCCGGAATCAAGCTGACCATTGTCCCGGCCACCGAGGTCGCCAAAGCCGAGGGTGCTGTAACCTGCTGCTCACTGATTTTTAAGGCCTGAGATACCACTTTTCCCAATTACGTCCTTACGACAATAAAAACGCTGGCGGCGGCGCCAGCGTTTTTATTTGGCGATTCCTACTCGAAAAACGAATCGGGATACGGGCCAACCAGCGGCTCGTCGTCACGGATGGCAAGCAGCAGGGTCGCTTCTCCGGGGTAGAACAGAATACTGGCCGGGCGGGCAATGACAAAGCCCTCGTATTCTGAATTCAGCACGCCCAACACCCGGCCCCAGGCATCGCGCATCTCAACCAGCGGGTCGCCGATGTTGACTACATCCCCAGGTTCGACCAGGTAATGAACGATGCAGGCCTGCGGCACCCGCGCCACGCTCCGCCGCCGGGTGGGATAGCCAGGGTCGATGACCTGGATGCCGGTAATTGGCTCCGGCTCGCCGGGCAGCATACCGGCCCAACGCAAGACGTTCTTCAGGCCGGTCAGTGCCGCGTTGACGTATTCCGGCCTGGGGGTGTAGGAACTGCTGATTTCCGCCGTCAGCGCCGGAATGCCAGCCAGGGTAGCCACCGCCGCGGTGGAGGCGCGGTGCAATTTCTCATCGATGTATTTGCTGACCGAGAAATCGGCGATGATGGTATGCCCGTAAGCGCGCGCCATCTCCTCCATTTTTTTTGCGGTGGCTTCCGCACGCTGTTTGGCAGCTTCATCCCCAGCACGGTACAGCAAACGGTCACGAAACACAAACGAGAGCGAGTGGATGCTGATGCAGTGCAGGTCGAAGAAGTAATTGGCTGTCCGTTTGATTTCCTCGAACAGCCGCCCATAGGCCACTTCCAGCGCAGAAGGCGGGGCTTTATCGGGGTCGGGGTTGGGGGCGCGCCCATCGGGAAACAGACGGTTGGGGTCGGCATCATCGTAGTAAGCGCGGCGTTCCAGCGTCCGCAGTCCCGCCGGGTTGAGAGCCGGGATGGCAACAATCGTTCCGCGCAACTCCCCAACCAGTTCGGGCGTGATGAGTTTGTGGATGACCTGAATTCCGGCATGTTCAATGCCATGAATGCCCGCAGTAACCCAGAATACGGGTCCATCCGCCTGTCCCTGAGCCAGGATGACCGGGAGAGAATCGGCCCCGCCAACGGGATGCTGAACCAGTGGGAATTCGCCGTAAGTGATTTCACCGCGCCGGGCAGCGGCTGTGCCAAGAGTGAGGGTCATGATGCTCCTTTTGAGGAATGTCAGGGTGGACTGATTATAACTTCCCGAATTTTTTGTGCAGGCGTTTTTGGCATTTGGCTGTAAAATATTCTTGGAAATATGTTTTTTTCCCGCCCTCTTTCAAACCCCTATGACCCCTCAAACCACCATCACATCTGGCTTCTGGCGCGCGAGGCTCGAAATGAACGCCCGCGAGGCCATCTTCTACCAATGGGAACAGCTGGAAACCAGCGGCTGTATCGATAACTTCCGCATCGCCTGCGGCCAAAAAGACGGTTTCCGCGAAGGCTACTTCTTCGCCGATTCGGATGCCTACAAATGGCTCGATGCCGCTTCCCGCATCCTCGCCACTGACCCTGAACCAAAGTTAAAAGCCCTGGTCGATGACCTGGTCGCCCTGCTCGAATCTGTCCAGGAACCGGATGGCTACATCTATACCTACAACCAGATTCACTTTCCCGGCCAGCGCTGGGTCAACCTCCAAATCGAGCATGAATTTTATTGTCTCGGCCACCTCATCGAAGCCGGGATAGCCCATCACGTCGCCACCGGCGAAACACGCCTGCTGGCCCTGGTCCGCCGCTCCGCCGATTTGCTCACGCGTGACTTCATGCTGGCCTCCGCCGCCCAAACCGACGGCCATGAAGAAATCGAACTGGCCCTCATCCGCCTCTATCGCCACACCGGTGAGAAAAACTACCTGGAACTGGCTCGCCGCTTGCTCGAGCGGCGCGGGCGCATCCCGTTTTTCCCCCTGCACATCTGGAGGGAAAATCTGCTCTACGAAAAACGCAGCAGGCAGGTTCAAGAGCAACGCGCCGCCTATATCAAGAAGCATCCAGAGCATGCCGCCTTCAAACTTCCCGGCGGCAATCCCTCTAAAAAGCCGCCCCTAGCCGACCTGCGCCAGAAAATCGACCAGTTGAGCGGCAAATACTTCCAACAACATGCGCCCCTTCGTGAGATGACCGTCCCGGTTGGGCACAGCGTCCGCTGGGGTTATCTCGAAACCGCCGCCGCCATGCTCGTCCGCGAAACAGGCGACGCCGTGCTGCAAAAAACGCTCGAAACCGCCTGGGAGCACATGGTCTCGCGCCGCATGTACGTCACCGGCGGCCTGGGCGCACTGCCCTTCACCGAAGGCTTTGGCCGCGATTACGAACTCGACCCCGAATACGCCTATGCCGAAACCTGCGCCGCCCTGGCCAGCCTGTTCTGGAATCGTGAAATGTCCCTGCTGACCGGCAATCCGCGTTACGACGACCTGTTTGAGTGGCAACTCTACAACGCCGCTTCGGTCGGCATCGGCGCGGATGGCCGCTCGTATTTCTACAACAACCCGCTCACCTGCCGGGGCGGCATCACCCGTCAGAGCTGGTTCCTCGTCCCGTGCTGCCCGAGCAATCTCTCGCGCGTTTGGGCCTGGCTTTTCGAGGAGATTTTCCGGCGCGATTTGGGCAGTCTGTGGGTGCGTCATTACATCTCCAGTCGCCTGGAAGTGGAAGATGGGGAGATTCACCTCGCATCGGGCTTCCCTTGGGATGGGAACGTGACCCTCCGCTTCGAGATTCCCCAACCACTCCAGACCACCCTGCATCTGCGGATTCCGTCTTGGGCCGATTCCTTCACCCTGGCGATTAACGGAACCCCGCTCTTGCCAGATACCGTCAAACTCGCTGCTTCACTCTCCGGAACCGCCTGCGGCTACAACCCGGCCGCCGCCCGCTCTGCCGTTATCGCCCGGACCTGGGATCCCGGCGACCGGCTCGAAATTACTTTCGAGATGCCCATCCGCCTGCTCAGGCAAGACAAACGCCTGCCGCGCTGTGGAGGCCAGTCGGCTGTGTCGCGCGGCCCGCTCGTTTACTGTCTCGAAAGCGTCGATAACCCATCCGTTGACATTTTCAACGTTGACCTTGACCCGGCCTCACTCGAACCGGTTCATGATGAAACCCTGTTTGGCGGGCTGACTAAACTTAACGGTCAAACCAGGGCGGGCCAGCCGTTAACCTTTATCCCTTACCTGGCCTGGGGCAATCGCGGTAAATCGCAAATGACCGTTTTTGCGCGCGCCTGACCCTGCCTGACAGATTCGTTGGCAAAATTCACCCATTTGGATACCCCCCGATGACAAAATTCCGCGTTTTTTCGAGTAAAATCGCGTCCCGTTGTTGAAATTTGTCACACCCGTAGGCGAACTATTATGGAATCTCGAACCGATAATTTCCGTCAAGCCCTGCATGACTTCCACGAGGCCCGCCAACGCGCCGCCGTCGAGGAAATCCTGTCGCGCATGACCGGTAAATCGAACGACCTTCTCTCTTACGAGGAAGTTGCCCAAAAACTGAAACTCCAGGCGCGCGCCGAACGCGGCATCCAAAGCATCCCATTAGACGCAATTATTGGCAGCGTGGGGCGTTACACTGACTTTACGCGCACCTTCCTGCCGCGCAATCCGGCCGATGAAGACCGCTGGGCGCGGGTCAAGGCTTCGTTGAGCGATAATCTGACCGGCTGGCCGCCCATCGAAGTCTACCAGGTGGGCGATGTCTACTTCGTTTTAGACGGCAATCACCGCGTCTCCATCGCCCGCCAGGAAGGCTGGGAGAAAATCGAAGCGCGGGTCATCGAAGTCAAAACGAACGTCCCGCTCACGCCCGATGTCAGCCCGGATGACTTAATCATCAAAGCCGAGTACGCCGAATTCCTGAATGAGACCGACCTGCCGCGTCTGCGTCCTGACGCCGACCTGAGCGTTTCGGTTCCCGGTCAATATGACAAACTCCGGGAATATATCCAGGTGCATCGTTATTACATGGGGTTAGATTTCCAGCGCGATATTTCTTACGAGGAAGCCCTGACTCACTGGTACGACACAGAATACCTGCCCCTGGTCAATATCATCCGCGAGCGCGGTTTGCTGCGCTGGTTCCCGGAACGCACCGAGACCGATTTGTACCTGTGGATTTCGGAACATCGCGCCGCGCTCCAGGAAGAACTTGGCTGGGAACTGCGCCCCGATGCGGTGGCCGATGCCATCCTCCAGGAACAGGCCAGAACCACGCCCGGCAAGACGGGTGACTGGCGAAAAGCCCGCCTGATTGACCGCTATACCGAACATCTCTTTCAAGACATCCTGGTCCCGGTCAGCGGCGAGGTGGAGGGCTGGCGAGCCTTGCAGCAGGCCATTTTGGTGGCCCAGCGTGAGGGCGCCAAACTGAATGGCTTGCACATTGTCACCACGAGCAAGCAGGCTGCCGGCGATAAAGCCCAAGAAGTGAAAGAAAAATTTCAGGCCATGTGTCAGGAAGCGGGGGTAAATGGCAGCCTGGCGATTGAAACCGGTGAACCGGCGAAGAAAATCCTTGAACGCGCCGCCCTGGCCGACCTGGTGATGCTCAAAATCGTCTACCCGCCCGGGTCTGGTCTCTCAGGCTTGGCTTCTCCGCTGCGCGCCATCATCTCGCGTTCGCCGCGCCCGGTTCTGGCCCTGCCAACCAGCGCAACCAACCTTGACCGGGCCGTGCTGGCTTTCGATGGCAGTCCGAAAGCGAAGGAGGCCCTGTTCGTAGCCGCTTACCTGGCAGAGAAGTGGAACATCTCGCTGACAGTTTACACCGGCGAGGGAGCGAACGCCATCGCCACGCAAAACATCGCCCGCCAATACCTTGAATTTCATGAAATCGAGGCCGAATACGTCTTTGCTAAGGCTTCTACTGAAACACTGAAGCGAGTTGCCGAAGAGCGCAATGCCAACCTGGTGTTGATGGGCGGTTATAGCGGTGCCATTATCAAAGAAGTGACCCTCGGCAGTTGGGTCAACTACATGCTGCGTGAACAAAACGCACCGGTTCTAGTTTGCCGTTGATTCTGCAACTTTCCCGCTCCTGTTTCATCAAAACAAATAGAAACTATCGAATTTTTTGTTCAAACAGGAGAAAATCTATGAAACAAAACATGGGAACCGCCGACCGCATCATCCGCGTCATCATCGCCGCCTTGTTTGCCTACCTGTACTTTGGTGGAATCGTGACCGGCGCGCTGGGCATCGTCCTGCTGGTATTGGCTGTCGTCTTCCTGGCAACCAGCGTCATCGCCTTCTGCCCGCTTTACCTGCCCTTCAAATTCAGCACCCGCAAGTAAACGCTGATTCTCACGCATTTCTTTCCTCTTTCATCTTCTTTTTCGCCGAAAAGATGAAAGAGGAAAGTTTTATCTCAAGGATGATTTCATGGACGAAAAAACCTTCTTCGAGAAAATCTCCAGCCATCCCCGCCCGCTGCTGGTGGAATTTTGGGCACCGTGGTGCGGCCCTTGCCGTTTTATGACCCCTATCATAGACCGTTTGACGGAAAAATTCGCCGGGCAGGTGGATGTCTTGAAAATCAACGCCGATGACAGCCCGGACGTGCTGCGCGCTCTCAAAATTTATGGCATCCCAACCGTGCTGGCCTATGCCGGTGGCCGGGAACTGACCCGCCAAACGGGCGCGCAGTCTGAAACGGCGCTTACCGCTTTGTTCGAGTCGCTGGCGCGCGGCGAAACGCCCGGCCCACGTCCGCTGGCTGCCGGGGAGCGATTCCTGCGCCTGGGCGCGGGATTGGTCTTTGTAGGGCTGGGATTTTCCCTAGGGGTCTGGCCCCTGTTGCTGGCAGGCGGCCTGGTCATGTTTAGCGGCGTGTATGACCGCTGTCCCATCTGGCGCGCCCTCGCGCCGCGCGTGGCGGCATTGCTCAACCGCCCTGCTGGCCTAAAGTAAAAGATGGCGTAACCTGAAATTTTGACTTCTTCTGGGAGGGGGGAATTTCCGCTTTATCGTACCGCCAGGCTGTGCTGGCAAGGCCAGCCACAGGCCGGAGGCACATTATTGCGTAAAGTCGGCTTTTGGCCGACTTCCATGAACTGAAGCAGGGCGATTGCCCCCGCTATGGGAGTCAGCCCGCCGGCGTAAGTTTCAGATTTGGAATTGCTGGCAAGATTACGCTCATTTCCCATTTTCGTTTTACAATACATTATCCGATTTCCTCTCCTTTTGGGGGAGGATTAGGGTGAGCGTAGATAGGAATTGGTGTTCTCCGAAAACATTGGCGCGGTATTTCTTTCGGGTTTGAATCTATGCCACTTTCAAAACGTTTACGTCAGACAATGAGCTGGTCGTTGCCCTTGTTCGCTGCATTGGTTACCTGGGTTGGACTGTTTGGTTTGGCGGGACATTCCATTTGGCTTGTGGCGCAAATGGAGCAAACCGGGCGCGCGCGCGAACGACAACTTTGGGCCAGTTTGCCGCCCCTTATACCCGAACAACTCCACTCTATTCAACTGCTTCGCCAAAACCGATTGCTCTCACGGGCCACTTCGTTATCGTTTTCTGAATCGGGTCGTTATCTGGCGGCCGGGTCGGATGCAGCCGAGGTGATTATCTTCGATACAGCAATCGGCCGCCGGGCAGCCTGGTTTGCGGGCAAAGGATTTGTGCTGGATGTTGCTTTTTCGCGGGACGAATCTCTTCTGGCTTCCGCAGAATCGAACGGCTCTATTCGGCTTTTTGGATTGGCAGAGGGGCGACTCTTGAACGCCTGGCAGGGACATGCAACCGCGGTGAGCGCCCTGGCCTTTAGCCCACAGGAAGATTGGCTGGCAAGCGCATCTACTGACGCAACCATAAAAATTTGGAATTGGCAGCAAGCCACCCCAGAACACGTTTATACTTTACCCGCCCCCGTTTCTGCGCTTGCCGTTCACCCAGAAGGCCGCCTGATGGCGGCTGGCGCAGATAACGGACAAGTTTGGCTCTGGCGGATTTGGGAACAAGAGCCATTTTGCCGTTTGCAGCATGCTGGCGGGGTGGCAGACCTCGAATTTCAGCCTGCCCGGACCGCGCTGTACGTTGGCGGTAGCCATTCGATTTCTGTATGGAATGTAGAGACTTGCGCCGAAATAGAGTCGCTGTACACCCCTGGGCAGGAAGCGGTCTCCGAAATCTCTTTGTCTCCCAATGGCCGTTTGCTAGTTGCTGCTGGCGGCGTCTGGAGACAACCCTCTCTTTGGATTTGGCAATTGCCCGAAAAAACCCTCCTGCTCACCGGCAGCCTGCCGCCTGGGGCCGAGGCAATTCGAGATGTTTTGTTCGACCCGGATGGGCGCGTATTCATCACCGCATCCCACGACGCTTTGTTGCGCTGGTGGGGTGTGAAATAAGTTTTACCCTACGGTGAGGAACTTCATGCTCCCTCTCAACCTTTCTGATCCCCCCAGCCCAAAAATGCAGCAACTTAATCGGCTCGCCACTTTGAGCGGCATGGCAGCAGTGTTCTTTGCTCTCCTTACCCTGATTGTGGCGATATTTTTTCCTCCACTCCCCACCACCAGCGCCCCCCCGCCGGTTTCGTTGACTCCTACGCTCACACGAACCCCAACCGCTACCTTGACCCCCACCCTCACCCCCTCACCTACTGCCACCCCATCACCCCTGGTGAAACTGATTTCGGCGCAATACCTTCAGCCTGGCGTGGGATGTCAGGTGGATGTGACCGTTCGCGTTACAGGGGATGCGCTCACAGGCGTTTTCCATGTCTGGAATGCCTCTTATGACGACCCGGCTGGCAGCGTTTTCGAGGCCGAAAGCCTGCCTCCCGGCCTCAGCAGCGGATACCTTCTCACGCTCGGTGGTGACCAACCGGCTTTTTACACGCACGAAGTCTGGTTCGAGTATGAGGGCGGAGTTTCCAACCGTCTGACTGGGCTGGTTTGCCCAGAACTCACCCCTGCTCCTTGAAAGTATATTTCGTTTGGCCCGCCCTTACTGTATAATTAAGAACACTAGGAAATCGGGCAATACCACTCAAATTCGACAGGTTGGATAGACATGGCGCTGAAAATATTATCGATAGACGACGACCCATCCATCACAAAATTGATTCGCATCCTGCTTGGCATCTATGGGATGGAGGTTCTCATTGCCAATAACGGCAAAGAGGGTCTCGCGCTGGTGCATTCGGAATCACCCGACCTGGTCTTGCTCGACATCATGATGCCCGACATGAATGGCTGGGAAGTTTGCCAGGCGATTCGTTCCTTCAGCAAAGTCCCAATCATTGCATTTTCCGCGCTTGGCAGCCCTCAAGAGATTGAGAAAGCCTTCAAAATGGGCTTCAATGATTTCCTGGAAAAACCATCTTCGGCTGAAATTCTGGTTGAGCGCATCAACAAACACACAGTAGGAAAATCCTGACGGGTGATGGGATAAGGAGCAGCCCATGGCTAAACTCATCCCCGCTGCCGAGCGCATCGCCCGCGCCCGGGTGCTGATTCAAAAAGCCCGCGACCTGCCCGTGCCTGCCGAAGGCGGAAAATATGATTTTTCCTACATTGCCCAGGTCAAAGATTACCTGCGCCAGGCGCGCGACCTGGTCAAATTCATCCCGATGACCCCAACCGCCACCACCGAGATGAAGGCCGAAGTCAAGAACATTTACGCCGAAGCCGAGCAGGCCAACCAGGAGTTGCTGCATTAAGCGAGCAGGTGACTAAAGTCATAGAATTTCCAGTGGATAAGAGTATGATGGGGCTATGAATATCCTGGCGATTTTCTCTGGCGAATACGGTCTCCGGCATGTCGAAAACCTGCGGGCGCGCTGCCCACAGGGCTGGAAGATTGAAACCTGGAAAGCGCCCGCCGCTTTCCCGCTTATTATTGACTATCCTGAAGATTTCCTGCCTGCCAGTTTCCCGCCTGCCGACCTGGTTCTCTCGTTTGCTGAACATAAAGCGGTTGCCGAGTTACTACCTGATATTGCCCAAATGACTGGCGCGCGCGGCGTCGTCGTGGCGGTCGATAACGAGGCCTGGCTGCCGCGTGGATTGGGACGCCAACTTCGTGGCTGGTTGGAGCGCATGAACGTAGCCCTGGCCGCGCCTAAGCCGCTCTGTTCCCTGACCGAAAGCGATTACAAAGTCACCCGCCGAGAGCGGGAATGTTACAAAAGCGATGTGATTACCGAATTTGCGCGCTACTTCGGGCAGCCCAATATCCACCTGACGGTCGATAAAACAACCAGCACAATCTCGGCTGCAGAAACGCGGCGCGACGCGGTTTGTGGTTGCGCGCGCTTCGTAGCCGAAATATTAATCGGGTTGAGGGTCGATGAAGTAAACGAAAAAGCCGGGCTGGCGCACCATCATTTCCCCTGCCTGGCGAGCATGGTCAAATTGAACGATTACAACCACGACACGCTGATGCACGAATCGGGGCATTTGTTGCAGGAAAATCTGGGCGAACAGTTGAAACCGTTCATGCAAACCCGCTACATTGCGCCAGGGACGTTGAGCGAGTAAAGTTATCCCCACACAAAGAAAACAAGGCAACGACCACCAAAAACGGTGGTCGTTGCGCTTTTGCTGAATTTTTAGGGCTGCCCTGATAGGCTCCGCCTGTTATCTATCGGTCCGAGCGGCGTCCCAGCGCGGGCGCTGTCCCTTCGTATTCTACCTTGAGCAAGACGGCGCGCACAGCATAGCGGTAGTTGTACGTATCGAGCCAGGGAACGTAGCCCTTGCAAGTGATGAGCGTCAGCCAGGTGTAGCCATCTTTTTTGAATACCGAAAAGTCAGAGGGCAGCACGGTGCGCATTTCACGGACTTCGTAGGTGTAGCGGTAGCCGTCAGCGTGCAAAATGATAGTGTTGCCCCAGTAAAGTTTGTCGAGATTGCGGAAGGGGCCGGGCGTGCCATCAGCCAGAGTGACATGCGCCGTCAGGCCAGTGGTGCCAATCTGCCCGGGGAAGGTTGTGCCGGTAAGATACCCAGCCTGGTTTGAAAGCCATGTCAGGTCCCAGCCGTCTTGGGTGAGCGGAACGCCGGTGATGGGCAATTTCAGGCCGAGGGACGGAATTTCCAGCCACATATTTCCCAGGTCAGCGTAGGCTTTTTCGGCAGGCTGCGGCGGTAGTTGGGTGACGCGGTTGGGTGCAAAGCCGGTGGCAGGCAGGGTGCCCGGCGCGGCGATGGTGATGCTGGCGGATGCGCCATAACTGTTGACGCCCGCCGCATCTGCCGGGTCGTACCAGCGTTCGTTGGCGAAGTCGTTGTAATCTGAAAGCGAGATCGGCTGACCGTTGGGCTGCGGGTCAATGGGTAGGCTGGTCCAGGCAACACTGGCGGTATTGGTGGCCGGAGATGGCCCTACGAAAATGGCCTGGAAGGTGAGCGTAGAACTCTGCCCCAGCGGGAAGACATCCCAGAAGAAGGTCAGCGTACGGGTGGCGGAGTTGTAATCGAACGAGGTCGGCGCCAAGCCGGTGGACTGCACGCTGCCGGGGACGAACTGGAAGTTGCCGGGCAGCACATCGGTCACTACGACATCGTAGGCGTCGGCAGCACTTTCGGGGGTGTGCGCAATGGACAGCGAGAAGGTGACCGGGCTGCCAAAGGGCAGAGTGGTCGGTTGGGCGCTCTTGTCTATGTTGAGGTCAGGTTCAATAATTTCAAGCGGGGGCGCTGAGGCCGCCAGTGAACCGCCATCCCAGGTCCACAAGACGTTGTTGTTCAGTCCGCTCACGCCATTGACGTTTTCGGCAATATCCAGCACCACCACTTCGTAGGTGATGAGCAGGGTTTCGCCATTGGTGGCCGATGGGTTGGTGACGCTGCCCAGGTTGAAGGTGATGCGGCGGCCCTGATTAGACGCAGATGGGTTGCCAACCGGTTCGGCTTGCACGGTGGGATTAACCGGGTCGTTGCAGGCATCGGTGAATCCGCCAGGCAGAGTAGTAGTGAGCGTGCCGCCATCAACCCTGACGCAGTTCACAAAGGCCAGGCCCAGGTCGAGGACGTCGAGCGCGCGCAGGTTGGTGAGGGTGGCGCCGGCAGGCACATCCAGGCTAATCTGGTAGGTGACGATTTCGCCAATCAGAGCATCGGGCAGCGGAGGTGGCGTGGGGTGCGAGGGGTCATCGGGGTCAACGTCAATGTCCGTGCCGGTGATGGTCTTCAAGTTGCTGGTTGCGATAATGTCAATGTCGTCATCCGAGTCCGTCAGGCCGGGGATGGCGTCATCTTGTACGGTAACGCTGTTGAGGAGGGTCGGGCCGGTGGCATTGTCATTGACGCGCACTGTGACCTGGATGGTGGTGGAAGCGCCCGAAGCCAGGCTGATTCCAGACCAGGTGAGCGTGCCGCCAGGCGTGCCGAGGGGAGGAACGGTGGAGGGGGCCGGAACGGCGCTTTGGAAAGTCACTTCACCAGGCAAAGTGTCGGTGACCAGAACAGAGGTCAGATTTTGCGCGCCGACGTTTTGAATGTCGAGGGTGTAGGTGATGAGCGAGCCGGGGGCAACCGTCGTCAGACCATCATCTTTTTCGATGGAGAGGATGGCGTCACGGTCTGTGTCGGTATCGCTGTTATCCGATGGGTCAGTTTCAATAATGCCCGTCGGCGGTGTGATTGTAACCGTGTTGGTGAGCGTACCGGTGGCGGTGGGCTGAATGTTTACGTTGACCGTGTAGGTGATGCTGGAACCAACCGGCAGGTTGACCGTGTCGGTGAAGTTACCGTTGCCGGGACCGTAGCCGTCACAGCCTGTCGCGCCCCCTGTCGCGCCGGAGCAAACCCATTCCCAATTAAGAACCTGAGATGGAATGTTATCCGCGACGACCGCGCCATTCACATCTGCCGGGCCGTTGTTCGAGACAACGATGGTATAGGTGAGCGTGCCACCTTGCAGGTAGTAAGCAATGCCGTCATCTTTGGTCACAGATAGGTTGGCGCGCTGCTGGTTGTACACGCCAAAGTCCACGCGAAATTCGATCGTCAGACCGAGGTTGTGGTCGAAGGTCTGTTCGGATTGTGGGGTGAGGGCAAAGACGCCGCTTTGGATGTAGCCGCCAGGGTAGCCCAGACTGCCGACTTCCGTACCATTGTCATCGGAATCGGTGAGGTTGGAATCGGGATTGGGAGCCGGTTCGTAGGGATTGCCCGCGCCGCCGGTACTGGAGTAGTAATCGCGCAGCGCGCCCGCGCCCTGGAAGTTGCCTTCTGGCAGGCGAACGAGGTAAGAACCTTGCGGCAAGCCGGTGAAGGTGTAAATGCCGCCGCCTGCGGTGGGCGTTGTGGCGAGCAAGGTGGAGCCATCGGCAGACCATAATTGCACGGTCACGCCATTAATGCCGGTTTCGCCGCCATCAAGCATGCCGTTGTTATTGGCGTCGTTCCAGACCTGGTTACCGAGTTGGATGGTGTAGAAGCCGAAATCAACCGTCATGTTGGCCCAGGCGTCGGGCTGTCCCTGGTTGCCTCCATCCAGGTCGCCTTCGCTGGTCGGTTCGACTGGGCCCAGGCCAAGCGTAACGGCGCGGGAGGCGACTGCGCCGGGCAGGGAGGCAAACAGGTTGCGTTGGCCGTTGTCGTCCGAGTCGACGCCGCCACCATCGTCGGGGTCGGGCGCGGCGATTTCGAACAGCGTGCCGTCGTTGTTTCGGGTTGTACCAGAGGACCAGTAGCCGTTGAGGACGCCCGCAAAGTTAGAGGCCGGGATGACAACCACATAATCGCCGGAAGCCAGGTTGTTGAACAGGTAGTAGCCGCCGTTGGCGGTGGTTTGCGTTTGCAGAACCGGACCGGTGGGGCTGCCAGAGCCATCGGCAGCGTAGAGATGAACGGTCACGCCATTAATTCCGACTTCGCCCGCGTCAATCTGGCGGTTGTTGTCGGTATCGTACCAGACGCGGTTGCCCAGGGCATATTGCGGGATGAAGCCGAAGTCAACGGTGGGGTCATAGGTGGAACCAGCGGACTGGGTTACGGTGTTGTTATTGAGCGCGCCAACTGATCCGGGCGTGAGCGCGAAGACCGCCGAGGAGACCGTTCCAGCGCCGGTGCCGAGGCCGTTGTCGTTGTTATCGGCATTGGTGTTGGGGTTGGCGCTGTCGGCGGCGTTGAAGTCATCGCGGCTGCTGGTGGTGGAGGGCGGGGCGACAACACGGACAATGTAATTGCCTTGCGGCAGGCCATCGAAGCGGTATTCGCCTGAGGCATTGGTGAGCATTCCACCGGGGCCATCATCGGCGGTGCCGAGGATGCCATCTGCCCCGACCGGAATTTCGGTCGTTCCATTTTGTGCATACAGGCGCACGGTGACGCCGGGCAGGGGCGCATCGAGCGGGCCGCCATCGAAGTTGCCGTTTTCATTGCCATCGGAATAGACCAGGCTGCCGACCGAGACTCGGTAGAAGCCGAAATCAACCGTCATGTTGGCGCGCCCGTCGGGTTGGCTGCCTTGTGAGCCGCCATCCAGGTCGCTTTCTCCGGTTGGTTCGCTGGCGACGCCCGGCCCAAGCGTGACGGCGCGCGAAGCAACTGCGCCAGGCAGTGAGCCGAACAGGTTGAGTTCGCCGTTGTCGTCTGAGTCGACATCATTGTTGGGGCCAGGCGCGGCATCTTCGACAATCGCGCCAGTTAAATTGCGAGTGGTACCAGAAGACCAGTAGCCTTCGAGAACGCCACCTGATGCGAAGTTGCTGGCCGGAATGACAACAACATAATCACCAGGAGACAGGTTATCGAACAGGTAGTAGCCGCCATTGGCAGTTAT
>Ga0101944_10002836_pt1 | contig 26340 bp, 23 predicted proteins | sample DewCreD2012metaG_FD_75245 | JGI IMG/M metagenome (GOLD analysis project Ga0101944, IMG submission 75245) | Hot spring sediment bacterial and archeal communities from British Columbia, Canada, to study Microbial Dark Matter (Phase II) - Dewar... ... | reverse complement strand
TACACCACCGAGATCCACCCCTACGGTCTGGTTTTCTGGCAGTCCGACCTCTACCTGGTCGCACACAGCTGCCGGGCCTGCGACATGCGCTCCTTCAAGATCACCCGCATCCGCCAGGCGCAACTGACCAGCAAGACCTTCACCCGACCCGACGACTTCGACCTCGAGGACTACTTCTCCTCGTCGATCTCGATCACACGCGGCGGCGAGCCGTTTGAGGCCCTCGTCGAGTTCACCGGCCCGGCCATCGCCCTGGCCACCGAACGCCGCTGGCACCCGACCCAACGGATTGTCGAGCAGTCCGATTCTCGGATCGTGGTCAAACTCCGCATCTCCGACCCGATCGGCCTGAAGGCGTGGGTCCGCTCGTTCGGCCAGTACGCCCAGCTCCTCAGCCCCGAGCGGCTCCGTTGCCAGCTGCGCGACGAACTCATCGCCACCGCCGGCCTTTACGCCGACACGTCTGCCCCACCCGGCAGTTCCCGCGCCGGCCGGTAGGTGCACAGACCGTTCTGCAGGTAGGGGCCTTGCCTTTTCGCCAGTCCACTTGCCTCCACGCCCTGTATTTGCGTACCGCCTCCGACACAAGATGTTGTACGTCTGTCCTTGGCTCGCAGCGCTCCGTAGCCTCTTGGCCGGGAAAAGGATGTGTTACCCGCGACCCGGCCTGTCGCACCCCCGATGTAAGACAAAACAGGCGCCTAGAATAGAGTGCACCTCTGATGGTCCCAGGCAGTTCGCAGAACTGGCCGCGACAGCCCCGCCGGGGGGAGCTGCCGCGGTCGCTTCTTTTTCTACCCCGTCTGTTCCTCCTGGTCTTCCAGCTCGCCGGGCAGTTTCGGGAGGTTGCTCTTCGACAGATCGATGCCGTAGATGCGGCGGATGCGCTCGTCGAAGTGCTTTTCCCAGTTCGACCCGCTCTTCTTGCTCTTCCTCGCCGCGCGAACGATCGCCCGGAAACGCAACTCTGCGAATCGCTGCGCGTGCGCCTTGGCTACCGCGGCCTGCTGCTTGCTCAGTGCCTCCGCCACCTTCATCAATTGCTCCGGCGCTAGGTTCTGTTCCTCCAGTACCTCCAACATCCTCGACAACGCAAGAATCTGCCCGCCGTCCATCAACTCTTCGGTCTGGTCGATCGGCATCGCCATCAGCCGCGCCAGCACCTTCGACACCCGCCCGCACATCGCCCGCGCCGCCAGCGCCCGCACCCGCCGTGCATACTCCCGTAACGTCTCCCGGCTGACCCTATACCGCTCCTTCAGCTGCATGTCTTTCCACAACTGGTTCACGCTCGGCCGCGCCCCCGGCTTGCGCATCAGGATCTCGTCCAACTCCCGCCGCGCATCGTCCGGCATGCACTGCGCCAGCTTCGTCTCCTGTAGAATGTACCGGCTCTCGGGCGTCAGCGCCGCCGGCGTCTCGACCATCTCTTCCATGTCCTACACCTCCAACGCCGGGTCCTGCACGCACCGATCGGCCACCTCCACCCCCGCCGCCGTCAGCCGGAAGTAACGCTTCCGCCACGGCGTCAGCGACTCCGACTCGTGCTCCGCGAGCACCCGCTTCAGGTAGCCCTTCTCTGCCAGGTACGCCAGGTCCTTGCGCAGATGCTCCCACTCCAACTGCGGAAAGATCGCCAGCAGACCGCGCAGAAGATGCTCGGCCTGGATCGCGGCCGGATACAGCATCTTCATCGCCACCAGGACCTCCCCGCGGATCTCCTTGATCCGCTGCGATCTGACTCCGTCGCTCATGTGTGCCCCCTCTCGTTCCTTTGTTGCTGACGCCGCTCCCGTGAGGACTCCCTCTACAATGCCTGCCGAACGTGTGCCGCACTCAAGCCTGGCCGCCGAGCATCCTCCGTATGCCATCCGGCTCCGCCGCGACGGCAGACGGCGCCGTTCGTGCCCCAACCCCTGCACCCCCTCCTGCTACTGCGTCTTGGCCCTCTCGGCTGTCGTGCCCGTGCGAGCCAGGCCGCGGGCCAGTTCGAGCATCGCATCCGTCGCCCGCGCCAGGTGCCGAATCAGCCCTTCGCCGTCCTCCAGCCGCGACTGCATCCGCGCCACCATCTCGGTCAGCCGCTCGAGCTGCTGCCGGGCCAGCATCGACTCCCGCAGCCACTCCTCCTTGGTCGTATAGTCCCGCTCAACACCCTCGACCGCCTTTTCCACACCGCGGGTCTGCTCTTCCAGCGCCTTGAGCCGGCCGGCCGCCTCGCGCGACCGGCTTTCGTGATGCTCTTTGAGCGCCCGCAGATAGAAGGTGATCGCCGAGAGCGGCACGCCAACCAGCGGCGTCAGTACAGCCACCAGCGCTGCAATTGTCTCCCATGTCATGGCGGGCTACCCCTTCAGCCCGCCACGAGACGAAAAAATCGCAGTGCCTGCTGCACCAGCTGTAACAGCCCTGTCACCGTCGCCAGCGTCAGGCTCTCGCTCTCCAATTCCTGCCGGAACCGCCGCGCCGCTTCGCTGTTCCGCAGGCTCGCCACCGCCGTCTGCCGGGCCGGCCCGCCGATCTCCCGGTCGATCGCATCGGCCGGCGGCACCGCGGTCATACGAGTGACCGGCCCGGCCGGCGACGACGCGTCAACCTGTCGTCCCTGCCCCGCCTGCTCCAACTGCCCCAACACCTCGTCCAGCAACTTCAGCACGTCCTGCTTCTGCATGGATTCCCCCTGCGCGATTGACGAACATGCCTGTCGCGCATCGTTGCGCTTGTTCGCTGCCATCAACGGACAACGTGCAATGGACCGCCCGCCGTTGCCTCTAAAGCCCCAGGCGTCAGCCGGAGTTCTTGCCGTTGTCGTTACAACGGACCACGGACCACAAACAACGGACTACTGCCCCCCAAACATCCCCTGCCACTGCCCGTTGAACCGGCTCAGCCGATCGCCATACCGCCGCAAGCCGCCCGCCACGTCGCGCATCACGTCGACGTTGTCGACCGCGGCCTGGTACCGCTGGCGGGCTACCTGCCGATCCGCCTCGATCTTCTCCAGTGCCTCCAGCACTGCCGCGCAATGCGCGTCCACGGTCTCCGCGCCGTCGCGCTTCACGCGCTCGGCCAGGCTCTGCACCACCGCCTTCCGGCGGTCCGCGTCGATCGCCTCCAGGTCCCGCTCGTACTCGTTCAACGCCGATTCGGTCTGTTTGGCTACCAGATCCAGCAGGTCCGCCCCGGCTGTCTCGACCCGGCCCGTGGCCACGCAGCCGGCACACAGCGACAGCCACCCAGCCGCCGCAACCGCTAGCCGGCCCAGCCGTTGCGCATCCGCCCCACAGCACTTCCACCCATCCATACCTGCCCCTTTCCAGACGCGGGCCGATATCCGCGCCCATAATGAATAGGGTGCGCCCGGCCTGCTTCCCGCGGAAAAATGTATAGGATTAGCTGGAGCACCGTGCTCCGCATGCGCCACGCCTATAGAAGGAGACGCTCATGGCACGCACGCAATCGAAGCCAAAAGCCCGTTCGACCAGGTCCGGCGCCAACAAGTCCTCGTCGAACCGCAAGGCCTCCCGCACGTCGAGCACCGCAGCCGGCAAGACGCGCGGCCGGGCCCGCTCCCGCAAGTCGCCCTCGTCAAAGAGCCGCTCGCGCAAAAGGAACACCATGAAGTAGACCCGCCCCGCTGACCGGCAACTGACAACTGGCCGCTGGTAACTGACCGCGGACCAAGGGGGATGGTCTCATGACGACGCGATGGACGACAATGCTCGCCGCCGCGTGCCTGTGCACCGCAGCCTACGCCGCTACCGTGCAGATGCGCGTCTACAACTTCGACTTCAGTATCAACCCGAAGGGCCAGGCCGTCGTCGACGTGGTGGTCAAGGCCGGCGACACCGTCCAGTGGGTCTGGGACGAGGGCTTCCACAGCACCACCTCGGTCTCAGGCAGTCTCGAGCAGTGGGACTCGACCATCCTGGTGCCGCCCGCTACATTCTCGCGCCGGTTTCTGAAACTCGGCACGTTCACCTACTACTGCACCTTCCACGGCATCGACAACGGCAACGGCACCGCCAGCGGCATGTTCGGCACGGTCACTGTCAACCCGCTGCCCGGCGACATCAACACCGACGGCAAGGTGAACGTCTTCGACCTCCAGCGACTCGCGCTCAGCTGGAACAGGCAGCAGGGCGATACGGGCTATGACCCCGCCTCCGACCTGACCGGCGACAACCGCGTCAACGTCTTCGATCTTCAGGTCCTGGCCAACAACTGGAACCAGCCCCAGTAGACGCTCCAGGCGGCCCGCAGGCCAGGATCGATCCCCTGCCGCCGCGACGTGCTTGTGGAACGACCCCGAAGCCTCAGCCAGGGCATCCGTGGCCGTTGTCGTTACAACAGACCACGAACAACAAATCACGAACATATCTGTCCATCGCACGCTATCTGCTGAATTTACAGCAATTTGTCCTTTTTCAGCCCCCGCCGCCTTGCCTGTTTCCACCGGGCACTGTACAACACTTCCTGACCGCCGCCGTGAACCTCCGCTCGCAACAGCGGGTATAACTTCTGCGTACTGCTACCGGTTGCGCGCGGCAGCCGGATCGGTCTCTCAGAAACGCTCAACCGGACGGATCCTATGCGGAATCAGATGCACTCTCGCCTCAATCCCCTGGCCCGGATAGCGATCCTGGGCCGCCCTCGCTTCGCCCGCTTCAGCCGGCGGATAACCCTGGCACCGCTCCTGGCCGTCCCCCTGTTCGCCTCGGCCGCTGCCGCCGCCACGAAACCCTCCAACCAGATTCCCTCCATACAGGCTCCCCCCGCGCAGAACAGCCCGAAGTCGCCCGCGCCCATCCCGTCTATCCAGGCCCCGGCCCAGCCCGCCGCCCGGCCCGCAACCCCCCCGGTCCGCAACGCCGGCGATGCGCCCGTCATGCTCCCCGTTGCCGCCACCCAGCGCGAACTGTCGCCCGAAATCCAGAAAAACCTCAGGCTGCTGACCGGCCAGAACTCCCTCGAAGCGCGCCAGATCGGCGCCTCAGGCCTGTTGCAGCAGGGCTCGGCCGCCGTCTCCGCCCTGCGCCAAATCCTGACCAATCAGCCCGCCCCCATCGTCGTGATGGCCGTCGCCCTCGCCATCCCCGAGGTCCAGGACCCGCCGACCGACCTGGTCGAGCCCCTTATCCAGCAACTCGCCGCCGAAGACCCAGAGGTCCGCGCGGCCGTGGTCGCGGCGCTGGTCAGCTATCGCAATCACGACCTGCCGGCCAAACTCCGCGCGGTCATCGCCGGCAGCCAGAACCCTCAACCGGCCCGCCTGGCCGCCGTCAGCGTGCTGGGCCAGCTGGCCGACCGCGACGCCATCGGTACGCTCATCGCACTCCTCGAAACCGCCGACGAGCCGATGCGCCAGCCGATCCTGGCCGCCCTTCGCCCGCTGACCGGCGTGGACTTCGGCCTGGACTGCGTCCGCTGGCAGCAGTGGTGGCAGGCGAACCGCAACCGCAGGCCGCAGGAGTGGGCCGGCCCTGTCATTGCCTCCCTGACCGAGGAAAAACGCGCCGCCCTCGAAGAGATCAGGTCCCTGCGGGCCCAGCTCGCCAAGGCCATGCGCGAAATGTACTACCTGCTGACGCGCGAGGCCGACCGCACCGCGCACATCATCCTGTGCCTGCGCCACGAGGTGCCCGAGGTCCGGCTGGTCGGCGTCGACCTGGTCAACAACCTTATCCCCATGACCGAGCGCCAGGCCATCGCCCCCGAGGTCCGTGAGCAGGTCCGCAAACTCATCAGCGACCCCAGCGCCCCCGTCCGCCAGCATACCGTCTGGGTCCTGCGCGACCTGCGCAACCCCGAAGACGCCCCCCTGCTGCTCGAGGCCCTCAAGACCGAAACCGACTCGGCCACGGCCCAGGACATCGCCCGGGCGCTCGGCCGGCTCGGCAGCCGCGACGCCGTGCCGGTCCTCTTGGAGAAACTGCAGAACGGCGACGTGCAGATGGCGATGGCCGCGGCTGCGGGGTTGGGCATGCTCTGCCAGAAATCCGGCGGGGTCGCCACGCCGGAGCAGCTCGATGAGGTCGTCAAGGCCTTCCAGGCACGGATGGCCTCCGCCGAGGACCCGGCCTTTCGCCGGACGATCCTTGACGAGATGGCCCGCATCGCCGACGACCGCTTCCGCCAGCAGATCGTCGCGGCGCTTGCCAGCAAGGACCCCGACCTTCGCCAGAGCGCCGTCCGCGCGTTCGTCGGGCTGAACAACCCTGACGACGCCGAGAAGTACATCGCCCCTCGGCTGGACGGACCCGAGCCCGACCCTGAGCCGGGCGTCCGCGAGGCCGCCTGCATCGCCCTGGGCAAAATCGGAACACCCTCGCAACTGCCAGCCCTGCTGCGCCACTGCAACGATCAGCTCGAGCCGAGTGTCTCGGTCCGCCAGGCCGCCGAAGACGCCGCCGTCAGCATCATGCTCCGCATGGACGGTCCGGCCCTGCGCGCCGACCTGGAACGGCTCGCCGCCGCGCCAAACCAGCTCTCGATCCTCGCGGCGGTCCTCGATAAGGCCAGGGTGCAGGCCGCTAACCTCGGTGCCGACAATGTCTTACAGCCGATTCTCCTCCGCGCGCTAGCCGCCGCCCGGTACGCCGCGGGCCAAAAAGACGCCGCCCTGAAGCTCTGGGTCCAGGTCGTCACCGCCCAACCCGCCGACACCCCCGCCAGCACCATGCTCGCCAAGGTCCTCGTCGAACTCAGCAGCCCCGACCTTCTGGCAACCACCATCCAGCAGATCGCCGACGCCCAGAGCGGCGCGCTGGCAAACGTGCTCCTCGCGCTCGGCAAGCAAGTGCAGGCCTCGCGCACCGCGGGCCAGGCCCCTGCCGGTGTGTTGACAGCCATGGCCGAGTCATTACGTAAAATTGATACGAGCACTTGGTCCCAGCCGAACAAGGACTCCCTGCGAACCTTCATCGACCTGTGCGCCGCAGCCGAGCCCGCTGCAGCCGCGTCGAACGACCCCCCGGTCCAGCACGTCGCCGCCACAGCGCCGGCCTCTGCCCCGGCGACGATGGCAGGACGGCCCCTGGCCAACCCGTAGACCGCACCTTCTATCGCATTGATTCGTTGCGGACGATCGAACGAGTGGGCGGAACCCCCATGCGGGTGCCTTCCGCGGTGAGCCGGTCACGGCCGTTGGGAGCGCCAGCGACGGCTTCGGCCGCAGTGGCTGCCTCGGCTTCCTGCTTCGAGCGGACCAGGACGCGGACGGCTTCGTCGAGGTCGTCGGTAAGCGTGAACAGGTCGAGGTCCTCGGGGCTGATGGTCTGGAACTTCTGAAGCATGCCGGTTCGCATCCAATGCACCAGCGGGGTCCAGAAATCCTTGCCGATCAGAACGACCGGAAAGTGGTCGATCTTGGCTGTCTGGATCAACGTCATGGACTCGAAGAATTCGTCCATGGTCCCGAACCCGCCGGGGAAGCAGACGAACGCGGTGGCATACTTCACGAACATCACCTTCCTGCAGAAGAAATAGTGGAAGTTGAGGCTGATGGTCTGGTAGGGGTTGGCCACCTGCTCCATGGGCAGCGAGATATTCAGGCCGATGGAGTTGCCTCCGGCTTCGAAGGCGCCCCGGTTGGCAGCCTCCATGATGCCGGGGCCGCCACCGGTGATCACGGCCATCTTGTGGTGTACGAGCCGCCCGGCCAACTCCTGCGCCATCCGGTAGTACTTATCGTCTGGGCCGGTGCGGGCCGACCCGAAAATCGAGACAGCCGGTCCGATGCTGTTGAGAACGTCGAAGCCTTCGACGAACTCTGCCATGATGCGGAAGATCCGCCAGGTGTCTTCGTTACTGCTCCAGGTGGTGATGGGCTTGGTGGTATGGGGCATGCGCGTTCTCCAACTACTGACTGCCAGAGCACTTCACATCGCAGATGCTACGGCCGAGCGCCCAACATGGCAACCGCCGAAACCAAAAGAAGATATCGGAACGATTCAGCCCCGGCAGGACGATTTTCCCCTCGATGTCCTGTCTTGGTACAGGCGCCACTAGATTGTAGATGCTGCGTAGCAGATTTGCATGCTCCTGGGGGTTTCTCTAAGATGGACGGTCCTGGCACCTCCAGGCACCGTGCTTTGCCCAACAACGGCTGCGCCGGGGCGGGCACGACGCTTGGGGATGGCACCCGGATCTCCCTTATCTGGAGATTCGTCGAGGTCTTGCAGAGGAGCAGAGGATGGCAGGCCCACAACCTGGGGCAGAAAAGGTGCTGGTGGCCGGCGCGGCCGATGGCGCCCATCGTCTTGTCAAACGCTGGTTGGTCCTGGGGTTGGACGGAGCGACATTCGACGTGTTCCGGCCGTTGATGCGTGCCGGGCGAATGCCGAACCTCCAGCGGCTTACGGAGCAAGGGGTGTCGGGGACGTTGTGGTCGACCAAGCCGCCGATGACGCCGGCCGCCTGGACGACGTTCATGACGGGCAAGGGGCCGGGCAAGCACGGGATCATCGACTTCGAGCGGTACGACCCGACGACGGGGAAGCTGGCGTTCAACTCGACCTTCCAGATCCGCGAGAAGACGATCTGGGAGATCCTCTCGAGCAAGGGGCACAAGGTCGGCTCGATCAACCTGCCGATGACCTACCCGCCGACGCCGGTCAACGGCTTCATGATCAGCGGGTTCGAGACGCCGTCGGTCGACGTCGATTTCACGTACCCGGCGAGGCTGAAGGACGAGATCCTCGCGAAGTTTCCGAACTACTCCTACAAGACCAACTGGAAGCGAAAGGTCTTCGGGGGCGACGGGCTGTACCGGGACAACCTGGAGTACATCAAGCGTACGTTCTGGCAGGGGCTGGACCTGGCGAACTATTGCACACAGCGCTTCGGCGGCTGGGACGTGATGATGGTCCTGCTGAAATTCGTGGACAACCTGCAGCACAAGGCGTGGAGGTACATCGACCCGAACCTCCCGGCCGGTCGCGGCGCGCGCTCGCAGGCGGCGGCGGAGTGCTTCACCGAACTCGACCGGGTGATCGGCAAATTCGCGGCGCTGGCGGACGAGCAGGGCGCGACGCTGATGATCATGTCAGACCACGGACACGGCTCGCTGGACGGCAAGGTGCAGCCGAATCTGCTGCTGAAGCAGTGGGGCTTCCTGAAACTGCGGGACGCGGCGAGCCGGTGGAACACCCGGACGAGCTACCTGCTCAACCGCCTGCTGTTCAAGAAGGGCGGCCGGTTCACCGCGGACGACCTGAGTATAGAAAAGGAACTGGCGGTCGACTGGCCGGGCACGCAGGCGTGCGTCATGCACGCGGGGATCTACGGCTTTCTTTACATTAACCTGAAAGGGCGCCAGCCGACGGGGATCGTGAACCCGGGTGATTACGAGCGGCTGCGCGACCAGTTGCGAGAGAGGCTCCTGGCGGTGCGGTCGCGGAACCGGCTGGGCCGGACGGTGCAGGTCTTCCCGGAGGTTCACAAGGCCGAGGAGTTGTACAACTGCTCGCGCCAGGAACACCCGTGGCTGCCGGACCTGATCCTGGTTCCCCAGCCGGGCCTGGCGGTAGTGCGCAAGATTCGGGGCAACAGCGCAGTGCGGTGGCTGCCCCGCCGGCGGATTGAAGGAACGCATCGCCTCGAAGGAATGCTGGTGGTGGTCGGGCCGCACGTAGTGCCGGGCAAGTTGGTGGACGCCAACATCGTGGACGTAGCCCCGACGGTGCTGGCGGGGCTGGGGCTGCCGGTGCCGATCGACATGGAGGGGCGCGTCCTGTCGGACCTGTTCGACACGCCGATGGCCGTGCAGTATGAACCGCCGCACAAGCATGAGATGGCCGAGACGTTGGAAGAGGTCTACTCGGCCGAGCAGCGCGAGCAGTTGGAGAAGCGGTTGGCGGATCTGGGCTATCTGGAGTAAGCCAGACAGCACGACCGGCACGGTACGAGGCCGCCTCCGAAAGACCTGGCGTAAGGTGCTACGCCCCTTATCCCTCTGTCTCCTTGTCTCCTTGTCTGCGTGTCTCCGGGTCTCCGTGTCTCCGCGTCTTCCTGTCCAACCGGTTCAGAAGCTCTTGCCAGTGCTCCAGCGTCTCGTCCAGCAGCAGCTCGGGGCCGCGCTGGACCACGGGGTTGGGCAGGAGCCGGCCGTCGAGAAAGACGGCCGGTGTGGCGCTGATGCCCAGAGCTGCGCCGAGGGCGGCGTCCTTCTGCACTTCCTTTAACACTTCGCACTCGTCGCGCACGCAGTTGAAGGCCTCGACGTTCAGGCCGATGCGCCGGGCGAGCTTCTCATATGGGTCGCGCGGCAGCAGGTGCTGGTGCTCGTAGAGCAGCTCGGCCATGTGGTGGAAACCGGACGCCCCCGCTAGGCGGAAGGCGGCTTCGGCGGCGATGGCTGCCTTGCAGGCCGGCTCGTGGTCCGGCGCCAGCGCATCGCGGCGACCGGGGTTGCAGGCGCGGTTGAGCGGGAAGTCCTTGTGGACGATGCGAAGGCTGTGGCCGAGCCTGCGATGCAGCAGGTTTACGACCCGGTGCAATTCGGCGCAGCTGGAGCAGGCGAAGTCGCCGAAGATGACCGCCGTGTGCGGTGACTCCCGCCCGCCGAGCACGGGGTCATTGTCGCCCACGGGGATGCTGACAGGTCGGGCAGCCAGGAACTGCTCGGTCTGGAGTTGGTGAAGTCTTTCGGCGGCCTTGTCCAACATGCGCAAGGTCCGGCGGGTCTGGATGTAGTAGATCTCAGCCAGCGCCGCCGCGACGCCCAGCGCAAGGGCCAACACAGGCGTCTTCCAGAGCGTTGCCGCAAAGTGGGCCTCGGCCGTACCCCCGGCAAGCCAGACGATCCACAGCCCGGGGACAATCAGGAAATTGCCGGCATGGGTGAGCAGGCACACGATGCACCAGTCATGCAGTTTGCGCCACATGACATAGAGGAACCAGGCGGAGCTCGCCAGGCCGGCTAGGCCGGCCACGGCCGGTACCGCCCACACATGATGCCACGGCCCGGGCAGCGGTCCGACGGTCGCCAGCCCGATTGCCAGCCAGGTGTAGTAGCCGAGGCCCAGTGCCGCCACGGGAACCGGCACGGGCGGCAATACCCGCACCAGGCCGTACCGGCTAAGGACCACGGACCGGCAATCGAACGCGCCCCCGCACAGCATCCCGAGATGGTTCTTCCCAAGGTGCGGCCGGACCAGGAGCGCACTGAGCACCGCCTCCATGACAGCTAGGGCCACCAGGCCCCAGCGAAGCATTTCGAATCCGTTATCCAACACATCGACCCCCGAACCAATCAGGCCGGCCATCCCAGCCGATATCGCTGCCAGTCTGCCGGTACAGTCACCAACATTTTAGAGCCGTTGGGCGTGCTTTTCGCAGTCTGTGGTCAAGTGCCCTGGCGGAAAGACGGGCGCATGTGTTTTGGCCAGGCGCCAGCCGGTTCTGCCTGCGAAACAAACACGGCGCATCTGGGTTTGTAACATTGCAGAAACCGAGAGCGGGCGGGCCGCGTGGCACGTGTATCATGGCCGCAGGGGCCGACGTAGGGAATCACCCTAGGGGCGTTTCCGGCCTGGCCGGCAAGTCCCGCGCTGGGGGTGGCAGGGGCTCAGGCTCAGGGGTATGGCGGTGGCAGGACCAAGCCTTCAGGGGGCTGAGGCCTCAAGAGCGGCAACGAACCATCGGTGGTCTGTCGTTCCTGATCCGTTGCAGCGGTACCCAACACAGCCGCAACGCCAACGCCACGGCCGCGGATGCCTCAGCAGCACGCCGGCTACTCCGGCGCCGACCGGCTCACGTCGTCGGCAGGCTGCGTGGCGGCGGATTGGGTGGCTGCAACGCGGGCTCGGGCCCGGGCCTGCTCGAGTTGCCGAGTGGTAGCTGCGCGGACAGCCGGTTGGGACCCGGCAGAGACGTCGCTGTTCGCCGTGAGTGCTGCGCGGGTATAGAGCAGCAGTTGGCCCCAGTGCTTGACGGTGTTGGCGATGACGTGCTGGGGGTCGGTGCGTTTGAGTGGCCGCTCGATGCGCCTGCCGTCGAGGAAGATGGCGGGGGTGCTGCGGACGTTGGCCTTCTTGCCCTGCTCGATATCCGCCAGGACGCTGGCCATGGTCTGGGGGTCCGCCAATACCTTTTCAAACTCGTCACCGTCCAGGCCGATTCGCTCGGCCAGCATGCGGTAGGGCTTGTCGGGCAGCTTGGCACGGTTGGCATAGAGCGCCTCGTGCATCTTCCAGAAGGCGTCGTTGCCGCCAAGCCGGCGGGCCGCTTCGGCGGCAGCGGCGGCCTGACAGGCGTACTTGTGGTTCGCCTCCGCCTTCAGGGGCTGCCAGTACTTGTTGCATTCGCTGCAGAGCGGGAAGTGCTTGAAGACGATGCGGAAGGGCGCATACTCGAGTTCCTTGCCCGGCGAAATGACCTTGCCGGCGCGGGCGGCCTGCTGGATGGCCAGCTGCGTCTGGACCTGCTTGAGGATCGGCTCGAAACCGGCGCACCAGGGGCACTGGAAGTCGCTGAAGATCACCACCGTGTGCGGGGCATCGGCCGGCCCGTAGACCGCATCGTCCGGGTCGATAGCGATGTCCACGGGCTTGTTCTGGAGGAAGCTGAGCCGGTCATAGGCGACCGATTCGCTCTCCAGGGCGCGAACGGCATCCGCGGTCTGCGCGTCACGCACCTGGGCAAGACCCACGGCCAGCCCGGCTGCCAGGGCGAGCACCGGGATCTTCCAGAGCTGCGCTGTGAGACAGGAGGCCCGGCCGGGCGGGTCGGTGTACTCCAACGCCGGCTCACCGCCGCGCAGCCACAGGTACCAGATGCCCAGGACGATCGGAAGGTTGATGACATGTACTGCGGCGCACAGCCTGCACACAAAGCCCAGCTTGGCGACCATGATGTATACATAGAAAGCGGATGCGAGCAGTCCCAGCAGGCCGAGCAACGCAGGAACGGCCCAGGCCCGGTGGAGTTTGCCGGGTAATTGGCTGACCATGAGCAGCCAGAACCCCAGGGCGGTGAAGTAGCCCATACCTACTGCGGCGACCGGGACCGGACGCGGCGGAAACAGGACGATTCGGGAGAACTCGCTCGCCAGTGCCTTGTCGCAGTCCGTCGGGCCGGCGGCCGCAGTCTGGCCGCACGCCCAGGCGAGCAGATCCGACTTGTCCTGCTGCCCCGTGCCCATGCGCAGCAGCAGCAGGCTCAGCAGAAGGCCTGTCACGGCGAGGAAGAGGAGTATGATGCGAACCCAATCGAATTTGCGGTTGGACACAACGGGGACTCCGGTACAACAGAGGTAATCATTAACTGTTAATGGTAACGGCAACAGCTGCAATGGCAACGCATTCGCTATCCTACAATACCAGCGACTCGCTTCGGGTGCCTCGGGGCGACGGCGACCGGGGGGCATCAGTCGCGCGCCCGGTCGATTCGGGCTTTGGATTCCAGGTCGGCCATGCTGACGGTCTGCCAGAAGGCATGCCCGAAGCGGGCGCCGCAGATCAGGACCGCCAGCAAGGCGATGCCGGGCCAGACCAGAAAGCGGAGCCAGATGAGGGCGGGCTGCGTGGCCGGGTCGAGGATGGCCGCTGCGGCTGCGTCGATGTCCCGGTAGCTGCAGAAGACCCAAGGCGCCTGCTCGGCAAAACTCCCGCCCAGCAGTCTACCCCACGGGAATACCAGCACGGCCGTGATCAGCGACCAGTAGAAGGCGCTGAGCATCGCCGGCAGGGCGGGCAGTCGGCCGACGAGGTTGACCTGGACGCCGACGATCGTCAGCACCACCAGCGCAAAGACGCTCACCAGTGCGGCTAGCCCGGCAATCGGCAAAGCGATCGCCATGACCCGTTGCCACTTCTCGGCGGGCCAGAACGTCTGCAGGAAGTTGCCGGCCGTCTCGGCGGGCTCATCGGCAGGGGCGTCCACGGCGGCCGGATCGTCCTGGGGCGCGGCGGGCTCGGCATCGACGGCGGCCGGCCTGTCGCGTTTGTGCAGCACGTCGGCCCAGTTGGCGGCGGCGAACAGGCCGATCTGCAGCAGCAGGGCCAAGGCAATCAGGAAAACCAGCCAGGCCCGGCCGGAGGCGAGCATGCCCATCGCGCGCAGGCAGCCGGCCTGGGTGGTCTCAAGAGCACTCGAGGCAGACGGTTCGGAGGTACTCGGCATGTTTGGTACTCCTGCTATCCATTACTGCCATCTTGTACCCGAACCGCGGGCGTTGGGCAAAGGGTCTGTTGTACAGTGGCAGAAGGAGTACTCGTGCTCATGCGATCGGAACCAAGGTGCTGGCCTACTATGCGATCGTCTCAGCCCTGGCCGGCAGCGACTTCCTTGAAGGCGGCCTGGGCGGCACGAATCGTCTGGGCAATATGCTCATCGGTATGCGCGAGGCTGACAAACAGGCACTCGAACTGCGATGGCGGCAGGTAGATACCGGCGCGGCGCATCGCGTGGAAGAAGCGGGCGTAGGCGGCCGTGTCGGCACGTATCGCCGTGGCGTAGTTGACCACGGGCTGGTCGGTGAAGAAAACGGTCAAGGCGCTGCCGACGCGATTGATCGTGACCTTGATGCCGGCGGATTCCGCTGCCTGGGCCAGGCCGGCGGCCAGTGCGGAGCCTTTGCGTTCGAGTTCCTGGTAGACATCGGGCTCACAAAGGGCTTCGAGCGTCGCGATCCCCGAAGCGACAGCCAGCGGGTTGCCGCTGAGCGTGCCGGCCTGGTAAACCGGGCCCACGGGCGACATCATCTCCATGAGGTCCTTCCGGCCGCCGTAGGCGCCGATGGGCAGGCCGCCGCCGATGATCTTGCCGAGACAGGTCAGGTCGGCCTTGATGCCCCAGAGCTGCTGCGCACCGCCGAACGCGACGCGAAAGCCCGTGATCACTTCGTCGAAGATCAGGATTGACTCGTACGCGTCGCAAAGGGCGCGAAGGCCCGCGAGGTATCCTTCAACCGGCGGCACGAGACCCATGTTGCCGGCGACGGGTTCGATGATGATGGCGGCGATCTGCGCGCCATGCTGGGCAAAAATCGCCTTCATCGCGTCCAGGTCGTTGTAGGGGGCGACGAGGGTCTTGCTGGTCAGGGCCGACGGCACGCCGGGCGAACTCGGCACGGCGAAGGTGGTCAGACCGCTGCCGGCCTGGACGAGCAGACTGTCGACGTGGCCGTGGTAGCAGCCGGCGCACTTGACGATGAGGTCGCAGCCGGCAGCCGCGCGGGCCAGGCGGATGGCGCTCATGGTCGCCTCGGTGCCGCTGCTGGTCAGGCGCACCATATCGATAGAGTCGAAGGCGCCGGTGACCATCTCCGCGAGGCGCACCTCGCCAGGCGTCGGCGCGCCGAAGGAGGAGCCGCGCTGCAGGGCCTTGGTGACGGCGGCCACCTGGCGCTCGTCGGCGTGGCCCAGGATGAGCGGTCCCCACGACCCGACGTAGTCGATGTAATCGTTGTCGTCGACGTCGGTGATGATGGCGCCCTTGCCTTTGGCGATGAAAATCGGGTCGCCGCCGACCGCCTTGAACGCGCGGACGGGGCTGTTGACCCCGCCGGGGATGACCTTGCCGGCGGACTCGAACATGGCGATCGATTTGCCAAGGGGCAGATCAGACTGGGAACTCTTGTCGGCGGATGTCTTGGTCATTTTGCTCTTTCCCGTGCAGGCGCTCGACAGTGCCCGCGCACCAGCAGGATGTATACCCGTGACCGAATTTGGGTAGTAGTCCCGTGTGGCCTGCACAGCCGGTCACGCAGGACAAGACCGGCCCTATTCTACCCTGGTGGCTTGGCGACAGGAAAGGCAGCGCAATGGTTGCCGTGCTACGGCGCAAGACCCAGGTCGCCGGCCACCGGCTCAAGGGCCTTTATTACGTTTTCAATATGCCTGTTCAGGTCGATCCCCAGCATCTCGGCGCCGCGCCGGATGTCGTCGCGCGAGACGGCGGCGGCGAAGGCAGGGGTCTTCATCTTCTTGGTCACGCTGGACGGCGTCATGCCTTGCAGACGGGTGGGACGAACCAGCGCGCAGGCGACGACGAAGCCGGTCAGTTCGTCGCTGGCGTAGAGGGTCTTGCGCAGGTCGGTGTCGAGCGGGTAGCGATCCTGATTCCAGGTGGCGTGGGAGAGGATGGCCCCGATAATCGTCTCGTCGACACCGCGCTGGCGGAGGATTTCGGCACCAGCGTTCGTGTGCTGCGGTGGCTCGGGGTACTTTTCGTAGTCGAAGTCGTGCAGCAGGCCGACCAGGCCCCAGAGGTCCTCGTCCTGGCCCCGCTGGCGGGCGTAATAGCGCATGACGGCCTCGACGGCCAGCGCGTGCTTGCCAAGCGAATCGCTGCTGACGAATTCCTGCAGAAGGGCCAGTGCCTGCTCGCGTGTCATGCGCTGAACTCGGACAAGGCCAGTCCGGCGGCGCCGATGAAGCCGGCGTCGTTGCCGAGGGTGGCGAAGTCGATCTCCGGGTAATCCTTGGCCGCCTTCCACGTCAGCTCGAGGAAATACTTGCGAACCGGCTCCAGCAGGTACTGGCCGGCGCCGATCATGCCGCCCCCGAGGATGATCTTCTGAGGGTTCGAAAAGTGCTGCATGTTCACGCACGCGATGGCCAGCAGGCGGCAGGTCTCGTCCCAGATGCGGGCCGCCAGGCCGTCGCCCGCCTTGGCGGCTTCGACCACGTGCGGCGTCTCGACGGGCAGGCCTTGGTCAAGTCGCTGTTTCAGAACGGACTTCTCGCCGTTCTTGATGGCCTCGACGGCGCGCACCGCCGTGAAGTGGGCGGAGGCGTAGGCCTCGACGCAGCCGTGCTGGCCGCAGCCGCACAGCCGGCCGTTCGGCACGACGATCATGTGGCCGAGTTCGGCGCCGTTGTCGAAGAAGCCGCGCAAAAGGCGGCCGTCGATGATGACCCCGCCGCCGATGCCGGTGCCCAGGGTGAACAGAACCATGTCGCGCGTGCCCTTGCCGCCGCCGGCCCAGAACTCGCCGTAGGCAGCCGCGTTGGCGTCATTCTCGAGGGTGGCGGGAATGCCTGTGCACTTGGCGACCGCATCACGGAGCGGAACGTTGTGCCAACCGGGCAGGTTCGGCGGCGAGATGATCAGGCCGAGTTTGTGGCTCATCGAGCCGGGGGCGCCGATGCCGATGGCCACGACCCGCTCCTTGGGAAGACTCACCTGCCGGAGAAGTTCCATGGTGCCTTCGCACATGCGCTTGATGACGTGGTCGGGTCCGCCCTGGCCTTCGGTGGGTACCGAGATTTTGTGTACGACTTCGCCGGAAGTCCTGGTGACCCCGATCTTGATGTAGGTCCCGCCGAGGTCGATGCCGACAACATGGTCCTTCGCCATCCGCTGTGTCTCCATACCTTGGTTTTCAAGGCTATCGTAGTGCCAACGGCACCAAGGGGCAAGATCCGGTCCGACGCGTCCGCTGCCGCTTACCTGTACCGGGCGGGCATGGCCCGGCCGCAGGAGGCGCTCTGGCAGGCCAGGTCGATTACGTGCACCGGCCGGCGGGCCCACTCCGGGCTGATCACCAGCGTTTCGCCCCGGGTCAGGTGGGCGGCGATGTTCTCGTAGAACTTCTCGTGCTCGCTCGGCTGGTTCTTGCCCCGCGTGAACACCGTCTGGCCGTCCTTCGGCTGCACCAGTTCGTAATTCTGATAGTCGAAGTTGTACGAGCCTTCCGTGCCGACGATATCGATCCAGCCCTGCCGCGGCCGGCTGTACAGCGTCGAGATGCACAACGTCGACCACGCGCCGTCGGCGTAGCGGACCGTCAGAAATCCCTCGTCCTCGTTCGTATCCGCCGCCCACTTCACCTTGTCGCACCAGAACCCGTTTCGGGCAAAGCCGCTGACCTCGACAATCTCCTGGTTCATGATCTGGAAGGTGTACTCCAGCAGGTGCACGCCCCAGTCATACAGAATGCCGCCGCTGATGCTCTTGCTCGAACGCCACCAATCGCGCGGCTGGCCCCAGGCCCCCATGTGCGCATCGACGCGATACACCTTGCCGATCGCGCCGCTGCGAATCGTCTTGACCGCCTGCAGAATGCAGCCGTCCCAGTGGCGGTTGTGATAGGTGCTCAGCAACGTGCCGCTGCGGCAGGCCGTGTCGATCATCTCGTCGCACTCGGCCGTGGTGATCGCGAAGGGTTTCTCGCAGATCACGTGCCGACCGGCCTTGAGGCACTGGACCGCCAGTTGCGCGTGGGTGTTGTGCGGCGTGATGATCGCCAGTAGGTCCACCCGGCTCCTTTTCAGCATCTCGTCAACGCTCGTGTAGGTCTCGATGCCGGGGAATTCCTGGGTTGCCACCTTCAGTCGCTCGGTGTCCAGTTCGCACACGGCTGTCGGGGTCATGCCGGCCTTCGCCATCTCCTGCAGATGCGCCCGGCCCATGTTGAACGCCCCGCCGTATCCGATCACGCCCACCTTGATATCCGCCGCCTTGGCATATCTCTTCACAAAAGTCTCTCCCGTTTGGACCTGGTAGCAGCGCCCGTGCGCTGCTGTAAGCTTCATAGGCGCAAATGATACAGCAAAGTCCAGGTGCGGTCATAGAAGCAGGCGGCGCCGCGTTGGACGCTCACTGCATCTGCGATGCGCTTCGTTCCCAGGAACCCTTCCAACGGACCGCGAACCACTGCCCGCAGCCAGCCGTTACTCCGTCTTTTGCCGGATTAGCGTCGCAAAACGCTGGTTGATCGCCAGCGCCGGATCGAGCGGTACCTGAACCGGCTGGCAGTTCGCGGGAATGCTGATGCTCGGCTTGGGTGCGATTCGTTTGCCGGCGAACTGCGGCAGCCACGCCCGCTGGGCCTCCAGCAGCTCGCTGCACATCTCGCGGATCTCCTTGAGCGTGCAGACGGCGCCGCTCAAGGGGTCCAGCGCCACCGCGTGCACCACGTGCTCGGTGTCGCCGTTCAGTGCCGCCTCGGCGGCCAGGACCTGGCTGTTGACGTTGGTCATGCACGCGGCTGCACACTGCGGCGGCAGCGCGCCGATCCGCGTCGGGTGCAGGCCGGTGCCGTCCGCGAAGGTCGGCACCTCGACACAGCAGCCGTCCGGCAGATTCGTGATGTAGCCGTCGTTGCGAACGTTGCCCATGAAGCGGAACGGCCTGCCCGTCGTCACCGCCTCCATGATGTAGGAGCAGTATTCGACGCTGCGGTGGTCGATTTTGGCTGTCTCGAACTCCAGCGGGTCGTGCCTGGCATACTTGGCAGCCAGTGCCTTGGAGTACTTGTAGTACGCGCCGCTCTCGCCGCCGAAACTCGGCTCGTCGCAGTACAGGTCGAGAGCCTTTTGGTTCTTACGGAACCAAGGCACGTACTCGGAGAGATGGCCGGTCGACTCGGTCATGAAGTACCCGAAGTGCCGGAACACCTCGCCGCGGACCTTTTCGTTCTTGTAGTACTCGGGCTTCTCGAAGACCTCGCGCAGGATCGGGTACAGGTCGCGCCCCTTGTGCGACAGCGAGAGGAACCAGTCCATGTGGTTGATCCCGCCGCAGGTATAGGTGATCTCGTCCTTCGGCACGCCGCAGTAACCCGCAATGAGATCCAGCGTCGTCTGCACGCCGTGACACAGGCCGACAAAGGCGGTGCGAGTTGCCTTGCCGAGCGCCAGGCAGTTGGTGGCCATGGGGTTGGCGTACTGAAGCATGATCGCGCCCGGCTTGGCGTACTGCTCCATGTCGCGCGCGATATCCATCAGCACCGGGACCGTCCGCAGCGCGCGGAACACCCCGCCCGGCCCGAGCGAGTCCCCGATGCACTGGTCCACGCCGTATTTCAGCGGGATCTCGTAGTCGAAGGTGTAGGCCTCCAGCCCGCCCACCTGGATCATCACCACCACAAAGTCGGCGTCGCGGATCGCCTCGCAGCGGTCGAGCGTCGCCCATACCTTCGTCGCCAGGCCGTTCTCCCGGACCATTCGCTGGGCGAACGCCTCCATCCGCCGCAGCTTCGGCTCGGTGCGGTTCATCAGGACGATTTCGGCATCCGCCAGCGCCGCCGTGGCCATGATGTCGCTCATGAGCGTCTTGCAGAACACCACGCTGCCCGCGCCGATCATCGCGATCTTCTTCGACATGGGTTCCTCTCCTGCCTGGTCAGACTTGCAGGTCTGTACCTGATGCCCCATAGACTACACCGCCGCCAGCTTTCCAGCCAGTCCGCCGCCGCTGTTGCCGCTTCAGCCCGAAGGGCTGGGATACGAACCAGCCCAGGGCACAGCGGGTCGCGTCGTTGTCGTTGCGACCCGCGCCGCCCTGGGTACCAAGGCCCCCTACATCCGTTGTTGTCGTTGTTGTTGTCGTTCAGCCCTGCAGGGGCGACACAACACCGCGTACACGCTATCGTACCTGGAAAGCCCCGCGCCCATTCCTGCCGCAGCATGTCTCCACTATAATGTCCTCATTCATTCTCAAGGAGGACCGTCATGACCGCGCGGACCTTTGCCTTGGCTGTCGCCGCTTGCCTCGCCCCGGTGTTCGCCCGTGCCGAGATCGCCGACGTCAAGGTCACCACCGACACCAGCATCGACTGCTCCAGCATCCAGACGATCGCCCGCGACCTCTACCGCGACTGCAAGACCGACGAGGACAAGGCCGTCGCCACCTGGTACTTCGTCCGCCGCGTGATGTTCCACTGGCCCCACATCCCGACCTGGGACACCCTCGACCTGATCAACAGCTACGGCATCGGGCTGTGCGGCTACCAGTCCAAGGCCTATGCCGAGATCATCCAGGCCGGCGGCTACAAGGCCCGCACGCTCCAGATGCCGGGCCACGTCCTGGCCGAAGTGTTCTACGACAACGACTGGCACTTCTTCGATTGCCAGGTCGGCTGGTTCGCCTACGAGGAAAAGGACGGCAAACGCACCGTCGCCAGCCATGAAGACATCGCAAGGGATCCCGACATCGTCCTCAAGGCCCTCGACGAGGGCCGCGCCAGCAAGCCGTTCTACCAGTGCCGCTCGGGACCGCAAAGCAGCGACAAGATCGAGGCCGGCGTGAACTACGCCCAGAACGCCAAACCCAACGGCGCGCCCAAGGTGCCCACGAATCGCCTGGTCATCAACCTCCGGCCCGGCGAGTCGATCACGCGCAACTGGTCCAACGAGGGCAAGAGCTGGTTCGACATTGAAAAGTCCAAGGATGGCAACTTCCGCTCTTTGCAGCACAGCTGCACCGCCGGCGCCGTTGACGAGAACGACCCGGTCAACTGGCCCTACTGGAAGCCCTACGCCGTGCTCACGACCAACAAGGAGGACAAGCCGCGATATGCGCCCAAGCGACTCTACGGCAACGGCCGGATGATCTACGAGCCGGACCTGAGCACGGAGGCGTTTCGTGAAGGTCTGGCCGAAGATGGTCTCAAGGGAATCAAGACGCATGACGACAAGACGGCGCCGAACCTGCACCCGGCCGAGGCGGGCGTGGCCGGCTCCGTCATCTTCCAGATCGATTGCCCCTACGTGATGGTCGATGCGTGGCTGGACCTGGCCGGGATGCGCAAGGGCGCAAGCGACATCGTCGCCGTCCGCGCCAAGGGCAAGGGCGACTGGGTCGAAGTGTTCCGCGCCAAGCAGAACGGCTCTTTCGAAGCCAGACAGATCAGCCTCAAGGACGTTGCCTGGGAGCAGAAGCAGTACCTCGTGAAGATTGAGATGAAGGCCTCCGCAGACACCCGCGACGCCGGCCTGGACAAGATCCGCTTCACCACCGTCTTCCTCAACAACATGTACGCCCTGCCGTACTTCATGCCCGGCAAAAACACGATCAAGGTGACCGCGGCCGAAGGAACCGACCTCAAACGCAACAAGCTCACCTTGAAGTACGTCTGGGAAGAGGACGGCAAGCAAAGGCAACTCGAACGTGCCATCGACAAGCTCCCGTTCGAAACGACCGTCACGGTGGCCGGCCAGGAGATCCCGCGCATGAAGTCGGTCACGCTGGCTGTCGCGCCGTAGGAACACGTCGGCTTCTACTGGCGCGATGGCTTCGTGCCTCGTGCCACCATCCTCAAGCAGGTGCCGGCCCTGATGGGGCCCTTTCCGGAGACATCGCCATGAACCAGCCAGTGGGACTCATCGGTATCGGCTTGGTTGGCACCGCTCTGGCCGAACATCTGCTGGCCGCGGGCCACACCGTCGTCGGCTTCGATATCGATCCGGCCAAGTGTGATCGACTCAAGGCCCTTGGCGGCACTCCTGCCGCGAGCCCCGCGGAGGTCGGCTGGCGCTGCTCGCACGTGTTCCTGTCTCTCATGACGACCGCCATCGTATGCGAAGTGGTCGAGGGGCCGGCCGGCCTGCTCGAATCCGACCCGCCGCCGCGGTACATCATCGACACCACCACCGGCGACCCGGTCGAATCGGCGGCGCTCGCCAAACGTCTGGCCGGTCGCGGCGTCCACTATCTCGATGCCACGATCTCCGGCTCGAGTCGCGAGATTCGGAATCGCGCGGCCTTGTTCATGGTCGGCGGCGACGAAGCAGCCTTTCGGATCTGCGAGCCCCTGCTGCGGACCGTGACCGAGCGCATCGTTCACGTCGGTCCGCCCGGTAGCGGCGCCAAAGCGAAACTGACGGTCAACCTCGTGCTCGGGCTCAACCGGCTCGCCCTGGCCGAAGGGCTGGTGTTTGCGGACAAACTTGGCCTGGAGCCGCGCCGCGCGCTCGATCTGCTCAAGCAGTCCTACGCCTACTCGCGCATCATGGAAGGCAAGGGCGATAAAATGGTCAGCGGCGACTTCACCGCCGACGCACGCCTGGCCCAGCACCGCAAGGACGTCGCCCTTGTGTTGGAACATGCTGCGTCTATGGGCCTCGACCTGCCGCTCATGCAGACGCACCTGAAGGTCCTCGACAGCGCCATCGCCGCCGGCGACGGCGACCTCGACAACGCCGCCGTGATCCGCGAGATCCAACGCCGCGCTCACGGATCGGCTGTGGCCGTTGCCGTGAAAAGCCCCGAGCGTCAGCCGCCGTTGTTCCCGTTGTCGTGACCCGGAACGAGTCCCAAGCGTCCGCGAGGGCATCCCTGGCCGTTGTGGTATGTGGCACAGTCGCCATCGGCTCTGGTCGTGCAGGCACGACCGAACCTCGCACTTTCTGAAGCGCTTGTAAGCCGACCCTCGCCGCTACAGCAACCTGGCGAACGGGCACAAGCCGTCGCCTACGTGTTCCAGTTCTGCGCCAACACCTGTAGATCGAACACGTTCACCCGGCCGTCGCCCGTCAGGTCGGCCGCCGGGCTGTAGTTCGGCTGGCCCTGCTGCGTGTTCCACGCCCCCGCCATGATCTGCAGGTCGAAGACGTTCACCTGCCCGTCCCCGCTGATGTCGCCCGGCTTCGACACCTTGATGATCCGATACACCACGCCCGCCGTGCCCGACGGCCCGATGTTTGGGCTTCCCATCACGTACAGCGCTCCCTGCGCGTCCTGCCCGAAGCCCTTGATGTAGAAGTTCACCGTCTCCTGCGTGCCCAGGCCGATCTTCAGACGCCGCAGTTCACCGGTGGTCAGGTCCCCGTAGAACAGCCTGCCGTCGGCATTGAATCCCAAGTCGCCGAAGATGTACTTGCCGGCCAGCACCGGGATCAGCGCCCCGCGATAGACATACCCGCCGATGACCGACTGGCCCTCGTCATGGTCGTACTGCAGCACCGGGTCGATCAGACCGGTCAGATCTCCGGCGATCGGACCGGTGAACGTGCCCTCCTTCCGCGCCCAGCCGAAGTTGCCGCCGCCGGTGATGATGTCCACTTCCTCGATGGCGTTCTGGCCCACGTCGGCGGCGATCAGCCGGCCCGTCGGCGCGTCGAAACTGAACCGGTACGGGTTCCGGAGGCCATATGCGTAGATCTCGTCAAGCCCTGCCGTGCCCACAAAGGGATTGCTCGCCGGCACGCGGTACTGGCCGTTGCCGCTGATCGGATCGCTGCTGCCCGGCGTCAGCGCGGGCGACAGCGGATCGATCCGCAGGATCTTGCCCAGCGCCACGTCGAGGCTCTGCGCGTTGCCGCCGGCGACATGCCCGCTGCCCGAATCGTTCGAGCCGCCGCCGTCGCCGTCCGCGATGTACAGGTACCCGTTCACGTCGAACGCGATCATCCCCGCGTTGTGGTTGCCCTGCGGGTGATCGCTGCGATAGAGGATCCGCCGGCTGGCCGGGTCTACCTGGTCCGGGTCGGCGGCGCTCGCCTTCCATTCCACCACTGCGGTTTGGTGGCTGAACGATGTCGTGCCCGGCACGGTGAACGTTGCCTGGGCCGCCACACGCGGCAGTGTTTCATAGGTATAGAGTGTCCTATAGCCGGGACTGTTCGGGTTGCCGAAGCCCGGGTGGAACGCCAGCCCCAGCAGCCCCTTCTCGTCATACCCGGCGTTCAGCGGCGTGATCAGCGCCGAGACGTTCAAAAAGGGCGTCGCCTGCAGCACGCCGTTCTTGACCAGCCGTACAAGCCCCGTCTGCTCGACGATGAACAGCCGGCTCGTGCCGTCCCCCGCATGTGTCAGGAACAACGGCGAGACCAGCCCGCTGGCCACGCTTTGCAGTTCAACACCCAATGGCCCGACCGAAATGGCCGGCAACTGCGCCAGCGCAGCGGTGCCGGTCACCGATAAGACGAACGCCATTCGTAGAATATGCCTCAAGATCATCTTGAACCTGCCCCCGTTACGGGTTTCTCATGCCGCCGGAGCCTCGGCTTCCGGTCCGCGCGATTATTCCGTGCCGCCTGCCCCGGTCAAACCCGCCCCGCTCCGGGCCCAATCGCCATGCCTCAACCCCGTGACGGCCCGCCCGCTTGCGTCCTGCCTGCCGGCGATCTCCTGGATGATGTCCCCGGGCAGGTTACGGTATACATCCGTACCCCAATAGCCCTGTTGTTCTCGTTGTTCTCGTTGTTTGAGCCCCGGCCGGGGCGACGGAAAAGCCGAACCGCCGGGTAGGCGTGCGCAGTACACCCTGCGTTGGACGGCTACAGCCCTGCTGTGCCCGCTCGCAATAGACTGTCGGCTCTATGCGTTCAGACCGACTGGAGCCGAATACATTCGCCCGCCGCAGCAGACTCCACGTGTTTCTTGTCGCAGGGTTGGTGGATCGATGCTGTTGTCTGCACAAGCACCTCGGGAAGGAGCCGGACGAAATCGTGCAATCGGATTCGGACCTGGTGACAGCCGTACTGGCGGGCGCACGCTCGGCCTGTGCCCAACTTGTGCAGCGCTGCGTAAGCGGCAGGCGTTGCGCTTGGCGCCGCCTGCCGCGCTCCGTCGGCTATGGGTCGCGCACTGGTGCGCCAGCAGATGTCCGTTGGTACCTGCTGGTTCGTCTCGGCCCCGAGGCGACCGGCGATCCGCCGCCCCAGCGCCAGGTGCTCGCGCAGCGTGGGCAAAGTACTGCCGGCGTAGGCGACAACGTCGGGGTCATCGCCGTCGCGCACTTCCTTTTCGTAGGCGCCGATGTCCTTCTGATGATCCTCGACCATGTGGGCCATGTACGCACGGTCGAAGTCGGCGCCATCCTTGCCTTGCAGGCGGTCCAGCATCATCCGGTGGCTCAAGTTCGGATCGTCCGGGAGCGCGATGTTCTTCGTGTTCGCCAGCTGCCTCAGGCGTATGTTGGCTGCGCTGTGGTCGTCGATCATCCGCTGGGCGAACAGCTTGACCTCGGTGCTGGCGGCGCGCTGCATGGCCACGCGTCCCATCTCGACCTCCGCGATGTTGCCCTCGGCGGCAGCCCGCATGAACGCCGCGTCCCCGCCCGACTCGACCTCGCGCTTGTCCGCGGTCTTGCAGCCGGCCAAGTTTGCCATGACCAGCGCCAGGCCCATCAGCACCACCATTCGCACCAGCATCGCTTTGTCTCCTTGTCCGGCAGCCTCACCGCCGAACCGGCGGCATTATGATGTGCCCGAAGTCGCGGGCGCAAAGTCCCGCTGCTGCGTCTCGGCTCCGACCCCACGCGCCAGGTTGCGCGCGGTCCGCAGGCGCTCCTGCAGCGTTGGCAGCGTCTTGGCGGCATAGGAGACGACGTCCGAGTCCTGGCCGCGGTTGATCTGCTCCTGGTAGCGGGCGATCTGCTCCTGCGGATCGTCCAGCATGTATGATGGTAGGCAGCCGGGGCGGACAGACAAGCGTCACTACAGCGTCGCAGCAGCCGTGGCGTCCAGCGGCGTGACCATCCCGCGTTTGAGCATCTGCCAGCCGAGGTAGGCAATCATCGCGCCGTTGTCCGTGCAGTACGTACGCGGCGCCAGGTAGAGCTGGATGTGGCGCTTGTCGCACTCCTGCTGCATCCTCTCGCGCAGGGCCGAGTTGGCCGCCACGCCGCCGCCGACGCACAGGGTTGACAAGCCCGAAGCCCGCAAT
>Ga0101944_10002835_pt1 | contig 26344 bp, 18 predicted proteins | sample DewCreD2012metaG_FD_75245 | JGI IMG/M metagenome (GOLD analysis project Ga0101944, IMG submission 75245) | Hot spring sediment bacterial and archeal communities from British Columbia, Canada, to study Microbial Dark Matter (Phase II) - Dewar... ... | reverse complement strand
CGCATTCAACCTGCTAGCGGTGCCTTACTGGGTAGTGTACACTACGTGGCTGCGCGCCAACGGTTGGTGGCACAGCGGACCGAAAGGCTACTTGCTTTTTGCCCTGGGCGTCGTGGCGGGCACCTTGCTGGCGCTAGGGCTGTATGCCCGTCTGGGCGACTTCTTGCGAGCGCGCGGCGACGTTGCTCACCGCACCATCAACCGCACAGTAGCCGTGCTTTTTGGCGGGTTGGCCTTGTGGACACTGGTTGGAGCGCTGATTATCAAATAAAAAAGCCCGCTCCCTTCTTTTAGGAAGCGGGCACTCCTTCTTATGGAGTTTGAATCCCCCGCCAAGGTTTATCTTTAGTTTTCTTTGGTTTTTGGGGCGGTTTCACAAAGGCTCGGAAATGTGGGACATCAGCCGCAGGAAAAATACTATCGGAAGGTTGGGATGGCCTAAGGGGAAAAGCCAGCGGAGCTCGGATGCGGAATTTCACCTGCATTTCGGGGCAGAGAGCCGTAGCGCATCTACCCCGCTGGCTGGTTTCAAAGGGTTAGTGTGGGTGAAAGAGTGTTTGTCGAGATGCCTCGACAGTGTCAACTGGCCTTAAGGAGCTTTTACCCGTGAGCGTCGCAGCTTCCCTTCTGCGCGTCAGTTTCACCCAGTAGGTAGAGGGGGTTGAACATGAACAGAATTTACTTTCAAAGAACCCGTTTTCGGTGGTCGGTGGGGATGAGGTGTGGCAAAGGCGCGCCTTGCGGTTTTAAAAGTTCGCTTTGTTTTGGCTATCGATGTGCGCGAGATAACTTCGCCGCATGTCAGGCTTGCGGTGGTTTGATGACACAAAGGTGGCCTACTCCAACACCGGCTGGCAAACACGAAAAATCGCTTAACTTCCACAGCGGCTCTGTATTGCCGTGTCTCCTTCGGTTATTCCCATGCAAGACAGCCCACTCGTCCGGACGCTTCAGCTGCTCTCCCCTACCGAACTTGATGATTTAGAGAAGTTTGTAAACTCGCCTATCTTCAACGAAGCCAATCGCTTCCACGATACGGTGCGCCTTTTTGGATATCTTCGGGCCTACTATCCGCACTTTAGTGCACCGGAGCTGGACAAATCCACTGCTGGGCGCGCCCTGTTTCCCACGCGGAACCAGCCCGAAACCGAGCTGGAGCGCACAATGGCCCAGCTGATGCATATCGTCAAGCAGTTCATCAATTTCCGCTATTCAGCAGTAAAGGGCGGACGCGTGGTGCGCAGTGGACGCAAGCAAAACGTGCTGAAAAGCCCAGTGTCGCTGCTCAACTTTGCCCGAAAACAGCTCGCTCTCATGCGCTTTTACAGCGAGCGCTTACTGCAGAAGCCGGCGGACTTTCCTAAAAACGTCTTGCCCGAACTGCAAGCTGGTGGCAAAAAGCGGCGCGTTAGGCGGGCGGAGAACTTCTTCCGCCATCTTTACGATGAGCTAAAGGAGACTTTCGATGCACAGCAGCGTTTCGAGGACTTTGAGGAATACGAGTTCAGCGACTTTTACTACTTCCGCTATCTGGCAGAACAAGAAAAGGCCATTTACGAAAGCCTGCATGAATGGTCGGCACAAGGCGGCTTCGTTAACCTGCTGGTGGCTACCGAAAGCCTCGACCGCTTTTATCTGCTGAGCAAATTAGACCAGATGTGCCGGCTACTGCACCTGCAGCAAATGGCCATGCCCTTCGAGGAAAACTCCGACGAGCATCGCCGGCTCATGACCAACCAGAAACTGACAGTAAAAATGATCAAGCTGCTGGCTAAACACGATTACCATCGCGAAGACCCCAGCATCGAGTTGTACTTCACTTTGTTGCAACTATTGGTGAAAAAGAAGCCAGAAAAAACCGATGCGCTGGCTGAGCACTTTTTTCACTTGCTGCGCCAGCATGCGGCGTTAGTGCCTATGCGTCGGTTTCGCGATTTCAACGTTATGGTGCGCTCCTACTGGGCGCGCCGGTATCGGCAGGTGCGCGATCGCCGTTTTCTGGAGCAAATCTTTCTGTCGCATCAGGAGGATGTGGAGCAGCTGCGCCGCAGCGGCGAAGACATCCAAAGTTCTCACTTTCAGAGTATCCTGTTCAATGCCATCAAGTTAGGGCATCTCGATTGGGCCGAAGCCTTTTTGCGGGAGTTTGCTCCACGCATCACGGCCACACCAGACCCGCCTTTGGTAGCCGATGTCGGGCAAGCGATGCTGGCCTTTGCTCGCGGGCAATTTGACCGAGCCGCCGAACTGCTGCCGCACTATTTTATCTATGGCACTACCGACGACCCCAATCTGTACTCTTTGGCGGCTACGCTCGACGTGCGCATTCGCTACGAGCGAAACACGCTCCTGGATGAAGAAGGCACCAACATGCGCCGGGCGACGTACAAGCGTATCAAGGAAAACAAAACCTTACTGCCCGAACGCCGTGCAAGCATCCTGGGCTTCTATCAAGCCGCCGTGCAGTTGTTTCGGCAAAAAGAAAAAGCCAGCCTTCGCGCGGCCACACCGGAGCAGTTGCGCCGGGAGGTGGAACGCATTTGGAATAGCCTGGAGGTGACCCCAGTCGTAGACAGCGAATGGCTGCGTGACAAGTGCCGCGAGCTGTTGGCCAATTTGCCGAGTAAGTCTGAAAAGCACTTAAATGCCCCTTAGGGCCGACCGCGAGGTGGTCTTATTTAGGCGTTGCGGCCTATGCAGTTGAGGTCTTCGAACGCCTGGCGCAGGCGGGCGACGAACGCTTTTTCGCCTTCGCGGAGCCACACGCGTGGGTCGTAGTGCTTCTTGTTGGGTTTGTCTTCGCCTTCAGGGTTGCCAATCTGCCCTTGCAGATAGTCTTTCTTGTTGTGGTAATAGGCGCGCACGCCATCCCAAAAGGCCCACTGCAGGTCGGTGTCAATGTTCATTTTGATGGCACCGTAAGAGATGGCCTCGCGGATTTCTTCCTGGCTGGAGCCGGAGCCTCCGTGGAAGACGAAGTGTACGGGCTTAGCCTGGGCGAGTCCAAACTTTTGACGAATGTAGTCTTGGGAGTTTTTCAGGATAATGGGCTGCAGCTTCACGTTGCCAGGTTTGTACACGCCGTGCACATTGCCAAAAGCCGCCGCCACGGTGAAGCGGGGGCTGACTTGCTGCAGGGTTTCGTAGGCATAGGCCACTTCGGCCGGCTGCGTATACAGGCGCGCCGAGTCCACCCCGGTATTGTCCACGCCGTCTTCTTCGCCTCCCGTTACGCCCAGTTCAATTTCGAGCGTCATGCCCAGCGGCGCCATGCGGGCCAGGTATTGCCTGCAGATTTCTATGTTTTCGTGGAGTGGCTCTTCCGACAGGTCGAGCATATGGCTGCTATAGAGCGGATAGCCGTTTTTTTCGTAAAATTTTTCACCAAAATCTATCAAGCCCTTCACCCAGTCAATGATGTTGAGAGCGCAGTGGTCGGTGTGGAGTACCACGGGCACACCGTATGCTTCGGCCAGGGTATGGATGTGCTGAGCGCCCGAAATGGCACCGAGGATAGCGGCGCGCTGGCCTTCGTTGCTCAGTCCTTTGCCAGCAAAAAAGGCTGCTCCGCCGTTGGAAAACTGAATGATAATGGGGCTTTTGACCGCGGCGGCGGTTTCCAGGGCGGCATTCACGGAGTTGGTGCCTACAACGTTAACCGCCGGAAGGGCATATTCTCTCTGCAGTGCGTCGTTGAACAGCTCAGTAACTTCGGCGCCATGCAGGACGCCCGGACGAAAACGTGCCATAGCTACAGGGTGTGTTTGTGTGGTGAAAAATTTGGTTAGCGCTTTAGGTGGCGGTGGGCAGGGTTGCTGCCTTTTGCCGGCGCAATGTTACGGCAAAAAGGCGTAGCGCGTCAACCTTTGCTAAAGGCAAAGCAAACGGTTTTCGGAAGTCTTTCTCTGTTACCAATGGTCTTTTTTACAGCGTTTTGTAAAATAGGGCTTCTCCTCTGAACACTCGGGCGAATGGCCCGTGGCGCACCGTTGTGGAATTCCGAGCAAAGCGCCAATGGGCCACTAAGGGCAAAGTGCGCCCCAAGGCTCGAAGCAGGGCTGCTCAACCCAGTGGCGGAGCGGTTTTGTCCTTTGAGCGCAGCGCGAAAGCACGCCCGGAGCAGGGGGTGATACCAGCGTTTTTCTCCTCAAAAACCTGCCTGGGCTAAGCGGCGAAAGAGCTGTTGGCAGGGTCTATAGAAGGCCGGCGCGACGAGGAGCGGCTGCGATATAGACCTGTTCTGCTGAGCGAGGGCTTCGGGGTGCTCCGATGCTGTTGGTGCAGGCGCTTCAACTGCTGCTTTGCCTTGTTGGCCTTCGGCCGAAGAAGCGTGCGCAAAGGAATGTCGTATTCTTGCCGCGACCCTTTGAAAGAGTCGGCCAACGGATGGTCGAGGCAAGTGCGTCCCTTAGATTGAGCGTATAGCAAAAAGTCTGATACCCGACCTGCACTCGCATTTCCAATTTGTATTTTTGGCGCTAATAAGAACCCGCCCGTCTTTTTTTTATGAAAAATCCCTTACTCCTACTTCTGCTTTTTTGCTGGGCAGGAGGTGTTTTGGCCCAGATACCGTCCAACGACGATTGCACGAACCCGCTCGGCTTGGGTACTGCACCAGTGTGTACGCCAACAGAATACACAAACCAAAATGCCACGCCTTCGGACATCGGCAGCAACAACCAGCCTACGTGCTTTAGCACACCCAACGGCGGCCTCGACGTATGGTTTACTTTTGTGTGCCCGCCTGCGCCGCTCGATTTTCGCATCGAGCTAAGACCAACAGGGGCAGACCCTATCCTCAATCCGCAATTAGCGGTGTATCGGGGCGACTGCTCGCCGGATGGTCTGGCCGAGCTGGACTGCGTGTCGGGTATGGGGGAGCTGTTGCTCGATGTACAGGGGCTGACGCCAGGAGCCGTTTATTTCATCCGCGTCTCATCGGCTGGCGCAGTAGCTAATGCTGGCGGGTTCACCCTGTGCGTCAATGAGCCTCCACCCGTGCTCACGATTGACCAGAACGGCTCGACGCTGTGCTCAGGCACGCTCTACGACACGGGTGGTCCGACGGGCAACTACGGCTCGAACGAGGACTACACGTTCGTAATATGCCCGAGTGTGCCAGCAGCTTGTATCGAATTTACCCTGGAGTACTACCACCTAGACGCAGGCGACCCCTTCACGCCGGGTCTCGATGTATTGTCGTTTTATGACGGCCCTAACACCAGCAGCACGCTGTTAGCGCAGATAAATGGCTTCAGCGTAGGCTCTGCCATGGACGGCGGCGGTGGAGTATGCTTTCGCGTCCAAGCCAGTAGCGGGTGTATGAGTATCCAGTTCCAGTCGGATGCTACCCAACAATTTGGCGGGTTTAAAGGCAGCTGGAAGTGCAGCGACAAGCCCTGTGTGCCTTACGAACCTATTGTATTGGAAAAAGACGTTACCCCTCAGGATATTGCCGATGCCATTGCCGCGCCTGGCGCTACAGTAACGGTGAAGGACATTAGCCGATGCCCTTACGGTGCCTATGGGACGTTCGCCTTTGACTCGGACAACAATGAACTTGGCTTGCGTCAGGGTTTGGTGCTCACGAGCGGCTTGGTGGACCTTATCCCTGGCCCTAACGACGACAGCGGTGCCACCTTTCCACATGAGGCACCGGGCGACCCACACCTGGACTATCTGTCTGTTATTCAGGGAAATGGCCTGCCCTCCGAAGATGCCTGTGTTATCGAGCTGGATGTATTTGTAGCCTCCGATGAATTGGCCTTTGAGTATGTGTTTGGCTCGGAGGAATATCCGGAATACGCCAACTCACTGTACAACGACATCTTCGCCTTCTTTGCCTCCGGGCCGGGCATCGTAGGCAATCCAAACCTGGGCGGTGCTATCAACATCGCTGTGCTGCCGGGGTTGGGCACGCCGGTACAGATTAACAGCGTGAACAACATTCTCAATTGGGAATACTATCGGAACACAGAGATATCGCAAACGCTGCAATACGATGGCTTTACCAGCGATTTCCTCGGTATGAAGAAAAGCCTGACGGCCCGCGTGGATGTTATCCCTTGCAATACTTATCGGCTCAAGCTGGCCATTGCCGACCGGCAAGACCCGCTGTTCGACTCGGGGGTGTTCATTTCTGAAGTGCGCGCTGGCGCCCCTGAAATGCGCGTGGAGCTGGCTAACGACTTGAACTACCTGGTGGAAGATTGCACTACAGGGGAGAGCCGGCTGTTAGTGCGCCTGTCGAAGCCTAAGAGTAAGGCGGTTACGTACACTATTGCGTTAGGAGGCACTGCCGTGAACGGCGTGGACTACCAGACTAACATCCCGCCGACCCTGACTTTTCAGCCGGGCGACACTCTCTTTATTTTTACCATAACGCCTCTTTCCGATGCCTTGCTGGAAGGTAAGGAGACGATTACTATCTCCCTATCCAGCGATTTCGGCTGCGGGGCCGTCGTCTTTCAAACGATAACCCTTGAACTGCTCGACGGCATTCGCGTGCGCATCAACGACGGCGCGGATACAGTGTTTTTCTGCCCAGGAGCTACGGTGCAATTGCAGGCGAGTGGGGCCGCTTCCTACTTTTGGCAACCACCATTGGCCGTCAACAACCCAACCATCAGCAACCCTACGGCAACTCCCTCGAAAGATCTACTCCTGAAGGTCATCGGCACGCTGGGCATATGCTCCGATACCGCAGAAGTCTTTCTGAGACGCATAGACTCAGCTGATATTCGCATAGCCGCTCTGGATACGTTGCTGTGCCTAGGCGATACGGTAATGCTATCGGCCCTAACATCACCGGCAGGACTTCCAGTGCGCTGGACGCCCAAATCGCGCCTAAGTACGCCGGATGAGGCAAGCACCCTCGCCTACCCGCGCACCACTACGACTTACACCGCAGCGGTACAAGTGGCGGGCTGTCCGTCCGCGACAGCATCTGTTACCCTGCAGGTAGATACGCTCTTTTTCCCGACGCTAACGGCTCCGGCCGTTACCATATGCCAGGGCAACCCCGTCGCACTGGCTACGCCCATGCCCTCCTCTTCCACTACGTATCGGTGGGAGCCCAGCCAAGGACTGGACGACCCGAATAGCCCGGCCCCACAAGCAAATCCCAACCAAACGACGACGTATGTCCTCACTGCCACCAGTAACTACGGCGGATGTGTTCGCCAGGATTCTATTACGGTCAACGTGGTTCCCTCGGTGGTGCGCATCTTGGCAGCCGATACGCTTAACCTTTGTCTTGGAGACTCTGTCGTGTTGCAGGCCCAATCTTCGCCACCGGGGGCTATCGTACAGTGGCGACCTGCCTTTGGCCTCTCCACTACCACGGGTGATATCGTCGTGGCCAAACCGCAGGAAACAACAATGGTGCACGCCAGTTACTTGGTCAATGGTTGTTTAGCCACAGATTCGGTGCTCCTTCGCGTGGACTCGCTGCCAGACCTGAAAATTCGGCTAGAGCCCTTGAAGGACGTTTACTGCCCAGGCGATACTATTTTCCTCCTGTCGAAAACATACGACCCGGGCGACTTCCCGGGCTTATCGCATCGATGGGAACCCTTCGCCGGTCAACTCACGCCGGTAGAAAACTGGAATATGGTCATTGTTGCCACGCAAACCCACACTTTTCGACGGCAAACGGCCAGCATCACAGGCGCCTGTCAGAACCAGGCAGAAGTGGTGGTGCAGGTGGATGAGCCCCCTCAACTTAACGCCACAGTTACGCCGGAAGCTATCTGCCCAGGTCAGACGGCTCAAATCCAGCTGACGGTCGTCCCGCCCAGCCAGGCTATCGAATGGGAAGACCCGACCGGGTCGCTATCGTGCAAGAACTGTCTAAACCCAACAGCCTCACCAGACGCCACTGCAACTTACACTGTCAAGACACCTGGCGCCACCTGCCCTTCCTCGCTATCGGTTGTCGTCACTGTTCTGCCGCTGCCGACACTTCACCTTGTCCCTCAAACCATCTGCCTCGGCAGCAGCGTCGTACTGAACAACGGCCCCTTTAACCCGGCAGACATTTACACCTGGACAGTGGTTCCCCCTGGCGATCCAAACAGTTTGAGCGACCCCAACGCTCCTTCTCCGGTAGCGCGTCCATCCGTTACTACTACTTACCGCGTTCTGGTGGTTGGCCAATGTACCCGCCAAGGAGAAGTAACGGTAACGGTCAACAGCGCTACGCTAAACGCTGGCTCTGACCGAGCTGTATGCCCAGGTACACCGGTAACGCTCAACGCCATCTTAACCACGTCGCCTGGAGTAGTAGGCACAATTGTGTGGCAGCCAGGACCAGGCACAGGGCCTTCTATCACCGTATCGCCCAGCGCCACAACTACTTACATGGCTGTGTTCAGCTTTGCGCCCAACTGCCGCGTGACGGATTCCGTTACGATAACGGTGTTGCCCGGTGCCGAGGTTGGCCCCATCACGGCCGACTCCCTTTTTAGCTCCGTCATCTGCGAAGGTGTTCGGCTAAAGCTTCAGGTAGTTGTCAGCCCGACTAACGCCCAGTTGACGTGGTTTGAAAACGGTCAAATAGTGGCCGGTGCTATGGCCGACTCTTTGGTGCGTGCTCCGGCGGGCGACCTCGAACCCGTGCAATTTTCTTATGTCGCGGTGGCTGAAACTGCCGATGGCTGTCGCGACACATCGGCGCCTTTTGAGGTGTTGGTGCGCCGTTGCCTTGTCTTCCCCAACGCTTTTACTCCGGACGGCGACGGCAATAACGATACTTTCGGTGGCCCAGTGGTTTTTGGAGATGGCCGTGTTGAGGTGCTCGACTTGCGCGTTTTCAACCGCTGGGGAGAGCAGGTGTTTGCCTACTCGTCCAACCAACGCGCCTGGGATGGGCGGGTAAATGGCCAGCCTGCACCAAGCGATGTGTATGCCTATTGGGTGGTGGTGCGCTTCGCCAACGGTGAGGAACAGACGTTTAGGGGCGACATTACGCTGTTGCGATAAGCCCATACCCTTGTAATCTCCCTTAGGCTTAGATGCCAGACAGAACATCACTTCGATATGTTGAGAGAGTGTCCCATCGACGCTGGGCTGCGCTTAAGGCAGCTGGAAGAAGCCGACTTGCCGGCATTGGTCGAATGCCTGAACGATGAGGAAGTCGCCCGCAACACACGCACCATACCGTTCCCCTACACCTGGCAGGATGCCCAGGGGTTTTGGCAAAAGCGGCAAGAACTTGACCGGGAGAACGGTGGCATCCCCACCTACTGGGTTATCGAGAGGCGCGAGCATGGGCTGGTGGGCGGTATTAGCGTCAGTTTAATGGGTGGCCTCAATGGCCACCGCGACGAGATAGGCTACGTTATAGGCGCTGCGTGGCGGGGGCGCGGGTATGCGACGGCCGCTGTGCAGGCGCTCACAGCCATGCAATTCGAGACACGCCCGCAATTGATGCGGTTGGAGGCTTGGGTATATGCCCACAACCCTGCCTCGAAGCGGGTACTGGAAAAAGCGGGCTACACTGTGGAAGGATACTGCCACTCCATCTTCTTGAAAGACAACCAACTGTTAGATGCTTGGCTGTTGGCCCGGCTGCGCAGTGCCTCTTCTCTTTAGCGGCCCTTCTTTACAGCCATTGCCTGCGCAAAATACCACACCATAAGAAGACCGCTTGCGCCTAAAATGCCCCACATAAGCCAAGGCGACAGCGCTGTGGCTTTCCCTAAGGCAATCTGCAACGTACGCCAGGTCAGGTGAAAGAACAGCAGCAGAAGCATTAACTTAAGTATGCGGAGCAGACGCGTAGCTAGGGCATACTGTCGCTCGGCATTTTCCGGCGTGATGGCCACGGGGTAATTGAACCAGTGCGGGCGCTGGTTGAGAAAAGAGACTAAGCCATACAAGAGCAGCCCCACACCTACGATAACGAGCAACAGGTATTTCGGACCGTAGATATCCACTTCTCCAGCGGCATTGTAGTGTTGAGGGATTTGTTTGGGCAGGCTGGGGTAATACGCCAGCGAAATGCCCACCAACAAAAGAGCCAGCAGGGCGCATAAGGCCTCTACCATGCGATCCGCCCACGTGAGTTCGAGGCGTATCTTAGGCTGTATTTGACGTGTTTTTTTCATGGCGCCAAGGAAAATTTAGGAGGATGGAGTAATGTCGGACGGCGAATAGTTGTCCTCAGCCGGGGGTGGGGGCGGCGGCGGTTTTCTGGGTGTTCGCCCTGCCTCGCGCAAAGCGCGCGCGATAATCCACTCCAGCTGGCCGTTGACACTGCGAAACTCATCGGCAGCCCACTTTTCCAAAGCCTCATAGGTTTCTTCATCTATGCGCAGGACGAAGCTCTTCTTATTTGCCATAAGTACTGAGATTTAATGGATAAACCGCAGCCCGCCGCTGCTTGAAACGGCGAGCTGCGGCATCAAGGAAAGGCAAACTTATTGGTGCAGGGTGCCCGTGTTGAGCACGGGAGTAGCCGACTTGTCGCTACACAGTACCACCATCAGATTGCTGACCATAGCGGCCTTGCGTTCCTCGTCTAAGTGGACAATTTGCCGCTTAGACAGCCGCTCAAGCGCCATTTCTACCATACCCACGGCGCCCTCTACGATTTTGCTACGAGCAGCAATAATGGCTGTCGCTTGTTGGCGCTGCAGCATAGCTCCGGCAATTTCGGTAGCGTAGGCCAAGTGATTGATGCGGGCCTCGATCACCTCGATGCCGGCAATTTGCAACCGGTCGCTAATCTCCCGAGCTAATTCTTGGTTTACCTCGTCGGAATTAGTGCGCAAGGTTACCAGGGCGTCTTCATCTTCGAGATTGTCGTAACTGTACGTCCCCGCTAACTTGCGAATAGCACTCTCGCTTTGCGTTTTGGCAAAATCGTGATACTCCTCCACGCCAAAAGCGGCCTTGTAAGTATCGGCTACCCGGTACACCAAAACAGCGCCAATCATGATGGGATTGCCCTGTTTGTCGTTGACTTTGATAACAGGAACGTCAAACGTTACGGCGCGCAAAGACACTTTTTTACGCGTGTAGAAGGGGTTGACGAAGAAAAAGCCGCTCTCTTTGATTGAGCCTACGTAGGCTCCAAAAAGCGTCAACACACGACTGCTGTTTGGCTCGATGGCCACAAAACCCGGCAGCAAAAAAAGCAGCGCTACCGACAGCGCTGCAATGCCTAACCAGATCGCTTTAATGAACAACAAAGCGACACCGCCAATAAGCAGTACCAGAAAAAAGGCCAACATAGGCCAACCAGATGCAGGTTTAATCGTCTTTTCCATTGTTAGTATTTTTTGACAATTTGATATCACAAAGATATCAAGTAGAAATCAAAAAATACAATAGCCCAGGGCTGCTCTTCGGGTGAAAAGCAGGTTTAGGACGACAAAGGAGCGCAGGAAAACGACAAGGGGAAAAACCGCCTCACTCGTTTAGCGTCTTCCAGAGGAGGTCTTTGAGCGCCTGGATGTTCTTGCCAGTGACTGCAGAGATAAATAGTGCAGGGACAGCTTCAGGCAGTGTTTCGCTCAAGAGTTGTTCCAGTTCGGCGTCTATGAGGTCGGCTTTAGTAACGGCCAGCACGCGGGGCTTATCCAAAAGCTCGGGATTAAACTGCTGCAGCTCGCGGAGTAGAATCTCGTACTCGCGATGGATGGGGCGAGGTGTGTCGCATGGGATGAGGAAAAGCAACACGCTGTTGCGCTCGATGTGCCGGAGGAAGCGATGACCCAGCCCGCGGCCTTCGTGAGCGCCCTCGATGATGCCTGGAATATCGGCCATGATGAAGGAGCGTCCAGGGCGCACTTCCACAATACCCAGCTGTGGTGTTAAGGTGGTGAAAGGATAGTCGGCAATCTTGGGCTTGGCTGCGCTCACAGCACTCAGCAGCGTGCTTTTGCCGGCGTTAGGAAAACCGACCAACCCGACATCGGCTAATAGTTTCAGCTCTAAGATGATCCACTTTTCAATGCCTGGTTCGCCGGGCTGGGCAAAGCGCGGAGTCTGGCGCGTTGCCGTTTTAAAAAAGTTATTGCCCTTACCTCCACGCCCACCCGGCAGGAGGACTTTTTCGTCGTTGGGTTCAGTAATTTCGAGAAGCACCTCGCCCGTCTCGGCGTCTTTGGCTACGGTGCCCAGCGGCACTTTGATGACGACATCCTCGCCGTCGGCTCCTGTCTTCAGGCCCCCACTGCCGGGTTTCCCGTCTTCTGCAAAGACGTGTTTCGTGTACTTAAGCGACAGCAGTGTCCACTCATGTGGGTCGGCCTTCAAAAGAATAGAGCCACCGTGGCCGCCGTCACCGCCGTCGGGGCCACCTTTGGGAATGCCGGGCCCACGGTAGAAGTGCACACTCCCTGCCCCGCCCTTGCCCGATCGGAACAGGATTTTTACGTAGTCAACAAAGTTTTGCTCAGCCATAGTCGGTTCAAAAGGACGGCAAAGGTATCGCCTCGGCGGCCAAACCTTGCCGGCAGCTGATTGTTCCAAAGAGCAGCACACGCACCATATTTTCATTCACCCTTCTGCTGCCTTCGCTTCGAAAGCGCAAGCCTTTGAATAAGGAGAGCATTTTAAAAGCCTCTCACCGCAGAAGGACCAACCTCATCTTTCATTCATAACCACCGGATAACGATGCTTTCCTGGTTCAAACCTGACCCGCTGAAGAAACTGCGCAAGCAGTACGAGCAGAAAATGCTGGAAGCGCGCGACCTGCAGCGCAAAGGCGACATCCAAGCGTTCGCCCAAAAGAGCGCCGAAGCGGAAGCCATCATGCAGGAAATCGAACGCTTGTCGGGCAACCGCCCAAACAGTAAGGCTTAGTAGGCTGACGCCCTTCCTCACTGGACATCAATGACCTTACGGCGCAGTTCGAAGTGTTTGCCCAAATAGACCTTGCGCACCATTTCATCAGCCGCCAACTCCTCGGCAGTACCGGCGCGCAAGATGCTGCCTTCGAACATAAGGTAGGCGCGATCAGTGATACTGAGCGTTTCCTGTACGTTGTGGTCGGTGATAAGGATACCGATGTTCTTGGTCTTCAGCTTAGCCACGATGTACTGGATGTCCTCCACCGCAATGGGGTCAATGCCTGCGAAAGGTTCATCCAATAGGATGAATTTAGGGTTGCTGGCCAGTGCCCGAGCAATTTCGGTCCGACGTCGCTCGCCGCCGGACAAGGTATCGCCGTTGCTGTGGCGCACTTTATGCAAGTTAAACTCTTCAATGAGAGCTTCCAGCTTTTCCTCCTGCTCTTGAGGCGAGAGGGTGCCTACCTCGAGTACAGCCCGGATGTTGTCTTCGACGCTGAGCTTGCGAAACACACTTGGCTCCTGAGGCAGATAGCCTATGCCTTTTTGTGCTCGGCGGTACATGGGCAAGTGGGTAATTTCTTCCGTATCGAGGAATACCTTGCCCTCGGTGGGGCGAATGAAGCCGACGACCATGTAGAAGGAGGTGGTCTTGCCAGCGCCGTTAGGGCCGAGCAAGCCGACGATTTCGCCCTGTTTCACGTCGAAGGAGACATTGCGCACTACCGTGCGCTTGCCGTAGGTTTTGAGCAAGTGTTCGGCGCGCAGAATCATGCTCCGAGCAATTTCTTAACAGTCTCAGAAATAAGGCGCGCCTCGGCCTTGCCGGCTAATTTTTTCGTAGCAGCCCCCATGACTTTGCCCATATCTTTAGCCGAAGTGGCGCCTACTTCTGCGATGATTTCGCGCACGGCGGCCTCTAACGCTTCGCCCTCGAGCATGGCGGGCAAGTAGCGCTTAATGACTTCGATTTCTTCCATCTCTTTTTGGGCCAGTTCGGGTCGGTTGTTATTGACGTAAATCTCGTACGAGTCCTGGCGGCTCTTGATGAGTTTTTGCAGGATTTGAACCTCTCGGGCGTCGTCTATGGGCTTACCTGAGCCGTCGGTCTTGGCCAGCAGAATGGCGCTTTTGATAGCGCGAATGCCGCGCAGCGAGACCTCATCTTTGGCTTTCATGGCAGTGACCAGGTCCTGGTTAATCCTCTCTTCTAAAGTAGCCATAGTTTACTTTTTTAGAAAAAAATCTCTTTGGGTGGACAAAGGTAGGGCATTTGGCCAGCCGAGGCATTGGCAAAAAGCCGCCAGGAGATGAAATATTCGATGGAAACCCTGAAGGCGCTCGCGGCTGCTAAATTTGCAGCATTCTTTTTCAAACCAAAACATACCACACTATGGCTCGACTGACCGCATTTTCCCGATTGCTGATTACGCTGCTTGTCATCGGCGGCGTCTATCTGGGAGTAAAAACCTTCCTGCCCCAACTGAAAAGCCTAGCCGGCGAAAGTACCTCGGAGCCTTCCGCCTCAGTGGTGGAAACGCCTAAGGCCAGCGCGCCTAAATCGGAGCCCTGGGGCAAAGGCAGCGCTCCTGTGGCCTTCAACTACACGCCGCCCGTGCCCCTGAGCGGAGCGCTGAAAGGCGTCGTAGAGCTGGGCGCTACGGGCTTCAACTCGTTCATTATTCGCGTGGACGATCGCAAAAACTGGAAATTGGAAAAAGCCGAATATGGTGCCAGCCTGGTCTATGAAAAGCTGGCCACGGACGAAGACATCCGCAAAGGATTGAAAAGCTATATTGCCGACATGCTGGCTTATGGCGTCAAACCTCGAGACATCCACTTTGTCATCAGCTCTGGTGCTAAAAAGGTGGCCATCACGGAGACCATCTCACGCGAGCTGAAATCCATGGGCTATGTGGTGAACGAAGTATCGCCCGAGCGAGAGGCCAGACTTGCGTTGCGCTCCTGCCTGCCTGACGCCTACGCCAGCCGCGCCTTTGTGGTAGATATCGGCTCGGGCAATACTAAGCTGTCTTGGAAAGAGGGCGGTCGTATCGTCGGCATAGAACTGCCCGGAGCTAAGTACCGCCAATTAGGACAAAGCGACGATGCAGTATATAGCGAAGTGAAGGCCAAGGCTGCACAGGTGCCCTCTAACTTGCGCGGCACCTGCTTCATCATCGGCGGCGTACCCTACGAATTAGCCAGACAAACGCGCAACGGCAAAGAGCGCTATACGGTACTAAAATCTCCGAGCGCCTACACCCCAGAAGGCGACAAGCAGGCCGGCGGGCTGAACATTTACAAAGCCATTGCCGACGCCACGGGCTGCCGCCAGTTCGTCTTTGACTGGGACGCCAACTTCACTATTGGCTTTCTGCTGGAACTCTAACCACGCACATCATGCCCCTACTGCCAACGCCGGTGCCAGTTCCCGAGCGGCCGCCCGAGCGCATTATCTCCTTAGTGCCTTCCCAGACGGAGCTGCTCTGGTCGCTAGGGTTGGAGGAGCAAGTAGTGGGCATTACTAAATTTTGTGTACGGCCAGAGGTCTGGTTTCGGCAAAAAACACGCGTAGGCGGCACTAAAACGGTGCACCTCGATCGCGTAGCGGCGCTGAAGCCAGACCTCATCCTGGCCAACCGCGAAGAGAACGTGCGTGAGCAAATAGAAGCGTTGGCTCGGGATTATCCCGTGTGGGTCAGCGACGTGGGCACCCTACCCGATGCCCTCCACATGATAGCCCAGGTGGGCACACTCACCTGGAAGGCGCCAGAGGCACAAGCGCTCATCCGCCGCATTGAAGCCGCCTTCGAAGCGCATGCCCCCGCCAGTGATTGGCAGCCGCGACGGGCAGCCTATTTCATCTGGCGCAAGCCCTGGATGGTAGCAGGTGGCGACACATTCATCCACGCCATGTTGACAGCGGCGGGCTTTGTCAATGTCTTTGAGGACACCGAACGATACCCCGAGGTGCTGCTCGCCGACTTGCCCGCCCGAGCACCCGAAGTGCTGCTACTTTCTACGGAACCCTATCCGTTCCAAGAAAAACACCTCTTCGAATTTCAAGAGGTATGCCCTCAAGCCGACATTCGGCTGGTAGACGGCGAGATGTTCTCCTGGTATGGTAGCCGGCTGTTGGAAGCGCCGGCCTATTTTCAAGGGCTGCGGGGCAGCTAAGGCCGCAGCAAATCGCGCGGGTGAATGTTGAGGTCGCGCGTCGGATATGCATCGGGGTAGCTGTGGCGCACCTGCAAGAGGAAAGCCAGAGCCTCTTGTCGCGTGCGGAAGGCGCCTACCCGGAGCTTATAGTAGGGGCGTTCGTGCACCCAATCAGTGGGTACACCGGGGTAGAGCGACAGGAACTGGGTGCGAGCGGCCTCGATGCGTTGGCGGTCGGTGGAAGAGGCAATCTGCACGCGCCAGCCCTCCATACGCGGATTTGCGCGGTTTTGTGCCGTCCACGTGCGCACCATCTGCTCGATGGCAGGGTCTGCGTTAATCTCCACGCGCTGGGCGAGCGCAGTCGAGAACCAGCACAGAAAACTGACGATCAGCGTAAACGAACGAACCGTGAGCATAGGCAGCAAGGGAGGCACTGGTTGACAGGAGCCAACACATCAATAGACGTGCAAAAATAAGCCCTTAGGCTTTTTTGTGTTTTTAATGAAATGGAAACAAATGCGGCCAGCCATGCTGAAGCACCTCAGACACCTGTCCTGCTGCCAAACGGCTAAGTAAAATATACCGATGAGAAAAGGCAAGCTACCAGTGGAAACATGCTTCCGGACATGCGGTGCGTCTGAAGACGATAACGAAGAGCAGCGCCTTATCGGCGAACGACTCAGACGGTTGCCCGAATGATATCCACGCTTGCGGAAGTACCCAAACGGTCTGCACCGGCGCGCAGGAGCGCTTCAGCATCCGCACGAGTGCGGATGCCACCGGCGGCCTTAATCTTTATCTCCCCGTTAGCCAGCTCCTTAAGCTGTTGTACCATGGCTTCCGTAGCCGGATAGCCGAGGAAGCCAGTGCTGGTCTTGAGAAAATGTATGCCCGTCCTACGAGCAATTTCTACCACCCGGCGGATTTCCTCCTCTGTCAGGAGCGCGCATTCCAGGATGAGTTTGGAGACGCCATCGCGCAGGCGAGTAGTTGTGGCCACCGCGTCCACATCGCGCTCAACATAGCTCCAATTGCCGCTTTTTACGGCTGCAACGTTGAGCACCGCGTCAATTTCATCGGCGCCATCGTCGAACGCGCGCTTGACCTCTTCACTCTTAGCCACAATGGCTGAATAGCCCATGGGAAAGCTGATAACGGTGCACACGCGCGTAGCAGCACCGTCACCTAAAAATCGTTTGGCGTCGCGCACGTAGTAAGGAGGTACGCAGACGCCAAAGAACCCGTGTTCGGTACTTTCTTCGCACAGCCGCCGGATGTCGTCAGGCGAACAGTCTGGCCTCAGGAGCGTGTGTTCGATTACTTCGGTTAACTCTGGCATTTAGTCAGATAAGAAATTAGTGGGCGCAAAAGTAAGTGCTATGCACCGGTCAACATACAGGCAACCAACACAGCGGTGAAAATTTTATCCACAGGGGCGCGGCTGGCTAACTTTGCGCCATAAAAAACGCTCTTCGCCATGTCTATAGCCCAGGTATCGGCCTTTCAGGAGGCCATTCGCACCGGCATTCCGACCACCTTGCCGCCTGCCAAGCCGTTAGACCCCCTCGTTCCGCACGCGCCGCGCCGTATAATTGAGGGCGTGCTTTCGTCCGCCGAGCGCGTACTGGCCGTGCAAAATGCGCTCCGCTATTTTCCGCCAGCGTGGCACGAAACGCTGGCCGTCGAGTTCGCGGAGGAGCTGGAGCGTTACGGGCGTATCTACATGTACCGCTTTCGGCCGGATTATCCCATGTACGCCCGCCCGCTGGCAGAATACCCTGCGCGCTGTCCGCAAGCAGCAGCGATTATGCTAATGATCCAGAATAATCTCGATCCGAAGGTGGCCAAATACCCGCACGAGCTCATCACTTACGGAGGCAATGGCGCCGTTTTTCAAAATTGGGCGCAATACCTGCTGACCATGCGCTACCTGTCGGAAATGACGGAGCATCAAACGCTGGTGCTTTACTCCGGCCATCCGTTAGGGTTGTTCCCTAGTCACCCCGAGGCGCCGCGAGTGGTCGTGACCAACGGCATGATGATCCCGAATTTTTCTAAGAAAGAGGACTGGAACAAGTACAATGCGTTGGGCGTCACACAGTACGGCCAGATGACGGCAGGCTCGTTTATGTACATTGGCCCTCAAGGCATTGTGCACGGCACGACGATTACCCTGCTGGGAGCAGGCCGTCGTTTGGGCTTGGGCGAGGCCGAGCTGCGCGGGCGGGTATTTGTTACCAGCGGCTTAGGCGGCATGTCGGGAGCGCAAGCTAAAGCTGCGGTTATCGCCGGCTGCGTGGGCGTGATTGCGGAGGTGGATGCTGACGCCATTCGGCAACGCTTGGCCGACGGCTACATTCAGCAGGAGAATGTGTACACTGACCTAACCGCCCTGTTGCACCGCATGGAGGCGTGCCGACGCCATCGCGAAGCTATTGCCCTCATTTACCACGGTAATGTGGTGGACTTGTGGGAGCGCTTCGTGCGTGAAGGCGTCCAGGTGGAGTTAGGCTCCGACCAGACGTCGTGCCACAACATCCACGACCTGGGCTACTGCCCGGTGGGGTACACGTTCGAAGAGGCTAAGCATCTACTTGCTACTGACAGGAAGCAGTTCCTCGAGGCGGTGGCAGCTTCGCTGCGCCGCCATGCGGCCGCTATCAATGCGATGAGCGAGCGAGGCATGTATTTCTGGGACTATGGCAACGCCTTTCTCAAAGAGGCTGCTGCAGCTGGAGGAGAGGTCCTGCGCGCAACACCCGCTACGCGCGCCGAGGAAAGTCCCTTCCGCTATCCTTCCTATGTGGAAGATATTATGGGGCCGCTGTGCTTCGACTACGGCTTTGGCCCCTTCCGCTGGGTTTGCTGCTCGGGCAACCCTGCCGACCTGGAAAAAACCGACGCCATAGCGGCACGCGTACTGGAGGAAATGCTCGCTGAAGCGCCCGAAGATGTTCGCTTGCAAATTAGCGACAACCTACTGTGGGTTAAAAATGCGCATCGCAACCTGCCTGTGGTAGGCTCCTTGTCGCGCATTCTGTACGCCGACGCCGAGGGGCGCATCCGCATCTCTATGGCCTTCAACGACGCCATTGCACGCGGCGAATTGAGCGGGCCGGTAGTCTTGGGACGCGACCACCACGACGTCAGCGGCACCGACTCGCCATTCCGAGAGACAGCCAATATCTACGATGGCTCGCGCTATACAGCCGATATGGCCGTTCACAACGTCATCGGCGACGCCTTCCGCGGGGCCACCTGGGTCAGCCTGCACAACGGCGGCGGCGTAGGCTGGGGCGATGTCATCAACGGGGGCTTTGGCCTGGTGCTCGACGGCACGCCGGCCGCTGCACGTCGGTTGCAGGCCATGCTCTTTTGGGATGTCAACAACGGTATTGCCCGCCGAGCTTGGGCGCGCAATCCACACGCGCTGAGTACCATACGACGAACGATGAGCCATTATCCCGACCTCTCCGTAACGCTGCCCAACCCGGCCGACGAGGACCTCGTGCGCCGCGCCGTCGAGCAGGTAAGCGCCAAGCATTGAGTTGGCGGCAACCAACGAGCAACAATTTCTATATTTACTAACAATAAAACAAAATAAGAATGGAACTATCATTTAGAAAAGGTATTGGCTTCGGACCACTTACCTCGCATCAACTTTTGTGGTGGGTTGACAGTTTTGTGCTCCGAAATCCCCCACTGCGCCAAGCGCCAAAACGTTATCGCCAACAAAAGCAAAAACAAACCATTAAAATTGCAGGCGCATGAACGGATTAAACAAAGTGTCATGGCTTCCCAGCCGAGGAGGCCTCCGGCAGACAATCCTCAAAAATTGTCCTTCATCCCAAATCTTTTACCCTCAAAAGTTTTCGGCATGAAAAATTTCAAGTTTAACTCGATTAGAGGAACAGCTGCCCTACTCTTGGCTTTTCTGTTTTTGATGATCGCAGGCAACCAAAGCATCAAAGCCCAAAATGATTCTTTCTGCCAAACAACAGGAGACGCGAATTCTATTGGGCCGCTCCCTGCTTTTATTGCCCCCGAAAATACAGGGGAGGCGTATTTTATCAAAATTTACGTCCATTCATTGGGAAATGATAATGGGTCGGGCGCTCCAACACCTGCCCAAATCCATGAATCAATAGAGCTAATGGGAAGTTCCTTTTCCACCCACGGCATATATTTTGTGTGGGATTGTGAAATAATCCCGATTAACAGTACCGAACTTAGCAGCTACAGCGGGCTTCAAAGTCTTTGCAATATTGGCCAGTATTTTCTTCCACACTCTGATGGTATAGACATTATCATTGGTGGAGACAATGCGCCCGACTATGCTTATGCAAATGGGGTTCCGGGAGATATTTTTTTGATTAAAGGCACGAGAACTGTTGGCTTTCCCGGAAATCAAAGCACATATGTGTTTTCAAGAAGTTTGGTTATCTCACATGAAATGGGACATTGTTTGGGACTATGGCATACTTTTCACGGCAAAGAAGACGCAAAGAATTGTAACGGAAACGACATAGAACAAGAATGCCTTGAGTGTGCCAATGGATCAAACGGAGCAACTTGTGGAGATTATGTCGAGGACACCCCAGCCGACCCCGGATTTGGAGAGATAAATTCATTCTTGTCAAATTGCAACTATGTATGGAATGATATTGACGCATGTGGCGAGCCTTACAATCCTAACACTCATCTGATTATGTCAGTTGTGTACCCTCCGGGATGCATGACCCATCACACAACTGGCCAAGGCCAGCGTATGCGCCAAATCATCTCTATATCCCCCATCCTGCAAGCCTGCCTTTTCAACCCCGACTTCGTCGGGCACACCATCACCACGAACACCACATGGACGACCGCCAACACGCCCAATAACGGCGACTTCCTCATTGAGGGCGACCTTGTAATTGAGGGCGGCGCAACCCTGACGATCAGTGCTGGTGTGACCGTGCATTTCGGCGAGCAGAGCCGCCTCATCATCAAGCCCAGTGCAAGGCTGGTGCTGCACGGCACGCTGACGGGCATGGGCTGCAGAGGCTACACTTGGCAGGGCGTCCGGGTGTGGGGCAGCACGCCCGCAAACTCGCAGTATGCAGTAAACGGGGTGCGGGCACAGGGCCGCATAGAGTGCATGCCCGGCTCGCTGATCGAGAACGCCAAGGTGGGCGTCCAACTCTACGGCCCCACTTACGCGCTGGCGGGCGGTCAAATCAGTTGCACAGGGGCGACCATCAAGAACTGCCGTGTCGGGGTGGAGTTTGCGCCCTACCAGAACTTCTGGCCCTTTTCCGTGCCGGCCGGGCAACAGGGACAGCCACGCAACTACCTCGGCTCGTTCGGCACGACCACGTTCCTGATCGACGACGACTACCCGCACGACGAGCCGTTCTATGCATTTGTACACATGACGGGCGTGAACGGCATCGGGCTTTCCGGGTGCTCCTACACCAATGCAAGGACTATTACTGGAGGAAGCATCTTGGATTGGGGCTATGGTGTTTTTGCCAACGATGCGGGCTTCAACGTCACCGCAACGGGCGTGGGCAATACCTACCCCCCGAGTTCCTTCCTCTCTTCGGAGTTTAAAGGCTTGGGCTACGGCATCTATGTCGCCCGCATCGTCACCAATCGCCCCTACTCGGTGAGGCAGGCGAACTTTGACAAGTGCTTCGTGGGCATCCGCAACAAATCAGTGACCGGCGGCACACTCCTGTTCAACAACTTCAACCTCGGCCAATTGCCCTCCACTGTTCCGACGAGCGATCAGGTGGGCGTGATTTTTGAGACGGACGTGGCAGGCTTTACCTGCGAGGAGAACGATTTCATCGGCGGAAGCGGCAATGCTGAAACGACCATCGGCACGATTTGCATCAACACGGGCATGGCCAACAAGACCATCCGCCAAAACAAGTTCCGTGACCTGACCATCGGCAACCTTTCCAATCTGCAGAACGCCTCCCAGTTGCCGCAGGACGGCATTCGCGGCCTGTACTACGACTGCAACAAGAACTTTGACGTGCTGGACAAGGATTTCTCCGTGCCCAATGGCAGCATTAAGCCAAGGCAGGGGCTGGAAGTCAACAGCCAAGGTCAAATAACCTATAACGCTGCCGGCAACCGCTTTTCCTACACGGGCATTGACTTCTCCAATTTCGGCGCTCCGGTTCAGTATTTCTTCAATCCTTTTGGGCAGAACGAGGAGCCGTTGACCATACAGGGGAACATTCAAAAAATCACGGCTCCCACCAATACCTGCCCAGTCACCTACTGTGAGCCGCCGTGCCGGACGAAGGAGGAAATCGCACTGGTCAAATCCGATTTTTACGAGCAAAAGGAGGCGTATCTCGCCGCAAAAGCAAATTATGCGGCAAGCCCGACGGACGAACTCGCGCGGCAGATGGCTTACCGCCAACGGATGATGGACGAGGATGCCTACATGGTGGTCGTCCACGAACTGTACGACACCATTAGTTTCAGCGCCGATACTTTGCGCACCTGGCTGGCGCATCTGGGCAGCCTCGAAGGCGACTTGTGGCTGGCCGGCGAGCGTTTGAGCACGGGCAGCGCGCAGGCGGCCCTGTCGTTGCTCAACGGCGCCGTCGGCAAGTACCAACTGGCGGGCGACGGGCAGGCCGACATCGGCAATTATCAGGCTATCATCGGCCTTTTGGACGGCAAGCCATTCTACGAATTGGATGCGGCCACCCTGCAGTCCGTCAAAGGCTACCTCGATGCGGACGGCTACGCAGAAGGCTGGGTCAAGAGCATCCTGACCTTGTACGGAGAACATTTCCCTGCGGAATACGTCAAAGACGGAGACCACATCGAAGAACGCTCCGTGAAGGGCGGGGATTCGCCCCGAACGCTAAATCAGCCCGAATGGGTGCGGGTAAGCCCCAACCCGGCAAGGGACTTTGTGGACTTCTCGATTTCGCTGCCGGGAGAGGTCAAGGAAGCCACCCTCCGCATCTTCGACGTGAACGGAAGGCGGGTACAGTTTCAGTCCGAGCTGGCAACAGTTGGTTCATACACCTGGCAGACCGGCGGCCATCCGTCCGGGGTGTACTATTACCACCTGACGGCCGACGGCAAGGTGCTAAAGAGCGGCAAAATCATCCTGAACAAGTAATCTTTTTTCATCACCTGCCCGTCCGGGCGCCCCGCGCGCCCAGACGGGCATTTATGCTTTGCGCCATGAGATATTTGTTTGTCCTCTTATCGGTACTCATCACACGCACAGCCCCTGCACAGCAGGGCTTCAGCCGTACTTTTGATTTTGGGGAGTTGGCGGCAGGGTTCGGCAGCATGGAGTTGGCGGGCGATACTTTAGTGTTGTACGGTTCGGCATTGGAAGAAGGGTGGCAGGCCTTCGGGATGCTCTTTGCTCGTTTTGACACGAGCGGCCATTTGATTGATTACCATATTTGCAACGACAGTTTGAACGATGATTTTACGGCTGTGTACCCCAACAGCCTCGTCAAACTGAGCGACAATAGCGGATATGTGGGGGTTGGGCAGTTTTTTTATAGAAAAAATGGTTATTTGGCCAGATTTGACAATTCTGGGGCACTGATTTATCTGAGAGAATTCCCCGATCCAGCATCAGAGGTTGATTTTTACAAAGAAGTGAAAGAGTTAAGCGATGGTCTATTGATATTAGGAGACAAGCAAAATACATCAAATGGCGTTTTGGATGTTTTCATAATGAAAACAGACTTCGAGGGCAATAAAATCTGGGAACAGAAATTCAGCACTCCGGGAAGGCAGACTTTATTTGGCTCGGCCTTGATTACGGATGCAAACGAATATGTAATCAGCGCAAGTACTACGGCAGCACAGGGATTGCCACTGCCGCAAATTAAGAACACCAGCAAGATATTCGCCATTGACAGTCTAGGCAATGCCAAGTGGCAATGGGAGAGCCAGCCTTCGTTGGAAGAACTTGGAGCGGGCAGTCTTTTCAAGACACCAGAAGGCTACTGGGCCTATACGAGTGCGAGAGGTTGGTACAACGCCACCTACAATGAAATATCGAAGCAACCCAAGTTTATTATTCGAGATGATAATTTCGACATCATTCGGGATGATACATTTGGGGTGGCCGATTTTCCTATAAATTATTTTACCAAAGCGATTGAATTGAACGAAGGCGGCTGGTTAGCCATTGGTTTGAAACCTGTTAATTATCCCATCCCACCCGTACCGATGTGGTACAATTCTTTTTCAGGCTGGATGGTGCGTTTGGACAGCCAAGGCGAGCAACTGTGGAGCAGGGTGGACACGGCATTTTGGAGTTACGAAACTGGCTCTGTCAATTACTTGTATGATGCGGTAGAACTTCCAAGCGGCAGCATCGTTGCCTGCGGCTTTAGCCAAACCTACGAGCCATTCCCCAAAGACTGGGGCTGGCTGATAAAGGTGAGCAAGGATGGGTGTTTGGACACGCTGTTTTGTAGTCCGGTGAGCACCTCGTTTCCCATCATACCGGACAAAGCCGTTACCCTGTATCCCAATCCCGCCACTTCTTGGGTAAATATCCAGAGTAAAAGCATAGATAAATGGGACAGAATCGAGGTGTTTAACGTGCATGGGCAGTTGATGCAGGCCATGCGCAACACCACAGAGTCCCGCGTAGACATCAGCAGGCTGGATGACGGAATGTATTTCATACGACTTACAAAGGCCGGGCAATACGTGACAAAGAAGGTGATAAAAAGGCGATAACAACGGATGTACGAAAATGCTTCCTAAACGTCGCACATTCGTACATCCAACCGTTAAGGGCGATAAGAATCCAGTCTACTAGCACGCGGTTTTATTTTAGCCTGAGTAAAAGCGGCATCAAGTCAAGGTTTAGCAATTCAAGAGAAGTTTCCACGTTGAACTGAAATCGGGAAAAGTTGAAAACCTGTTTCCGCGGCTGAGAAACCCCTGTTGAAGAAAAAATTTGGGACAAACCCAAAAAAGTTCGGTAGATGTCTGAGAAGTTGGTTATATTTGTTTGTGATGGGCGCATTCATCACGAAATCCCACGTTATGATACATCACATGGAACCGCCACTAACATTCGCTTACCGCAAAGCTTTGATTATCAGGGTTTCAAAAAAAATTAGCACCTATAATTTGTTTTTTAGATTTTTGTTTTTTACTTTGCAAACATATACGCGGGTTGCGTGTATTATAAGAGTTGGCAGTCATTGTAAGACGACCACACACAAACAAAAAAATGGACAATAACAAAAAATTAAAGTAATGAAAAAGACAATTACAACTTTCGTTTTCGTAGTCATTGCAGTTTTGAGCTACGGACAAAATTTAATTTCAAATTGGCAATTTCAATATCCCACTATGCAACCACGTTGTGACGGGTGGTTTAACAGTTGCGGAGAAGAACTTACAGCCCATTGCGACACGAACTTATATTGCTATATAGGACTTTACAACCAAAGTCCGTCTTTAAGTCCAGAAGATGTTTGGAGTTTGAAAGTTAAAGCAGGTTTTCCACAAGAAGGATTTGCTGAAACATATATTACAGGTCAAAGTGGCACAAATATTTATGAATTGAAATTTTGGATGAAAGCAACAAATTGGCAAGGTGGTGCAAAAATCGGAACAAACACACAAAATCTGTTTACAGAAAGTAAAGCTCTTATTGACACGGCTACATTTTGGAAACAATTTACTTTGATTGACACCTTGACAACTCAAAGTTCAGATACAATAACGGTTCGACTTACTGCGGGTTTGGGTGACTTTTGTGTTTGTCCTCCTATAAACTTTGCATTCATTGAATTGACTAAAATCGGGATAACCTCTGTAAACGATATAGACAAACTTGACAACATTATCAAAGCATATCCAAACCCGACAAATAATATAATTACCATTGAAGTTGCTTCAGACAAATACAGCAACTTAACTTTAGATATTTACAATACAATCGGACAGCATGTAGTAAGCAGACAAACAATTGGAAACTGGTTTACGATTGACAAAAACGAAATCGGGCAAGGTATTTACTTTTACCAATTACACACGACAACAGATAAAAAACTAATTGGACAAGGAAAAATAATTTTTGAATAACGAATTTAACATTGAGAAAGAGAACAACGAACTGCCAACACGGGTTTTGCGTCAGGCGGGGTGACGTGCTTCTATTGACAATTTTGTGTATAATTGAAGTTCGGTTCTTCGTATCAAGCGTAGTGCTAAAAAGCCCGCCCGAACGCAAAGCCCGAAAACGTTGAGGGCGATAAGAATCCAGTCTACTAGCACGCGGTTTTATTTTAGCCTGAGTAAAAGCGGCATCAAGTCAAGGTTTAGCAATTCAAGAGAAGTTTCCACGTTGAACTGAAATCGGGAAAAGT
>Ga0101944_10002834_pt1 | contig 26351 bp, 14 predicted proteins | sample DewCreD2012metaG_FD_75245 | JGI IMG/M metagenome (GOLD analysis project Ga0101944, IMG submission 75245) | Hot spring sediment bacterial and archeal communities from British Columbia, Canada, to study Microbial Dark Matter (Phase II) - Dewar... ... | reverse complement strand
TCCACCGTCACCGTAGCGGTCACTTCTTGGGTGACCGGCGACGTCAGGCGGATGACCGTCGTTCCCGGCGCTACCGCCGTCACCGGGAAGCTGAGCGAACTCCATCCTGCGTTCATGACGACGGTCGGCGGCACCGTGGCTACCGACGGATTTGTGGAAGTGGCCGCAAAGTCAATCCCTCCTGCCGGCGCCGGTGATGAGAGATTCAAGTTGAAGGATCCCTGAAGCCCCGGCGCCGCAATAGTGAGCGTCGAGGGCGTCAGAGTTGCGCCAATGAGGCTGGAGGCTACGGTCAACGACAGACTCTTCGTCGCGGTCAGAGGCGTTGGCAGCGTGGAATCCGTCACCGTCACTGTCACCGTGCTCGTCCCCGCCGCCGTGGGCGTACCTGTAATCTGCCCCGTGCTGGCGTTGATTGTCAGTCCCGCCGGCAACCCTGCCGCGCCCCACGTATACGGCGTTGCGCCGCCGACTGCGGCGAGCGCCGCGTTATAGGCGTCGCCGACAGCTCCGTTCGGAAGAGAGGTTGTGGTGATGGTAAGACCAGCGGCTATGTTCAAGGAAAACGTCCTGGACGCGCTCTGCGGCGTGGGCGACGTCGAATCCGTCACCGTCACCGTCAACGTGCTCGTCCCCGCCGCCGTGGGCGTACCTGTAATCTGCCCCGAGCTGGCGTTGATTGTCAGTCCCGCCGGCAACCCTGCCGCGCCCCACGTATACGGCGTTGCGCCGCCTGCCGCCGCCACCGTCGCGGTATACGCCGCGCCTACCGCCCCAGCCGGCAAATCCGTTGTGATGATGGTCAAGCCCGGAGGGTTCACCCGCAGCGCCAACGCCTTCGTCGCTGTCTTCGCCGGTATCGAAGAATCGGTCACGGTGAACGTTACATTGCTTGTCCCCGCCGCCGTGGGCGTACCCGTAATCTGCCCCGTGCTGGCGTTGATCGTCAAGCCCGCCGGCAATCCCGCCGCCTGCCAGTTGTACGGACCCGTGCCGCCCGCCACCGCCAGCGCCGCATTGTACGCGCTCCCCACCACTCCGTCCGGCAACGACGCCGTGGTGATCGTCATCTGCCCCACCACCGTCACCGTCGCCGTCACTTCCGGTATGTTCACTCCGCTCGCCCGGATCGTCGCCGTCCCTGCCCCCACCGACGTCACCGGGATCACGATCGTCGACGGATTGCTGCCGTCCCAAATGAACACTCCCGTCGGCTGAATCGTCACCACCGAGGGATTGCTCGAACTCAGATTTACAAACACCCCGTCCATCGACGGCATCGCGTTCAGCCGCAGATACAGGTCCCCTTGCGCTCCCACTCCCACAATCGTCAGCGTCGGAGTCACCCAGGTCAGCGTGGCGTTTACGTTCACCGTCAACGGAGTGGCCGCCGTGTACGCCGCCGCCGTGGCCGTAATCGTCGCCGCTCCCACATTCACCGCCGTCAACTGCGGCTGCGCGGCGGGCTGCGTCGCGCCCGCTGGAATGGTCACCGAAGTGGGCGTCACGGTGAGTTTATGCGTGTCGCTGCTGGCCAGGTTCACCGTAGTCCCCCCCGCCGGAGCGGGTTTGGACAAGGTGACCGTAAGCGTTCCCGTCTGGCTCAGCACGATTGTGGCCGGACCCGAAAGGTTGATCGTGCCCGGAGGCTCCACCGTCACCGTAGCGGTCACTTCTTGGGTGACCGGCGACGTCAGGCGGATGACCGTCGTTCCCGGCGCTACCGCCGTCACCGGGAAGCTGAGCGAACTCCATCCTGCGTTCATGACGATGCTTGAACTCACCGTGGCCACTGACGGATTCGTCGAGGTCGCCGTAAAGGTGATGCCTCCTGCCGGCGCCGGGGCGGAAAGAGTCAATCCCAGCAATCGGTCCAGTCCCGGAGCTGGAATGGTCAGGCTCGAAGGCGACAGGGTTACTCCATAGGCCACCACAACCGTCGTCGTAGCGGGGGTGAGCGTAAGGTTTGTCGCTCTGACCGTCAGAATCGCCGTTCCCAACCCCACGCCAGTAATCGAAACGCGGTTGCTCGATGGCTGCGTCTGCCCGGCTGGGATCATAACCAAAGGTTCCGTTACGGTGACTTTGCTCGGGTCGTTGCTCGTCACCTCCAGGAACACGTTCGTCGATTCGGGCCGGGAAAGACTGATAGAGAGCCCTGAAGAGTCTCCCGGCGAAAGGTTCAACGTCGCCGGAACGATGATATCCAGCGGGGTAGTGACGGTGATGTTGGCCGTAGCATCCGCCAAATTCGGCGCCTGGGCTCGCACCACCGCCGTGCCTGGCGCAACTCCGGTGACGGGAACCGTGACGCTGGTCTGCCCGGCGGCGATGGTCGCCGTAGATGGAACCGTGGCCACCCCGGTTGCGCTGGAAGAAATGTTGAACGCCATCCCGCCCGCGGGCGCCGGCCCAGACAATGTCAGCGTGAGATTGCGTGTCTCAGTGCCGGGAATTGTGAGGTTGGACGGGGAAAAGGTAATCGTCGCCGTAACCTGCACCGGCTGGGATGCTGAAGTGTAGGTCGGCGCCGCGGCGGTGATGGTGGCGTTCCCCGGTCGTACCCCGGTTACCTGGGGCGCCGTGGAAGGCTGTGTTTGGCCGGCATTAATGGTGACCGTGCCGGGAGAAACAGTCAATATCGAAGTGTCGCTGCTCGCGAGCGTTACGGTCACGCCTCCGGGCGGCGCCGCCGCGGGGAGCGTAACCTGCATGGCGGTGGATTGGCCTAGTCCGACCGTCACGCCGGAAGGCAGCGACAGGCTGCCGGAAGAGCTTACGGTTACGGTGGCGGTGGCGCTCGTTACGTTAGGCGTGGCCGTGCTGGCAGTGATCGTCGTGGTCCCGAGCGCCGCCCCTGTGACGGAAACGTTCGCGGTTGTGGCCCCTGCGGCAATCGTCGAAGATCCCGCAATCGTGACAACTCCTGCCGGGCTGGCCGCGAGCGTTACATTCAGCCCTCCTGCGGGAGCCGGGGCTGACAAAGTGAGAGTCAGCGTCTTGGTCTCAGTGCCGGTAATGCTCAGAGTTGGCGGCGAGAAGCTCAATGAGCCAGCGACCGTTACGGGTTGGCTGGAAGAAGTGTAGCCCGGCGCTGACGCGGTGATCGAAGCCGTACCGAAATTGACGCCCGTGACTTGCGGCTGGGTAGCCGGCTGGGTTTGCCCGGCCGGCACCACAACGCTGGTGGGGGCGATCGTTACCTTGCTCGCATCATTGCTGGCTAAGGTGACCGTCGTGTCCGCCGCAGCGGCGCTGGGCAAAGTCACCGGGAATGGCGCCGACTGTCCGGGAGCGAGGGTGACCCCGCTCGGGAGCCCGATGCCGCCCGCGCTCTGAACGGTAACGGTCGCAGTGCCGCTCGTAACATCCGTGGCGCTGGCGGTGATCGTTGCCGTACCTCCGCTCACCCCTTGTACGCTCACTTGGGCTTGAGTGGCGCCTTGAGCAATGGTCACAGACGCCGGAATGGTCACTATGCCCGCCGGACTCGCGGCAAGGTTAACTGTCAAGCCGCCCGCCGGCGCGGGGGCAGACAAAACTACATTCGTTGTTTTGGTTTCGGTCCCGGCAATCGTCAGCGTGGAGGGCGAAAACGACAGGGTGGCGGTGGTTTGAACGCTCCCGCTGGCCGTCCCGTATCCGTTCGCCGACGCCGTTATGGTCGCCGCGCCGAGTCCCACACCGGTCACCTGCGGCTGTTGCGCAGGTTGCGTTTGGCCAGCCGCGACGGTCACGCTGGCGGGGGAAATCGTCACCCGGCTTGTATTGCCGCTAACTAAATTTACAGTCACCGCCTCCGGCGCCGGCGCCGACAAAGTGACCGGGAACGGAACCGATTGCCCGAGCCCCACCGTGGTGTTGGACGGTACGCCTATCGCTCCGAAAATCGACGAGGTTACTGTGGCGGTGGCAGGCTGAACCACGGGACTTGCCGCCTGCGCGGTAATCGTAGCCGCGCCAGGGCCGGCAGAGGTCACTGTGAACTGGGTACTTGTAGTACCCTGGGGTACTATTACACTTGTCGGAACTGTTGCTACGGCTGTATTACTCGAATTAAGATTAATTGTCAGGCCGCCGGTGGGCGCTGGCGCTGAGAGGAGAAGGTTGATGCTTTTGGCACCACCAACGCCCACCGTAACGGCCTGAGGCGATAGGGTCAGCGTAATGGTGACTGTCACCGTCTGGCTGTCGCCCACATACCCGGGCGAGGAAGCTGAAATGGTAGCCGACCCAAAATTGACCCCCGTGACCTGAGGCGCTGCCGCAGGAGTGGTTGCCCCCTGGGGGATGAATGCCGTCGGAGTAACCGTGACAATGGATGTGTCGCTGCTCACCAGGTTCACGGTTGTGCCTCCGCTCGGCGCGGGGCTGGTAAGACTAATATTCAAAGGCGCCGACGCCCCCGGCGCCACGGTGACGTTCAACGGCACGCTGATGCCGCCCAACTTGGCCACCAATACATTGGCCGTGCCGCTGATATAGCCGGGGGCGGCCGCCGTTACCGTAGCGCTTCCTTCGGCCGCTCCAGTCAACGCAAAAACGCCGGTGGAGTTGCCGGCCGGAATAGCCACCGTCGTGGGGTTGAACGTGACGATGCCCGCCGGGCTCGATGTGAGAGTGACGTTCGCGCCGCCCGCCGGCGCGGGGGCGCTCAAATTTACGGCGCCGTTGACGGTGCGAGTTAGACCGACGCCCGATGGGATGGTCAGACTGATCGAGGGCGTTGTAACGTTGATGGTGGCTGTGCCCGCCTGGAAGCCGGCCGCAGTGGCCAGCACGCTCGAAGTCCCCGCAGCCACCGGAGTCACGGTGACGCTGGCGGACGTGGTCCCAGCGGGGATGAGGACGCTGGAAGGCATGGACACCACAGCCGGATCAAACGTCAAAAAGACCGTCAGCCCGCCGTTGTTCGCCGCCGTACCCAACGTCACGTTCAGCGTCCCGGGCGAGGTGACTAACAAGTTAAGAGGGTTCGGCGACAGCGTGATTTTCATGGCTACGGCGGTAATGGTCACCGTAGCCGGCGCGCTGGAAACAAACCCGTCGCTCACAATGAGCTGCGCAACGTACGTCCCTGGTTCGTCGGCGATAAAGGTGGGATTCTTGCTGTTCGCGCCCGACAGCACGGCCAAGCTCTGAGAGGGGCGGCTCAGCATGGACCAGCTATAAGTGAGCGGGTCCTGATCGGGATCGTACGATCCGCCGCCATCCAACGTTACCGTAGCTCCGGCCGACACGGTCTGGTTCTGCCCGGCGTTCGCCACTGGCGCGGCGTTCGTGGTAGTAATCGTGGTGGTGCAAGGCTGGCTGCTCAGCGTGCCGTTGCTCACGATGAGTTGCGCTACAAAGGTTCCAGGCTTGTCCGCCACAAAGGTAGGACTGACCGCCGATGTGCTCGACAACGTCGCAAGGCTGCCCGCCGGGCGGGTGATCAACGCCCACAAGTACGTGAGCGGAAGGTTCTGAGGGTCCGTGCAGGTGGCGCTTAGCGTCACCAGGGTGCCGTGAAGCACGGTCTGGTTGGGACCGCAAACAGCCGTCGGAGGCTGGATCGTTATGGTGCTGATGGTGACGGTCGCCGGAGCGCTGTCGATCTTGCCGTCGTTGACGATTAACTGCACCACGTAGGTGCCCGCGCGATCCACCGTAAAGGTGGGATTCACCGCCGTGGTGCTGCTTAATGTGGCCGTGCTGCCGCTGGGAACGGACACGAAGCTCCACTTGTACACCAGCGCATCGCCGTCAATGTCCGTCGAACCGGCGCCGTTCAACTGCACCAAAGCGCCAACTGCGACTGTCTGATTCTGGCCGGCATTCGCCACCGGCGGACTGTTGGTAGTGGAAACAGTCACCGTCGCTGGAGCGCTGTCCACAGCGCCGTCGTTGACGATCAACTGCACGATGTAGGTCCCTGCTTTATCCGCAACAAACGTGGGACCCACTGCGCGGGAGTTGGAAAGGGCAGCCATGCTGCCCGACGGGCGGCTGATAAACGACCAGTTGAACATCAACGAATCGCCATCGACGTCGTAACTACCCCCGCCATTCAATGTGACGGTGCTCCCGACAGCCACCGTTTGGTTCGGGCCGGCGTTCGCCACCGGAGGAGAGTTCACCGTGCTGATAGTAACCTGGCTGCGGTCCATTCCCGCGCCGTTGCGCACTGTAAGTGTGATTACATACGTCCCTGGGACATCCACCGTGAAGGTCGGGTTCACCGATGTAGCGTTGTTCAGAACAGCCCCCGAATTCGCCGGGCGCGAAGCGAATTCCCATTCGTATGTGAGCACCCCGGCGGCTGCCGGATTGCTGGAACTGCTGCCGCTCAACAAGACCGTGGTTCCTACCCGCACGGTCTGGTTTTGCCCTGCATTGGCTACGGGATTGTCAAAAGACCACTGGAGATCAGTGGCGAAGTTCGTGGCGACACTGCGGTCAATTTTGACTGTGAACGTGTCGAGACTGGCCACTCTGCCATTCGCCGGAACGGCGGGAAAATGCAATAAGTCCTGGCCAGGAACCACCTGAATGGCCGGCGCGGCGCTTCGTACTCTGGCGGCCACCGGACCGCGCGCGCCTCCGGTATTGATTAATTCGGCGCGATAGGTCGCATACCACTCCGTGCGGGTGGCCCGCTGCTCCCCCACCAGTTGGTAGTTGCCGATCGAGAGCGTTGGCGGCGCCTGCCCGAAAACGGCGGAAACCATCATCCACGAGACAGCCAGTTGAGCCGTCAGCGTTGCGCACACGTATCGCATAGAAACCTCGCCCTACTCTTCCCGCTGGTTCGCAATCATGTTGTCCTCGCAGCCGCGCCGCAACGGCAGGAAAGGGCTCCTCACCCCTTGGCGCAAACCGCATCCACCGCCCCGCCTCTGTGTTCTCCGAGCGCGGTCTATTCCCGCTTTGACCGCATAGAAGCGGCTTAACGCGCCGGCCCACTGCCCGGCGCGCCTGCGCGCGCGGCTTCTTCCCGCCGCGCGGCGGCGAGTTCGGCCTCAATCATCTCCCGAAGTCTTTCGTAGCTTGCCGCGCCGCTGAGGGTTCGCCCATTGACAAAAAAGGTCGGAGTCCCCTGAACGCCCAATGCCTGCGCCTCAGAAAGACTGCGCTGGACCAGGCTCGCTTTCAGGCCCGAATCCAGGCAGTTCTGAAATTTTGCGGCGTCCAATCCCAAATCGCGGCTGATTTCCTTCAGCGTGTCAGGGTCCGCCTTCTTTTTGGTGAACAGTGCGTCATGGTACTCCCAGAATTTGCCTTGGGCGCCGGCGCAATGCGCCGCCTCAGCCGCCTTTTGGGCATTCGGATGCATGGGCAAGGGAACGTCCTTATACGCATAAGCGATTTTTCCCTTGAATTCCTGCTCCAGTTTGGCTATGGCGGGCCGGATCTGGCTACAATACGGGCACTCGTAGTCGGCGTACTCCACAATGAGGACCGGAGCATTCGCCGGTCCGCGGACCGGCGTCTCACTGAGCGAGATCGGAGCGCGGGGAGGCGACAACCGAACAACAATATTGGCCTCCTTGCGAAGAGATTGGATGTAGGCGCTACGCGCTTTCGCCATCCGGCGCTGCCGCAACGCTTCTACGATTTTGTCTCGCACCGCCTCGTACGGCTCGGCAGTGTCCAACCCCTCGTAGTAGACGCGGAGGGATTCTTCGGTGGGATCTTTTGGCAGCGTCTTGACGACGTGACGTTCCAATAACTGCTCAACCGTCACGCCCTCTTTTTTCGCTTGCCGCTCCAGCAGGAGTTCGTCGATGAGTTGCTCCGTCACGCGCCGCTGGGCTTCGTAAAAGTTATTTCGCGGCCCAAACAGCGCGGCGGCTTGTCTTTCTTCTAACTGCCGGAGCGTTATTTTCGCCCCATCGAGCTCCGCCACCACTTCTTCTCTGTCGGCGGCTTGGACCGGCGCAATGCTGATCCCCACACCAACAGCGACTAGATACACCCACTGCTTCTGCATACGTCTCTCCTCTCAGCGCAAGTGCCCATTCTTTTTCTGCGGCGCTCCTTCTCATCGCGCCGGCGCCGAACGTCTCAAAAATCCGGGTAACCGGGGTGGTTGCCCCGGCTACCCGGCGGCGTTACCCCAAGGCGAAAACCGAGCTAGCGCCGGACGGCTCCCAGCGCTCCCAAACGGCAAGAGGCGCAAATGCCATAGCCGCTGCCGTTGCCAATGATGGCCGCGCAACGGCCCTGGATGCTGGCCTTTTCCGTCTCGCTCAGCGTCGCCGGGATGAAGGGGGTTTCGGTAGTCGCAAACCCGCCGCCCGGCTGCGCATGGAGCGTGGTTCCCCAAGCCGCCATCCCGGCCGCAACAGGGACGAAGCTGGAATCCGCAGCCGAGTTCGAGCACGAGGTGATCGCGGTGGAGCCTTTGTAAGTTGCCAGCAACTTCACTGTGACCGAGCTCGGCACGACGCCCGTCAGCGTCTTGGAGACGAGATCCCGGTTCACCCCAAGATTCACCACTTGGTTCGCGGTCACCAGACAGGAGCAGCAGGAAATCAACTGCTCGTCCGGAGCGAATGTGTACACGTTGACGCAGATGTTTCCCACGTTCCTGTCGGTCCCAAAACCAGGGCCCTGCAAGGGTGCGCCATTCGCGCCGGTGTTGACGATGTTAATGTAAGACTCGCCCGCCGCCAGGTTCGCAGCATACCTGACTTGGAAAGGCGCGTCGTGAGCGGGTACTGCTTGTGCTTGTGCGTAGCCGATGGCAACCACTGCAAGGAAAGCCGCCATCAGCGCAATGCGGAATCGCATTTTTGGTTCCTCCTGATCGACCGTAGCATTGGCCGATTTTGACGAACAATCCTCTAGAGGGATTAACCAAAAAGTTGGCCACAGGGGGCCTAGTACTACTAATTAATTCCCCCTATTTTCCGAAAACACTCCAAGGATCCTTGCCTGCTGCCGCTTTGCGAGCGCCCGGAGTGGCCCTCTGTGAACTTCGTGGAACGGTCTCTTTCCATAGCGCTTCGGCGCGCCCGTTAGCCACTGCCGGCTGCCTTAGCCGTTGCACGTTTATCATCAACCTCTTAGAGACCGGAAGCGTTCGGCGCCGCTGTCTGTTTTACAACACGGCGGAATAACGAATGATTTCACGAATGTGTTTTCAAACAAATCCACGGATGATATATAGAAGCAATACGAATTCTTTAACGATGCGATTTGTAAGCATGATGTATTTGGACCCGCTGTGTTCCGCCGTGACTCTTCGGTGGATCTCAATGCCGGCCATACTTGCCGCCGCAAGTGCCGTTTTAACCCCTCAGGCCTTCTGGTACTAGTACTAAAACGCTTTTGAGCAATTGAGTAGCGCAATGTCTGCGCTTGACTTTCGCGGCGTTTTGCGTCAGGGTATGAAATGAGTTTTTGTCGTCATTTGAAGGATAGGTTCGGAGGCTTTTGGGCGGAGGGGCGGGGAGAGGCGTCCCCCCGGCGTGGAGCATGGTAGCGTTAATAACGCCCGATTCGTCGAGGGGATGACACCGTCCCCCATCGGCCACAGCACCGGTGGGCGGAGTTCCCTGTAGCCGCGCCGCCGGTGGTTGGAGCGGAGGCAAGGGTAGGCTGGATAGGAACCCCGGCGAGGGTTGGGCATCGGAGAGGGTCCAGCATGGTGGTCTTGACGAGACGTTCCAAACTGATCAGCTTCCGTGTGTCTGCGGAGGAGCACGAGGCATTGAGTAGGTCCTGCATCGCCTCAGGCGCCCGGAGCGTGGCGGAATTTGCACGTTCCGCAGTCCTCCAGAAGGTTCATGAAGCCCAGCCCGGCACCTTGAAAGGCGACCTGGCGACCTTGAGCCGGGCATTGGCGGAACTCGATATGACGCTGCTCGATATGCACAAGACGATCCGCGGCGTCCTCGGTCCGCCTGCATCCAAACGCAGCGGTTCCTCCGGGGAACTGAAAAAACAAAAGGAAACGGACAACGGGGAATAGCCCATGATTCTATCTGCGGTTCGAAGTTCCCGGCAATCCCGGCGCGGATTCGCGTTGCGCCTCGCGGCGGTGGGGCTGGCGCTAATGATTGCGGCCAGGTCTGAACTCCAAGGCGCGGTGATTGGATTTACCGGCGAGTACGACCTCGCAAACTTCACCTTGCTCAACAGCACTTTCGCCAACGGCTACGCCACGGTCGCTCCCGGCGGATTGCCGCTCGTGCTCACGGGGCCCAACGATGGCAGCGGGCTCCCGGGAATCACCGACCTGTTCATTGCGGCGCCTTCCGCCGGGGTTGTGCAGTTCTCATATGCATACTCCACCTTGGACCCCGACCCCGGTTTCGACTACGCCGGCTACCTCCTCAACGGCACGTTCTACCTGCTTGCCGACACCGTTGGGCAGACCGGAGACGTCACTTTCTTGGTGGACCCCGGCATGCTGTTTGGCTTCCGCGTGGGATCCGTCGACAACATCGGGGAACCCGGCGTCCTCACGATCATCTCTTTCAGCGCGCCGGAAAGTGAGGCTTACATCCCCGAACCGGGCAGCTTCGTCTTGGTTTTGAGCGCTCTCCTCCTGTTTGGGTTGTCCCGGCGGCTGGCCCGGCCGAAAACCGGCGCCGGAGCCGCCGCGCTGCTCGCTGTTTTTGGCGCCGCCATCGGCATTCAGCCGCTTTCCGCCCAGATCCCATACACCAGCGGCTCGAATATCACCGGACAGCTTGTCCTTGCCCGGGTGGTCAATCTCCGCCAAACTGCCCAACTCGTCCAGATGAGGGGAGCGATCATCACGTCCGCCGAAACGAAACCCAAAACTCCGCCCAAGCATCCGCGGCCGTACTTCCCTTCCTCGACCTCCCGGGCCTCGGTTTTTGCAGCTTCTTCCACGCCCCCGCTGATCTTCGCTTCGCCGGCAGGAGGATTCGGGTTCAACGCCCTTTCCCACCGGGATCAAAGACTGGCATACCAGGGCAACCAGTTCAGCATCGAGCCTCCCTCCCCAAGCATCGCCGTGGGCAATGGTTACGTCTTGGAAGGGGTGAACAACGCCGTCCAGGTGTACACCACCGCGGGCATTCCCGTGCTGCCCGTGGTGTTGGCCAGCAACCAGGTTTTCGGCTTGGCGCCGGCCATCAACTGGAACACTGGCATCAACGGCGTGTATCTCACCGACATGCGGGTCTTTTTTGATCCGGACATCAACCGCTGGTTCATTTTGCAAAGAACGCAGGACAACGATGTCCTGGGAATGCCGCTCAACAGCTCTCACCTCTATCTGGCCGTCAGCGCCACCCCGGACCCGGCGGGCGACTATTACGTCTATGTCATGGACACCACCAACGCCGGCAATCCCGGCTGCCCGTGCGTGGCCGACTATCCGCAGATCGGCGCCGACCAATACGGTTTTCACATCGCCACGAATGAGTTCGACACCGCCACGAATACATGGTTTGTCGACGTGGCTCTGTTTTCCATCTCCAAAACGTCGCTGGCTTCCGGAGCGGCACTGCCAACCATCTACCGTCACTTGATCCGGCTGAACAACGGCTTTGAGTTTTCACTCCAGCCGGCAACCACGCCGCCCGGCGCCCGAAACCTGGTGACACAAGGCGGAGTAGCTTACTTCGTCAGTACATCCTCAAGCGCCATCGCAGACCGGCTTGCCGTCTGGGCTTTGACGAACACAAGTTCCCTCGTCACGCCCAATCCCGCCCCCATGTTGACGAGCGCTCAAGTGGCCATACTTCCTTACATGCTGCCCGACGTCGCCACGCAACGCCCCGGCCCCACTCCCTACGGCTCGAGTTTGATTCCGCCCGCCACCGGAGTCCCTTGGTTGGATGGGGGCGACAACCGCGTGCAGTCGGTTTCCTACGCCGGAGGCCGCCTGTATGTCTCGTTTGCGTCGTCTGTCACCGATCAAGGCGGAGCGCGTCGGGTCGGCGGCGTTTACGTGGTCCTGTCACCGATCTTGCGGGGCAGCGCGCTGTCCGCCACGGTTTTGAACCAAAGCTATTTCTTCGTAAACGGCAATCATCTTCTTCGGCCCTCGCTGGCGGTGAACCCTGCCGGGAAGGGACTCATCGCCGTCACGCTCGTGGGCCCCGACTGGTTTCCTAGCGCAGCTTATATCCCCGTCGACACCTTTTCCCGGCCGGCCTCGATCCTGGTCGCAGCCGCCGGCGCGCTGCCGGAGGACGGTTTTACTGGATACTCGGACTGGGGCGATCTACAAATCGCCCGCTGGGGAGATTACAACGGAGCGGTGGCGGCAGAAGACGGCAGTATTTGGACCGTCACGCAATACATCGGCAATTATCCGCGAACCGAATTCGCGAACTGGAATACTTACATCTACCGGAAGCAACCGTAAAAATTCGTGCTCGCAGCACATGCTTAACAATCGGCCAAGAGACGACGCTCGTGGCCCCGCCCACAGCGGGGAGAATCGGCCTGCGCTGGTCGAAGAAGGCATCGTCATCACTAGTCTCGCGCTTGAACCGATAGCCGCCGATTCCGGAGCGCTGAGCATTCTCAGTAGCCGGGATGCAGCATCTCCTGGTTCGAGCTCGCGGGTGCGCATTCCTAAGGAATTTGTGAGTTTCGTCCGCGGCTCCGCATCCGGCGGCGCCGCTCAGAAAAGCATACACGTGCGGATTGGAGGATGCGACTACAATTGCCGCGCCTACATCATGAAAAGACCGGAAAACGGCATCATCGCCGAACCGGTCATGGTGGTCCACTTGCAACGGGCTTCGTATCCGCATAATGCCATCCGGCGGGTGGCCAGCGAGTATCATCTGACGGACCGGGAGCAGGAAGCGTTGCTTGGCATTTCCATGGGCCTCACCAGCAAAGAACTCGCCAAGCGCATGAGCATCAGCCCCAACACGGTGAAGACGTTTCTGCGTACGATCATGATCAAGATGGGCGTCACCACCCGCACCGGCATCCTCAGCAAACTGCTTGAATCGAATGGCCCGAGCCAGGCTGAAAAACCTGAGGGCCAGACCGCCGGCTAACACTTCTGTAACCTAAATTCAATACTCTCTCCGCTCCATTGCCGCCCCCGCCACTGTAGAATTGGCCTATGCCAGCTCAGCCCCAATGGCTGACCCGGATCCCGCAAATCCTCGAGTGCTTACGCGCCATGCGGCCCCCGGTGCTCGGCCGTCAGGCCATCGAAGAGATTTTTCAACTGAAACGCCGTCAAGCCATCCACCTGATGCATCGCTTTGGCGGCTTTCAGCTTGGCAGGACGTTTGCCATCGACCGTCTCAGGCTCATCGATGAACTGGAACGTCTGCGCGCCGAGCCTGACTACTGGTGGGAAACGGCCCGGAGAAAGCGATTCAGCCAAGTCCTAACGCAAATGCGAGCCCACAGCCGGGCAGCAAAGGTGACCCTCCCCGTCGCCATGCCCCACCATGGCGAAACGCCGCCTCCCCTTCCGGCAGGCGTCGATGTGCGCCCGGGTGAACTGCGGGTGCAGTTTCACTCGGCAGTGGATTTGCTCGGGAAGTTGTACGAGGTCGCGCAGCGCGCGGCGGCGGATCTTGAAGGTTTTGAACAGCTTCTGGCGCAGTCCGAACAGTGGCCAGAATGACAATACGTTAGCGCACAAGTGTGCACACTGTGAAAAAAGTTATTTCCGATAATCTTTGTTATCGGAAAGTATGACGAACTGGGATAGAATTCCCATATCGTGCCAACTCCGGGCGCCGAACTCGCGCTTGTAACGCCGCCGGAAGGATGGTTGCGCATCCGCGCTTTGGTGGTGGATGCCGTCAGTTCACCCCACTCACGGCGGGCGTATGGCCAGGCGTTAGACGACTTTTTCGCCTGGCTAAACGACCGCCAACAGGTTGTTTTTTCAAGAGCTTTGGTGCAGGAATACCGCGCCGGGCTGATTGCGGCCGGCTTGGCGCCGTCCACCATCAACTTGCGTTTGGCGGCGCTGCGTAAGCTGGCCTGGGAGGCTTCTGAGAACGGCTGGCTGGCGCCTGAAGCCGCCGCCTCTGTCGCCCGGGTCAAAGGAGTTCGCCGGTTGGGCGTCCGCACCGGCAACTGGCTCACGCGTGAGCAGGCGGCCGAGCTTCTGCGGTCGCCCGATCCGGCGACCCTCAAAGGCAAGCGAGACCGCGCCATTTTGGCCCTTCTCCTGGCCTGCGGGCTCCGGCGGGCGGAGGTAGCCCGCCTGACCGTAGCTGCCTTCGAATTGCGGGAAGGCCGATGGGTATTGCCGGATCTGGAAAGCAAGGGCGGACGCCTCCGAACAGTCCCCGTTCCGGGCTGGGTGAAGGCTCTGGCCGACGCCTGGACGGAGGCCGCTCAAATCGGCGCCGGGCCGCTTTTTCGCCCGGTGGCGAAGGGGAGCGCGGTCCGGTCCAGGCCGCTCACGGAGAAGGCGGTCTGGTGCGTAGTGCGAGAATACGCAGCCCGGTTGGGGCTGCCCCGCCTCGCGCCCCATGATTTGAGACGAACCTGCGCCCACCTGTGCCGCGCCGCAGGAGGGGATCTTGAGCAGATTCAGTTTCTTCTGGGCCATGCCAGCATTCAAACCACCGAGCGGTACTTGGGTTCCCGCCAGAATCTGGCGGCAGCGGTGAACGACCGTTTGGATTTCACCTTGGACGAATAGGTGAAAACGGTCCCCGCTTTAAGGCGTTCGCCAGATGGCTCTTTCCCTGGTTTCCCGCTAGAAAGAGAGCATGCGTTGGCTTGCGGCCGGCTTGCTGTGCCTCAGTTTCACTGTTTCAGCATCCGATTTGGGTGGCGGTCCGGCCAAGGCGGACGTGGCGCTCTGGGTGGCGCAAGAGGCGAACGCCGCACGTGCGCAGGCGGGTTTGACGCCCATGCCTCTGGATTCCGGGTTGTCGCGGGTGGCTTTGTCCCACAGCCTCAATATGGGAACCCGCTCCTTTTGGGGTCATGTGGACCCCGAGGGAAGGACACCCCGCCTTCGGGTGGTTGAGGCTTACAGGGACTTTCGCGGAGGGGTGGCGGAAAATCTATGGAAATGCTCAGGCTGCGGGCAGTTGGGCGGTGAGGAACTGGCCCGGCGCGCCGTCCGGGCGTGGCTGGAGAGTCCCGGGCACCGTCAGAACCTGTTGCATCCTCAGGCCACGCATTGCGGCATAGGGGTTTGGGTGGAGGGGGATTCGGTGTACGTTACGCAGGTGATCGCCGTTTTCGCCGGCAGTGCGCGGCGTTAACTAGCACCTCGGTCCTATTACTACTGCCTTGCTCCGGGGGATTCGCATTTTGTTTTCGTGTGATACTCTTTTTAACAAGGCAGGTCCATCATGCGCAAGAGCAGGCTCGACCGCTTGGTTGTAGCCTACCGGAGGCCAAAGCGCGTTTCCGGCCTGAAAGCCGGAATCGCTCTCATGGCGTTTGGCGCCGCTTTCGCCGGCGCCGGGTGGCTTTTGCGCGACTCCACGGCGGTTCCCAAGCTGGTAGAGCATCTTGCGCCAGTGGAACGGTCCGTGGAAACCGTCCTTCATGACGTTCTCGAGAACCGGCGGCCGGTTTACCCCTATTCGGTGGTGCGCGGGGGTGTGTTTTCCGCAGGAGAGGCCAAAAAAGCGGCCGAAACCGACCCGGTGGTGGCGCGCCACTACGCGGGATTGCGGACCGACAAGCTCGAGCTGCGCAAGCTGACTCAGGACCGCGCGGCCTATGTCTCTTATCGAGTGGGGGATAACGTCTACTGGACGGCTAAGGCGGTGAAGCTTTCCGCCGGCGAGTATATCCTTACTGACGGCAACCATACCGTCCGCGCCCGCTGCGGCAACCGCCTGTCGGAGACGCAGGAAGAACCGATGTCAATCGTGGAAGAGCCGGTGGTGGAAGCGGTTTTAGACTCGCCTGTGGAGATCGAGGAGCCCTCTTTCCCTCCCGTGCTGGCTCAGACCATCGAGCCGCTTCGCCGCGAGCGTAAACTTCCGCCTTTGGACATCCCCGAGATTTCCCCGCCTGTGGCGGTGCCTCTGCAAGCGGCTTCGCGCGGCATCCCCGGCTTTGCACCCTTCTTGCCCGCGCTGCCCGTGGTGGCGGTTCTGCTGGGCCGGGACAACGAGCCCCGCCGTCAGGACACGCCGCTCGTTCCTCCTCAAGCCCCGCCGACCGTCCCCGACGTGACGGAAATACCGGAGCCCGGCTTTTATGGAGTGCTAGCGATAGGCCTTGCCGTCCTCGCCATAGCCCGCCGGAGAAGGCCCGCGGTCAACGGCTGAGTTCCCTGCCCCGCCGCTAAGTCGTTTTGCTGCTTAAGATTTTCCTTTTCAAGCGAAGTCCCTTTCGGCTATACTAAGGCAGGATTGTAATCCTATGGAGGCATGAAACGGGAATGAGAACAATGAAGCAGTGGTGGATGCCGCTGTTGTTTGTGCTCGTGATATTGCCGGGAGCCGCGTCCGGCGCGTTGATTTATGATCAGGCGACGTTTATCGCCACCTTGCAGCCCGGCTATTACTTGGAGGACTTTTCGGCTTTGGTGGGACCGGGCGAAATCATGAGCCCGATCGCCTTTTCCGGCGGCGCTTTTGCGTATACGGCGTCCGCGCCAGGCGGCTTTTATTCGGTCCAGACGCCTGGCGGAAGCGGGAACCAAGTGCTGTCAACCCTTTTTGCCGACGACGCGATTACATTGACATTCACCTCCGGCAACATCACCGCTGTGGGTGGATTTTTCCTTGTCACCGACATCTTGGGCGACATCGCCACAGGCACCATCACGCTGAACTTCAACGACGGCACCAGCGTCACCCTGACCAACCAGACTTTGAGTTCCTTCACCGGCTACCTGTCCCCAGGGTTGCCTATCACCTCGCTGATCATCACAGCGCCGCAACCGGATGGCGAGGGGGGCGAGTCGCGCTGGCCTACGGTTGACGATCTCATTGTTGGGGCCGTAGCCGAAAATGGCGCCCCTCCTGACAACGGCGTTATTCCCGAGCCTTCGACGCTCTGGCTCATGGCAGGCGGCATCGTCGCCGTGATTCTTGGCCGGCGAAAGACCGCATAACAACACCTGTTGTTTCAACCCCTAACGGTTTGTCTCCCATAAGTCCGTCGCCTTTGTTAAACCACAACACATAACATCACCTGTTGATATAACACCCACCGGTTCGTCTCCCGTTAGTACGTCCCCTGTTGTTTTACATCTGTCAAGAAGCCCTTGGCGATCGAGGCTGGCGATTTTTTGAATCCTGTGACCAGATTTGTTGCGCAGATCCAAATCTCGGTTATAATCATCTAGAAATCGTGCCATGCGGCGGAAGCGGCCTTCTGTTTTACGAACTAGCCAAGTTGCCCGGATTCTGGGCATTCCCCTGAAGACCTTTTACCGAATGCTGGCCGATGGCCGGCTGCCAGAGCCCCAGCGCGACCGCCCCGGTCAACACCGGGCATGGACGCCGGTTCAAGTGCAACAGATGCGGGAGATGCTTGAACGATGATGAAGCTCACCATCGGCAACCAGCGCGGCGGCACGGGGAAAACTACAACCGCGGTCACCCTGGCGCGGGTGTTCGCTGAGATGGGCAAGCGAACGCTCCTGATCGACGCCGATCCGCAGGGGTCCGTGGCCTATATGCTCCGGCTCAAGCCTGAGCTGTTTCTGAATGACTTCATGTGGCATAAACGCCGCCTGGAGGACTGCCTCGTGTCCCCGATTGATAACCTGAAGGTGCTTTGCAGCAACCGGGATACAGTGGAGGCGGAGAGCCGGGCGGAGTCTCAAATCGGCCGCGAGCGCCTGTTTGAACTTCTGTTTGCGCCCTACGACGGCAACTTTGACGTGGTTCTGGTCGACGTCAGCCCGTCGATCAGCCTCATGCAGGTATGCGCTATGGTGTACACCCAGCGCTTTCTGATCCCCATTTCCATGGACGCCTTGAGCGTGGTCGGCGCCTCCGCCCTGCTCAACACGGCGGACTTGATACGCAAACAAAGTAAGGCCGCGTGCTGGCCGGTGGCTCTTCTTCCTACGGTTGTCGATCGCCGCTACCGCCTCACCGACGAGATTATGGCCATGATTGCCCGGATGGGAGAGGCCGACGGCATTCCTGTTCTGCCCGGAATACGCACGGACGCAACCGTAAGCAAGGCGACCCGGCAGCGGTGCTTTATAGCCGACCTCGATCCGGAATCGAAAGCCCTCGAGGATTACCGGGCCGTAGCAGGCCGGCTCCTCGATCTTTGTGAGATGCCGCATGGGCAAGAAGCGCAGGCCGCCTCATAGCGTCTCGGCCGAAGACATCGACCGCGACCTCGCGGAGATGCGCCACAGTCCCATCACGCGTCCCAATCTCAGCTTTCTCGTTCCTTCGCGAAACGCCACAGTAGACCATAAAACATCACCTGATGATATAGCGGGCGTCACATCATCCCCACAGCCTGTCTTGGCCTCACCCGCAGGAGCGGCAGCAGCTAAAACAGCAATGGCTATATCGACACCTGATGTTTTAGCTGAGCCTAAAACGATACCTACTGCTTCATCTCCTGCCGGCCCCAAACCCCGGCCTTTGCACTACTGTCTCACCGCCCAAGACGGCCATAGCCCTACGGAACATCTTATTTATTCGGTCATGTGGACGCTCGGGCGGCCGGAAGGACCCGCCGAAAACGCGCCGCGGCTTATCCAGATGTCACAGCCCGAACTTGCCCGGCGCGTGGGCATCACCGAGCGCAACCTTCGCATCGCCATTGTGCGGCTGATCGAGAAGCTTGCCCTAGAGGAAGTTGCCGACTTTACCAAAGACACGAAAGCCCCGCGCGTGTACCGGGTTTTTTCAGAGGACGCTATTCTGCGCCGCCGCAAGGAGGCCGGACTCCTGTGGGTGGTCCGAAGAAAAGGGGTTCAGTTCGTCGCGCCCGGCGAGGGAATTCCGAAAGCTGCTTATACGACACCTGTTGTTTTAGCGGCTGATTTAACGACAGCTGCTGTTTCGACTTCAGCTAAGTTCTTCCCAACCTCCATACTGTCCGCTTTCCGGGAATATGGGCTTCCGGTAAGCCCCGCTATTGCAGCTCGGCTGTGGTTGGAGTGCCGCCGGCGGATTCCCGATTGCACTCCCGAAGAGGTTGCAGCCTTGCTTCGCTTCGCTTTGGCGGATCTGCGCTCGAGGCACTCGGGCGATCAGGTTCTCGAGCAGTTGTTGGTCAACTGGGCGGAACTTGTTGATCCAGTGAATTTTAGTACGTTCCGGGAGGCACGCAACAGGAGTAAGGAAAAACTCCGTCAAATCGACGAGGACAACCGCCGCTACTGGGAATCGATTGCCGCCGACGGCCAAGCTCATGAGGCTGACCGGGAGTTGGCGCGTAAGATCCTGGAGACGCTCTAAGTGGCCTGGCAAGGGAAGCGTACTTTGAGGAGACAATCTCACGTACTTTGGGGAGACCAATCGTACTTTAGGGAGACGCAATGCGTACCTTGGAGAGACACAGTTCGTACTTTGGGGAGACGCCGACCGTACTTTGAGGAGACAAAAATTTCATTAAGTGCCTGATTATAAATGGCTTAAAAACAATGGACAGTTGTTAGGACTTTTCAGACTTTGTCCTGACAACACAGCGACGGTGATGTTGCATGGACTCATCTACACTGCCTGATTCTATCGACTTGGTGAAAGCCCTGCGGGATATCCCGGAGTTGGCGCCCATCCAGGTGATTCGGACGGAGACCGTCCTCTCTCGCCTCCCAATTCACAATCTTTCCAAGTCTGGCAGCGTGGAGATTGGAATCGTAAGGCGCAATGAGCAGGGGCGCATTGAGTTGCAGTGGGATGTTTCCTACAACGCAAAGTACGGGCAAGCGAGGCAGTTGGCTTATCAGGTGGATACGCTTGTCGTAAACCGGAAGATTGACGAGGAGGGACGCCCGGTTCCAAGAATCCTGCGGCTTGGCACACTCACGGAAGTCTGCAAGTATCTTGATCTCCCTCCCAGCGGCAAGAATATTGCGAATGTCAAGAAGGCGATCCTCCAAAACGCCGGTTCTTTGATAACCGCCAAGTTGAACTATCGGTCTGTGACGGGCGCTGAAAAGCGTCTCGAAGCGGTGTTCACACGCTATAGCGTCGTTTTCACCGGTGAACTGCTGCCGGACGGACGCCAAGCCGATGGCGTTTACCTGCTATTCAACGAGCCCTACTGGGATGTCCTTAACAGCGCCCCGCTGAGACCGCTTGATTATAGTTATCTGAAACAGTTAGGTCCCGCGCCGCAGCGGTTCTATGAGATCGTCAGTTACCGCATGTTCGCGGCTCTGAAATACAAGCACCGTTACGCCAAATTGGCCTATTCCGATTACTGCACGTACTCGGCTCAGACCCGGTACTACGACTACGAACATTTCAAAAAGCAGATGTACAAGGTTCACCGCCCTCATCTTGCTTCGGGCTACATCTCCAAAGTCAGCTATCAGACGTCTCAGGATGCTGAGGGACGTCCTGACTGGATCATGCACTACGAGCCCGGACCCAAAGCCCGTTCTGAGTATGCTCTTTTTGAGAGCCGCCCTCACCCGGCGCAACAGCTTGTCATCGAGGAACCGGATCAAACCGCCGCAATGGGCGAGGGCGGCGACACCTTGCGAGACCGCGCCTTTCAGGAAATGGTGTCAAGAGGCATCACCCCCACCAAAGCCAGGCGCTTGCTGGCTGTCCACAAAGACGCTCAGTTGATCCTTGAACAACTGCAATGGGGAGATCACTTGATTCGTGAATCCGGGTCTTCACGCTTCTACAACCCGCCCGGTTTTTACATTCACCTGATACGCCAGAACATCGCGCCGCCGCCGGAATTCGCTGCCGCGCGGTCGGCCCCTGCCGAGGAAACGCCGCCTTCAGGAGGCGATGCCGCGGATGCCAAGCTGCGCCAAGCCTACCAAGCCTACGTGCAGCGCGCCCGGGAAGCTTTCGCCGCTCTTCCAGACAACCGCGCGGAGTATGAAGCCCTGGTGGAGAAGAAGAAAGCCGAACTGCTGAACCAATACCGCTCGCTCGCCTTTTCGTCCAAGGAGACCCTTCAGCGTTTGGCCGAGCAAGCCGCCGCGGCTGAACTGGCGCGCCGGGCGCCGGTTCAAACCTTCGAGGAATTCCGCCAAGCGAACGGATGAAGCCCCCGGGCAAGCGCCCGAAACACAAAAACATTCCACCTCAGACCTGTTCCGGCTAAAGTCCACCGCCCTTACGAGCCGATAGATACCCAGCGTTGGCGGGCCGCTCAGGCCGGCACACGAACCGCCACACTTGGGGTGCGTGCCTGCACTTTGGGGAGACGAAGATAAAAACAGTTCTTTGTTTTCATGTTCTTATGCGGTAGGGCCAAGCGCACGCAATCGAATCTCAGCGCTTAGTTCAGCAGCCAGCATCTGGTTGTGAACGTCGTTGTCGATCATCGAGAAGTGGTCCCCAGAAATTTCACGGACGCAAATCGAACCTTTGACGAACCGTCCCCACCCTCGCAACGGATCGAAATCCGTTACCGAACGCTCCGTGGAGCGAAACAGCACCATATCCCCGTGATACGCCTTGGGCCTATACGATCTCAACAAGCTTAACAGAACCTCGGTGGAATCCATAGCCGGCGGCGGCGAAAGAGGAGCTATGGCGGTCTCTAACCGCTGACGGACACGCTTCCCATGATGGTGAATCTTGCCTAACCACAGAGCACGCTTGTCCCTCGCATAGTCCAGCCAGGTCTTCCAATCGCCGCCGATCAGTGAGTGGACCCGCTTCTGGAAGCGGCGGGAGAAATGGAGAAAGGATTCAGTCCGGCTCCAAGCTGACCGCAAAACATATGCACTGCTGTCTAAGATGGCGAGCAGGGGCACTTGAGCGCCGGATTCTCTCAACTGGCGTGCTATCTCATAAGCGACGATGCCGCCGTAGGAGAACCCACAAAGCAGATATGGCCCATCCGGCAAGGCCTTTCGGATAGTCTCGGCGTGGCGGCGGGCCAGGCTCTCCATGGAGACGTCTTTTAGAGAAGATACATCGCGAGCCTCGATTCCAAACACCGGATTCGGAGCCGCTAAATTGCGGGCTAGAGACCGATACAGCCACACGCTGCCGTCCATCCCGTGGATGCAAAAGAGCGGAGGCCCGGAAGTTCCCGCCCGCAAAGGCACCAGACCGCTCACGGAGCCAGCTTGGCGGGTCTCGGCAATGACATGCGCCAACTCGCGGACAGTGGGAGCGCCAAACAACGTACTGGGGGGCAGTTGGATGCCCAGCACCGACTCGATGCGCGCCATGAGCTGCGCCGCAAGGAGTGAGTGCCCGCCAAGGTCAAAGAAGCTCTCTTCGGGGTTGACTCCAGGAAGCCTGAGCGTCTCCGCAAACAGCCGTGCCAGGGCGAACTCGGTTTCAGTCTGCATTCGCTGCGGCGCGCCAGGCGCCACTGGAATGGGGCGGTGCGCGAGAGCGCGGCGGTCCACCTTGCCGCTCTCCAGCAGGGGAAGGGAACCAAGCGCGATCACATAATTCGGAAGCATGTACTCCGGCAGAAGCCCCTTCAGGCCGTCCCGCACATCAGCGGGTTTCGCCGAGCCTTCATAGTAGGCCGCCAACCGCTTGTCGCTGGGGCTAAACTCACGCACAACCACCACGCCCAGCGTTACGCCCCGCTGCGCCATCAACGCCGTTTCGATCTCGCCGAGTTCGATGCGGTGGCCGCGGATTTTGACCTGGCCGTCACGGCGGCCGCGGAACTCGATGGCGCCGTCCTCGCGCCAGCGGACGATGTCGCCGGAGCGGTATAAGCGAGCGCCAGGAACGGCGCTGAAGGGGTCGGGCACAAAAGCTTGGGCCGTGAGCTCGGGGCGGTTGCGGTAGCCGCGGGCTAGGCCGTCGCCGCCGATGTAGAGTTCGCCCGGCAGGCCCGGGGGCACGGGTTGCATGTGTTCATCCAGGACGTAGACGGTGGTGTTGGCGATGGGCTTGCCGATGGGGATGGAAGAGCCGCCCTGGCCGTCGCCTTCCTCCAGGCGATGGAAGGTGGTAAACACCGTGCCTTCGGTGGGGCCATAGACGTGAATCAGCGCCGTGCGGGGCAAGCTGCGAAAGGCGCGTAGGGCGTGGGGGGTGGAGAGGGTTTCGCCGCCGAACATCAGTTGCCGCAGGCCGCAAAGAGCTTCAGGGTCCTGGTCCACGAGGGAATGAAAGAGGGAGGTAGTGAGGAACAGGGAGGTGACGCCGTGCGCGGCAAGGGCGTCGCGGAGGCCGGCGGGGGTGGGGATGCGATCCGGATAGAGGACACAGCAGCCGCCGTGCAGCAAGGGGCCCCAGATTTCGAGCGTCGAAGCGTCGAAAGATTCCGGCGACAGGTGCAGGAAGACCTCGTCGGGGCCGAAGCGGGCGTAATTGGTGTTGAACAATAGGCGCACGATGGCGCGGTGGGGGATTTCGACGCCTTTGGGCTGACCGGTGGAGCCGGAGGTGTACAGGATGTAAGCCAGGTGGTCGGGGGTGTTGGCCGGAGGCGGATCTTGCGGCTGCGGGGGCAGGGCGGCGAGTTCCTCCAGCTCCAGCCACTGGACGCCTTCCAGGGCAGGGAAGCGAGAGCGCAGGCGGCTTTCGGTAAGGACGATGGAGAGACCGGCGTCAGCCGCCAGGAAACCCAGCCGCGGGGCAGGGTATTGAGGGTCCAGGGGAACATAAGCGCCGCCGGCTTTGAGGATGGCCAGCAAGGCGGCGATCATTTCCAGCGATCGTTCCAGGCACAGGCCCACCGGAGTGTCCGGTCCGGCGCCCAATTGGCGCAGGCGGGCGGCCCAAGCGTTGGCGCGCTGGTTGAGCTGGGCGTAGGTCCACTGGCGGTTGCCCTCAACGAGGGCCACGGCGGTGGGGGTGCGTGCGGCCTGGGCCTGGAACAGTTGAGCCACGGTGGCCTGGGGATAGGGGCGGGAGGTGGCATTCCAGTCCACCAGGATCTGGCGGCGGCTCTGGGCATCCATGAGCGGCAGGGAGCCGAGGGGCCGGGAGGGGTTCTCGGCGATGGCTTCCAGCAGGCGGTGATAGTGCTCCAATAGGCGGCGGGCGGTGGGTGGCTCGAACAGGTCGCAGTTGTAGAGCAGGCGGCCCCTGAGGGACTCGCCGTGCTCTTCGAGCGAGAGGGTCAGATCGAAGAGGGCGGCGCCGGTGGGCAAGGGCTCGATGTCGGCCTGAAGGCCGGGCAGGCGGAGGGATTTGGAGGGGGCGTTTTGCAAGGCGAACATGGCCTGGAACAGGGGCGGGCGGTGAGCGGAGCGGGCGGGCTGCAAAGCCTCCACCACCTTGTCGAAGGGGGCCTCCTGGTTGGCGTAGGCCTCGAAGCAGGACTGGCGGACCTGGGCGAGGAGGTCGAGGAAAGAAGGGTTGTGCTGGAGGGAGGAGCGCAGCACGAGGGTATTGACGAAGAAGCCGATGAGGTTTTCGATCTGGGGGTAGGCGCGGTTGGCGGCGGGGACGCCAACGGCGATGTCGGTTTGTCCGCTCCAGCGCCACAGCAGCGCCTGGAAGGCGGCCAGAAGAGTCATGAACAAGCTCGCGTTTTGATTGCGGGAGAAAGCCTGGAGTGACGTCGTCAGCGAGGCGGGCAGCGCCATCGGCTCGCAACTGCCGCGTTGCGACGGAGAAGAGGGGCGGGGATGGTCAAAAGGGAGGTTGAGTTCGCCGGGGGGAGGGGTTAAGCGACGCTTCCAGTACTGGAGTTGTCCCTGGATCTCGTCATCCGTGGCCAGCCGATGGCGCTCCCAAACTGCGTAATCGATATAACGAAGGGGCAATAAGGGCAAATTCGGCTCCCGCCGTTCCAGGAAAGCGGTGTAGGCTCGACTCAGTTCCTCACAAAAAAGACTTGCCGACCAGCCGTCAAAAGCGATGTGGTGGAAGACTACCAACAAAACATGATGGTCCGGGGCCAAGCGCACCAAGCGAGCGCGCCAAGGCGGATGATGGCTCAGATCGAAGCATTCTGCGGCGGCGGCGCTAAGAAATTCATGGAGTCGGCTGTCAACCAGCTCAATCACCGGCAGAGTGAAGGACTTAGGCTCCTGCACAATCTGAGTGAGGCGGCCATCACAGAATGAAAAGACCGTACGAAGCGGCTCGTGACGCCCGGCGATGTATTCCAACGAGAGGCGCAAAGCTTCCGTATCCAGGGGTCCGCGCAGAACAATCCGGGAAGCGTGATGATAGCGGGGGTTGTGGGGATCGAGTTGATGTTCCAACCACAGGCGGGTCTGCGCGGATGACGCGGGCCAGGGACTAGGCTCTTCACAGCGAGGGATAGTCAATCTAGGCCCAGGCGACGACTCCGCGGAGACGTTGTCCAGGAACGAAGCCACCGCGTACACAGAGGGAGCCTCATAAAACCGCGCGAGGGGAACCGAGCAGCCCAATTCGGCGGCGATGCGCGCCAGGCACTGCATGGCCAGCAGGGAGTGGCCGCCCAGGTCAAAGAAATTGTCATGGATGCCCACGGCGGGCACGCGCAGAACTTCGGCAAACAGCCGCGCCAGGCGCTGCTCGGTCCGGGTGCGCGGAAGGTGTTCAACGGCCGCGGCGGGGAGGGGGCGTTGGGATAAAGCCTTACGGTCGATTTTGCCGCTGCTCAGGCGGGGGAGCGAGTCGAGCGTCACAAAGTGGTTGGGGATGAGGTATTCGGGCAGCTTGGCGGCCAGCCAGGCGCGCAGTTCAGAGGGCGGGGCGCCGGTTTGGCAATAGGCCACCAGGCGTTTGTCCTGAGGGCCGAACTCATGCACCACCACGGCAGCGAGTTGGACGGCGGGGTGGGCGAGAAGCGCGGTTTCGATCTCGCCGAGTTCGATGCGGTGGCCGCGGATTTTGACTTGGCCGTCACGGCGGCCCAAGAACTCGATGGCGCCGTCCGCGCGCCAGCGGACGATGTCGCCGGAGCGGTATAAGCGAGCGCCAGGAACGGCGCTGAAGGGGTCGGGCACAAAAGCTTGGGCCGTGAGTTCGGGGCGGTTGCGGTAGCCGCGGGCTAGGCCGTGGCCGCCGATGTAGAGTTCGCCCGGCAGGCCCGGGGGCACGGGCTGCATGTGTTCATCCAGGATGTAGACGGTGGTGTTGGCGATGGGCTTGCCGATGGGGATGGAAGAGCCGCGTTCGATGTCTTCCACACTCACGATGTGGCAGCAGGTGTAGACGGTAGCCTCGGTAGGCCCATAGCCGTTGACGAGCCGGATGCCGGGCAGCGTCCGCAGGGCTATGGCGGCAGCTTGAGGAGGCATGGGTTCGCCGCCTACGAGGAACTGCCGCAAACCGAGGAAAGCAGTGGGCGCTTCCAGCATCATGGAATGGAACAAGGAAGCGGTGAGGCGCAACGTGGTGACACGGTGGCGTTGAATCAGCTCTTGGATGGCGGCGGCGGTG
>Ga0101944_10002833_pt1 | contig 26352 bp, 23 predicted proteins | sample DewCreD2012metaG_FD_75245 | JGI IMG/M metagenome (GOLD analysis project Ga0101944, IMG submission 75245) | Hot spring sediment bacterial and archeal communities from British Columbia, Canada, to study Microbial Dark Matter (Phase II) - Dewar... ... | reverse complement strand
GCCCGGCACGTAGGCGCTGTTGACGAGCGCGTCGATGCGCCCGAAGGCGGCGACGGTCCGCTCGACGAGCCGCTCGCACTGCGCGCGGTCGGCGACGTCGGTCGGCACCTTGAGCACGACCGTGTCGCCGCCGAGCGCGCGGATGACGCCGCTCTCTTTACCGAACAGCATTTTGTAGCCCTTAACGCCTGGATCATGATCAACGACCGTCTGTAAATATTTTTCAAAGTTAGCTTTGGCTTGATCCAGCGCCACCCCGCTCAGCGGCGTGGCGTTCTGTGTCAGGTCAAGAAACAGATTGAGATATTCCCGAAACACACCCAGCGCGTCTTCATCCTGCGCTTCTATAATACGTGCCTGGACGGCGGCAGGGGAAAAAACGCTCTGAATTTCCCCCTTCACGGTTTGTGCTTTCTGCGTTAAGGATGGATAGCGGCTGCGTATGCGCAGCATCTGATTAAACAGGGCCGAGTCGTCATGAACCCCCTCGCCTCCTGCGCGGTGAATATCTGCAATAAACATCCGTTTCTTCCCCATAATGACCGCTTCACAGGAAAAAACCGGCAGATCAAGTTCTATCCGCGGCCGCAGAAATGTTGAGCGCACGCACATATACACCGGCAAGTCAATTTTCATGAACACCACCCGCGAAAACTGCTCGGAGCTGTAAACCTCTCCATCCACACGCACTAATCCCAGTGCTCTCCGGGATCGCTCAGGAAAGGGAAATTTTAAACGGACGGGATTGAGAGTAAATCTTTTCTTAATCTCAGCCAGCGCGATGGTATGTATGTCTATTAAACTGCTCATTTCTTCACCTCGTAGATGATGCTGTTCGGCAAACACAAGTAAAGCCTGCGCGCCTCACGACGTGCAAGCTTTACTGAAATCACAATCCTATGGTCAAAGCCAATAAGCGTATTATGCTGCCTTTTTCCCGATCGCTTTTATCCGCGCTTTCTCCTCCGGCGCTCGCCTAAAGGTTATGACACCATCAAAGGGGCATGCTTCCATACAACTAAAACAAAGACAGCAGGTTGCCGGCATTTCATTATCCTGATTGCGTATATCAATATAGAACGGGCAGGCTTCCTCAGCCTGGCATTTCTTGCATTGTTTGCACTTTGAACGGTTGTAACGAATGCGCCATATGCTGCCCTGGGCTGCCAGACCACGGTAGGATGAGAGCCAGCAAAAATGGGTGCACATTTTTCTCCAGGGAAGCAGGAGCGAACCTAAATACAAACCATACATAAAATAAATGGGATACCAGAGCACGCCGGTGAGGTCAAAAACCGTCTCCACAAAAAACATGGGAAACCATGCTACCAACAGCGTAAAAGGGAAATACGGCGCATTTTTATCCACCTCGCCGCTTATATACATGGCGCTTGAGTGGCTCTGTTCATCAATGGCTTTTGGCAATGAAGGAATGGGACGCTGGTATCTGAGATTTTTTAAAAGGCTATCCTGCAGCACGGCATTCGGGCAGAGCCAGCCGCAGAGCACTCTGCCGAACAGGAACGGGAAAATCGCCACCGTAAACACATGAAACATTCCCCAGAAGAGTAGCGCAACGTTTGATCCATAGATAAAGGAATAGGAGGTCGTAACCGCATAGAGCAGCAAAACGGTGAGCTGCACTAATATGCGAAAACTTATAATGCCTAACCGTTCCTTCTTAGGTGGGGCTTCAACCGTTTTCCCGAAAATAAACAGAATATAGGGAATAATACAAATGATGAATGTGAGGAAAAAGTAGAACCCGTTCTGGCCGCTGGGTTCCTTTTCCATGAGCATGGAGTATGAAAATAATCCGATGAAAATCGGCACCGCCCAGATATGCGCGGCAAGCTTTACTCTGCTTGCAAAATAGTCTTTATGAAACAGGCAGAAAAATCCGGCAGCAAGGGCAAACAGGATACTGGGCTGCATGATTTTAGAAAAAAACGTGCCATATAGATACACCACAATTGCTGCGGTAATAGCGTATTTGTTGATATTAATAAATCGCTGTTTTGTTAGTTCCACGGTATGCGTCCTCCTCAGTGAGCGGTTAAAGCCTGCTGGAGTTTGGGCAAAAGCACCTGCCATTCAGCGGGGGATATCATAAGGCCCAGCCCAATGTAAATAACCATAAATGCGATCCCGACACACACAACACCGACTCTCTTGGTGCGTCTGACACCGGTGCGCCGCGCTAAAAACCACATGGCGGTCAGATAAAAAAATCCGTCAAGTGCGATATTGCCGCGGGAACTGCTCACCGTGCTGGCATAGAGGGCTTCAGGGGTTTGCGAGCCCAGATTTTCAACCAGCGTTTTAATGGCATGCGAAAGCGTCCCGTTCAATACCGCAATCGGAATAAGCGAGACCGAGGTAAAACGCAAAGAATCAATATACTTTCTGTCCCGCAATACCAGATGCATAATCAGCGCCAGTATCGCAACAACAATAAAACCGACAATTGCTCCGGACATAGTTGAAAAAAAGCGTTGGATATTCTCATTGTCGGTCTGCATTATCCGTTTAAAAAATTCTGCGATGTCAATCAGAAATGGCGGAAACATTGCGCGAAACAGATCAACGGTTTTTGCATCAGAAATGCCCCATGCCTTTCCAAACATGTAGCACGGGATGATAATTTCCATAATGCGCGCTGCGCGGGCAAGCGGTGTCTTGTAACCATCATTATCAGCCATTCAAACCTCCTCCGATATTAATGCCTTCTAACTCAAATACCAATTGGTAATGCTATTTTTTTGGCAGTTTATAACCCTTCATCGTCGCCCATTGGTTCGGCGTCATGTAGGACTGCAACGCCAGCCGCGTTTTAAGATGTTCTATGTAGTTCAACTCTTCTTTAAGGTCTTCAATTTCATTGGGGATACCTGCGCTCTCGTATTTGATGTAAAAATCCTGCGGTTTTTTCCACGGCCCTGAAGACATCATGACAATTGAAATCGTTAAGTATAATACACCGCCAACCACAATCTTTTTTTCCATCGTTTTTGCTTTTCGCGCCACTATAAGAAGCACGATGCTCACAATGAGAAAGACCAGCATAATTACATTTGATACCTGCGCCATAGCCTCAAGGGGCACGCGGAATGAGTAATTGTCCATATAGATTTCAAAGGTCCAGATTCCTAAAAAAATGGCAAACATGAATGCAACGGTGTTTTTCAGCACCCGCGTCCGCCAGAGAATGTGAAGCATTATCCAACCGGCCAGCATATAATAATACCCGCCAAGCATTTTGATATTAAGGTCGCTGAACTGAAGTATTTTCCCCTTGGGAACTTCAATAAACGGAATTTCGCCGATTACCTGCCACATCAATATGCCGGCGTAAAACGCATACAGGTAGCCTCTGCTCTCTCTTTGGGCTGTGCATGCCTTATAAAACAAGCTGAGAAAAATAACCGCCAGAATCGGCAGAGCAAACAAATTGTAGTTTTCCACCGGCTTCATGCGAAATGGCAAAAATATCAGTAGCGACAACACAAAATATAAAATACCAGAAAACGCAACGGCGAGTGCCCTTAACATGACTGTCCTCCTTTTGTATCGTTCAGATTGATTTTGCGAGATTGGTTGCTTGGAAGATACCGTGAGGCAACGATTGAACTGGTTTTAGAGTTCATAATGATAATGCTATATACTTGAGTAATTAGCATTCCGGCGCAGAGATATGTCCATGAGTACACTCACACTATATAGCCAAAACGTAACTTTGATGTCAAGAAAATTTCTTGGTCAATTGCCCACGCTGTGCGGAATTAAAAAAGCCTGTCTCACATGAAACAGGCTTTTTTAATTGAAACAAAATTTTAATAGGCTTGCTGCAAATTACTAATGGTGAACATTTTTTGATCAATATTGCGCACACCAACGCCTTTGCATTCTTGGATGCTGCTCCCCGCATGGATTCGTTGAAAGTCCAAAAACTGTGTTCCGGCAATAACTTTCTTCATTTCTCCGGTTGATTGCAATTGACATTCACCGATCCAATTCTCAAAACATTTCCAGAATCGGCCCAAGTTGTCATAGATATCCGTCCACTGTATATAATAGCTTTCGGGATCAACATACCACACACGCTTACCATACAGGTAGTTGGGATCCTTGCTCTTTACTTCAATAACAATAGTATTTAATCGTTGGCGCACAATTCCATTCGGCATAGACTGACCGGATACCCTTTGGAGAAGCTTTATATCCTGTTGCCGAGAACACAGCAGGTCCTTCCTACCGATATACTTATAGGTGTTCCGTGGAATGTGTCCATCCCACAAATATTCATCATCATATATCAAATCTGAACCATCAATGGTGTCTGTTCTTTGGGCTGTAGAAATTCGCCGAATCCTCCGAAACTGGCTATACCACATATACCCGTCATCGCTTTTGTTAAAATCAAGGTATCGTATATTAAACATGCGGGTATTGACAAATTCGGCAGGGAGCCACATATGAAGGAAATAACCCCTGCGTATGCCCTTGGGATTACTAGTTAAAAGATTGGGCTTTGGATCAACATCCACGCGGCTGACATAGTAGAGTTCAGTCATATCCTGTTTAGACTGACGCTCTGTGCGGCTGCGCACTTCAACGTTTGGCCCAATTCTCATCCATTGGTAGGCATCGCCATGGGTATTGTGGTCAAAGTTCCATGCTACCTGAATACCTGCCTTAGGATCTGCAGTATCAATTGTGGGGAACGGCATACCTGCGGTTTGTCCATAGTTTGTAATAACCCCTTCCGCATCAGTCGTCACCTGTGAGGAATATTTCTGTGTCGCTTCAAGCATCCCCTTCGTGTCTGTATATTTTTTATATGGCTCTATGGTAAACCAGAATCCATTCGGTTCATTCCATACCTCAGGTTTTGCGTAAACCCCGACATATGATTCAGGAAGGAACTCCTTTATTTGTTCCACATTGCTTTTATCTATTTTCTTTCCCGCCCAGGTCTTTTCCCACTCGCGAACTTTTGCCAATTCTTCATCGGTATAGGCAGAACCGGGGAACACAATCTGTTCTGCATAGACCAGTACTGGAGCTGCAAAAACAGATAACGCCAGCAGCATCAGCAATGTTTTATACGTTATGTGTCCAGTTTTTTTTACCCTCATGAATTAACCTCCTTCACTTAAATGTTTTTAAAAACCCTGTTCGCACCAACGTGTCTAAAATTCGTATCTCATGCGCAACAGCACGCTATCCTTATCATGCAGTCCTTTATTAGACGGCGTCCGTGATCCATACATCGGGTATCCAACTTCCCAGCGCCAGTGGTCGCCGGGCACATAGGCAATGATCGGGCAAATAAAATACTTGCCGATAGGATTATAGCTTCCGGTAAACATGAACATGAGCTGCTGGTGCCAAACAAACTGCTGCACATTCCAAGCAATTTCAGCAGCGTGGGACGCGCCACGGCGATGACCACGGCCACTCTCGGCAATGATAATGTCGTCGTCCCAGTTAAACACCCGCTCATAAAAGAAGGTGAGGCTTACATCCATCATTTTGCCCGAACAATATTTCTGGGTAAATTGACCAAAGGAAAACTTGTCGCTCCAGTTAAGCCCCATGCCAAATGTGTCTCGTCCTACGGTATCATAGACTGAGCCGCTGTCGGCATTGGTGCCGCGATTGTAGGGCTCATCAAAGTTATAAAACCATTCCAGCCGCCACACTGAATCACCCAAAAATTCGGAAACCGTCTGCGCTGTGCCACCAATCATTTTATAACGAGGGTATCTAAATAGCGTCTCATTAGGAAAATAAACTTTCTGCGGTTTGCCCGTTATTGAACCTATGATGCCTTTAGCAATATAATTTGAAAAGAAGGCGCTGGGCAGCTTTTGAGCCTGGGTGATCGGTGCATCATACAGGCCGTCAAAATAAACCAGTGTCCAGTCAATATCCCACGTATAACCACGCACCCGCAAACCGTATTCATAATTTTTAAGCTGCCAGCCTGGCGCATCCCGACGTGCTTTTTCAAACAGCCAGGTGGTAACTCCATAGGGCAGATAAGGATAAAATGGATTGGCATCAACCGGATTAGGACCATAGTGGGTGCCCTCAACCGGCAGCCGTGCGGGGCGAAAATCACCGGGAATGTAGAGCATTTCAAACAGCAAGTTCCCCGGCAGCTGCGATTGGTAGGTACCGCGCAGCATAAACAGACCAAGCTTTATTTCTTCCCATGCATCTACGCCGGGAGACCCGAGGCGCACATCTATGGGGTTGATAATATCAACGGTTCTCTTGATGTCAGTCTCGCCCCATACGACGATCTGCTGACCGATGCGCAGATTAAATGGCCCGCGAATATAATCAATATAGGCTTCTGAGAGCAAATCCCTATCCTGGGCACGGCTATACCAGTTGCGCTGAACATCAGGTATTGCCGAACGATGCTTGTCATCAAATACCGGGGACAGCTCATACCAGTATTTCACACCGCCAAAGAAATTAAGCTGCTCTTCCGGGCAGTCTTTAATTTTAAACAGACCTTCGATGACGTAACTAAATCGATTGTAATCCAAGTGGGTTCTGTGATACCGCTTATATTCCTTGCTGTTCATCTGTGTGCGCAGATACGCAGTCTGCTTGATCGTGCCGTTTAAAATAATCTTCTCGTCGGCGAGCCTGACCTCTGCGCGACCTGGGGTAACGTGTAAGACCGTAATCAGAAAAGCAATGAGAATGATACCTGAAAAAACAATTTTTCCTTTCATACCAAATGCCCTCCCTTGTTTAATTGCTTGAATCAAAAAACACTCTAACCCCTGTCCTGCTTGATATATGCTATTAAACTACCACTGGTTGCTATACCCTCTATTAAATCACTATGGTTATGTCAAGCTAAAAGTTTAGTTCCATTCAGTCCTATCTACCATAGCAGATTAACTCGTTATGTATGCTTACTTTTTGGCTTTGAGATTGCCACATCCCGCGCTGCGGGACTCGCAATGACCGTTACAATGGGTGTATGAAAGAAACTGGTAGTTATTAATTCTTTCTTTTTGCAGTTATAAATTTTGGTTTAAACAGCGCAATGAAACTGGGCACGACAAATATAGCGCCAAACATGTTAATCACCAGAACAATGGCCAGCAACAACCCCATTAAAGCTTGAAACATCAGCTTTGACATTGCCCAAAAAGCAAGGCTCACAATGAGTGTTAATCCGATATACAGCACCGCCTTGCCTGATGTCCCCAGGGCAACAGCAATCGCATCATTCAGCTCGCGCCGATTGTCGCGGTATTCCTCAATAATACGCCCTACTATATAAATCGCATAATCCACCCCAAGCCCCATGCCAACCGATGCAACCGGCAGTGTTGCCGTGGTCAGCGGGATCGGCGGATTGTTAAGAGTCATGAATGACTGCGTGAGAAAGGTTGAGGTAAGCAATGGCAGGGTGATAAAGATAGCCGCCACAAAAGACTGGAAGAAAACCGTAACAAAAAAGAAACACATGATGTAGGCGGCAAGCGTTGTCAGATTATTGTATTCCACCAGGGTTTCATTAATGCCTGCTTGAACACCGCAGGTGCCGCCTGCGAGACGGTAATTGAAGGTAAAGGTGTCCTCTTTATCGTTTATCACTGCGGTAATTTTCTTCCCCGCTTCAGATTCTTCTCTGACAAACTTATTGACCCGCGCTATTACTTCGGTAATGGCGTCTGCGGTCTTGTCGCGCATGAACAGTATAATATTTGCCGCCTTCTCATCCGCATCCAGATATTTATCCCAGTCGCCCGGGGAACCCGTATAATACACAAGCCGCCAAAGCTGCTTGAGCTGCATATCATTGGTCGGCGGGAACAGCCAGTTGGGATCGGAATCGCGCACCGCACGGTTAAAATTTGGTATGGGTCCGTTCAGGCTGCCCACAAACATGATGCGTTGGTTCGGCGTGCGAGACATGTAACGGACAAATTTGATGATGTCGCGGATTACGGTCGGGTTATTCTGAGCAAAAGCTTTATCCGTCTCACACACCACATACATTGGGTTGAGCAGCGGCATGTTGAAAATGATCCGGAAGGCGTCCACATTATAACGATGGAACGGCCACAGTATTTCTGACCCAGGCACAACGTTTCCTACCGGCAGCTTGAATTGCTGGAAAAATCCCCAGACGGTCACTATCAATGTTATTGCCAGGATCGGGATTTTGGCTTTCCGGCATATAAAATAGCCAATGCCGTGCAGCATCCGGTCCATAAACCCTTCTTTTTCAGGGGTTGTTTGCAGTGGAAAGTAAGAAAAAATTATCGGCAGGAGGAAAAAGGCAATAAAAACCGTCCCAAAGGCCCAGAATGCACAAGAAATGGTAATCTTATAGAGAATATCTATGGGGGTAATGGCAATTATGATTATACCGGATGAGTCCGTTATAACGCCTGCCACTCCCGGCACAAACAGGCTGGCAATTATCTTCTTGCAGGCTTGCTTGCCTTCGCCAAGCTTGGATGCCTCCTCACGGTAGCGCTTCACCACCTGCACCGAGTGCGAAGCCGACATAGCGCCGATGAGAAATGGGAATACCAGAACCAGCGGATCAAGATTGAAGTTCAGCATGGCAAGAAATCCCAGCCCCCATACCGCGCTCAACAACGCTGCAAAAACCGGCATCACCATGCCGCGCTTGGTGCGAAAGAAGATCAAAAACATCACCAGCATGCCAATGATGGTATAGGCAAATATTTTTATTGCCTGCGGCACATAACTTTCAATGTAGCCAATATGCATGGGGTTCCCGGCAATGGCAACAAAATGATTATCATCCTCATATTTCTTGCGGAGCTCCTGCAATTCCTTATAAGTGGTTTTATAATCCATTTGCTCTTCAAAAAAATCCACTTGAATGAGCGCCTTCTGACTGTCAAGGGATACCAGGGCCGGATAACAAATCGGATTGCCGTAGATAACCAGCCGCAGTCGTTTTATCTCTTCCTCAGTTTTCGGCACTTCAGGAAACATGACCGGTACCGAAACATATCCCTCTGGCTTGGCTTTGAACTCCTTTATTTTTCTACTGGCTATGGACACAATCTTATAACGGTCAACCGCATGAAAGGTGAGCAGGTCTTCAGTAATGCCTTTTACCTTGGTCAAGGTCTCAACATTGAAAATATCCTGATACTTGCCGGTCGTCCTCACCCCCAGCATAATCAGAATCTGGTTGGCGCCACCAAATTTATTGCGGATTTCATTATGTAGCTTAATGTAAGGGTGTTTTTGCGGCAGCAAGTCGGCAAACACGGTCTTTACCGACAGCTTCCGGCACTGCCAGGCAAAAAACAGAGTAACAATGATGGCAATGGCGAGGTAAATGTTGCGTTTTTCTATGACGTGGTCTGCAACTCTTTCCATAAATGATTGTGGGTTAGCCATGTCTCAATCCCTTTCAAAAAAATTGATTCGGCCGTAAAATCGTCCGTCGGCCCGTAGTTTGATGGATTTTTTTACTCTGACATCATTTTTTCAAACCGCGCCAAGATGTCATTGAAAAATGCAAACGCTTTGGAATCATATGAAAGACCGGAATGGAATTCCCAGTTCCTACCTCCGTCTTCAGTGCTGATAACCGTGCCACTGGCGCCGACTATCCAGCCTTTTTCCGGACTGGTAAAAAAAACATCCCGGAACCAGAGTTTTGATTTTATGGTTTCTTCTTCAAATTTCCAGGTCAGACCGCCGTCCCCAGATGTGAGGTATGCCCCTTTGTCGCCAACACACCACCCTCTGCCATTTTTGATAAAAATAGTATAAAGAGGTAGATCTGTATTACTGTTCAGCGGATCCCAGGTGGCGCCGCCATCCGTGGTATGCAGAATGACGCCAAAATTGCCACACGTCCAGCCATTACGCGCATCGGTAAATGTTACACAGAACAGTGTGGGCCGCGGGCGTTCGTATTCGTCCTCAAGGCTTTCCCGCTCAAAAATTTTAGGCATAACCGGCATCCAGGTGGCACCGCCATCAGTGGTGCGAACCATGGCACCCGCCTCTCCTACTATAAAGCCGTTCTGACGGTCAACAAAATGGACATTATTATAAATTTTATCTGCCTCAGGCTGTTGTGAGACCCAGGTGGCGCCGCCATCCGTGGTATGAATAATCGTGGAATATTCTCCCACTGCCCAGCCGTAATCCTTGTCAGTGAATGATATGCCAAATAAATGCTTGGCGGTTCCTGAATTCTGTTTAACCCAGGTGGCGCCGCCATCCGTGGTATGGATAATAACTCCGTCAATGCCAATAACCCATCCCGTTTTACTGTCAATAAACACCCCGTCAACCAGCAGGGTTTTAATTCCTGAATCCTGGCTTACCCAGTTTTTTCCCCCGTCACTGGAATGATGGATCGTTCCATAATTCCCAACAATCCATATGTTATTATCATCCGGCGCCATTACACCGTGCACATTTTCCGCTGTTATAAATGGTATTTTGGGCGCCTCAAATTTTTCACCGGTTTTGCACCCGCCAACCACTGCAGCAAAAGCTGTAAGAATGATGACCGAACACGCCGTATAAAATGTTTTATTCATTGCGGGAACCCCTTTCTTCATTGCCTGGTCTGTGTTTGAGCGTGCCTCAAATAAAAATAATAGTGCATTGTATATTCTGACAACACAAACAAGACATATTTAATTGGTGGTATAAAAACAGACAGGTTGAGACCCTGCGTAATCTTCCCTTTCAAGAATCCCAATTGCTTACCCATCATTTTCACTCGTTGAATACCTGCGTCCCAAAAGGTATAAGCGCGAATGACTTTACCACGTGTCAATATATACAAAAGATTTTTTTTGCAAGGAGTTTTTTTTATTATGAAGGATGGTGTGCTAAAGGAAGCGGGCGACGTATCTGAAAAATGCTGGGGAATTGGTGCGTGTGATGTAGTCAATTTATAAAGAGCAAAATAAGAAACACATGCGAGGATGTTGCGTGGAGGGTATCTCAATTGCCTACCGTGTTGATAAGGAATACGGCCAATTTGAGAAGGAGATATTAGCGGCCTGTATTTCCCATGGCACGACCAGCTTCGGAATCGTCCCATTTGATACACGTTCATAACTGCATTCCCTAAATGCTTACTGAATTTTCACAGGCTGGCTCAAAATTTGACGGGATATTTGCGCGCAGGCTTGTGAAGCATAGCGAATATTGTCATCTGCGTAACTGCATGGCCGGAAAATTTACTTGACTTTAGAAGCGGCTCTGCATTATTAATGAGTATACTCATATATGCTATAATTGAAGATGTCAAGGATTATTTTGTTTGTGCTAACTTTCTGCCCAATAAACTGGTTACTTGAAAATTTATTCCGAGTTTTATTTTGAAAAAGTCATATAAAAGAGAACAAAAAAAGAAAAGCACGCGCGATGCAATACTGCGCATTGCGCAAAAACTGTTTGCTGAAAAAGGATTTGAAAATACCGCGGTTGAGGATATCACCAGGCAGATCAACATCGCCCAGAGCACGTTCTTCAATTATTTCCCCCGCAAGGAAGATATCCTTCCCGAAATGTTTCGCAAAAAACTTCCGGCGATGAAGGATAAATGGACAACTATTCTTGATGCAGCCACGCCCGTTAAGACCAAAATCCAGGATATTTTTAATACCACCGCACAGTTTATTGCAAAAAATGAAAATATCAGCAGAGCCTTGCTGATAAACAATGTGTCTTCGCTGAATCAACGCTATGATCGGTTCTTTTTCGAAGAATTCAGATCAATGGTAGCCAAAGTTCTGGAAAAGGGTCAGCAGGAAGGCTGCATTCGCCGTGATCTATCGGCAGAAAAACTTGCCGCAATGCTGGAGGGGGTTTTCAATTTGTTTGTCATAGATTGTCTGGTGAAGCGGATTTGCAAAATTTCCTCAGATGAACTCAATCAGCGGATTAATCTCTGCCTGGAAGGCATTCTGGTCAAAGAAAACATTCCGTTACAAAAAACTGCCGACCTTTGAACTGCTGCGCAGCATGCTACCGCAGGTGAGAGGACTATAAACCTTACAACGACCAATCAGGAGGAAGACGGTGAAGAGTGCATATGATTTAGTGGTGATAGGCGCCGGCCCTGCAGGGCTGACTGCTGCCAAATTTGCAGCAGAAAACGGCTTGTCTGTTGCGCTGCTGGAACGAAAAGATACCATTCACGAGGTGCTCAGGATGTGCGGCATGATGCTGGTTACGCTCTCCGGAAATTATATGGGCGAACGCCTCATATATAACGAAGAGATTAAACGCATATCATTTCCGCATCACGGGTTCAGTGTGAAATATGAAGGGCCGACAAAGGACTTTTATGCCTGGGAAATCTATTCGCCCGGTGGGGAAAAGATTACCTTCGGCGATTACGCAACCAATGTTAAGAAAGGCAAAGCAGGACGTGCTACTGCAGTGTATGATAAAAGCGCCTTTTTGCTGGGCCTTGCTGAAGAATGTCGCAATCTCGGGGTCAGCATTTACACCGGCGCAAATGTTGTAGATGTGCGAAAATCCGGCGATATGGTCACTGTGTTGACCGCAGAGGGCAGCAAGGTTAAGGCGCCGTTTGTTATTGCCGCAGATGGTCGTATTTCACGAACTGCGCGCATACTGGGCATGAATAAGAACCGCGGGTTCTTTGGCACGGTAGCCTCCTGGGCCTATGAAATGACCAACCTTGACCTGCCGAGCCCCTATGCCCTCATACAGCCTCTTGTTCAGAGCGGCGATCCGCCGATGCTGGGATTCATTATCCCGCGTGCATGGAAACATAACGGCGAAGACCTCTGGCTGGTAATGGTCTCTGATACGAATCCCTCCAACGACCATGAAGCACTGTGTGAACATTTTATTCAGCACAGCAGGTTTTCCTCCTGGTTTAAGCGAGCGAAGCGGATTCGCAAGCTGGGCGTGTGCGGAAACATGTATGGACCGATTGTTCGTCCTTTCAAAAACAATGTGATTATTGCGGGCGACGCCGGCTGGTGCCAGGAGGCTGAGATGAGCGGTGCAGTAATGTGCGGCTGGAAAGCAGGCACCACGGTCAGCTTTGCCCTGCAGGAAGGGCTGCTCAATGAGGACGGCGCGCAACCCTACCTTGAGTGGTGGAAGAAATACCATCTTGACACCCTGGACTATACGGTGTTTCTAAAAAACCTTGCCATGCCGATCCTCTGCACAGACCGTGAAATTGACTATATTTTTAGCAAAATCAAGGAAACACTGCCCACATTGCTTGACCCTTATGAAGTGCCACGGCATATGGGCAGCGCCATGGCACGGGTAATTCCCGAAATACAGGCTGAACGGCCTGATCTGTTAAAAAAACTTGAAGGATTTGCCTCCCTGCCGGCGGAAGTAATGTTGAAAAATACTATCCGGGCGGGTTTCAATGGCAGTTTTTCCATTTAATATGTGATTACCGAGGGCACAAAAATGTTTTGTGTCCTCGGTTTTTTTAGAGTATAAGAAATGTGGCAATAATTATTGAAGCGCTCACTAAAAACACAATCAGAGGAGGAATGACATGATCAACCGAAAACATCTTCTTATTGCTGTTCTTTGGATTTTTTATTTGCTGGCTATACCGGCATCTGGGAGCGCCGGACAGCTGAAAGGTCTTCTGGTATATGACTCAATTTACAGTTCCACTGTCGAGGTGGCATACTGGATCAAGGCGATTATTGGTTACGATCAGCATCTTGACGTGAAAAAAATTGATCAGGTCATTACCGTCAAACCCTACGACTATGTGATAATCGGCAGTTACTCAAAGTGGGAGAAACCGTCTCCCCGCATTTATAAGTTCGTGGAAGTTTTTCAGGATGATCTTGCCACCAAGAAGGTGGCGTATTTCCTTACCTGTGGCGATTTTGATGAAACCATGATTCTGAAAACGCCCGGCGGGACCCCGCACCTGATTGCCGGTCGCAATTATCTCTGGGAAATACAGGAAAAATATCCGAACGTTAAACCGGTCGTTATCGCCGGATTCGGCGGTCGCCAGGTTCTGCCGGCGCTGCAGGGTACCGATTCCTTCATGACCTGGATGCTGGAAAAACTTGCGAAAGAAGGCGCTGCGTGGAAGGGCCTTGATATTTGGGAGTCGCTGGTTCCGGAACGGGTTGAATGTTTTGGCAATGAAGTTCGCGTTAAAATTCTCGGACTTGATCCGTTGTCCGCAGCAGAAATAAAGAAATATCGAGGCTTCTGGAATTCTCTGCAGCCGGCGTCGCTCACTGATCCCAGCAAAGTTAAGTATACCCCAAAACCTTACAATGTTTTAGTAAACACCGATCGGGTATATTATACCCGATCCCACATAAAAGGCACACTTGAAGCCACCATTCAGATGCTGCAGAACTGGGCGCAGCAGAACAACATCACCCTGAAGGAGCAGCGCAAAACATTTTTTAATATTTATTACCACGCAATTAAAAACTATAACGGCAAGGAATTGACCGTGCATGTTGTCGCATCCACATTTCCCGAAACACCCGGAAGTGTGCATGTGTCATTCCGCTCCTTTGACAAACCGGCGCTACGAAGCGGCGCGGAGGAGGACATTCGCAAGGCTGAAGAATTACTCTGGGCACAAGGCAGAAAAATTGAAGATCGTCACGAGACTGCCTCGTCTGTGTCAGAATAGCTTTTCATCAGAATAGCTTTTCATTATACAGGGGGTAACCAGCATATGAATATAATAAAATGGCTATTGATCATTATCATAGTCTTGATTACGCTTGTTTTGGTCGTCACCTCAGTCTTGAGAAGAAGCGGCGATCAGATGTATGCCCGGTATGACCGATACGCGCGTGAAGCGCTGTCCAAAAATTTCATGTTGCAGCAATATCCTATAAAGGCTGAATTTCAGAAGATCGCTCCCTGGAAAGCGCTGAAGATGTTTCAATTCGTCGTGGACAGCCAGCAGACTGACCGCATTGCCCGAATCAACACGATTGATGCGACGCTGTTTCTCTGCATGAAAATGTATACGCTGCTGCTGCGGCCGAATTACGATTATAATCTGCCCATGTTGTCGGTTGACATCATTGCCATACCGGGCGGCAAGCGCGTCTATGTCCTTGAGGTTATAGATCCGGCGCGTATTGAGGATGCTAACAAAAAAGCCGGCTATGACAAAATGAGGAAATGGATGCCTGAAGTGGAAAAATTTGAGCAAATGCCGACCCGCGACTGGTTTAAGGATTTTCTCGCGGATGTGAGCATCCACATCAATGCCAAAGCATCGGACGACGACGTCCTGTTTGACATATTTAAAACCTACATTGATGCGTATATTGAAATGGCGCAAAATGCTCAGAAGCTTAACGCCGCACAGAGTAACATGGTAAAATCCGGTATTGAATTTTACGTTTCCACGCTGCTTGCAAAGGGCGGTCCTGCCGTTGATGTCTTCAAAAAAATTCTTGGCCCCGAAAAGCAGCAGGAATATATCCGAACGGTAATGTTCGGCATTGAGTAGCGCATATCATTTATTCCGGTAATGACAAAAAAAAGTGGAAACTGAACGCCAGCGCGGTTTCCACTTTTTTTGTCTGCTGAATGGTCGGGTAAGGGTGCTGTGGCTTGTTTTCTCGAAATTGGGCCGCGGTTTGCGGAGATAACCGCCATCTCCATTGTGGCAGTCACGATTCTGATAATCCTTGAGCGGCTGTGCGCGCCGACAGTGGCTGCATGGGGTGAGACATATCCGGCGCTCTTAACCTTCGTGGTCATAGCCTCAAAGACTGCAATTCCTTTCTTGCTTCTGTGGTCCCTGGCGGGGCTTAATCCCGGCTGTCTGGGCTGGACCAGGGGCGGCGTGATGCAATCGCTGGGCAAGGGTGTTGTGTTGGCGGCTGTGATGATGGCCTGCGCCGGAATCTATCAAAAATATTCATATCTTATCTTTGGCACACCTTACCGGTCAACTGGGGGCGCAATGCTGCAGCACGCTCATTCTTACAGCACTATTGCCCTCTTGCTTACAGCATCGCTGTTGAACGCATGGGGCGAAGAGATTATTTTCAGGGGCATGCTGCTGCCGGTGCTTTCACAATACACCGGGATTCTTCTGGCAATCGTTCTTCAATCGTTAATTTTCACCCTCTACCATTTTTTTCCGTTGCAAAACTCTCTGCTGCTTTTTTTTATGGGGATTCTTTTTGGTCTGGGCTATGTGTGGAGCGGCTCGCTCATAACGCCGGTAATCGCGCATCTCATTGAAAATGGGGCGGGCGTGGTGGTCTTTCTATTAAAACACCATCGGTCTTAAATAACGTTCACTGACAATTCGATGCCAACCAGCGAGTATACGTGATGTCGCATCAGATACTGTTATGGGTCGGCTTTAATATTTTTGTCTTAATCCTCCTTGCGGTTGATCTCGGGCTTTTCCACCGCCATTTGCATGTTATTAAGATCAAAGAAGCGTTGGGATGGAGCGTGTTGTGGATACTGCTTGCCCTGCTGTTTAACGCAGTTATTTATGTATGGCAGGGCCCTGTGGTAGCCCTGTCCTTTTTAACCGGATATTTAATTGAAAAATCTCTGAGCGTTGATAATTTATTTGTTTTCTTAATAATTTTTTCTTACTTTAAAGTCCCTCGTGTCTATCATCACAAAGTCCTTTTTTGGGGCATTATTGGCGCGCTGGTAATGCGCGCGCTTTTTATTGCGGCGGGCGTTGCCCTCATTAACACATTTCACTGGGTAATCTATGTCTTCGGGGCGTTTCTTATAATTATTGCCGGGCGCATAGCTTTTGAAAAGGAAAAAGAAATTCATCCTGAAAGAAACCCAGTGTTAAAACTGTTCCGCATAATTATGCCGGTAACGGGAAAATATGTTGAGGGGAACTTTTTTATCAGGAAAAATAAAAAGGTCTTTGCAACACCGCTGTTTATAGTCCTTCTCGTCATAGAGACGACCGATATTATTTTTGCGATAGATTCAATTCCTGCCATTCTTGCGATTACCACCGACCCGTTTATTGTCTATACATCCAACGTGTTTGCCATTCTGGGCCTGCGGTCGCTCTATTTCGCGCTTGCCGGCATGATGGAATTATTTCATTTCCTAAACATCGGCCTCGCCATAATTCTTGCTTTTGTCGGCATGAAAATGCTCCTCAGCAGATTTTATGAAATACCGGTGTCAATGGCGCTGGGAGTTGTCGCCGTCACTCTGATGCTTACCATTGCTGCTTCAATATATTTTCCTAAACCGCAGCAGGAGAAATTGTCTATCCTTCCTGCCGAAGAAACACCCGCCGTAAAAAAATCAACGGGTAAGAAAAAATAATTTTCGGCAACAATTTTTGCCGTTCCCTCTGGAGCCGAATTGTTTGCAATAAATGCAACGGTTTTAGCGGGGTATTGAAAAACATCATAGTATTCGGGCTTGTGATCCGAGATTCATTTTTAACGCAGCGAAGTGCCACGCTGTTGCTACTATTGAGATTCTTCGCTTCATTCAGAATGACACGTTTTCAACAGCCTGTTAGCACGTTCGAATTTACTGCCATGTACGTTCCTGACACGCTTCCCGCAAACATTACCAGATTGTAATAATCAAGAAACTTTTCTGTAAAAAACACAGTTTATACTGATGGGTAAAAACAACCCCAGGTAAAACAACTATGAGGGAACTGGTCATGCAGACACCATTTTTACATGAACCCGTTGAATATCCGTCAGAAAACGAAGAATTTGCAAAAGAACTCAATACTGGAGAGCAGCTCGAGTTTTGCGACCTGTGGGACAATGAAACTGCCGCGCTTGAAAACACCCCAGATATCCATCGTGAAGATACGCTGACCGCATACTTGCATGATATAAAATGCTTTGCGCCGCTTCCGCGAGAAAAAGAGCAGGCTTTAGCCAGGGCTTACCATGAGGCTGAATCCCTGAAACGTTATTATACCAATGAATGGCTGCTCATATTTTCAGACCTGATAGACAGGAGAAAAATAATGAAAAAACGGCTTGACTATTTAGAGCCGGCTGATGCAGCGCTGCAGAATCTGATAGGCGTGCTGCAATCGGCGCGCACTCGCACGGGGATAACTAACCACCATAAGGCACGCAATGTGAAATTTCTCGTGCTGGAGGAAGCAAAATATGTGAACCTGAGAAAGCTTTACCACACTGGCACAACAGCAAAGCTCAAATGCTTCCTGAAACCGATTCGTCGCGAAAATAAACGCAAGCTGGTGCGGATTCTGCGCCAGTTTTTGGCGCATGAAAAACGAGCACAACAGGCAAAAGAGGCATTAGCGCAATCAAATCTTAGGTTTGTGATTAGCATTGCCAAAAATTACGTTAATCGCGGCCTTTCACTCGCTGATCTAATACAAGAGGGCAACCTGGGGCTAATTAAGGCAATCGAAAAGTTTGATTATCGGCGCAATCTTCGCCTCAGCACCTATGCCGGCTGGTGGATTCGTCAGACCATTGTGCGCGCGCTGGAAAACAAAGCGCATACCATACGCGTGCCGGTCTACATGAACAGTAAAGTCCGGAAGGTTAAAAACCAGATGGGCAGGGATTGTGCAGTGCCAGCGTGCGAAACCAACCCAGAGGGCTGCGGCCATGATGCCCTGATATATCGCGCCGTGCAAGTCATGGATGAGCCGATTGCCCTCGACGCGGCACTAAATGGGTCGCGCAGCTTTCACGAATGCATCGCGGATATTCACGCCCCCTTTACACCGGACCGGGAAATTGAGCGCTCGTCTTTAGCCCGGGGAACTGCGCACATTCTCCAATGCCTTTCAGCGCGAGAGAAAAACGTAATTCGCCTGCATTTCGGTTTGGGAGAAAGCGAAAGCCATACCCTGGAAGAAATCGGCGTCCGCTATGGTATTTCCCGCGAACGTGTCCGCCAGATAGAGAGAGCCGCGCTGCGTAAGATACGGCTGTTTTTAAAAGCCCGCCAATTTCAGCATCTGTGTGAAGATTTTCAGAGCTGCTGATTTTTATAAACAGCGCATTGTTTGACAGCGGCCTTTTTTGTGTTCCCAAGACAATTTGTGTTCATTAATGCTGTAATTACCCAAACAGAGGCACGCACACTCCCGACAATACATCGCCCCGGTGCTGCCATCTCGCCCGTTATTTCAGCACGACACCAAACCTCTTTTCAATAAAATCCTTTAAACACTAGTTTTTGGTTCGTTGTTTCAGCGGTTATAATTTTTTTAACCCCAAAAAGCAGTTGTGTGGTAAAGTATTTTTATGGTACTGTCGCCCGCACAGACAGCGGTCAGCAGTCTTTCTTTTTTTGCGTGTCTGACAAACAGAAAGCAGGTAGATTATGAAAACCACGCGCAATAATGCTTGGAAATACGTTTACTGGTTTGATGAACACGGGATGCTGCAGGTAAAAAAGGATCTGCAGGAAAAGGGCATTGACCCTACACCGTCAAAACAAAACCCCTGCGAGGCATTGCGCGGAGATATTGGATATGCCGAGCCCCATGTCTGGAATAGCATCTGCAAGCATGACGCAGCGCCATGGTATCACGCCTCAATACATGCAGGCAAATATCTGGTCGTGTCATCTTTTGCGTTGCCTGACACATACGATCGTTTTCTTGAAACAACCATTGAGCTGACCGCGTTTGAGCCGCCAGCTCTGCCGGATGCAAAAATGCTCGCCGCACTAGCTCAGGATACAATCTATACCGCGCGCGAACCTCAGGGCTGGGGGCAGTTTCCTCCCCACATGGGAGAAGCAATCGTTCACGGACTAACAAAGATGACCGGCACGCCGCCCGCAAAGGATTTTTCAGAATTACTCCAGACCTGGACTGCGGTTCACGCCAATTTTGTTAATCCCCGATATCGCGCAGGCGACGAGTATATGAATGCGCCCTACTCCGTCGCCGATACCGTGCATATCAGCAGTTGCTGTGTTGAGCTGTTTAATCTGCTTGATTCTTCGGAAAACACCCTTCTGGTGCGTCCCTGCATTGGCAGTGTCATAGTCAGGGTGCTGGAACAAGATCGTTATTACCGCGTTACGCTGCATAGAAAAAAAGAGAACCCATGAAAAAAGCCATTGGTTTCGACAACGAGTTGTATCTACGCGAGCAATCGGCAGCGATTCTTGACCGTATTAAACTGTTTGGCGGCAAGCTCTATCTGGAATTTGGCGGAAAATTGCTGTTTGACTACCATGCCTCGCGGGTGCTGCCGGGGTTTAATCCCAATGTTAAGATGGAACTTCTCCACAAGCTCAAAGACCGTGCGGACATCGTGCTGTGCATCTATGCCGGTGATATCGAACGCAAAAAAGTGCGCGCTGATTTTGGCATTACCTACGATTCTGACGCGCTGAAACTGATTGATGATTTAAACGACTGGGGGCTGGATATTACCGCGGTCGTAATCACGCGATTTGACAATCAGCCGGCAGCAAAAATATTTAAAAACAAACTGGAGCGCAGAAATATCCGCGTCTATGTCCACCCCTTTACCAAAGGCTACCCCACTGACGTCAATACCATAGTCAGCGATGAAGGATACGGCAGCAACGAATATATTGAGACCGGCAAACAGCTCGTGGTGGTTACCGGGCCCGGGCCCGGCAGCGGAAAACTTGCGACCTGCCTTTCGCAACTCTATCATGAACACAAACGCGGCGTAGCCGCAGGCTATGCAAAACTTGAAACATTTCCGGTATGGAATCTGCCGCTTAAACATCCCGTCAATGTTGCCTATGAAGCGGCAACGGCAGATATCATGGATTTTAACCAGATCGACCCGTTTCACTTGGAAGCTCACCACAAAACCGCAATAAATTACAATCGCGATATTGAGATTTTCCCGGTTTTGAAGCGCATCCTTGAGAAAATTTCGGGCACTGATTCGGTGTATAAGTCCCCGACCGACATGGGCGTGAATAAGGTGGGTTTTGCCATTACGGATGACGCGGTCGTCCAGGAAGCCGCAAAGCAGGAACTCATACGCAGATATTTCCGTTATCAGTGTGAATATGTCATGGGATTTGTTGAACGTGAGGCGGTGCAGCGGGTTGAACTATTAATGAATGAACTCGAGGTTAACATTAATAACCGCAGAGTAGTTCATATGGCCCGCAGAGCTGCAGCAGAAGCGCAGAAGCTGCAAAAAGGCAACGAGGGGATCTTTTGCGGCGCTGCAATAGAACTGCCGGACGGCACTATCGTGAATGGCAATAATTCATCGCTGTTGCATGCGGCATCAAGCGTGGTCATCAACGCCATAAAAAAATTGGCAGACATTCCGTTTAAAATTCACCTGTTGCCCCAGAACATAACGGAAACCATAGCGCATTTTAAAACATCTATTTTGGACACCAAAACCGCCAGCCTTGATCTGGAGGAGACGCTCATAGCCCTGAGCATCAGCGCCATGTCCAACCCTGCCGCGCAACTGGCAATTGAGCACCTGAAGGCGCTGCGGGACTGCGAAATGCATATTACCCATATTCCCACACCCGGTGACGAGGCCGGCTTGCGCAGATTGGGAATCAATGTCACCAGTGATCCGGATTTTTCGACCAAGAATTTGTTTCTCCAATAATGAGCAGACTGTTGAAAACGGGTCATGCTGAACAAGGTGAAGAATCTCTACCTGAGCAACGCTGATCAGTCCCACCACGGCAGGATTTTTTTCTTCAGGGCATGAATATCAGGATAAAATGCGTGTTCAAGTGCGGTTTTATTAAGCTTTTTAAAATCATTTACGGTCAGCCCCAGCTCACGCATCGCCCGCAGATACTCATCGGTAAGCGTTATGCCTGATATTGCCGGATCATCCGTGTTGAGACTGACGGGCACGCCGAATGCCATGAGTCTCCTTATCGGGTGACTTTTTATATCAGATACAACGCCCGTTTGCAGATTACTCGTAAGGCATAGTTCAAGCAGTGTATCTCTTTTTTTCAGCAGCCCCATGAGCGTCTCGTCATCCGCCGCCCTGATTCCATGTCCAATCCGTGCAGCGTGAAACTGCTCAACAGCCTGATAGATATTTTCCGCGCCTCCCGCTTCGCCGGCATGAATACTGAGCTTCAATCCCAGCTTGCGCGCCATGACAAAAACCGCCGTGTATGGTTGCGCGGAATGAGTTATTTCATCGCCTGCCAGGTCAAGCCCATAAAAATAACCCGGCGGCAGGCTGGCTATCATGTTGAGAGTTTGCTCTGCAAGCGCAACACCATAATCCCTGCTGATGGTTGCGATGGGGATAACAATGACGGCGAAATCGCGGGATGCCCGGTCAATCGCGTCCTGAATCCAGTGTACCACATCCCATTCTGGGAATCGCCCGTTGCAGGAAAAATGGGTCGGACTGTAACGGAGTTCAAGATATTTGACACCATCCGCCGCCGCATCCCTGACCGCGCGGTATGCAATCTCTTCAATTGCCTCGCGGCACGGATAAAAACAGCGAAACACTTTAAACTTGTTTAAAAAGTTATGGAAACCCGGCGGATCATTAATCATCTGCACAAGCGGGCGTAATGACTCAACACTGTCGGCGGGGAGCCTGCCGCCATAGGTTCTGGCAATTTCGATAAAGGTTTCGGGTAAAATACTTCCCTCAAGATGGCGATGGAGATCTACCTTGGGAAAATTTTTCATTTGTGTGTAGAGGTCTTTTGTTTGCATAGTCATTGACAAAAACCGGCATTATTCTTATAACAATTTTCAGCTACATGAAAGCAGGCAGTCCCATCATATGCGAGAATCAGTCCATAGCGGAAATTACATGAGTGTTTTTAATCGTTTCTTTGCCAACACCCGCGCCGTTTGTATACTCATTGCAATGGGCGTCTTCGCTGTTGGCTGTGGCGAGCGGGAAACGCCGCCTTTCTTTACCGCACAAGTAATTGACCTGTTTGGTCAAGCCACGATCGTTAAAAATTTAAAAATATTGTACACGTGGGAGGAGCGAGGAGAAACGCCATTTCTAAAACCCTATTCATATTATGCGAAAGAGCTGATTGCGGAGGTTATGCAGCCGGTCCCCGGAGAAACCCGGCGCGTTAAAATTGAAACACAAAAGATCCCTTTGATGGATATTCAACGGGTATCATTTATACGAGAAGAAGTCGGAACGCGCATCAAGATAGATTTAAAAAACGGTAATCAGATAATGGCTACTGACCGTTTCCCGCAGATATTAAAACGCGGAGAGAAAACCGGTTTTGCCGATTATAAAATCTACGTTACCGGCACCGTGGCGAGCGGTTCAAAACCAACGCCATTCAAATGTGCGTGGGACATGTTGAAACAATTTGAAATTACAACGATCGCCGAAACACGTTAAGCCGATCCCTCTTAATAGGCAATGGGCTTCGTCGGCCATCCCTCGGAAACAGTAATTTTCCCTCCCTCAGAAACAATAAGCGCCTCCACCCCAGGATAATTTTTCACCAATTTGATGCCATTGTCAGGGCCGAGCACAAACAAGGAGGTAGAAAGCGCGTCGCTGGTCATGCCATCCGGGGCAATGACACTTACTGACTGCAGATGGGGGACTGGCTCGCCTGTTCTGGGATCAATAATGTGTGTTCTGCGTGTGCCTTTCTTTTCGTAATATATCTCATAATCTCCTGATGTCGAGATTGCGCAATCCGTGAGGGACACAACGGTCAGCAGCTGCCCGGGCTTACGGGGATGCTGGATTCCGATTTGCCAAAGCGAACCGTCTGGTTTATGTCCTCGTGCCAGAATAGTCCCCCCGGCAACAATTAACGCATGGCTTATACCCCTTTTTTTCAAAATAATCAAAGCACGGTCAGCGACATAACCTTTGGAAAATGATCCTACATCAATCCACATGCCTTTTCTGGCAAGCCGAGCGCTTCGTTTAATCAGACCATCCGCCGTCCTCTGTTCAAACAGCTCCAACGCACGATAATCAACCAGGGATTTGGCTCTTGCGCGCGCCGCGGCATCGGGTTCTGGGGATGAAATCCCCACCTCATCTGTGCCAAATCCCCATAGCCGTAACAGCGGCCCGATGGTAATATCAAGCGCTCCTCCGGTCTTGTCACAAAACGCGATGGCATGCGTGAGCGCTTCCATTGTTTCTGGGCTAATCGGCACCGCACGGTTGCCGGCATGTTGATTAATGCGTGATATTTCACTGCGGGCATCATAATTGTTGAGCAGGTTATTAACCCGCTCCATCTCAGCAAAAGCTTCTTCTATTGCTGTTTCTGCGTGATCTCCCCATGCCTTGATTTCGACAAACGTATGCAGCAGCGGCCGGGACCGTGACACGACCGCTGCACTGTCCGCGAATACCATATCAGAGCATACATTTGACAGGAGCAAGACCAGACAGATATAATAGTATCTCATTTTCATGTGCGTGCTTTCAGAATATACGCGTCATAGAATACCGTCTCCAGCAAACACTGTAACCGCGAGATTTGCTTATAGACATTTTTTTAAAAAAAGAGCATACAGGTAATCAAATACGGATGCCCGGCCTATGAAAAAAACATATTTTATTGCAGATGTTCACTTGAACAGCGCCTTTTCTGATCATGAAAAGCTTTTTCTTTCCTTCCTGACCATGATTGGTGCCGAGCAGGGAGACCTCTACGTGCTGGGCGATCTTTTTGATTTCTGGGCAAATAATAAAGCAGTTATTGCAGCAAACCGAACGGTATTAGACCGGATGAAACAGTTGACCGATCATGATTCAAGGATTTATCTGTTGATAGGAAACCGTGATTTGCTGATTAACCAAAAAGTTTTGTCTCAATTCGGCATAGTTTTTCTTGGCGAACAGTCCACCATCAGACTTGATGATAAAAATGTCTTTCTCACCCATGGCCACCTGCTCTGCACGCTGGACATAAAATTTCAGCGCTATAAGAAACGCGTTTGGCCGTTATTTCGATTTTTTGATAAAATCATGCCTGGACCAATTGAAAATTATCTCGCACAAAAATTTATTCTTAAAAGCAAACAGGTCATTACCAGTCAAGATCCCGCGCGTTTTCAATTTTCCCGGACCGCGATCAAGGACTGTTTTCAGCAGGGTAATGATATAATCATTTGCGGCCATGCGCATAATAGCATGATGGAACGGTTTGGCGAAAAATTTTTTTATGCTCTGCCTGCGTGGAATAACCATAAAGGCGGTTATGTGCTGTATTATAAGGGGTTGTTTTCACTCTGCGAGTTTCCTTCGGCAACTCGATGAAGCAAAGGCGCGTCTGCTATGAACCGTAGAACAGTCATAGGGCTGCTTTTTATTGCCGGGGCGCTGTGCGTCCTGTATATCTTTGCAAATTTTATTGTGCAAAAAGTAACCGAGGCGCGGCTCACCAAAACGATTGGATTGAGAACGCGAATGTCCGATTTCTGGATATCGCCGATTAATAGCACAATTAATATTAAACGGTTTACGATTGCAAACCCCGAAGGATTCTCAAACAAACCACTTTTTAAGCTCAAATCCTGCAGCGCATCGGTAAAATTTTCAACCCTTACCCAAGACATCATTTACATTGAATCTATTAAGCTGCGGGGGATTACCATTACTGCCGAGCACACCAAAGATGGTTTAAACCTTGATTATCTGAAAAAAGGCAAAGCTAAATCTGATATACCCAAAGAGAAGAAAGAACAAAATGGTTCCGGTGATGCCGTTATTAATCAAACCCGACCTAAAAAACGCTTTATAATTGAAAACCTGGAGGCAAAAAACATCGAGGTGTGCCTCTCTTCAATTTCAATGGGTAAAAATTCAATTAATTTCAAACTCCCCAATGTAATCCTTGAGAATTTTGCAGAAACAGATCAAACCCCGCTCACGGCTGATGAAATAATTTACCGGCTGGTGTCCAGCATCATAGAGCGAATGGTTACCCAGAGCCCGGAAATATATCAGAAACTAATCAGAAAGTTTTTATTTGAGCAGTTGAATAACTTCTATAAAAAATAGCTTCAGGAGATATTCAGCATTAAAACTTCTCCGATGCTCTCTGGCAAGAAAACAGCGGATCCTGAATGTGCTCCGCTCTGCACACCGGGCAACGACTGGGCGGTTTAAGGACAGTGCGTTTGCTAAATCGAAAACCGCAGATTAAACACACTGCCGGCTTCATTTTGAAAATTCCTTTCAGCGAACGCTTTATATGATCTAAATGGTCGTAAACCTCTTTTTCCGGGATATGCCGTGCTTTGGAAATATCGCGGGCTGCCCATTCCCCTGTGCTGAGCAATTCAATAATATCCTTTCTTACGGTTGACATGCTCGGTGTTCCTCCTCAATCAACCACTTTTTACAAAAATACGGACAGTTA
>Ga0101944_10002832_pt1 | contig 26370 bp, 26 predicted proteins | sample DewCreD2012metaG_FD_75245 | JGI IMG/M metagenome (GOLD analysis project Ga0101944, IMG submission 75245) | Hot spring sediment bacterial and archeal communities from British Columbia, Canada, to study Microbial Dark Matter (Phase II) - Dewar... ... | reverse complement strand
CCAATGGCCGCTGGAGGGCGAGCAGAAACCCGGAAGACCCTGTCTCGACACCTTCCACTGAGGCAGAAATCGAAAAACGGAACAATTTTCCGTTCAGCAAATGCGATTTTTCAGCGACCTGCTAGGTCTGAATCACCAGAGTGAGGTCGTGTCCCGGATTGGGGGATCCCACGGCCAGCACGTCGAAAGCCAAGTCATCCTCTTCATGTAGCACCGGCGTCGGCCAGATGGTCGGGCGGATACGCTCTCCTGCGCTGTGATTTCTCCTGAAGATGGCTGTGATGGTCTGATTGACAGGATCCGCAGCCCACACGTATGTATATTCCTCGTGCGGACCGCCGGGATCTATATGGATCCCTGACCATTGGCTCAGGCCCAGCTGGTTTGCACCGTAGCTGCTCGTTGCCACGGTTTGCAGATTGCCAGGATCCGCATTCACATCTTGGGCCAGTGCGAGGCCATAGTCGGCATACGGCAGCCGTCGCGACGATGGAGTGCCATATCCTGCAGCCACAAGGGCATCGTAGCTGGTCGTATATGGCTCTGGAGTGTGTGCCGGTATACCCATCAGCTCAAGCGGCTCCCATGTCTCACCGCGGTCGCGGCTGCGCTTGACGAGGATAGAGACGTTACCGTCTGTCGTGCCCTGCTGGAGATAAGCGTAGATGCAGCGGATCGAGGCGGCGTCCTGCACCTTCATCGGGATCACGACGTTCTCCTGAACGGTGAGCGGGCCTGGGACCTGAAAGGTGTAGGCGCCGCCGTTGCAGGTCCGAAGGCCGGGCATGTATGGCTCGTTGTGGCGGCACAGCGACCAGGTGGCGATTGGGCCGTAACCAAATTGATTCGCGACTGCGGCTACAGCCGCAACGATGCAGGCGCTGGGCAGCTCCGCTTCGATCCGTGCCGGCAGGCCCGGCGTGCGGAAGAAGCCCTTCTTCACACTATATGTGAACGTCTTCTGGTCAAGCTTGTAGAAGCGGACGCCTCCGAGATGCGCACACTTTGTCGTGCCAAACAACCCATCTGCACCATCGCCTCGCCGGAATACGAATGTGCCTGTGGGCACGACGTCCCCATCATTGCCAGGACCGACGATCTGTGCGACCTCATACGATCTTTGGCCTGGATTGTTCGCATCTGCCGCCTCATCGTTGAAGATGATAAAGTCGCCTACGCGGAAGACCTGGCTCGTGTCTGGAGTGACGGTGCAATACATGTCCACCGTCGCGGCGCTGTCGTCCATGTCCAAGTCGGTCAAGCCCCACAAATCTGTACGCAACTCGTCGACGTAGTACAGCGCGAGCGTGATCTCACGGGCTCCGACGATGTTGCGGTTGCCCGACGCATCGGGCAGGACGTCGATGTTATCCAGTACGAACCGCCCATAATCGCCAACCATTGGAGTGCCAGTCAACACGCCTGGTACGCCTGTGTCGATATGCACTTCCTCCGTTGGCGGCTCGGGCACAATGTCGGCGGGCTTCGGACCGGCGACCAGGTCGTACATCGAGTCCGTGGTGGTGCGGCCCTGGATGTCGATCGAGTAGTCGCGGTTGAGCCGCCAGCTGGTCACGCGGAACTCGCCCGAGCCGCCCGGCATGTCCGGATGGGTCATTGAGCACACCATGCCGGGTTCGGTGTTGAGCGCAAGTACCGTGGTACGGAAGCCGATCTGGCGCGCCTTCTTCCATTCTTCCGGGGTGATGCCGCCCAACTCCTCTCGCAGGCGGACGGTGATGATCCGGGCTGCCTGCGACTTCGACGCTGTGCCGGAGAGATTCACCGTCGACTTCAGGAACAGCGGGCCGGCTCCGCCGCCGATGAGCGTGGCATGGTCGATATCTTAGAGCGAGATGGAGTTGGCGACGAACTCGAAGTCCTCGTCGGCGAAGTTCGCCGTCAAATGATTGAATGATGGTTTCAGCGGCGCGAGTTGGAGGCTGCGAAAGAGGATGTTGCCTTCGGTGAAGGCCTCGACTGCCGAGGAGTTCACGCGGACGCCGAGTTTGAGCTTGCCGTTGGCGAAGGTGTAGTAGCCAAGGCAGTTCATCAGCACTTCCTGGAGCCAGTCGCGCAGCGGCTTCTCTTCCTGAAGCACGCCGCGGAACTTGAACTGAGTCTCCGTGCCTGTGCCGACCAGCTTGCTGACCTGCTGGTCGCAGATTGCGGCCGCCGCAATGGCAGCCTCCACGTCAAACAGAGTCTCTGCGAAGTCGAGTTGCTGAGTGGTGGCGCCAGCGCCCAGGCGCAGGCCTCGAGCGCGCAGCAGCATATTGACCGCGATCCAGATCGGGTTGGTCAGACCAGGCTGCCACGATCTGTGTCCCGGCGCCATCCATGTCCATCCGCCCAGCCCTTGTGCGACCACGGCCTCCATGGCGTGCTCGCTCAGGCGTGACAGCTGGAGACCCTTGGCGTCGGCGCGCCGGATCATGACGAAAGCAGTGCCGGCGGCGCGCTCGGCAATGACCGGCGCATCAGTGTCAAAGCCGAATGGCGTCGGGTTGGGATCCGGGCCAAGATTTTCGAGCAGTCCAAGCGAGCCTGGGTAGCCGTGATGGTACTGCCCGTCAAGCTTGTGGCCCGTGCCGTAGGAGCCCAGCGGACCTTCGCCCACGATGCCCACCGCTGCGTAGAAGTCGCTCTCGTCGCGGCCCATGGCAATTTTGCAGTTCACGGGCATCGGCGAGTCTGTGTAGATCTCAGGTACCACCTGATCGTAAATCGAATCCGCGACGAGCGACACAGAGGTGAGCGTCGAGCGGCCGAAGCCCCACACGCCGGTCGAGTTGTCCTTGATGCGCACGCCCTGCGGCTTGGCGATGATGCCGCCGAAGTAGTCGTTCATGCCGTGCGCCCGGCAGCCGTTGGGCGTGTCGAAGCCCTTGTCACAGCGCGTGGGATCGGCCTCGGGGAAGTGGACCAAGTCGAGCGCGCCCTGCTCGGCGAACGGGCATGCCGCGGAATTGAACGGCTTCCAGCAGGTGCGGGAGATCTTGCGCGTCGGGTAGGGCAGGTTCAGCTCGTAGAGACCGTCGGCGGCGGTGACCCGGAACTCCGGGCCGGCATCACAGGTCCAGTTCACGATGTTTCCCTTCCAGAGATCGAGCTTGATCCCGGTGCCGACGTGGAACAGGCTGAAGGCGATCTCGGCCCGGAAGAGATCGACATCGTTGGCTAGATCGCGCATCACGCGGTCGGCGTTGCCGAAGGTGAACTGGGCCTCGTCGGATTCGTTGCCGATGGATTGCGAGATGCCGTCGAACTCAAGCAAGCGGGCCTGATAGAGTTGACCACCGATGGTGCAGCGGCGGTCGGAGACGTGGATGGCCGGATAGCCTGGTTCGAGCGGCTGGATGCGGACGAGGGGGATGATCTCCTGGACCTGCGAGAGCAGCGCCGTCTGGAGCGCTGCGGGCGGGAAGCGGTTGACGGTCTGGTTCAGCGGATACGATGGGCTGGTCTGGGGGATCTCGACCAGCGTCACGCCGAGCGAGCAGGCCCAGTCGGCGACCATTTCCCAGGAAAGAGGCTCGTTGGCGAAGCGGCAGATGACGGGCGTGGTGCCGAGACCGTTGTCGTTCGGCGCGTTGTAGGTGAAAGCCCCGTAGGGGCCGTACTTCGCCTCCCAGAAATTGCGCAGGGCGATCCGGTCGGCGTCGCGCAGCCACTGTTTGCGAATGGTGAAGCGGCGGGCACCGGTGCCGAGGAGAAAGCGCTGCTCGATCTTGGCGTTGCCGGAGCCGAACTGGTGGACAACGACCCCGAAGTCGCGCCGCACCTCGAGCGGATAGTCAGGTACTAGTGGAAACGTTCCGCTCGGCACAATGTCAGGCACGGGAACGTTGCCGATGTAGTCGGGCATGTCAATAGCGGTACCAGGCGAGGATGATGTCGCCTACCTGTGGCGTCTGCTCGACGATGAACGTGATGGTCTTGCCTGACAGCGAGTAATCGAGGCCGCGTTTCATCACCAGCCCGTTTCGCGTCAGGATGAGGCTGTTTGGCGGAGATGGCGAGAATGAGAGCTGGAAGGTCCTGTTTGTTCCATCTACTGCCCCGACTGGCACCTCGCTATCGGCAAAACCTGGCAGCTGCTGCTGAGGCGGCGGCACAGGCCAGAGACCGCCCGACCTGATCACGCGGACCTGATGGACCTTGAGCGGACTCTCGCTGGTCGGAACAATCCACTGCTCCGACCAGTTGTTGCCGCCGCGCGGGAAGTACTGCACAACGTAAAAAGTGTTGGCAGGTGCGGCCCCGTCATTCGGCTCAAGACTGATTTGGATGGTGCCGTTTTCGATGGTGAGTTCCTGACGGGAGCGGACGACGGTTCGGCCGCTGGCGGTTGTCATGTCAGGGCCGATAATGACGATGCGACCGCGGAAAGGCACAGTGCCTGCGTAGATGGTGTCCTGGATGAGCGTCTGGCACTGCGCTGAAACAGCAATCAAGCCCAGCAGCAGCAGTTTCATGCAACCTCCACAATCTCGATGGCCACATCTGCGCGTGACAGAGTCGCCGACTGCTCCCACATGCTGGCGAACCTCACCGTATACCGTCCAGCGACGGCCTGGCCTGTGGGATCATGTGAGAACTTCGGGATGGTCTCGTACGGGTCGTAGAAATAGAACGGCTCAGCCGGGCCCTTGCGGGCGTCGTGGAAATCGCGGAGGGCCGCGAGTTGCGCCGGAGTCAGCCGCTTGGCCAGCCGCCAGCGCTTGCGGCTGTTGGTGGCCTGCACAGACCGCTGCGATTCGCCGTTGCGGTACTCGTTCTCGAGGACAGGATATTCACGCGCGTGCATGAATGCGCGAGAAAGGCTCGCCGGCATGACGGTCATTGGCGCCGCGTGCTGGACTAAGCCAGGCATTGCGTCACCTCAATTCTGCGCGCCGTATTACGAACGGCAGCGCAGTTTGCGCGGCGGGTGCCGCCACCCCAAGACCGAGCCCGAGATAACGCAGCCAACGGGGCCCGGGCTTGGTGATCACAGCCAGATTCTGGCTCGTCTGCGCGGCTGACTGCGCAGCCTGCTGGCTCGCTAGCGCGGACGCCTCGAGGGACGCAACGATATCAGGCGTGGCTCGTTCGATCTCGCGCATGGTGTGCGCCGCCTGACCGGCAGTGATTTTGATCGCCGCAACAGCGCCCAGCGCATTGGCGGCCAGATGCGGGCTGAGGCTGCTCCACGCCTGCACGCCTGGCCTGGCATCGGCGATCAGCGCGCGCGCCTCCGCAACTGTGGCTTGCGCTTCGGAGCTCAGCGCGCGCACCTCAGCGAGCGTTTCAGCCAGCCGCGCATCGGCGCGCTCCACCGCAGAGGCAACCTGACGCTCGGACGACGCGACGGCGCCAGCCAGCCTGGCGTCTGCGCGCTGCTCGATGCTGGCGAGTCTGCGGTCGAGCATGGTGATCGCGTCGCCCAGTCGCTCGTCAGCTCGGCGCTCGATCTCAGCAGCGTGCCAGTCGATCAGCATTACGGCATCATCGGCCGCGCGGCGCGCGGCGCGCACCGTGAGAGCGCACTCCACGATGAGCCAGCAGACAGCGACGCAGCATGCTGCGATAAGCCACCTCATGCTGTCACCAGATCGATCAGGCGCATCGTAGGCGGCACACCGAGCCGCCGCGCCACGAACGCCGCGTAGGACTGCGGATCATTGCTGTCGTGCGCCGGCGCATATCGGCGGAACATTTCCGCGATCGTCGGCGGCTTGCCATCGGTATACCGCCCGTCGATGTACTGCCCTACGAGCGCGCGCAGCACGCGCCAGCCTTCGTCCAGCGCGCGCCTGCTGATCTCCTCATGCGACGCGCCTGGATACCGCTCGGACGCCCACGCGACGAAGTCCACGTAACCGCGATGAGTGGCATACGGCCGGCCGCGCGCGTCGCGCCACTGCCGGATGTTGCCCGGGTTTGCATTCCTCTGGGCAAGGGTTGGTTTTGCCGCATCGACATAGAAACCTTCCATCTCGGCGATCGCCCTGGCGATGCGGTCGATGAGCTCTGCCCTCGTCATGGCCGCAGCGCTCCATAAGCGAGTTCAATGGCGCGGCGCAGTCGCCGCTCGGGCACCTGCGGCCATCTCGCCATAGCGGCCGCAAGCACGATCTCGGCCACGATGCGGCCGCGTTCTGCCGGCGGCGTCCTCGCATCGAAAACGGTAGGCCCGCCCAGCTCATCCATCGCACGAATCAGCTCATCATCGGAGCGTGTCGGCGTGAGCTCGGCGGCGCGGCGCACCAGCTCGTAAATGGCCGGCAGGTACGGACTCACCTCGCGGACTCCAATACTGATTGCCGCTCCGAGGGACCCAAACAGTTTTTTCACGCGATCAATGAGGGCGCTGAACATGTGACACCTCCGACTCGTCCGCCACCTGGCGCAGTTGCTCCAGACGATCTGTGACAAATGGCGGCAGTGGCACTCCGGCTCGATGCATGTTTTCTACGATGCTGATGGCCTCGTGAATGCAATAGTAGCCGGCCACAGCCGCGCCGAGGCTCCAGCTGCCGCCCCATGGCACAGATATCTCGATGTCGACGTGCCTGCTGGCTATCTCGGCAGCCGCTACCCCGAGCAAAATGAGAACCTTGCGGCCGATGCCACGGCGGCTGACATCCGATGAGATGCGCCCCTCCACCCATCCGGCGATCACTCCAGTGGCGATGTCGATCGCCATTCCATACAGAAGCAGTTGAATCACCGCATGCAGCCCCCAAATGAACGAAATCACGGCTGCACCAGCGAGTTTGCAGATTCTCCAGATGTCTGTCATGACAAGATCAATCCTGGACTCAGTTGCAGCCCGGTCATCTCGCGGCGGCCGGCGCTGGCCTTGGTCGCGGTCATCGCCGCCGATTGCACCGCTCGTGGGTTCTCAACCACCACACGCACCGTTTCCTTCTCGAAGAACTCCTTCGCTCCCGGCACGGTGATGTTGATGACCATGGGAGCTGCCGCGGACGACGGCGCGCCGCCTCCGATTCGATCGAGAGCCAAGCCGCCGGAACTCGATTGGAACAGCCCGCCTCCTTGCTGCAGGAGCAACACCGGGCGTACGGTTGCCGGGAGGCCCGAAGTGCTTTGGCCGGTGGAGAGCGCGTACAGTTCGATCAGATCGCGGATCTGCGGACTACGAATGGCCATGTCGAGGTTGCCGCCGAATCCCTGCTTGGCGATGGCCACGATCTCGGAGAGGATGTTGCGCTCGCGGATGTCGACGCCGTAAGTGGCGCGGATCTTTTCACGGGCCTTTTCCTGTGCACCCTTGACGAACAGCCGCACCAGCCCGGCGACGGCTCCAATCCCAGCGCCGATCACCGCGCCCAGAGGCCCGCCGAACTGCCAGCCCAGAACGGCGCCGCCGCCGACGCTCATGCCGAAGCCGCTCCAGCCGCCGCGCTGCAGGCCAGCTGCCATAATCCCGGCGCCCGCGCCGCCGAGCATGCCCAGCTGCGTGCCCATGATCCCGACGCGCGCCAGCCCTAAAGATGAGCCGAGAATTGTCAACGTAGCATTACCGCGCGCCAGCCCGCCAAGCATGAGCCCCATACCGCCGATGGTGGCCATGTTGAGGAGCCCTGCTCCAAGCAGGCTGCCCACGCCGCCCGACCAGCCGCCGCTGCCGGGAACAAACGGCGGCGTTCCCATGCCTCCGGCAGCGCCATATGGGATCATGCCTCCTCCGCCGGCCAGCACTGGCGCAGGCATCATCGCGATGCCTGCTGTCCTGCCGACAGGCATCCGCAGGCCAGCGAACAGCTGCATCAACATTGCCGCAATGCGCGATGTCACCACTTCTTTGAGGGCCGTCAGCAGTGCGGTCTTCAGAGAGTCGCCGATGGCCGACCAGACGGACTGCGACCTTGTAAGCAGCGCGTCAAAAATGCCCTCGGCCTGGCGCTTGAACGAGTCGAACATGCGCTGGTTCTGGTCGCGCACGATCTGCACCTGCCGGACTGCTGTGCTCTGGCGCGCCGCATCGATCGCCGCCTGGGTATCGGCCTCAAGCTGTCGTGCGCGCTCGGCGTAATCGCGCAGAATCGCATCGCGCCTCGCGGCGATTTGCTCTTCGGTGATGCCACGCGCGCGTGCGATCGCCTCCATCGTGGCGATCTCGAGCTCAGACTCGCGGCGCAGCTCATCGGCGCGAAGAGCGAAGCGCTTGAGCAAAAACTCTTCCTCGATCCGGAGGCGCTCTGACTGCACCGCCACCTGTTGCTCTGCCGTGCGCGCATCAACAAGATCGAGCTCGCGCAGCCTGGCATCGCGGATCTGTGCTGCCACGGTCTCCTCGTAGCGCAGCCGCTCGCGGGCTGTCTCGATGCCGCGCGACAACGTCTCCTCTTCGAACTCGATCTGCGCACGCATCTGGTCCGCGAGCGCTCGCCGGCGCAGGTCTGCAATGCGCTCCGCCTCTGCCGATGCCAGCTCCGCGCTCTTGCGGCGCTCTGCCTCCAGCTCAGCGCGGACGCGGATCTCGGCGGCCGCGGCCAGATCCCGCTGCGCTCGCGAGCTCAGCCCAAGCTCCTCCCGGTAGCGCCGGTACTCGGCAACAACGCGCGCCACGCCGGACAATTCCCCCTCGCGCGCCTGCCGGAGCAGGTCGGCGGCCCGTCGTTCTGCCTCGGCCGCCCTGCGCCGCTGCTCCTGTAGCGCCTCGACGTCCTCCATGTCAAACTGCAGGCTGCGCCTGGCTGTCTCGGCGGCCTGCGCGGGCGCTCCGATTGCCCGGCGGATGGCATCCTCGGCATAGCCCTGAGCCTTGAGCTGATCCAGCGTCGCGCCTTCCGAGATGGCACGCATCAGCGCGGCCTTCTCAGCCGCGCGACTCATCGATTCCTGGTACTCATCCAGGCGTTGCTTTTCGCGCCAGAGCACTACCCCAAGCGTCGCAACACCTGCTGCGGCGAGCCCCCATGGATTGGCTGCCATAGCAGCGCTCAGGCCGCCGGCGGCGATCGACGCAGACCTCATCGCCGCAGCCAGATCCAGCACGTTTTTGACAACTGCATATTGCACGATCCAGACTCCGATGTTGCGCGCCCACTCGGCGGCCTCGCGGAGATAGCCGGCCAGCCGGTCCAGTCCGCCGTCCCGCACCCATCGGAGCACAGCCTGCGTGGCATCAACGGCGCGCGGTACGAGCTGCCGTGCGAGCTCGAACGCCAGCCCTTCGGCGGCGCCTTTGAGGCGCGTGATGTTGTCGTTGAGCTCCTCGGCGCGGCGCGCCGTCTCCGTGTCGATGACGCGCCCCAGCTCGCGCGCCTCGCGCGCCATCTCAGCCAGCCCGCCGGCGCCCTGGTTGAGCAGCGGAATCAGCTGCGCGCCGCTACGGCCGAACAGCTCAATGGCCAGGGCGGTCTTTTGGACTCCGTCCGGCATCGATCCGAAGCGATCGGCCACATCAGACAGAATGGCGTCCATCTCGCGCGTCGTGCCGTCGGAGCGGCGGACGGCCACTCCCAGCGCATCTAACGCCGTCGATCCACTGGCGATGTTGCGAGAGAATCGCGCGAGCGAGCTGGTCAGCTGGTCCATCGAGACATCGGACAGCTCAGCCGCGTGCCGCATGGCACTGAGCGCCTCCACGCTCATGCCGATGCGCTGAGCGGTTTTGCCCAGCTGATCCTGCGTATGGACGGCCCCGAACGTCATGTCGCGCAGGGCGCGGGCCGCAGAGGCGAGAGCACCATAGATCAGCTGGCCGGCGGCCACCGCCTTGGCCATCGATGCGGTCATGCCATCAATGACCTGCGTTGCTCCACGGGCAGAGCGCACGGCAGCCTGCTCCATCGACGACAGGCTGGCGTTGACGCTCTTGATTGAGGCGTTCGCCTGCCTGGTGTCTACCTCAACGACCAGCTCGAGCTTGTTGTCAGCCACAGTACATCCTCGGAGTCCATAGGGCGTACGGCCTGACCCACGCGACGGCTTCCCCGATCAGCTCGTCGGCCCTGTACAGCCGATGGAACACCATGCCTCGGTCCAACCCCGCGATTGGAGCAATGTGCTGCCATTGCAGATCGCGTATTCGCATGCCTACCCAGACGGCACGATCCCGCCAATCTGGCAATGTCCGTGTGACGAGCATCCAGAAATCCGCGGCCCATTCGTGGCGCGGCCAATCGAACCATGTGCCTCCGCGGCGTCTCCGCGGAACTGGCTGCGGAATGGACTCGATGACTTTGAATTCCCACGCGCAACGGCGGGCAATCGCGCGGTACACGCATGAACAGATATCCTGCTTAAGGCGCACCAGTGTGGTTCTGATACCGCTGCCAGCACAGTGCCTGCACCGCTCGTCAGCCAATGCTCCAGGACAGAACTCCTCGTAAGGCAGCTCGGGAGCACGTGGTGTTTTGGGCGAGACAATCGTCGGTTGCCATGTAGGATCTGCAAGACGTTCGCGGACAAGCCGCAGGGCGCGAGATGGCCCACGCTTACGGATCGTGGGAGCTTGCGCCGGTGCCGCCATGGGCTCGCTCTCTCTCCCAGAGCGAAATTTCGTCTTCCACTACCAGCAGTGCCTCAAATTCGTCCGCCCTGATGTCGTCGAGGCCGATGTGGAGGCCGATCTTCAGCGCCGCCCTGAGATCGAGCGTGCGCCGGAGCAACTCCCCGGACGCGGAATGCTCGGCGGCCTCCAGCCGATCCAGCGGGCAGTGATCACAGCGGCCGCCATCGTCGGGCGCGTCCGGGCAGAGTCTCGGATCGCACAGCTCGGCGCGGCGGAGGGACCAGTGGACGAGGAACCGCAGCGATGGGCGCTCCGGCCACTGGTCCGGCGTCAGTTTGGGTCGCCATCTCCAGCCAAAAGTGCATCCAGCTCATCAATGGCGGCCTTTACAGCGACCGCCTGATGTACGATGGGGATCGCACCAGTGTAGCCATCCGCCGACAGCAGCAGCTTCTGATACAGTTCGCCAGCAGCCTCCAGATTCACCCGCAGCTCCTGCTTGCCGTAGGGCAGATCGAGCACGCGCGCAAACCGGCGCCGGTACTCGATCACGTCTTTGGCCGACGGCATGCGTAGCAGGTGCGCCACCGTGCCGCCAAGCACCCGCAGCACGACGCGGAAAGCGTCGCCCTCCCGTACCACTTCGTCCACGTCCGCCTGCGCGAGCTGCTCGATGATGCGGCTGGCCTCGAAGTGGTCGACCTCCGGCCCCTCGCCATCGCGGATCCTGGCAAGCAGCTCGGCATCAGCCTCTTCGCCGCCGGCCACCACAGTCTCGGTGACGCCGCGGCCCAAGTGCTTGATGATCAGCTTGCGCCCTCGCTGGCGCTCTATCCACTCCTCGTCGGTAGGAAAGCGCACGCGGATCGCTTTGATGCCGTCCGCCGTGCGCACTTTCACCTGAATCGTCTGGCTTGAGTCGAACATGACTTACTGCCCGATGTTGTCCACATTGCACTTGGCCACTGCGGATAGCACGCCGTTTGTGTCGTCCCACATGGGCGTGCATTCGGCCGCTACAGTCACGAAGCCGTCGGTCTCGCCCACCTCGACTGAGGCGAAAGCGACTTTGTGGAAGGTAAGCTCGAGCGAGTTGTTCGTGTTATGGCTGAGCGAGATCACCGCCGTTCCGGTCGACTGGTTGCGTAACCTCGTCAGCTCCTGCGCGCCGGCTTCGAACAGCGCCACGAAGCGAAGCGTCGCCTGCCGGTTGCCGAGCAGCAGCCGGCCAGCGATGGCACCGCTGGTCGGATCGCCCGAGGACTGGAAGCCGGAGCCAGGGTAATAGTCGCGCATCAGATTGTTGTTCCAGCCGGCCTCGAGCGAGACGATGCGCTTGCTGGCGACATAGTCGGTCCCGTGCACCGAGAGCGCCAGCGAGGCCGACATGATGAGCTTCTCCACGGTCGGGGATGGCATGGTGATCGAGCTGGGCTCGACATACTTGCCCGAGCCGAGGAATTCGACGCTGAGCTTCGCGTTGTCGCGCCCTGGGCCCTTGGAGACCTGGAGCGTCCACGAGTTCACAGCGCATCCGACCATCAGGCGGTCAAGCACCGCGTTCGCCCCCGGCCGGATCTGCTCGACAAGGCTGAAATACGGCGGCTCGTCCGGGTCGCCGTTGGCCGGAATAAGCGGCGTGCAGGTGTACGTGAAATTGGGCGAGGTCCCGCTCTTGACCACCTTGCCCAAGCCGAAGGCCATCGCCCAGGCGGCGAACTCAGCCGTCAAGTATTTCTCTAGCGTGCCGGCCGTCTCCCAGGCTGTGGCGAAACTCTGCACGGCGAACTCGTGGCCCTTGCCGTACTCGAGCGCGTCGTTTTCGGTATTCAGCCGCGGGTTGGCAAACTGCGGGTTGAGTTTGCGCAGCTGCCACATGTTTGCAGCCGAATTGGGCGTCCCGATGTCAGTCTGCTTGCGGAACCCGAAGCAGATCCTGATCTCCTGCATCCGGACGGGCATCCGTCACCTCCTCGTCAGTCGCTTGTCGCCAGCCGCGGATCATCAGCGGAACCAGGGCGGCCGGCGCCGCGTCCACTGTCCGCTGCTCGCCATCGGGCGAGATCATCAGCACCATTTCATTCATCTCCCATCTCCCGGAAGCTGAGGCTGACCTCGAAGTAGTCGAGGCCCTCGGCGTCGGTCTGCCGCTCGATCGCAGGCACGTCCATCGGGTAGCAGTCGGGATGTACGGTCGCGTACAGCATGGGCAGTCCGGCCGACACAGGCACTCCGCGTGTAATCAGGCGGAATAACCGGTAGTAGGACGTGGGAGGATCGCCCTCGAAGGTCTCCCGCGCTCTCAGGTACAGCGCCAACCGGTGAACCCAGACGTCCCCGCCGCCGAACGAACCAGGGCTCGTGCCTTGCCAAACGGCCATGATTGCCGGCACCGGCATGTCGTGGATCGCTTGGACCAGGCTCGATCGCTTCGGGTACTGATCGTGGTAGGCAAAGATGCGCTCGGCATTGCCTTCCATCTCTGCGACGAGCTCCGGGATGTCGCGGAGCAAGCTCACCAGACGATCCACCAGCTCCGCCGGGTTGATCATGATTGCCGCCCCCCGAGCGCCCGCTCGAGCAGCAGGCGCGGTTTCATCGCCTCGAGCATCCTCTGAGCAGCTTCAACCACTGCCCGCCGGTTTGCCGGCGAGAAGACCATCCACGCCTCGCGCTTCTGGTTGGCCCAGGCCTTGATCCGAGCCTTGCGGGTTGAGACGTTGGCCTTGGCGCGGTTCTCGCTCACCGTGCGGACAGTAAAGTTGGTGAGCATGTCACCCGTCAGCCAGAGATTGCGCCGGTTGCCCTTGCCCTGGCGCGTCTTCCAGATCGCATAGCGCTTGGTGAGTGGCCTGGCTGGCTGATCTTCTGGCCCGCGGGCGGCGGCCAGACGCTGCTTGACCGCCGCCACGCCCACCATGCCGAGCTCGTACATCTGCCGCTGCCGGAAGTTGAGCAGGTCGAGCCGCAGCTGACGCTTTTGGTACACACGGACTGTAGGCATCACGCCTGCCTCATCCGGAGCACGACTGCGCCCGAGCCATCGGCGTCGATATCGTAGACTCGGTACCTGAAGCCGTCAATGTCGACCTGATCGCCGCGTACCGGAGGAGCCGGAAGATCTGCCAGCCGCATGAACGCGGCCGCGTAGACTCCCGGCACGCCATCTTCCGCCTCCTGACCTCGCCGCACAATCGCACGGACGGCGATTTCTCCGCCAGATTCCGGAGCGTAAATGACGTCGCGGCCGAAGACATCGACGCATCGGCCGTTGAGCCTGGCCAACTGGTTTTCCCAAGTCGCCATGACGCCAGAATCACGACTTGGTTGCGCGAACCAGCACTTCGGGCCGAAGGCAGATCGGCAGCGGGTTCGACTGCGTGTGCAGATCCGTTCCGCGATCGAACTTCCTCGGCTCCTGCTTGGCGTACAGCGGCAGCCCGATCGTGCTCGCCGTCTCGTTGAAGTCCGCCGGAGCGAAGAAGGTCCGGAACGTGTTGGCCGTGCCGACAGGGAAGAAATGCGCCTCGCCTTCTGCGATGAACCGCCTCACCACCCCGTTGGCATCAGTCGCCTGGCCACGGTATTCCTCGAACGTCACTCCGCCGAAGTAGAACCGGGTCCTGTAATCCTCGCCCAGCTGCTGTGTCCGCAGGTAGAACTGATAAGCCTCTTTCACCTTCGGGTGCGTCACGAGCGCATCGAAGAACTCAGGCGAGCACAGGCACATCACGCCTGTCATGATCTCGCCCATCAGATTGTCCTCGATGTGACGCTTCACTTCGAGAACTTTGGTCAGAACTTCGGTCGTATTGCTCGTCAAAGCGAAATTGACGACCTTCGGAGTAATGCCGAATTCCGTATAGAGGTTGTAGAGCGTCGAGCCGTCGGCGTCAAGGATCACGCCCTTGAGCGCGCCCATCCGCAGATGTTCGAGCGTGATGGCATGCTTGTTGCGCATCGTCTGGAGTTTGCGGGCCATCAGATTGGCGATTGTCTCCAGCTCGTTCTCTGAACCGAACGCGCGAAGACCCTGCACCTCTTCCGGCAGCACGACGTCGTCATGCGGGATGTGCGGAACAACGAACGAACGCACCTTGCGCTTGCCTGTGACGCCCACGGTGCCGGGAGCGCCGACCGGCCGCGTCGGCAGCAGATTTAGCACGCCGTTCTGCTCCTCGATCACCACAGTGCGCGTGCGGATGCCCTCGGCAGGCATGAGGTTCAACTGCTCCAGGCGGCCGTATAGATTCGGCAGCTTGTTGATGGCGGCGGTAAGCGCCACCATGTTGAATGCATCGTTTGCAAAGGGATTGGTCATAGAGCTGTACTCCTCCGTGCTTCAGGCCGCATCGCGCACGATGATGCCCAGCGCTTTGAGTTCCGCAACAGCCTCAGCCTTCTGCGGGCCGGTGATTCCAGTCGGCCAGACTAGGCCGGCCGACGAAACGATGGCCTCGCGCACGATGATCACGCCGGGCTTGTCTCCCCCGCTTGCGTCGACATCAGACAGAAGCACACCGGCAGCATTCTCGGAGCCATCGCTGGCCGCCGGGGCCAGCTGCGTGATCTTGCCGCTTGACGTGATTCTGCCGACAACCGTGCCGGTTTTCAGGTTCTGACCTGATGCAACGGTCACCTGCTCCCGGCTGTAGAGGTTGTCCTCCTCCCACTTGAGCCAGTCGACCAAGCGATTCTGTTCATTCAGAACGGGCATTTCTCATTTGCCTCCTTCCATTGCCAGCCGGGCGCAGGCGCGCACGACCGGGTTGTCATCCAGACTGGTTCGCGGGTTCGCAGCGGCATGAGGCAGCACATGGGATCTGATCTCCGGTCCGTCCTGCTCGGCGCGCAGCGCCAAGAGCCGCTTACGCACCTCGGCAGCCGGAAGCCGCTCCGCGATGAATTCAGCCGCCAGCGCAGGGCGCCCGGCGATCGCGCACAGCGAGACGATTTCGGCTGCCGCTTCAAATCCGGCCTCGCGGGCCGCATTGACCGCTTGTTGATCCACAACGACAGGGGGGCCTGCCGGAGGCGTGATCACCTGGCTGGAGGTTGTGCTCGTTCCAGCCATTCCCGCTCCGGCCGGCGGGCTCGCGCCGGCCTGAATCACTCCACTCATCCGTGCACCTCCTTGAATAAACGCATTGAATTCCGCGAGCGCCTCGCGGAACGAGCCGATCCTGTCAGCCAAGCCCTGACTGACGGCATCTCGCCCGTAAAAAATCCCTGCCTCGGTTTGCCGCACGGCATCCGTACTCATGCCGCGCCGCCGGGCCACTGCCTCCACGAACATGTCGTACAAGAGAAGCACCTCGCGCTCGAGCACAGCGCGCGCCTCGTCTGTAAGTGGTTCATGGGGATTGAAATCGTTTTTGCGTGCGCCTGCATATACAGTCGTATAGGCGAGTCCCTGCTGTGCGTCCCACTGACTCTGGTCGACATGCATCGCAATAACGCCGATCGAGCCCACGCCGGCCGTGCGGGTCACCCAGATCCGCTGGGCTGCGGTGGCAATCAGATACGCAGCGCTGAGCGCCCAGTCGTCAGCGGCGGCCCAGAGAGGCTTGACACGTGCTGCGCTGGCAACCAGATCTGCAATTTCCCAAGCTCCGTTTGCCTCGCCTCCGTAACTGTCGATCCGCAAAAGGATGCCTCGTACCTGCGGGTCGGTCGCCGCGTCGAGAATTTCGTTGCCCAGCTGCTCGTACGACGTAAGGGCCGATTGCGCCTCCAAGCCCGAAGCGCGATTGACGAGCGTGCCTGACACATCGATCACGGCAACTCCATCGGCTGTGACCGAGTATGTCGCCCGGCTCCGCTGCTCTGAGAGCCAGGCGGCGTCCACCGGCGGTGGATCGATGGCTCCGCCGAAGCGAGGACTCAGTACGGCCAGGATGGCCGACAGTTTTCGCGGTTCGATCAGCAGCGGCGTATTGAGGATCCTGGATGCCAGATGCGGATATTTCATTGGATCAGTTCCTGCTGTTCATCAAGCCCATCGACAGGGACAGCCTGCTCCCCAGGGGAGGCCGGTTTCTGGCGCTGGCCGTTGCTTCTGGTTTTGCGCGGATCGCTATCTAACGTAAGACCTAGCGCATCAGCGCGCGCATTGTCGGCGGCGATCTGCAGATCGACAGCTTCCTCGTCGTAACCCATCTCGTTGATCACCGCGCTGCGCGGCTTGAAGCCTGCGCGAACGGCTGCGATTTCCGCATTCATGTCCTTGAGCGGGTCGACCCAGGCCCAGGATGGCGGCCGCCATTCGACATCGAGGTATGCATCGCGCTGCCGCTCGAAGTCTCGCGCGCGGATCACGCCAGCCAGAACCGCCTGTTCGATCCATGCGCGCCATACCGGCAGGCAGAACTGGTAGACCAATACCTGGTGCTGGAACTGCTCGCAGCGTCGCCGGAATTCGAGCAACCCGGCGCGGATCGAGGAGTAGTTCACACCCGTCAGGTCTCCAGTGAGTTGCTCATAGGTGATCCCAAGCCCGGCGGCGATCGCACGCAACTGCGTGCGCATGAATTCGCTGTACATGCCGCCAACGTCGGTGGGCTCAGCGAACTTGACGTCTTCTCCCGGATCAAGCTTGAGGAACGTCCCGGGCTCGACACCCTCCAGCGCCGCCCCCGTCTCATCCGTCTCAGCGCCTTCGGCCCCCAGAGGCGAATCTTGCGGATTGGGGCTGATCAGAAAGCCCGTGATGTGCGCCGCGATGTTCTTGCGCTTGAGCTCTGCATCATCGTACTCATCGAGCTCATGCAGCTTCACCAGGACTTGCGCCAGCCATGGTTCGCCACGATGCTGGCCCGGCCGCTTGGGTAAGTAGACATGGAGCACTTGATCGGCGGGCACCCTTGCAATGTCGCCGGCGGCCGAGAGCATCACTCGTTCGCCGGGATGCTCGCGGAGAAGGTAGTAGGCGACGCGTCGGCCGATCTGGTCGAACTCGATGCCGTCCCGGATCACATTTCCATTCGGGAGGTCCTCGTTCTTGCCCAATGGCAGATGCTCGGGCTCCAGCAATTGCAACTGCAAGGGCACCGTGAGTCCGTCTTCCGGCCGCCTCTTTCTCAGCCGCACAATGCACTCGCCTCCCTCAATGACCGCGCGGCAGACCAGAGACTGCAATCCGTAGAAGTCCATCAATCCGTGAGCATCCGCCTCGTCCGTCCACCGCAGCCACAATTCCTGCAATCGCCGTTTGACAGACGGGTCCGGGTGTTTCGACTGCGGCTTGATGCCCGTACCAACGGCATTGCCGACAAAGCTAGCCACAGCGTTGGCGGCCCAGGCGTTACGGCGCACGATGTCGCGCGAACGGCGCCGCAGGGCGTCGCCCCCGGCGCGGATCAGCGTATTGACGCCCTCATTCCCAGCGTTCCAGCCGCGCAGACGCCAGCTCGTTGAGGCTGCTTCGTAACCGCCAGCGCGGATCAGAGGAGCAAAAGCTGCCCGAAGCACATTGCGCCAATAACCCATCAGAATCCCTTGCCCGTGTACACCTTGACCACGCGTCGTTTGGCTGCGCCCTGCTGCGCCGCCAATGCCGCGCGCACTTCCGCGATTGCCTTCTTCAGCTCCTCGATGCTCCGGTACTCCATGCTCCGGCCCTCGAAGGACACCCGGAGCATGCCGCTCGCGAGCGCCTCTTCAAGCGCTTCCAGTTGAGCCTGCGTGTAAGCCATGTCAGGTTCTGAAACGGAATCTCACCGGACGGCTGAGCCGCCTGGGCCCTGGCTTGATGGTCTGCTCCTGTTGCGAGGAGCCTGGGCGCTCCGTTTCGCTCGCTCTGACCTGCAGCGCTTGAGCCCACTGCTCGAGTTTCAACCCACTCATGTACAGCGAAAACAGCGCCGCCGTGGCATAGGCGCGCGCGTCCAGCGCCTCATTGCGCACGCCGGCCGGCTTGGAGAATTTCCGTTCTCCGCGCTCGACGACGATGCGTTCGCTGACGAGCATGTCGAACCAGTCACGATCCCGGTCGAGCGGGAAGTGGCAGTAGCCGGGGCCCGGCCGCTCGATGCGCAGCCGCGAGTACACCCGCTCCTTGGCACTGTCGACCCCGATCAGAAACATTTCCCCGCGGTTGCGCCCCCCAGTTGTCGCTCGCCGCGGCCAGATCGGTTTGCCGAAGCCGGCCACTCCCTTGACCGCCCAGATCCTCCGCCCGCGCCGCGCAGAGCAGAACTCGATCACCGTGGCGGTCTCGAAGCCGGCATCGATGCAGGCCCCGCTTACAGGCAGCAGCAGCCCGCTTTGATGGCTCCACTGCCGCGCCAGCAGCCGGTCCAGATCCGCCCAGACCTCCGGCTGGCCGGTGTCGCCGTAGACCACGAAATATCCCAGACTCCAGCTCTCCTCGCCGGCGCCCCAACCCACGACCTCGCACTCGATCCGGTCGGCCTGGACGTCCGCTCCGGCAGTCAGCAGCGCCACTCCGGCCGGCGCTTCCGCCGCAAACGGCTCGCGGCGGGCGTACAGCGCATCGGCCTCGAGCGGTACCGCAGCCTCGTCACGCCAGGTCTCGCCGAGCACGGTGTTGACGAACACCTGAAGGGTCTCCCGCGTCTTCTTCGCTTCCAGGAACTCGCGGGCCAGGTCCGGCCAGCCGGGCCAGCCCACAGGCGAGTACAGCGCCGAGAGCCGGTAGCCGCGCGTGCGTCCGTCGCCGGCGGCGCTGGGGCGCCACTCACCAGCAGCAAGCATCTCGGTCTTCTCGTAGTTCGCAATGGCATGCTCGCAGGCCACGCAATGATAGCGCGCCTCGTCCGGTCGGCCCTCCGGCCACCGGAGCCGGTCCCAGGTCAAACGCTGCATGAATCCGCACCGCGGGCATGGCACGAAGTAGTGCCGCTGATCGGACTGGAGCCACAGCGCCTCAATGCGACTCAGGCCCTCGATCGTGGGCGTCGATACCGCGAAGATCTTCCGCTGCGTGCCGAAAGCCACCGTCCGCTTGCAGGCCAGCGTGAACGGATCGCCTTCGCCGTCGGCGTCCGCCGGCCAGGCGTCCAGTTCGTCGGCCAGCACGTATTTCGCGGGCAGGCTGCGCAGTCCTACGGCGGAATTCGCCCCCGTCAGGATCAGCACGCCGCCGGCAAACTCCTTCATCAGCACCGTATTGCCGCTGTCTCGCGAGCGCGGATCCTTGACCTTGCCCCGCAAGGCCGGCGTGGACTCGATCAGCCCATCCAGCCGCTGCTTGGAGAACCGCTTCGCCATCTCCACGGTCGGCTGCACCAGCAGGATCGGCGCCGGAGCATGCGCCATCAGGTAGCCGCACGTATTGAGAAGCGCCTCCGTGCCCCCGACCTGAGCCGCCTTGATGAACACCACCCGCTCGCAAGGCGCGCTCGGACTGAGCGAATCCATGATCTCCCGCAGATACGGCGTGCGATCCGTACGCCACGGGCCCGGCTCGGGACTGGTGTTGTCCAGCACACGATGCCGGTCCGCCCACTCGCTCACCGTCAGCCGCGGCGGCGGCAGCAGCGCCGCAAGAGCGTCGCGCCAGACTGCATCTGGCTGCGCGAAGTCAGCCTGTACCGCCGCCCCCATCATAGACTGCCCTCAGTGCAACCTCCAGTTCGTCACGCAGCATTGCCCGCACTGCGCCCTCGTCCCGGTGTGCCAGCCGGGCTCCAAGCCTGTCAGGCAAAGCCAGCATCCGATCCCTCAGAATCGCCAGCCCTTCCGCCCATTGCCTCCGCGCGGCCTCCACCTCGATCAGTTCGCCGCGCCGCTTCCGCGCTTCCATCTCGCGCAAATCCGCGAGCGCTATCTCCTTCCTCCGCCGCGCCTGCTCCATCGACTCCATCGGGAGCCGCGGCCTGCCGCGTGGTCTCTTGATTGTTGCAGCCGGTTTGAGTGGTTTTTTTCCCACTTTTCAGGGTGTCACGCTAGCGAACGCGTGCAATCGATCCACCGGCCCCTGCCAGGCTTCCGGAAGGACCCGCAGACACTGAGAGTGCCGTTCGGGTAATACCCTCAGATGGCCGGATGGTGTTTACACTGCTGATCCCGCTTGGCACAAATCCGGCGGCAGGATGATGATGATAGGGCTCCCTTCCATGATCCTTTCCTGATCCATCGGCTGGCCGAAGACATGACTTTAGCACCGCCCAAAAAACGGGGCGGAGCTCCGCGCCCCGCCCCAACCGCCGCAATGACCAGACGCGACAGTTCACGAGCTGCTGCTGGTAGGAATACCGTTGCCCCATGTAAGCTGTAAGATATCCCGGGCTTTCCAAACCGTCGCGCGGCAGCAGGTAGGCCCGCACCGGACTGCCGTCGCGGCGCCTAACCACACGTGCAATACGGCCGCAGGCCTGAAGCCTGGCAAGTTCGTGACAACTGATGGTGTCGAGCCGATTCCCGGCCGCCGAATATAGCGGTATGGACACGATTATTCCTGAAGCGGCGGCGTCCGCAATGTGCGGCCCCGCCGCCGCGTCCTGCGGGGTATTCGGCCTTGCGGCCCGTGCGCCCCGGCGCCCGTGTCTCAGGGGTCCTCGGAAACAGAATGCACGGACTTTGTTTCAGTGTCAAAAACGCCGCAAGCGCCGCAAACGCCGGACCGGAGCATGTCCTGCACCGCAGCCCGCGGGATCCGCCAGTGCGAGCTCGAGTCTAGCCGCCATGCATTCAGTTTCCCAGCACGGATCCAGCGCAGCACAGTATCATTGCTGACACCCAGGAGTCGAGCTGCCTGGGATGTCGAGATCCATGATGCTCCACTCGTCCGCTCACTCAAGCCGCACCTCCCGCTGCCATGGCCTCAGCCGTCGGCTCATCACTCGTGCCCTCCACCTCAGCCAGATGAACAAACCAGCCCCAGCTCTGCACGCTCTCAGGCCGCTTCCCACGGCGCCGCAGCCACAGCAGCCAGGCCCGCAACCGGTCCAGGCTCATCCCGTGAGCCACCACGAGCCGCCGGCAGATCTCGTCATCCGGCGGAGGCAGCCTGCCGGCCTGCCGCTCCATCCAGTCGAGCAGCATGCGCCGAGTCACCTCGACGGCGAAGTCACCCAATCTCTGCATGCCAGTATTAGCGCCGCTTATGTTTCGCAAATTTGGCCGTAGAGCGCGCGCCGCAGGCCTGCCGCAGGGCGAGGCCGTCCAGGGCTCCGTCGGCGCGTCCTGAGCCACGCCAGCCGCAGCGGCGGGCATTCCTGCTGCCTGGCCAGACGACACTTCCGGCAGGTCTTGTTTCGGCGCTGACTCGATGCTGCCAGCTCTCCGCTCGATTGCCGGAGCGGAATGCGCAGGGGCAGAGACCATCTCAGCGTGGGCAAGCGGCGGCGGCGAACTCCCATGGGGGGTAGGGGGGGTGTTCGGAAGTTTACGTACGGCGCCGCTTGTAGAAGTAGGGATAGAAGTAGTAGAAGTAGAAGTAATACCGCCGTGTAATCTCCCTGGCTCGGCCGTAGAAATGCCATGGCCTAGCCGTGAAATTTCCGTGACCGCTTCCACAGGATAACTATCTGAAAACTCAGATGTGGGCACTTCAGATGTGGTCATATGTGACGCCGTGGAATTTCCATGGCGTGACCGCAGCGTGGCCGTGGAATTTCCGCGCCTTGTCCGCGGCTCAGCTGTTTCCTGACCACGTTTGTGCCGTCGTTTGGTCTCGCTTGGCGGTGGAAGAGTGGAAGCGCTTTCCTTCGGATGAATTGGCTGATGCTTCTTGAAGTTTGCAATTGCGATGCAATGTGTTCCTTCGGACTCATATCGAACGATGAACCCGCCAGATTCCAGCATGGCCAGCCAGCGGCGCACGTCATCGTCGATACCATCGTCGTCATACGGAAATAACTGGCCTGCGATCCACCGCGGGCTGTCGATGAGCCTGCCCTCGCGATCGGCGAGGCACCATAGGCCAGCAAAAAGCAGCCTGGCACCGATCGGCAGCCGGCCAAGAGCCTGGTCGGACCAAAAACCTGGCCTGATGATGCGAGCCCTCATCACCGCGCCTCCTCAATCGCTGCCATCAGCGCCTGGCGGCACGGCTCGCAGATGGCTGCGCCGTTGCTCAGCGGCCGACAGGGCAGGCCGCAGAAGTCGCAGCGCGAGACCGTAGCAGAAACCGTAGCACCGTCTGATAAGCTGTTTGGAATGAGCTCAAGCGAAAGGTCTGCAAAACCTTTATTCGCGGGTTCGATTCCCGCCCGCGCCTCCAGTCCCCGGATCGAATCCCTCCCGCGGCGAAGCCTTCACTCCCCCCTGGAGATCTGGCCGTACCGCTGATATCCCGCACTCCCCATGCAGACGGCGCGGCTCCCCGGCGAACTCCTGGATGCCATCCAGCAGCAGGCGTCCGCATTTTCGACCCGCGAGCTGGCCGAAGCTTCGGCGCGCCTCTCCGAAATGTACCGCCGCGGACTGCCGCCGCAGCTCGATTCGGCCGTCCTGCGGGCGGCCTATGTTGCCGCCAGAATGCCCGCCACCGTGGCGGCGCTCCAGCGTGCTGCGGCGGTACTGCCGTTCAGTCCGGAGTCCTGGCTGGATCTGGGCGCCGGACCGGGCGCGGCGGCGTGGGTGGCTCCCTGCCTTGCCACCCTGGTCGATGAGAACCCCCACTGGGACGACCTGCGCCCCGCCCGCCGCATCTGCGCGGATCTGTCGAGACTCCCCGATCTCAAGGCTCACGACGTCGTGAGCCTGTGTTACGTTCTGAACGAACTGCCTCCGGCCGCGCGGCCCCGGCTTCTCGACGAGGCGTGGCGGCTGGCCGCGAAAGCCCTGATCGTCGTCGAACCGGGCACGCCGCAGGGCTTCTCCATCGTGCTGGAAGCGCGCCGGCAGCTCCTGGACTCAGCCGCCCGGATCCTCGCCCCGTGCCCCCACGAGGGCCCCTGTCCCATGACCGGCGGAGACTGGTGCCACTTCGCCGTCCGTGTGGAGCGCTCGCGGCTCCACCGGCAGCTGAAGGGCGGCTCGCTCGGCTACGAGGACGAGAAATTCTGCTACCTCGTGGCGGCAAAGGAAGCCGCGCCCGCAGCTCCGGCACGTGTCCTGCGGCATCCCGACGTGCAGCCCGGACAGATCCGCCTCACGCTCTGCAGCCCGCAGGGAGTCCAGACCCTGAAGATCCGCCGCCGGGACCCGGCGTGGCGGCAGGCGCGGAAGGCCTCCTGGGGCGATCCATGGCCGCCTCCGGCCGGCGGGGATGGAGAGGCCTGACCATGATGCCGCGCGTGTGGCTCGCCGGAGCGGTCCTTTCCCTCACGGCAGCGGCGGCCGATGTCGGCGCCGTCGCAAAGGGGCTCGAGCAGCGCTACAACCGCGCCTCCACGCTCCAGGCACGGTTCGAGCAGACCCACCTCGTGGCCGGCCGGCCGAGGCGCGTCGAGTCCGGCATGCTCATCCTCCGCAAGCCCGGACGGATGCGCTGGGAGTACGACCGCCCGCCCGGCAAGCTGTTCGTCTGCGACGGCAGGTGGGTCTGGCTTTACTCTCCAGGCGCCCAGCAGGTGGAGAGGGCGCGGCTGAAAGAGGCGGACGACTTTCGCGCACCCCTCGCGTTTCTCATCGGCAGGCTGGATCTGCGCCGGACGTTCTCCACCTTCGAGCTGGAGGAGCAGGAATCCGGCGCCCGGCTCTCCGCCTGGCCGAAGAACGACCGCATGCCTTTCACGCGGGTCGACTTTTTCCTGAACCGGGACTACGGGATCGAGCGGCTCGTCATCCACCAGGTCGATGCCACAGCCATGGAGTTCCGCTTTTCCGGCGAGCGGCTCAACGTGCCCGTCGACGAAGCCGTGTTCCGCTTTCTGCCGCCGTCCGGAGTGCCCGTGGTGGACACAGAACCACAACGGTGGTGAAACAGCCGGGCGGAACCTAGTACCGGCTAGGAGTTTCTCTTGTGGATATCTCCGTGTATCTGATTGACCAGAAGCCGAAAAAGTACTTAGATGGTTCTTGGGCCAGGCTGTGGCAGAGAAACGGCGATCCCGGCGGTTTGACTTGCGCCTCCGGGTCGATGTGTTCAAGATCGGTGACCGGCAGGTCAATTTCCAGTTGCAGACGCGCAACGTCAGCTCGCGCGGAGTTTTGCTGGAAGATCCCGGTGAACACTTCGAGAAGGGGCAGCTGCTCGAGTTCTACCTGTACCTGCCGTCGGGCGAAGAAGGCGTCGAAGTCCGCGTCCATTGCCGTGGGGCTGTCGTCCGGCGCGACCGCGTCCGGCAGTGCAGCGCCGCCCAGCTGCAGCGTTACGAGTTCGAGCGCGTGGTGAAGCGCATCGCCCTGCAGCCGCTCTAACGGTCGTCCCGGCGGGTTTGACGCTGCCGGCTCTTTGCGCTACTCTAGCAAAGAAAAAGCGAAGACGCGGCGATGAACCTGAGCCTCGATTTCCCCGATCCGAAGCGCGACGACAGCCTCGGGCTCTCCAGGAGGGCGGATCTCGATGCGGCGATCGCGCGGCTCGCCTCCTGGATGCAGGAGCCCAACTCGCCCGTGCGCGCCATCCGGCATCAGCCCGCGCAGCCGGGGCGGTTTGAGGACATTCCCCAGGAGGTGGCGCCGGAGGTGCGGCGCGTCCTCGTCGAGAGAGGGATCCGCCAGCTGTATTCGCACCAGGCGGCTTCGTACCGGGCGCTGAAGTCCGGCGCGCACATCGCCGTTGTCACGCCCACCGCAAGCGGCAAGACGCTGTGCTACAACCTCGCGGTGCTTGACCGGCTCTCGCAGGATCCGGAAGCGCGCGCCGTTTATCTCTTCCCGACCAAGGCCCTGGCCGAGGACCAGCTCCACGAGTTCCATTCCACCGTCGAGGCGATGGGAGCGGACTTCCGCGCTTTTACCTACGACGGCGACACCCCCCAGGATGCCCGGAAGCAGATCCGCGAACGCGCCAACGTCGTGCTCACCAACCCGGACATGCTCCACGCCGGCATCCTGCCTCACCATACGAAGTGGGCCAAGCTGTTCGAGAACCTCCGCTACGTGGTGATCGACGAGCTGCACACCTGCCGCGGCGTCTTCGGCAGCCATCTGGCCAACGTCATCCGCCGCCTGAAGCGGATCTGCGCCTTCTACGGCTCCTCCCCGCAGTTCATCTGCTGTTCGGCGACCATCGCCAACCCGGCAGAACTTGCCTCAGCCCTGACGGGCGAGACATTCACGCTGATCGACGACAACGGCGCCCCCAGCGGTGAGAAATACTTCGTCTTCTACAACCCGCCGGTCGTCAACCGCCAGCTCGGCATCCGGCGCAGCTACCTGAACGAGACCCGCCGGCTGGCCGCCGAGTTTGTCCAGCGCGGCCAGCAGACGCTCGTGTTCGCCAACAACCGCCTGGCGATGGAGGTGCTCGTCAAGTATCTGAAAGACGCCTGCGCGCGGCCTCCGGCCGATCCCGAATCCGTGCGCGGCTACCGCGGCGGCTACTTGCCGCGCGAACGCCGGGCCATCGAGCGGGGACTGCGCGAGGGCGCAATCCGGTGCGTGGTGGCGACCAATGCGCTCGAGCTCGGCGTCGACATCGGTTCTCTCGATGTTGTGGTGATGGCCGGCTATCCGGGCAATATCGCCAGCACCTGGCAGCGGGCGGGACGCGCCGGAAGGCGCCAGGGCACGGCGCTGGCGCTGCTGGTGGCCTCCAGCGCCCCGCTCGATCAGTATGTCGTCGAGCATCCGGAGTTCTTCTTCGGCACGCCGCCCGAACACGCCCAGGTCAACCCCGACAATCTCGAGATCCTGATCAGCCACCTCAAGTGCGCGGCGTTCGAGCTGCCCGTGAAAGACGGCGAGCGGTTCGGCCCGCATGACACCGGCGAGCTCTGCCAGTACCTTTCCGACCTCGGCGTGGTGCATCACTCGGCGGGCGCCTGGCACTGGGTGGCCGATTCCTACCCCGCCGACGCCATCAGCCTGCGCTCGGTCACCAG
>Ga0101944_10002831_pt1 | contig 26371 bp, 28 predicted proteins | sample DewCreD2012metaG_FD_75245 | JGI IMG/M metagenome (GOLD analysis project Ga0101944, IMG submission 75245) | Hot spring sediment bacterial and archeal communities from British Columbia, Canada, to study Microbial Dark Matter (Phase II) - Dewar... ... | reverse complement strand
ATGGTGAATCGTGAATGGTGAATGATGAATGGTGAATGATGAATGGTGAATGATGAATGGTGAATGATGAATGGTGAATGATGAATGGTGAATGATGAATGGTGAATGATGAATGGTGAATAAACAATTAGGTAGTTACTTTAACATTAACAACTAACCCTTAACAATTAACCTTTAAAAAATGATAGTAAAAAGAAATTTCAATCCCATCAAAGTAATTCAGTATGTGAAAACTGAATTGGCTTTTGCAGTTATCATAACAGTAGCTGTTTTTGCGTTGCACAAGCAAAATATTACCGCTGTTACTTTACCGTTTTCCATTTCAGCCATCTTAGGAAGTGCATTGGCAATTTTCATTGCATTTCGTAATAATAGCTCTTACAGCCGTTGGTGGGAAGCAAGAACACTTTGGGGCGGTATAATCAATTCAAGTCGTGTTTTGGCAAGGCTAATCATCACATTTACAGACAGCCATTCACACCAACAGAATTACGACAAAGAACGAAGCGAACAATTCAAAAAAGAAATGATTTACAAAGTGATCGCTTGGGCTCACGCGTTGCGTTTGCATTTAAGAAAACAAGACAACTGGCATGAACTGAAACCCTTTTTATCAGTACAGGAATTTGAACAATTAGAAAAATCACAGAACAAGCCAAACTATTTACACCTCATATCTGGCAAAAAAATTTATGAAGCAATGGCAAACGGAACACTTGGTGGTTTCGACAGCTTTCAAATGGAGGGTCAATTATTAGCCTTAGCAAATTATCAAGGCGGTTGTGAACGTATTAAAAACACTCCGCTACTAAGACAATACGATTTTTTCACAAGAGTATTTTTGTATACGTTCATGCTTTTGCTTCCGTTTTCATTGATTGGCGATTTCACTAAAATGAATATTGATTACTTAATGATACCTGTTTCGGTCATCATTTCTTTTGTATTTGCCATTATCGGCAAGGTAGGAGAAGTAAACGAAGACCCTTTTGAAAACAGAATTACCGATGTACCATTAACAGCAATGTGTAATACGATTGAAAGAGATTTGCGAGAAATGCTCGGAGAAAATGATTTGCCTAAAAAATTGGAAGCAGAAAACGGATTCTTGTATTGATTAGATGATAAGCTGATTAAATGATTAATAGATTTGTAAATATGCTATTTGTGAATATTTTTGAAAGTAAAAACCATGTAAAAAGGTAACGAAATTGTTAAAGTAACATTTGAGTTTTCACTTATGATTATTTCTTACTGTGAAGAGTTGGAGTCATTAAAAAAGTATGTCATAGCAAGACAATTATTACGTTCGGGCACATCAATAGGAGCGAATGTTAGAGAAGCTCAAAATGCAGAAAGTAAAGCAGGCTTTATTCATAAATTAAAAATTGCAGCCAAAGAAGCCGATGAAACCGAGTATTGGTTGATGCTCTGTAAATACTCCGAAAATTATCCCTATAATGAAGAATTGGAAGTTAAACTTTTAAGCATCAGAAAGTTACTCAACAAAATCATCGGAACACTCAAACAATCCTAATCAACTAATCATCTCATCACCAAATCATCTCATCAATGAATCAACATATCAACCAAATACCAACAAGCCGAATTGAGGCATTTAGTGATGGCGTAATTGCTATCATTATTACGGTTATGGTTTTTGATATGAAATTGCAGGAAATACCGACCGACAAAACCGTTTGGAGTGAATTGATAAAGCTAACTCCAAAATTTATTTCTTATGCAATTAGTTTTATAGTGCTTTCCATTATGTGGGTCAATCATCATCAATTATTCCATCAAATTAAACACACCGACCGAAAATTACTTTGGTATAGCATTCACCTTTTATTTTGGATGAGTGCAGTTCCCTTTGGAACAAATTTTATTGGAGCAAATCCCTTGCTTTGGCAGGCATCTTTCTTTTATGGCATTATCTTTTTTATGAGTGCATCATCTTTTACTCTGCTCAGGAATTATGTCATCAAAAAGGATTTATTACACGAAAATATTAGCAAAGAAGCACACATTAAAATCAGAAATAAAAACAGAATTGCATTGGGCATTTATTTGGCAGCAGCATTTTTAAGTATTATTTCTGTTTACATTTCTTTTGTTCTCTTTCTGATAGTTCCGGCAATGTATTTTATTCCTGAAAAAATTAATCACTTAGAAAAATAAGCAAATGGATTTTAGAAGAATATTTGAAAACAACGAAAAATGGATTGCCGAAAAACTATCGGTTAATCCTGAATATTTTAGAGAGCTAGCTAAAGGACAAAATCCTGAATTTCTCTATATCGGTTGTTCTGATAGCCGAGTAACCGCAGAAGATCTAATGGGCGTTAAGCCCGGTGAAGTATTCATTCATCGTAACATTGCTAATCAGGTAATTGCCACTGACAACAATATAAATTCTGTTGTTCAGTATGCCGTTGAGCATTTAAAAGTTAAACATATTATTGTTTGCGGACATTATGAATGTGGCGGAGTAAAGGCTGCCTTAAACCCAAGCGACATGGGGCAACTAAATAGTTGGCTTCAAACGCTTAGAGATGTTTATCGCTTTCACAGGAAAGAATTAGACGCAATTGAAGATGCTCAAAAACGATTTGACCGATTGGTGGAATTGAACGTGAGAGAGCAATGTATCAACATCATTAAAATAGACCATGTACAGAAAGCATGGTATAAAACAGGTTTTCCAAAAATTCACGGTTGGGTGTTTGACGTAAAAACAGGAAAACTCATTGACCTGAAATTAAACATGGAAGAAGAGTTTAAAGAAGTCAGAAGCATATACGATTTAAAACCGATAAAATAATAATCATGAAAATAGCAATCATAGGCACAGGCAATGTTGGCGGTGCATTAGCAACTAAATGGGCAAAGGTAGGACACGAAATAAACTTAGGCGTTCGTGATGTAACTAACTTTAAAGGAAAAGAGCTTTTAGCTAATCCTAATACAAAAGTTTTCACAATAGAAGATGCTGTAAAAAATTCGGAAATAATTCTTCTTTCAACTCCGGCAACTGCTACCGTTGAAGTAGTAAAGAGTTTGGGCGACACAACTGGTAAGATCATCATTGATGCCATGAATATTGTGATGGGTAGAGGACCGCAAGGATACAAACATACTACAGATGCTATTTTGGATAATACTCAAACAAAAGATGTGGTGAAGTGCTTTAACACTACTGGCTTCAATAATATGCAAAATCCAAACTATGGAAATATTACTCTTGATTTATTTGTAGCAGGTGACAGCGAAAAAGGAAAACAAGCAGCTATACAATTAGCTAAAGACGCAGGTTTTGCAGAGTGCTATAATATTGGCGGTAATGACAAATTTGAACTCATGGAACAATTTGCTTGGTTTTGGATTAACCTTGCTATGTTTCAAGGGCAAGGAAGAGAAATTGGTTTTAAATTATTGAAGCGATGAAATAGCGTTGGTTGCAGGTACATACAAAGGACTTGGTCTTGAGTGGTGTAGACACCTTGGAAAGCATAAAGTAATTCTAACTGCAAGAGATTTAGAAAAATCTCAAGAAGCAGCCGAACTTTTGAATGAACAAGAATTAGTTGTTTATCCGAAGGCATTGGAAGTTACAAACGAGAAGCAAATGGAATAAGTAGCAATTTGTGCAAATGAAATGTTCGGTCGTATTGACCTGATAGTAAACAATGCAGGAATAAATCCCAAAGACTATGCGGATAAATCAAGAATGGCAAAAACATTTTATCTCAAAGACCTTGACGCAAAAGAAATGTTAGGTGTGATACATATTAATAGTATTGCACTACTATTAATGGTTAAACACTTCCGATAACTACTCAACAAAAGTGAGAAACCGATTGTAATTAATATTTCATGTTGGTTAGATTCTCCAACTGACCTGACCTTTGGTGGACACTATGGTTATGTTGGCAGTAAGAACTTATTGAATGTATTGAACAAATCAATGGCCAAAAAATTGAAACAAGAAAACATCATTTGCATCAACGTAAATCCGGGTTGGATTAAAACCGACATGGGCGGCCCAAAAGCCCAATTCACGACAGAGCAAGCAGTAACCAATATTTTGACCAACATCGTTTCAAAGGTTTTTATTGGTGACAGCGATAAATTCTTCAACTTTGACGGAAGCGAACATCTCTGGTAAAGCCATCACTTAAATCAAAAATTGCAAAAGATCTTTCACTTTTGCCAATCGTAAAATTATTATTTATAATTTCTTCCTCTTATAAAAATCCAATAACTCACAACCCCCATAAAAACATCAATTGAACAGCGAAACCCTTTTTAGACCTGACTTTTTCGGCACGACAAACAGGAGTCCAGTTGGCAACAGCGTTCTGGCTCAATGGCGGGCGAGGTGGTTAATTGGACATCCTACCTCGCATCAACCTTTTTGGTGTATTGACAGTTTCTGTGTTCCGAAATCCGCCACCGCATTAAGCGCCAAAACGGTAGCAGGCATGCATTAAACCTTATGTAAAAAACACAGTCTAAATTAAAGATTGATTTATAAATATTTTTTACAATGAAAAGGATTATCTTTTACTTATCTGTTGGGCTTATTGCTAATTCAATCAAAGCCCAAACAACCCATCAGGGTATAAATGCCAATTGGTATCAGATTCCCAGAGCAGCAGCAATGATTACAGGAACTACTCCTTCGATGGATGAGGTGGCTGGTGCAGTTGTTAATAACATACCTGTGAAGCAAAGCGATACGGTTATAATTGATAAACAGAGTACTCAAAATAAATGGGTTCAGTCATTCGATGGTCATAATACTTGGAGTTTTATACCAAACGACATAAGAATTGGTGACACAACAGTTAATTACGTTAATCCGGAAGTGTCGCCTTTTGGAAATTACATGATTTGGATAGAAATTGATACCACAAACGGAGTATTTGGTAGAGTATGGCAGTGTGGCATAGACTCTAATACGGGAGATTTAATACCGCCCAATGGAAAAGGATACAGTCCTTTTTTTCTAATATCTATGCCCGGCCTGCCGACTGGGGGGTCGACAGCTTAGGAGTGTATTATGTAGGGGCGACTTTTGCCGGTCAAATTAAATTTGTTAGACCTACAAGTCCAACAACAGCGATAGTTAGTAATATTGGATTGCCAATGATAAATAAACGCAGAGTTTTTTATCCATCACAGCTACCAAATATAAACAAACGATTTGTAAGTTATATTTTAAACGACAGTATAAATGGTTTTTCATCCAATACACCACAAAACTCTTATTATCAATTGCGTCTGTTGGATTTAGATAATCCCTCAAATGATTATCTGATAGAGCAACAGCCGAGTGTTTATCCAGGAACGATTCCTATGGATGTTATTGTTCCCAGATGGATAAAAGGCAGTCATTATCTTACCTATGGATATAGGGATGCTAATAATAAAGTCCAAGCCAAAGAAATGAATGCTTATTCTCCTTTGTCTCCTGCAGTTCCGGTAACCAATGACCCCTCGACTAAAGTAGACGGATATCCTGTTTTAAATCCAACCACAAACGAACAATATTTTATGAGCGGTATTAATGCAACCGATACGGCTTACTTCTTCAAGAGAAATGCCTTTGGATCTATGTTTAATCAACATGAAATTGTTGTTCCGAAAACGGTAAATTTACAATCTCCTGCCTTTAATCAATCACACGAACCTTTCTTTTTTAATGGTCAACTTTACTCTACCTTTCAAATCAATAACAACGGAGGTAATTTTTTTGAAACGACCTTTAATCAGCCTGGAGAAATTTGGATGACAACTGTTGATAGTTCTCGACCAACCATGTGGTTGTTGAGTGAATATGACAGCACTTTGAATATTTCTGAGCCTGAACCTTATGTAGGAAATAAAAAAGTATGGGTTTATTACTCAGCAGTAAAAATAGACAAAACCAAACCATACCTAAAAAGACAATTTCAATTGAGAAGATGCGAGACTCCTTTAAATAATAATATATCTATCGTTTTAGATACGCCAATAACTAATTCGTTTATCAATTTGTATCCTAATCCATGTAGTGATTATCTCAAGATTGATATTTCTAGTGAGCCCTATGATTTTGAAATAACTATATATAACACTGTAGGGGGAATAATTACAACACTTAGGAATAACAATTACTTAGATACTTCTAATTTGAGCAGCGGAGTATACTATGTATATGTTAATTTTAATAATAAACTTCTAAAATCAAGATTTATAAAACTTAAGTATTAACCTTCAGCCTCTGATTATACTTGGGTAGGAATGAGTGGTTTGATCTCTTAATTGTAACGGTTTACAGATGTCGTTCTTTTCCTTGTTAATTGACAATTTTAGCTTTCTCTCTAAAATAAGGATAATGCTTCCCGATTTTTAGCTTTTGGCGTTTATAAATACTAAAATCGTCCGTGTAACAGGTATAGTGTAAGCCCTCTTGTTTCAATTTCTTGTTCAACTCATGCAACAGGGAGTTAGATAACGAAGGACTTAGAGGACTAATCTGTGGTACACCCTCTCTGCGTTCAGTCAGTTTGCCCTTTATTGAAATGGGCGTACGCGGCCATTTGCGTATCAGGCGAAGCATTTCAGGGCACTTTACCGTCCTGTGTAATAGAATCAGCGGAATACCATAGTCTACTTCATCAAAGATGTTTTTCAAATCAATATTAACCATGCAGTGATGCTGTGAATTGATGCACTGTTGTGCATTTTTACTGTCTGTTGCGCATTGCAGTTGGAGCGGAAGCCATAGTTATAAGGCTTGAACTCGCCCTCCAATAAAGACATGATCATCTATCTACTGCCTGTTGTAACAAGCGGTTGGTTGCTGGGGCAATAGCCGGCAGCGGATTTTCCCATTACTTTTGGGTATTGTAACCTCTCAAATGGCTTAAGTTGGTTAATTTCCATTGCTCGCTGATTAAGCAAGCGTATTCCTGTTTTGTTTTAATTATTCCAATGGTTTATTTATTCTTTTGGCATCCATATCTGCCGAACCTTTGTTCTATGTTGCTTGGTTATAGGCTTTTAACGGGTTTACATGGTTACCTTTGCGGTGAAAGGCAAAAAGACGAACTTTGAAGTTCATCACGCTATTTGTTTATTCGAATAAAAAATTGCATAATATGAAAAACGCAAAGATTAATACGAATATTACAAAGGTTAGTCAAAATGCCATTTGTAAGAATCGGATTTAAACAAACTTACTAAATGAGGTGCAAGATTGTGATGTAGGATATTTCCCTCATTTGTAATTCTATCAAGATCTTTGCGTGATTGACGGCGAATCGCTTTTAGATCGCTACCTTTGGGTAGTTGGAAACCTTGGGTGAAATATTAAAAAAGACAATGAGAATAAAAAGTTATATTATTATTCTTAATTGCATCTTATTTGGCTGAGGCCCAGCAAATCACTATAAAAGGCATCGTTCAAGACCAATTTGACAAACAAGCATTGCCCTATGCCACTGTTGCTATTTTGGACGCTAACGACAAAATCATTACTGGTATCACTACGAACGATGCTGGATTTTTTGCTATCACCACATCCTTCACAAGCAAAGTACATCTAAAAATTCAGTATGTTGGCTATCATTCACTTGATACAGTAATTACAGTTAGCAAACCCAGTGAAGTCTTAGATTTTAATTTTTTATTAAAACCTACTTCTTCTACACTAAGAGAGGTAACGGTAACTGCTGAAAAAAGTGCTATAAACACAAAAATAGACAAACAACTATTTAACACAAAACAACTTGGCAATACTACATCAGGTACAGGTTTAGATATTTTGCGACAATTACCTTCGGTAACAATAAATACAGAAGGTAAAATTTTGATGCGAGGGAATGCAGAATTCTTAGTCGCCGTGAATGGAAAATTTACTAATCAAACGGCAGCGGATGTTTTGGCTCAACTACCCGCAAACACTATTGAAAGTGTTGAAATAATAAGCTCTCCATCGGCAAGTCTTGATGCGGAAGGGAAAGCAGGTATCATAAATATTGTAACAAAACAAGCAAACCTCGATGGCTGGGGTATTATGGCAAATGCCAATTTAAGTAATATTAATCCGGGCCGATACGGAATTGATTTTATATTCTATAAATCAAAAAATAAACTCAATTCATTTATTACAGCCAATTTTCGACAGTATAATATTGGTGGCTATAGAAAAGGAGAAATCCGCACTTTGCTTCAAGATACAATAACCTATTCACCTTCTGCTGGAATTCGCCCAACCAAAGAAAAGATAGCAGGTATTAGGGCGGGTATAACTTATTCACCTAATAAAAGTATCACAATAAGTTCTGGGATTTATTATGGATACAAACAAAACGATCGCACTGCGATATTAAATTATCGGGAATTTTCCACAGTTCAAAGCCCTTTAAACTTAAATCATAATTTTAATTCCATACAACCTGACCGTATCTTCTTGAACGAAAATCTTTTTGTGAGAACGGGTAAATTCTTTACTGTAAATGGGGACTTTGCAAAAACTTTCAACAATAAAAACAAGCTTTCATTAACGGCCATTTATGAACATTCCGTTTTAGGCGGGCCATTAACAAACCAAGATACAGACTTATCAACAGGGCAAATTACACTAAAAGAACGTTCAAATGAGTTTAGTCCTCTCGATGCCTGGCGGTTACAAGTAGATTATAGTGTTTTTACCCATAAAAATACAACGATTGAAACTGGATTTCAATGGAGAACAGTGCATCATAGAGGAGATTTTGAATTTGAGCGTTTAAATCTTACTCACAACGATTGGGAAAAAGATCCTGAGTTTAATGATAATCTAGACCTTAGGCAATCTATCTATGCGGGCTATTTTCAGATGAATGGAGAATTTAAAAGTTTAAGTTATATGGCCGGTTTGAGGGCCGAACAAATGTATCGTAACCTAATTCATACGCTTGGCAATGCACCTGCAACGATTAATCAACTAGATTTTTTCCCAAGTTTTCAAGCATTTTGGAAACTCAAAAACGGACAAAATCTAAAATTTGGTTACTCAAAACGTATTGACAGACCAACTACAAAAGCGCTTGCCCCATTTAAAAACCATCGACACTCAGAAGCTATCTGGATTGGCGATCAAAATCTTTTACCTGAGATAAGCTATAATATTGAGCTTGGTTATGTAAAAACTTATGATAAAATAAATATGACTCTTACTTCCTATTACAACAAAACCAGAAATCTTATTTTCAGAGTAAATGATATTTACAGCAGAATTACACTCTTTACAGTTGTAACCAATGCAGGCAACAGTACTTCAACGGGGTTAGAATTTACTTTTGACTGGAAAATGAATAATAAGATAAGATTATATACATCGGCTAATATTTACAATTTTCATCTCTACGATTTAAAAAATACAGATGTTGGCAATCGTAACAGTATTAACTATAATCTGAATGCTAATTTATCTTATAGTTTTCTATCTAAATTTAAATGGGAGTGGAATACAACCTATACTTCAAAAACAGTTACGGCACAGGGATATGATACCAATCTATTGCTATCAAATACCAGTATTAAATATATTCATAGTCCTAAAATTACTATTGACTTGATTTTTCAGAATATTTTTAATACTAACATTCAGACTATATATACTCAGAGCAGCGTATTTATCTCATCTACAAAATATAGTAAATACGATAGAATAATTCAATTAAATATCAGCTACAAGTTTAATTACAACGACAAAAACACTAAGACAATTAAAACCGAATATGGAGAGAGGGACTTCTAATCGAATAAAGGCTTCTCACCCAACACAGGGGGCGTCAGGCGAGGTGATGTACAAACTTGGAGGTTTATGCCTACATAGAAATTCAGCGCTGATTGATAATTTTGCGCCCGGAACCCTGCCCGAACCCAAAGCTGAGCAGTATTATTGACAATTTTAGCGGGGTCGCTAAAAACAGCAAAATAAAAAAAGGAAAAAATAAACATAAGAATTACAATTTGATATGGACTTTAAAATTCGTGCAACAGCAATTTACAACTGTTCACTTGAACGGGCATTTAAAGCACCAATCCTTTGCGATGTAACCAAAGTACACACAGGTTTTGGCCTTATGCCTGCGGTTACGAAGACCACCAATGATGAAAATTGGGGTAAGGTCGGTTCAATAAAAAATATTCATGCCGCAAAGTCGTTAGTTTTTAAGGGTGGCGAAGTTGCAACAGATGAGATAATTGAACGAATTGAAAATAAATTCTGGAAAGTAGAAGTCGGAAATTTCAAATCTTGGATGTTAAACATTTGGAAATTCACATTTGAGTGGACAACAACTGAAATTGATTCTAATAAAATACAAATAAACTATGATTACACAATTCACGGAAAAGGTATTTTACTTATTCCTTTTCAATGGCTTTTTGCCAAGGTATTTTATAAGAGATATATGAGACAAGTGTTAGAAAATGTGCGAAAAATGGCAGAAGGTGACGAACCATTTTTATACGACTAAAATAGAAACAGGCATAAACAATATTTTGCGCAATGGCAGGTGCAGTACTTCGTATGTGGCAAGTTCAAGAGCAGCTCTTCTATGAAACTCTTGTGCTAAACATACATTACGCCAAGATGTAAAACGTTACGTGCAGTTCTTTTTGACTCCTATTAAAGTGGCAGATTAACTCTACCTGACAGCAAAAATGAAGAGAGCGCTTAAGTATTACCGTATAATCTGGCTCAAACACGACTTGCCTGCAGGGCTTTCAGTGTTTCTTGTAGCGCTTCCGCTTTGCTTAGGTATCGCTTTAGCTTCGGGTGCTCCCCTTTACGCGGGACTCTTATCAGGTATTATTGGTGGACTTGTAGTGGCTCCTATTAGCGGTTCTCCGCTTTCAGTCTCAGGGCCTGCTGCAGGTTTGACCACTTTAGTCGCAGATTCAATCATTTCGCTTGGGGACTATAGAGTATTCTTAGTTGCTGTCATATTAGCAGGTTTATTTCAACTTATACTCGGCCTGCTGAAACTTGGTGCAATCGCCAATTATTTTCCTTCGTCGGTTATTAAAGGAATGTTAGCAGCGATTGGTATTATTCTTATTTCAAAACAGATTCCTTTGGCATTGGGTTACGACCAGCCTGACTTTTGGACAAGTGGTTTTTTAAAGTTGTTTTCATCCGAAAATTTTCTCGGCAACCTGAATAACCTCAATCATCACATTACGAGAGGAGCAATTTTAATCACTGTTGTTTCTTTGGCCATTCTCATTTTCTTACAACAGCCCTTCGCAAAAAGATTTAGGGTAATTCCTGCGACGCTTTTAGTGGTTATTGCAGGCATCATCATCAACATTATTTTCACAAATGCGGCGTCCAAATTTTCGCTAAAACAGACGCAGTTAGTAAATATCCCTTCCAACATCTTTTCGAACATTATTAGTCCAGACTTCTCAAAGCTGTTTACGACATTGGAAATTTGGAAGGATGGGCTTGCCATCGGACTTCTCGCAACCTTAGAAACCCTTCTTTGCATTGAGGCAATCGATAAATTAGACAGGCATAATCGTATAACTCCCGTTAATCGAGAACTCATTGCGCAAGGAATAGGCAATATGGCTTGCGGCCTCTTAGGAGCGATTCCAATTACAGCCGTAGTTGTTAGAGGTGCTGCAAATGTAGACGCCGGCGCTCGAACTAAACTTTCTTCTTTTACTCATGGACTTTTTCTTTTACTCGCAGTGTTGTTCATTCCATTTGTTTTGAATAAAATTCCTTATGCTTCACTTGCAGCCATTCTTCTTATTACAGGTTACAACCTCGCTAAGCCAAAGCTATTTCTCCATATGTGGAGTTTGGGATGGAAGCAATTTCTTCCTTTTCTCATTACTGTTGTTGTAATCCTCTCAACAGATTTATTGATTGGTGTTAGCATAGGGCTTTTAATTTCGATTTACTTTATCATTCAAAACAATTTCAAAGAAGAATATAAGATCACTAAGTCGGCTCACCTTGGCATTGAGACTTATTACATCAAGCTAAACAGCAATGTTACTTTTTTAAATAAGGTAAATTTGCGTAAAGCATTGGATGAAATACCGGAATATAGTGAGCTGACCATTGACGGCAGCGAATGTAATTTTATTGACTATGATATTTTAGAGATTATAAGTGAGTTTCACAACAAAGCACGCGACAGACATATTGAACTACACTTAAAAGGAATTGAAAAGGTAAACATAACTGCAGTGCACTGACGGGCATGAGAACAATTTTGTTTTTTGCATGTGTCATATTGGTTTATTCTTGCCACCAAAATGCCTCAGACGAAAGTTTAATTCCGCTTGAAAAATTGAAAATCGGGAATCAAAGGTTTGTTAGCGGTCGGTTTTCCAATACATCCGGATCAGACGTTTATCCAGCATGGGGTTAATTTATTAAAAAAATTCAGAGCCGATTTTAAAGCCGCTTGTTCAAAACGAGCAGTTAACAGTAGTCGGGGCCCATTGCGACTTGGACACAGGGAGAGTAGCATTTGAAGAGGAATAGCTGTACATGACAACGCCAACCTCAAAGTGTCGCTTCAGGAATTGAATCAAGCTTTTTTCTCTTATCGCAGTTTGTTCTGGTTTGAGCGTCGAGGGCTTCTAAGCCGCCACCTCCCAAGTAGGTGCAAGCCGTTATGCCCCGACCTAAAAAACGGTGAGACCGGCAGTCGGCTGCCATGAAATAAAAAACAAAAAGCCAACGCTTTGCAAAGCATCTGCAATCTGACGCAGGAGCCAGCGTCTTTGCAGCGCATTTTATTTTTCGCTGGCGTTCTAAAGCCCACTGGCCACCCTGACAGCTAAGGAGCATGGAAATCGCAAAAAATTTTTTAAAGTTAGGATAACTAACTATATTTGTGCCGGCTATTTTCCCATCGGCACCTATGAGAAAAAAAGTAGTGTCTCATCGTGTGGCTTGTCCGGTGCGCGTAAGTGTGGAGCACGACGTCGTAAACCTAACTGGTTCAAGCGATATAACCATGGTTCCTTTTGCTAGAGGGCCCTAACTGAAGAAAAAGTAGGTGTAAAATCGGTTCCCGGGTTGCTAACACCAAACGGCAACGTGTTGCTCCTCAGCAAGAGGACTTCTATGTCCGATGAGAGAGCCCAAAAAAGGTATTTCTATATGAGGCGCTCTAACTTAATTCTTAACAATTAAAATCTAAAAAAAATGAAACAGTTATTTCTTATCCTTCTCGGGCTTTTGCTTTCTGCAGTTCAAAGCTATGCTTGTGAGAAATGCAGAAACTACAATAATGATGATTTTCAAATCAAAAAAGTAAGTGTAAAGCACTCACCTGAAATTGGTGCTACCATTTGGGAGATTACCGTTAAAGGAATAGCGGGAAGGACTACGCCAATTCCTGCTGGACAACTGAATGGAGCTCCAGTGCTAGGTTATGTATTCCCAACGTCATTAAAACCAACCGACGTTGGATTTAGCAACACCGAAGGTATAGTAGCTCTTGCCTTAACTTCACATCCTGATTTTGATGATACACCTCTGTGGGATGAAAACAACGATAACAACTACGCGAATGACGGAGTTATTTGGCATCCGCATTGGGTGGTTTTAACTGAAGATAAACGTGTGGAAGGTGGGTTAGCAGTAAAACAGTTTAACCCCGAGGACAAAAGTGTGGTTTTACCCCCAACAAACCCAAGCATGCCAATGTATATGGACTCTCCAGGTTTTCAAGTCATTACAAAAGGAAATACTATAAGAGTGGTTGTTCCCGATTACCGAGTGAACAACAGAAGGGATTTTAGTTATGACGGAGTTACGGCCTATATGCAAGTGAATACAGGCGGAGACGGTAGGCACGGTGGGGGAGACAAACCAATGCTTGGCGTTTATAAGGTCTATTCAGTTGCAAGTGGTAACTTATCGCTACCCTATAAAGTAAAGTAATGTTTTTTGCCCTGCAAAGTTAGGATTGCTATCTTTGCAGGGCATTTATATATATAAATATCAAAAGTAAAACAAGAATGATAAGTTTATTTATTCTTGTGCTGTTTGCTTTTTTTGATAGTACAAAATGATACAAGCAGTAATTTGGAGCACTCATGTAACAAAAAAAATACGGTAGCGCGAGGCGCTTTGACATCATTGCACCTGAAGCCTTAAAAAATACTAGCCTTATTTGCGGCTATGATAAAGAAAGTAGGAGAAACTACTGACCTTAGCGGCATGTGCGTTTTGTCGTGTCGAAACCCTGCGAAAAGAGGGTGGAGTAGAAAGCAAAAATAAGCGCTGTTGTATAATTTGGTGGAAAACTGTAAATAAATGAAATCAGCATTTGATTTAAACCGACAGAACAAAAAAATTGAAAGCAAAATTGTAGTGGCTTTGGAGCGTATTTCGGAAGCATTCCGTGTGTTGCTTTGGAGCAAGAGCAAAGAAAACGCTTTAAGTCCTATACAGATTCAGATATTGATTTTTTTGCTTTTTCATACAGAAGAAAAGTGTAAGGTGACCTATTTGGCACAAGAGTTTAATATGACTAAAGCCACAATAAGTGATAGTGTAAAGTTGTTGCTTCAAAAAGGATTGATACAAAAATTTGATGATCCCATTGATACAAGAAGTCAAATTATTGGTTTAACAGACAAAGGGAAGCAAACAGCAGAGAAATCGGCCAATTTTGCCTTTGCTATTGAAAGACCTCTAGGATCGCTGACTGACGAGGAGAAAGAAGCCATGCTTTCGGGTTTACTCAAACTGATTTATGAGTTGAACAGGGCAGGAATCATCACCGTTCAAAGAATGTGTTTCACTTGTTCACATTATCAAAACAACAACGGGCAGCACTACTGCAATTTGCTTCAATCAACATTAGCAACAACTGACCTGCGTGTTGATTGCCCCGAACACGATCTAGTTTTATGAATGGAATGATCCAAAATATTGCAACTGTTCATAAGCGGATAAAAACGGTTTGTGCTAACTGTGGCAGAGATAGTCAAGAAGTAAAGCTTCTATTAGCAAAGAAGTGGAAGTGAAAAGTAAATAGATCAGTTGACGTTCTGCATCTTCGACAGGTGGTTGTTAAGGGTTACCCTCGGTCATGCGGGCTATTTAAAGACAACCCAATTGTTTTTGGGTGCGGTGAGCAGTTGGGATTCCAAATAATTGTTCTAATTTATTGGTATCCGAGGTCAATATCAACCGAGTATTTAACCATGGGAAAAATATTGTCGGCTTTTATTTCCTCTCTCACCTCGATGCCAACCTGAAGTGGTTAGTGGCAAGGTGTGGGGCGATAACCCGCCAAGAGAATTTTGTCAAAAAAATCAAAGAACATTTGTATTTAGTCAGTTTAACTAACTATATTTGTCTCGGTGATTTTGCCGCGCAAGCTAGGTCTGTTGCATAACATATATGAAAGAGTATTTTATCGTGTAGGTTATCTGGTATGTATTAGATGCGGAGCAGGACATTGTATTGCTCGTAGGTAGAGGCAAAGTGGAAATCGTTTATTTGGGATAACAAAAGAGCAGAATTAGAGAGGCAGCTACATATACAAGCAAGTTATGATTTTGCATCCAATGACCTTATTGCAAATTTTGGAGTAATTGTGGAAGGTGGACTTACCTGTTTAACGGCCACTGAAAAGACAAAATTTTTTTTAAGTTCGGCTTAAATGTAAGAATGTTAAATGTGTGTTCAAAAACAGGGAAACTTGTATTCACCAATAAAGTGCGGAGTCAGCACTATAATCACTGACAAAGAAGCTATGAAAATAAGAAAATTTTCCTCCTCTTTTCTTGCTTGTGCGTTATGTTTGATGTTGTTTTTAGCCAGTACATCAACAGCTCAGCTGATTCACTTTGATGATTTTGAGTACTACGTGGATAAGAACTCCGAACAGGGTTGTTCGAATTTCTTATCAGCGGGGTGGCAATTTGTCAAATGCATAAATTGCCCACCTTTTTATAGAGGAGCTGGTTATATTTACACGATAGACTCAATTCCAGGGTATCAAGGCGTTTTTCCTGGCATTAATTCAAAGCGAGTCTTAGTCCTGGAGTCAAAATCGGGAACTATGCAGACACAAACAGACTTTTATCTCCGTTATGGAGATGGAAACACCCCCAACGCTATTCCGGGTAATGTCTGGTTTCAGTTTTGGATATACATCAATCATTACGGCAATGAACTATCAGAAGTACATGGTAAATTCTTGTATCCTTGCGATGGCCCCTATCCATGTCAAACCGGGCATTGGCTTTTTATATTAAGTAAAAATTCCTCTAACCCTTACGGATATATCACCAGCACACCCGGTGAAGTTTTTGGGACAATGAGAGATGAACAGACATGTTGTCATACAGCCAATTATTCACTTGCAGCTCCGTGGGATAGGTGGAAGCTGGGTTATACTGACACTTCTGCCCGATGGAGTCCTAATAAATGGATATTGGTTAAGCTCCACTTTGACACCCAGAGCCCGCAGGGGACTTACGAGCAGTGGCTTAGACCTCTTGGTGCCAGCAATTGGACTAAAGTATCCGAGTGGATAGGTGGAGTTACTCCAAATTTTACCTGGCCCATTGATTCTGCGAATCGACGTGGGCATCGTGTGCTCTCAATACCTACAACTTTGGGAGGACTTCAACCACAAACACAGATTGATTCTTGGATATATATGGATGACTTTGCCATGGCGGGTTCTGAAAGTGACCTTCCGCAGTATACCACCACTGGAGTGTTAGTATCCTCAATGCTCTATGCTGTGACTGTCTCGCCCAATCCTTTTTCAACCCAGGCGATTATAGAGTTCAGCCATACCCTGCATAACGCCAACCTTACTGTAGTCAATGTTTCAGGACAGACGGGTGCACAAATAAAAAACATAAACGGCAACAAGGTGGCTTTACAACGAGATGCCTTGCCGGCTGGACTGTACTTCATTCAATTAGAAGACAATAACCAACTTACAACGACGAAAGTAGTCATTACAGACTGATAAGAAATAGCGTATAGGGTATGAAAGGGAGTTGCTGCGAGTGGCAAGGTAATATGGTAAATTAAGAGTTTGTGCTTTTTTGCGGTAAGATAGTCAAGTGCAAGAAATGCCCTACCTTCGATAGTTCGCGAGTCGTTAGCAGTCAGCACCGGACTTAAGCTGTAAAAAACGCCTATGAAAGGCTCGATTTTTCTCCTCTCATCTTCTCGCGGGGAGTAGTTTCTCTTGCTTGGTAGCAGGGGAGGCCAAGTTTTTGTTCTCTTTAAGGTAGCGTTTTTTAATTTAAAGGCTTCGCTATTTCATTTTGTCTGCTGGTATGTTGTTTGGTGGGTTCATATGGGTGCATAAGGCGGATAAATTTGCGTAGGCTTAGGTAGTGGTTTATTGCTTGGATTTCTGCAAGAGTTTTTAGTGGTTGCTTAATCCGCTCGCCCTCAGCCAGAAGTTTTGAATGGATAGGCAGAGGTTTACGTGTTAGCTTTAGAAAAATATCAACATGCCTTGCTACCCCTCCTAAAAAGCCCGCGGCCAACTCCTACTTTTGCCTGAAATGAGCGCCTTTGTTGTTTCTGCTCGGAAGTATCGCCCTTTGCGTTTTGAAGACGTCGTAGGGCAGCAGCACGTGGCCCGCACGCTGAAAAACGCATTGGCCACGGGTCACATAGCCCATGCTTTCCTGTTTTGCGGTCCGCGCGGTGTGGGTAAGACCACGTGCGCTCGCATTTTAGCGCGCGTGCTCAACTGCGAGAATCGCACGCCTGATTTTGAGGCCTGCCAGACATGTAGTTCCTGTCGCGCCTTTCAAGAGGATGCCTCGTGGAATATTTTTGAGCTCGACGCGGCCTCCCACAATGGGGTTGATCATATTCGCGCCCTTGTCGAGCAGGTGCGTATCCCGCCTCAGCGCGGGCAATACAAGGTGTACATCATTGACGAAGTGCACATGCTCTCTCAAGGAGCTTTCAATGCCTTTTTGAAAACCCTTGAAGAGCCACCGCCTTACGCTGTGTTTATCTTAGCTACCACAGAGAAGCATAAAATCATTCCCACAATCTTGTCGCGCTGCCAAGTGTTCGATTTTCGGCGCATCGAGGTGGGCGACATGGTGGAGCATCTGGCCAAAATTTGCCGGCTGGAGGGTATCCAAGCCGACCCAGAGGCGTTGCGCATCATCGCTCAGAAAGCTGACGGCGCTTTGCGCGATGCCCTTTCTATTTTTGACCGCATTAGCAGCGCCGCCGCTGGCGAACCTATTCGCTATCAAACGGTGCTGGAGAACCTTAATATCCTTGATTACGACTACTATTTCCAAATTACTGATGCCCTCATGGCAGAAGATGCGCCCAGCGTCTTGCGGCTGTTCGATGACATCTTGCGCAAGGGCTTCGAACCTGAAATCTTCCTCATCGGTTTAGCCGAACACCTTCGCAACTTGCTGGTAGGCCGCGATTTGGCCACGCTGCCACTGCTCGAAGTGGGCGAAAACCTCAGGGAGCGTTACCAGCAGCAGGCTCAGCTGGCGTCCCTTTCTTTCTTGCTCACCGCCCTTAGCCTGGCCAATGAGTGCGATGTCCATCTCAAGACGGCTCGCCACAAGCGGCTGCACGTCGAGATAGCTCTACTTAAAATGTGCTACATTTTACGAGCCGTCCCGACAGCGGCCTTTTCGGCAGAAAAAAAAACGGCTGATCTCACCTCGCTAACTCAGCATGCCGCTGATTCTCTTTCGACTGCAGCGTCTGTGCCTAAGCGCTCCTTGCCGGCGCCTCCGGTCGTTAGCTCGTCTCCAGCTGCACACGTTGCTCAGCACTCCTTGCCGCCTTCTACGGCCACGGAGCTAGGTCCGGACGCTCTGCGCGCCCTGCGAACCGATATCCGACTGGGGCGTAAGCGCCTTGAGGAAATTCCGCTGCGCCTGGAAGACTTCGACACCGCTCACGCTGAAGAGGCGACTCTGCTGGCTGGCTTGCAAAGCCGATTGTCGCTGGAAAATGTGCAGGCTGAGTGGCAGACCTTTGCCGAAAACACGCCTTCACCCTCGCTGCGCCAAGCGATGGCAGCAGCCGAGTTGAAGTTGGAAGGTGAAACGGTTGTAATCACTGTTGGGCTGGGTGTCCATCGAAGCCTTATTCAGGAGGAGATCAACCACTTGCGCGATGTCATTCGCAAAAACCTACACGCTCCAAACGCCAACTTGCAGGTGGTGCTCGATGAAAGAAAGGCAATCTCATCGGAGCCCGCACAAGGGCGACGCTTCCTCACAAGTAAGGAGAAACTAGACCAAATGATCCAGGCCAATCCGGCTGTGCGTGACCTTATCCGGCGCTTCGATTTAAAAATAGATGAGTAGGGCGCACTGGGTAGACGCTTGGCCTATCTCTATTCGTGCGGATTGAGCTCGCTAATTTTTTCGGGTTCGTAGCCGTATCGCTTCTCCTTGTAACGTGCCAATTGCCGGCGCAGCGTTTCCATCGAGGCATTGATGGCCGACTCAAACGTGGCGCTGCTCTTCCTGTCCACCAGCCAGCCACCCGGAACGTGCATCTGTACTTCTGCTACTTTATTAGCCTTGCTTCCCTTGTTTTCCTCTATCAATCGAACGTCAATGCCCTCAATTCGATGATATATTTTGTGTAATCGCTTAAGTTTAGTATAAATGTAGTTAACTAATCGCTCATCTGCTTGGCAGTGCAATGTTCTCACGTTAATGTTCATAAGACACAAAAATTTTAGCGGTTAAAAAACGAAATGAGCCCACGTATGTTTTGTTGTAATCTTTTTTGGTTGTTGTATCCTTCTTTCTAAAGGCAACATTACAATGCATGTAAATACTTTGCAACATTTCCCACATCTTTTTATTTAACGCTGCGTAAGCGCGAACCAACGGCTTTTGAAGCTAAGAAAAAGCAGCGCTGCAAATGGAACGAGTAAAGGGCTCTGCCTGTATGTTCTATCTCCAAGAAAGTTTGCAGTTTTGCTAAAGAGTAGCCAAAACGTAAAAAAAGATGGACTCCGCCGCATTTCTAACTAACACTCGGGACGTTGCCCTAGGCGCGCTCTTTGAAAGCCAGCGCCAACACCAGTATGTTATGGCGCGCACTACGGCGCGCGAACGCAAGGCGCGATTGCGCACCCTGCACGCTGCCCTTGTCCGGCATCGCCAAGCCATCCGAGAGGCTATGTGGGCTGATTTTAGAAAGTCGCCCGTGGAAACAGACGTCACGGAAATAGCCGCTATTACGGGTGAAATCCGCCATGCTCTGCGACACTTGTCGGGGTGGATGGCTCCTCGCCGCACCGGGGTACGCCTGCCGCTCATTGGCTCCACTGCTTGGATACACTACGAGCCTAAGGGCGTTTGTCTCATCATAGGGCCATGGAATTATCCCTTCAATCTTTGTTTTATTCCGCTGGTATCGGCCATTGCGGCGGGCAACTGCGCCATCATCAAGCCTTCTGAGCATGCGCCTCACAGCGCCCGACTTATCCGCTCTATCGTCAACGAGTGCTTCCCAGAGAAGGAAGTGGCCGTGGTGGAGGGAGAGGTGGCTGTTGCCCAGGCGTTGCTTCAGCTGCCGTTTGACCACATCTTTTTCACTGGTAGCCCAGAGGTGGGTAAAATCGTCATGGCGGCGGCAGCTCAGCACCTGTCGTCCGTGACATTAGAACTGGGTGGAAAGAGCCCCGTAGTGGTGGATGAAACGGCTGACATAGAGCGGGCGGCCTCGCGCATTGCCTGGATGAAAGGTATGAATGCTGGCCAGATTTGCATTGCTCCTGACTATGTTTTGGTACACGAGTCCGTACATGACGCGCTGGCTGAGCGGATAGGTCACTATTTCGAGCGCTATTACGGGGCTTCGCCGGAAGCTCGGCAACAGTCGCCGGATTATCCGCGGCTTATTCACGACCGCCATTTTTCCATGGTCAGAGGGCTGCTCGACGATGCTGTTCAGCGCGGGGCGGTAGTGCATTTTGGCGGTCGCTCGGTGGCTGAGGAGCGCTACATAGAACCGACGATACTTACATCTGTGCCCGACGATGCAGCCCTATGGGGCGCCGAAATTTTCGGGCCACTGTTGCCGCTGCGCTCATACCGGACACTCGAGGATGTGATTGCTTACGTCAACGCCCATCCCAAGCCGTTGGCCTTGTATATCTTCAGCCGTCAACGCGATCACTGGCAACACGTGTTGAACGAAACGCGCAGCGGTGGGGTATGCATTAACGAGGTTGGCCTGCAATTCATCAACCCTGAGTTGCCCTTTGGCGGTCAGAACCACAGCGGCATTGGGCGCTACCATGGGGTGTGGGGCTTTTGGGAATTTAGCCACGCGCGTGCGGTAGCGCGCCAGCATAGCCCTTGGCCCACAACCAATCTCTTTTTGCCACCCTACCGCTCCGCTCTGATGAGGTTGGCCGTCAACTGGTTAGTGCGGTGGCTGTAAAGAGGGCCTTTTCATCTCACCTAGCCTTAATCTGGCTTTTGTAGCCAGTCTCCGATGCCGTATGGGTCAGCCAGTACGCCGGAGACATGCTCATGCCGGATGCGCCATTGCCCGGCCTCAGGCACGAGTACAAAGGTGGCTCGAAATGTGTTTTCAAAAACACGACCCGACACCGATACACGCAGGCGAATGATGCCGGCTACCCAGGCCATCGCGTCAGTTTGTTGGTAAAAAGGCCCTTCTAACCATTCTATGCCGAGCAGCTGAATGGCGGAGTGGCAAAAGTCCGTCCATCCTTTTTTGATTTTCTCAAAGCCTATAGTAGTCAAACGCGGCCCTTCTAAGATGACGTAGGTCTGCTCCGAGGGGCTGTATTTATCCAGTATGCCAAACAGGTCTTTCTCCACAATAGCCTGGTAGTGGCCGGCGATGGTGTCGAGCACAGAAGGTGCGGCGGTCATGGGGCAAGACTTATTTAGGTTTCCAGCCGCCGAAGACGTTCCAGATAGGCGAGCGGCCGTAGTCTTCGCGTACTTGAGCGCCGTTGGGTTTATCCAGGTCGTTGATGGCGCGTACGCCAATTTGCATGAAGTTAGCACGCGGGATACCAGCCTCCTCCATGAGGTCTTCAGGTTGCAAATCGTGCATGTGGCCCCAGTAAGGCTCGGCGTTGTAGTAAGCGTCCCAGTCGCGCATAAACTGCTCGAAGTAACTCATCTCCGGCGTGTATTGCGGTTGTTCGATGTGCAGCGTCAGACCGCCGGGAGCCAGCACCCGCCCGATCTCTCTGAAGGTAGTATGGATGGATTTACCTCCCGTTTCGTGCAGGAACATGGTCGTTTGTACCCAGTCGAAATATCCGTCGGCGAACTCGCTCATGTCGGCAGCATCCATTTGTACAAAGCGTACGTTTTTGATGCCCAACGCTATGGCCCGCGCTGCGCCGTAGCGCAACATAGGGGCGCCGGCATCTATGGCCCATACTTCTGCCTCTGGGAAGGCTTCGGCAATAGGCAAGGTATTGTGTCCCAGGCCACAACCCACGTCGAGGATACGCTTTGGCTTGAAGTCGGGGTAGCTCTCCCGGACCCACTGGGCGATAGCCCGCCCTCCGCCATCGGTTAGGCTGCCCAGCATGCCGCCACTGGTGACGAACAGGCCGCTGTCGTAATTGGCTGCGTTAGCCACGTCGCCTTCGAAGTACTCGGTATGGTAGCTGCCCGGCATGAGGTGGTTGTCCACGTGCCTCAGATAGGCGGGCACCTCAAAATTGGGCTTTAGGTGCAGAATGTCCGGGTTGCTTTCCAACAACTGGGCTGCGCGCTGGGCGAGTTCGTCGGCTTGGCGCAACACGACGGCTCGCCCGTTTTGCTGGCGCATCTCCATCGTGCAGCGGCGCAAGGCAGCCCACAGCTGATAGTATGGGTCGCGGCTAATGGCTTCGCGCAGCTCATGTCGGTCCTTGAACGAGCGACCGTGTTGCGCCTCAAACGTCGGTGCCACGCGCTGCTCAAAGGCTGTCTGCACACCGGGTGCAATGACGGTAGACAGGAAGCGGTTCAGGTTGGCTAAGAAGTTGTACCGCGCGCGCTCATCGTGGCTGAAATGCGGAAATACGGCATGTTGCTTCAGCTTCGTCCATACAGGCGGAAGCGAGTAACCAACAGTAGATGGCTTGTTGTCTCCCATATTTCTTGTCCTTTTTTATTGTTGTTGAGAAAGTTGCGAGTTTGCGTATCCCTATTGGGTTTTGAGGTAAATGATAGGTGTGTCATAGGGAGTTAGCCGCTGACCGTCTTTTTCCAGTAATTCCATCACTTCCAAACGGCCGGCGGTGAATTTCTCGATGAGAGTAAAGCGCATACCATTGCCCCAGTCGTTGGGCGCATAAATGGTGAATGTGTCTTTGCCGTCGAATACGTACTCGGCAGGCTTAAAACGCGGGCTGATGCGCAGATCGTTGTAGTCAATGAGCAGAGCCTCGTTGTGGTTGGTCAGCTGCTCCATGGGCAGGTATTCGGGCAGCTGATAGGCATATAACCGAACAGTTCGGTCGTTGACCGCCTCAAAGAAGAATAAGTGGTGGTTAATTTTATGCGAGCCGTCGGGCATGTCGTAATAGCTCTCTTCGATGAGCCAGAAGCCCTTTCGAGGAGGCGCATGCTTGATGCGGTGGTCGGCTACGCGGTTGACATGCCGAGCGAAAGGATGTACCTGCTGGCCGGCGACGCGTTCGGCCTCCACTTGCTGCCGGTTGTCAAAGTCGCCCGTGATGTAGTTTTTGAATACTTCAATGGCCACAGGTGACTGCATCGGTGGCGAAGCAGACTTACAAGCGAGTAGGGTTGCCATAGCCAAGAAAAAGATGCGGTTTTTAGCCATAAGCTTACATCTCGTTGATCTCATCGGCAATCTGGTGCATAGGCTTGTTGTTTTCTGGATGAGCAACGGCGTCCAGCTCTTGCTGCACAATGCGCAGGATGCGCGCTGCATAACGAGCATGCCACAGTTGGCGCTGTTCGGCCTGTTCGTCGGTGGGCACGAAGTCTTCAATTTCCGATTGTTTCAGAACGCCTTTGGCCTCAAGCAGCCGTTCGATGGTATCCAAACGCTCGCGCAACACGGCCACCTCTGTGGCTACGGCCATCGCTATGTTCATGACTCGTTCGGCCATAGGGTCATCGAAGAAATAGGGGCGGGCGCCTTTGGCCTTTTCCCCAGCCATTACAATGTCGTTGAGTTTCATGGTAAGCAATGTTTATGTTTAAAAATACGGCGATAGCTGTTGGGCTACTTTTTAGCGGTGCAAATACTGCCCGCGCGGTTCGCCTTGAATGACTCCGTTGCTGTAAATGTGCATGCCCCGAAGGAACGTGTGCTTAACTCGTCCCTTAAGCGTAATGCCTTCAAAGGGCGTGTACCCTTGGGCGCTTTCCGACTCTGCAGCGCGCACCGTAAACGTTTCCTCAGGGTCGAGTAGCACCACGTCGGCATCGAATCCCGGCGCCAGGTCGCCCTTGTGGCGGAGGCCAAAGCGCTGGGCGGGGTTCCAACACACGAGCTCGGCCATGTGATGGTAGCTCATGCCGCGTTTGCTGCCTTCCGAGAAAAGTCCTGAGAGCAAGTACTCCGTGCCGCCAAAGCCCGATTTGGCTAGGAAGATATTGTCGGGATTGTTTTTGTCCAGCTTAAACTCGTGCGAGCAACAAGCATGGTCGCTGACCACCCAGTCAATGTCGCGGTGGAGCAAGCGCTCCCACAGATACTCGACGTCTTCGCGCGAGCGGATAGGTGGGTTCACCTTGGCGTAGTTTCCAGCAGGGGCGTCGTAGTCGAGCAGCAGGTGCCCAATCGTCACCTCTCGGCGGAAGTTGATGTGCGGGAACACCTGCTCCATCATGAGCGCTGCGTCCACTGCCTTGCGCGAGGTAAGGTGCAAGAGGTTGATGTTGGCGCAGGCTGTCTCATGGGCCAAGTACGAAGCGATGAAAATGGCCAGCCCTTCCGAGTGCGGTGGCCGGCTGGCCGAATAGGCGCGCAGCCCCTTGAGTTTGCCCTCCCGCTCTACCAGTTCCGTGTAAGCGCGCATGATTTCTGCGGTTTCGCAGTGCAGGCTTAGGCTGATGACGTCGCTTTTGTCGGCGAATCGTTCCATAGCTCTTTGTATGCCGCGCATGATAAACTCGAAGTGGGCGATGTCGTAGTGCTCGCCTTCGGGCGTCATCAAAAACTCGTTCTGGCTGCCCTTAGAGACTTTGCCGTGCAGGCCATGAGAGCCGTAGAACATGAAAATCTTGAAAGAGGTAACGCCGAAATTTTCTATCAGCAGGTCAATTTCATCGATGTGGCTGTACTGGATGGGCGCGATGTGATAACCGTAGTCCACGTAGAAATTGCCGTCCGACAGACGCAGCACTTCGGGGTAGAATTCAGCATAAGGGCCGCTTTTGTTGAGGTAATAGCGGCCAGTGCGTATGTAGTTGAGGCTGCTAGTGACGCCTCCCATGGCAGCGGCGCGGCTTTCAGTTCTAGCGTCCTGGTCCAGGGGGCTGTAAATGCCGGTATGCATGTGAGCATCCGTAAGCCCAGGGAAAGCCAGCAGGCCACGGGCATCGAAAACTTCACGCGCTTCAGCAGCGGAGATATGAGGAGCCAAGCGGACAATCTTGCCGCTAGCGATGCCAATGTCGAGCAAGTCAACGGCCGGCTTGTGAGGCCGCACAACGCGAGCATTTTTAATGACTAAATCCATGTTAGCAGTGGGTGTTTTTAATTTTTCTCCTTGTTGGAAAGGGTGGGGTGCACGAAGCGGATGTGCCACCGTTGGGCAATTTCTTCGTTATGCTCGCCAATGGCTGGAGGGTCAAGGCGTTTTTGGGCGCGCTGGTGGCCATAGAGCAGGGGCCGGTTGTCGGCGTGCCGATAAACATCGGTCTGCCTGCCGAATAGTTCGACAGGCTGACCCCGCCACTGGCCGGATCAGCTGTTACGCTATACGGCAGCGACATGCTGCCGTCTGCCAACAACTTAATACTGTTAACCGCACTGATCGACGGGACACCCGTGGAGCTGGTCATGGTAATGGAGCCGGTAAGCGGCTGGGTGGCGGTCAAAACCACATTGGTACCGCTGACCGGCACGTTTGAGGCGCCTGCCGCCACAGTAATGTTCGGCGCCGTGAGATTGATACTGCCGGGACTGGCAGCCAGCCCATTCACCCCGTCAACGGTGCCGATTACAAGGTTAGTGCTGTTGACCAGGGTAACACCATTGCCGGTACCTGCCAGTGATCCGATATCATTTGTTGAGGAAGAGAGGTTGACCGGTCCGCCGGAGCTTAACCTAAGGCCGTTAGGGGCAATGATCGGCGCTGTGGCGCTTTGCATGATCCCGGCCGTTGCGTGGGTT
>Ga0101944_10002829_pt1 | contig 26377 bp, 23 predicted proteins | sample DewCreD2012metaG_FD_75245 | JGI IMG/M metagenome (GOLD analysis project Ga0101944, IMG submission 75245) | Hot spring sediment bacterial and archeal communities from British Columbia, Canada, to study Microbial Dark Matter (Phase II) - Dewar... ... | reverse complement strand
TTTAGACCCACAATTAACATTCTTTTAAGGGGCTTACTTTTTTTTGTCAAAAAAACATTATTGATTATCAGATATTTAAAAAGGAAAAATATCCCTTTTAAACTTTTACCGGACAACAGTGTTAAAGAATAAACAAATATTATGTTTTTTTAGTCCTGGTTGTACGTATTGTCGTTTTGCTGCCCGTAAGCTTACTATAATTCAGGAACGAATGAATCGGCAATTACCTGTAAAGTGTTTCTTTTTTGGTAGTGAACAAGACATTAAAAAGTTTTGGAAAGTTGCAGAAAGTAGTTTATTTAATTATCAGATTATTGAGGCAAAAGTTTTTTTTGAAATAAGTGGTAGCCGTTTGCCATCTATATTGTTTGTTAAAGATAGTTCAATTGTCGAAAGTCATGGGTATGTTTCTTTAAATCAAGAAAATATAACGAAATTTTTATATTAAGATGTTGAATTGTTTTAGAAAACGTATATCATTTTCAAATAATAATCGTATATCTTTTATCTGATAAATTAACATAGCAATACGGTCAATACCCATACCAAAAGCATAACCCGAATAAATACCAGCATCAATACCGGTGTTTTTTAAAACATTGGGATGGACTATACCGCAACCCATTATTTCTAACCAACCGGTAAACTTACAAATATTACAGCCCTTTCCTTTACAGATTGAACAGGTTATATCCATTTCTGCAGATGGTTCAGTAAACGGGAAGTATGAAGGACGCAGTCGTATTTGTGTCCCTTTTCCAAACATTTCCTCAGCAAAGTAGAGCAGTGTCTTTTTTAAATCAGCAAATGATACATTTTTAGCAACATATAAACCCTCAATCTGATGGAAAATACAATGAGACCGGGCAGAGATGGCTTCATTACGAAATACACGGCCTGGCATAACGGTACGAATAGGGAGGTTATCGGGATGCAGAATGCGCATTTGAACTGATGAAGTATGAGTACGTAATAATATTTCGGGTTTTGATTGAATAAAAAATGTGTCTTGCATATCTCTTGCCGGATGATCAGGAGCAAAATTAAGCCCGCTGAAAACATGCCAGTCATCTTCAATCTCCCTGTCTTCAGTGACTGTAAATCCAAGCGATGAAAAAATGGCTATAATACGGTTTCGAATTAAATTAACTGGATGTCGGCTTCCCCATGATATTTCTTCTGCTGTTGCCTCAAAATCAATATAATTATTACTTAACTGACTGGTTTCAAATTGCTTGCTGAATTCAATATATTTTGCGTTAGCCCGTTCTTTTAAATTGTTTAATTTTATGCCAAGCTCTTTCTTTTCCTGAACTGGTACCGTTTTATATTCATCAAATAACTGATTGATTATGCCCTTTTTAGATAAATATTCATTTTTGAACTGCTCCAATTCATGCTGTGATGTGATAGCATATTTTTCTATTATTTCTTGGTGTTTATCCAGTTTTAAATGCATATTTTTCCTTTTGAAACAAAAGTATATTTTTAATGCTTAATATGAATAAATATCTTTATTTTAAGAATTGAAATTGATTAAAGCTTTACATTAGATGATTAGCTTTAAATTACAATTAATTAAAATTTTATGTATTGTTTCACGTGAAACAAAAATTTGATTTTTTAATAAACAAATGAGCGAAATTAAAACGTTTGCGAAACAAACTGTTATCTATGGATTTAGCACTATAATCCCTAGATTTCTGAATTATCTGCTTGTCCCTTTTTATACTCGTATTTTTATTCCCGCTGAATATGGCATAATCACTGAACTTTATGCTTATGTTGCTATTTTGCTTGTTGTATTATCTTTTGGACTGGAAACTGGATATTTTAGATTTTTTAGTTCATCTAAAAATAATCAAATTGATGTTTATAGTAATATAATGAATGTAATTGTATTTATTAATATAATATTTATTGGCGTAATATTTTATTTTAATCATTCAATTGCTTATTTTTTGAATTATTCAGATCATCCAGAGTATATTATCTGGTTTGCAATTATTTTATCTGTTGATGTGCTTAGTAGTATTCCTTTTGCAAAGCTCCGTTATGATGAAAGAGCTGTTCGGTTTACATTACTTAAGATAGCTGGTGTTATTATTAATATTGGTCTCAATTTGTTTTTCTTTATTTATTGTCCCTATTTACTAAAAAAGAATTTAGATATTATCCGGATTATTTATTCGCCAGCAATTGGAATTGGTTATGTTTTTATTTCTAATCTTATTGCAAGTATTGTAACGTTTATTTTTTTAATACCTGAGTTTAAAAATTATAAACTTACGTTTAATCCAGGTTTTGTAAAAGAATTGATATTTTATTGTTTTCCGTTAATGTTAACCGGATTGGGTTCAAATATTAATGAAACGCTCGATCGTATTCTTATTAAACATCTTGTAAACGATGATAATGCCATTGGTCAATTGGGTATTTATGGTGCAAATATTAAAATTGCGGTGATTATTGTTTTATTTACACAAATGTTTCGATATGCTTTTGAACCATTTTTTTTTCGTAAAGCTCAACAAAAAAATTCTCCACAACTGTTTGCCGATATACTAAAATATTATGTAATTATTAATCTTTGTGTTTTTTTAATTGTTACATGTTTTCTGGAATATTTTAAATTTTTTATTGGTAAAGAATATTATTCCGGATTATCAATTGTACCACCGGTTATGATTAGCTATATCTTTCTGGGTATTTTAGTTAGTCTTTCTGTTTGGTATAAGGTCGAAAATTTAACCCGATATGGAATTTATATTACGTTAATTGGTTCATTAATTACAATAGGTGGAAGTTTTATTTTGATTCCCTGGTTTGGATATCAGGCCGCGGCTTGGGTTAAATTGATTTGTTATTTATCTATGTGTATTTTATCATATATTATGGGTCAGCGTAAATATCCTATTCCGTATAATATCAAACAAATATTATTTTATTTTATCCTTGCATTATTTATTTTTTTTGTAACTTCTTATGTCAAATTGAATGATGTATTTATGTTTTTATTTAAAACTGTTTTAGTTGTTTCATTCATTATCTTTGTATTTATGAAAGAAAAAATATTAATAAAATTATTACGAAAAGAATAATATATATGAAAATTAAAATTGTAAATAAATCAAATAATCCATTACCTGAATATAAAACGATACACAGCGCGGGAATGGATCTGATGGCATTTTTATCACAAGATGTTATATTAAATGCGGGTGAGTTCAAATTGATTCCAACTGGTTTATATATTCAACTGCCACCGGGTTATGAAGCTCAAATTCGTCCCAGAAGCGGACTTGCTCTAAAACATGGTATTTCTATTGTTAATTCTCCAGGAACGATTGATGCTGATTACAGAGGTGAAATAAGCATTATTATTATTAATCATTCTAATGAAGCATTTAAAATTTGTAATGGCGACCGGATCGCACAAATGATTATTGCAAAACATGAAACGATACAATGGGAGTTATCCAGTGAATTAAATGAAACAAAAAGAGGAGATGGTGGATTTGGACATACAGGTCGGGTTTAAAATAAATATTCAGAAAATAATTGTTTCAGCCGTAATAGGTTGTTTTAGTTTACTTTTTATTTCGTGTTTTCCAAGTAATCGAATTAATCATAATTTAATTCTTGATTCTGTTAATAACGAACGAGAATATTATTATATTTTTACCGAAGCAATTAAACAGCAATTAATTGGTAATTATTCAGAGGCCGAAAAGCTATTATTATTATGTTTATCTATAAATCAAAGTCCTGCTTGTTTTTATCAACTCAGCAAATTAAATATAATTATGGATAATTATCTGAGAGCTTTAATTTATGCCGATTGTGCAACTCATCGTGATTCAAATAATATTTATTATTTAAAACTATTATTGAGCTTATATGATTTTAATGATAATAATAGAGAAAAATTTGTTCCAATTCTCGAAAGAATTTCGCAGTTAAGTGATGATGTTTATGATATCGATTTTCAGCTGATGGAAAATTACTATAAAATGCAACGTTATAGTGATTGTATTCAGCAAGGAAATAAAATGATTTTAAAATATGGAAGTAGTAATGAAATTTTATTTCTTCAGGCATATTGTTATAATAGTATTAAAAAGTATGATTCGGCGTTTGTTATTTATAATGATTTGATAAATAATAATCCTTCTGTATTGGAATATTATGTTGGAATGTTTAATACAGCAGAAGAATTTAAAAGTAAAGATGAAGTAAGTAAAATTATTTTAACTAAAATGATTAATCCGGAAATTCATTTTGAAATTTTGTCTTATTATATTCTTTATTTAATGCGTAATGATAGTATTGAAAAGAGTTTACAACAGATTGATGTGGCTTTTACAGAAAGTAAAAATTTGCAGGATAAAATAACAATATTTAAACCACTTATTAAATATGAAAAATTTATAGACACAAAAAGAAATCTTTTTATTAAGGTTGCAAATGAATTAAGCGAATCAGTTTATAATTCAGATGCCCTGGAAACAAGTTCAAATATTTTTTATCATCTCGACAGCATAAATCGCGCTATTAATTGTATGGAAAAATTAATTATTTATGATTCTACTAATTTTCAGTATTGGCGTAACTTATTATATTTTTTATCGATTAAAAACAATTTAAATCAAATTGTGAATATTGCAACACGCGCTATTAAAATTTTTCCTTATGAAGCTGTGGTAATTTATTATAAAGGAATTGCTGAAATGGAATTAAAATTGTATGAAGATGCTATTTTGACATTAAACAATGCACGTAAGCTAAAATCGTCGAACACTGAATTGATGATAAAGATTCTTGCATCACTGGCCGATGTATATCATCGAACTGGCAATTTTAAATATAGTGATAAAATATATTCTGAAGCATTACAAATAGAACCGGATAATGTAACAATTTTAAATAATTATAGTTATTATTTGTCGGAACGGGGTGATAAATTAAAAGAAGCCCTGCAAATGAGCAAAAAAACGCTTCAGACGGACCCTAATGAAGCGGCGTATCTTGATACATATGGATGGATTTTATTTAAACTAAAACGAAAAAAAGAGGCAAAAAAATATATCGAACAGGCATTAATAATTGTACAGTATAATGATGAAGAAATTCTTGATCATTATGGTGAAATATTATATAGTTTAAAAAATCCTGCTGAAGCAATTAAATATTGGAATATGATACTGCAGATTAATCCCGAACGTAAAGATATATTGCAAAAAATTCAAAAAGTGCAAAATGCCCATTAAGCTATTTATTTTTTTATTTTTTTATTTTTTATCAATTCTTAGCTTCGGACAAACAAAACAAGAATTGGAAGAAAAGAAAAAAATTGCACGCGAAGAACTTAATCGTGCAAATGAATTACTTCATGAAACACGATCCAATAAACAAAATACCGTTTATAAATTATATCTGGTAAATAAAAAAATTTCATTGCGAAATGAAATTATTACAGCAATGGGTTCTGAAATTAATCGGCTAAATAGCAGAATGTCACAAAAAATGGTTGTTTTGGACATGCTTAAAAATGATCTTGATAAAATCAGAAATAATTATGCTGATTTAATCAGGCGAGCATATGTTACTAACCGTACGCATGAAAAATTAATGTTTATTTTCGCCTCAAATAGCTTTAATCAAGCATATAAGCGGCTTAAATATCTTCAGCAATATTATGAATCACGTAAGCAAATTGCTCGTATTATTGAAGAATTAAGCGGCATTATTGAAAGTGAAACTAAAACCATACAAAATACTATTAATCAACGAAATATATTATTGATTCAACGAAAGGAAGAAAAACAGGAATTGGAAAAAGATAAAATAGAAAGTAATGAATCTATAAAAGCGCTTAAAATGCGTGAAAAATTACTATTAAAAGAAATTGCTGAAAAGAAAAAAATTGCAGAAAATCTAGAACGGGAAATTTTACGAATTATTGAAGAAGAGGCCATACGCGCCCGTTCTACTACTGGTCTTACGGAATTTAAGATGCTGAATGATGGTTTTATTAAAAACAAAGGAAATATGAATTGGCCTGTCAGGCAGAGTATTGTAATTAATGATTTTGGTAAACATCAACATCCGGTTTTAAAAAATGTGTATATCGAAAATAATGGTATTGATATAAGTACTGTTAAAGGAAGTTCGGTTCGGCCAATATTTGACGGTATTGTTAGTCGTGTTTTTGCTATTAAGGGATCAAACAGCACTGTTATAATTAGGCATGGTAATTATCTTACAATATATCAAAATTTAATAAATGTTTTAGTAAAAACAGGACAAGTTGTTACTCAAAACGATATTATTGGAGAAGTATATTTTGATCAAGAAAATAATGCTTCGGTTTTACATTTTGAAATTTGGCACGAACTTAATAAGCTGAATCCCAGTCAATTTTTATCAAAAAAATAAAAATTGCTTGTTATTTAATAAGAAAAACACTTACTTTCGAAACTTTTTATTCATTTTTATAGTATAAAGGGTGTATTGTGGTCATACTTTATGGAAAAACAACTAAGGATACCTTCGAATATTTCGTATATCAAAGAAATTGAGAAACTTGTTGATGAGCTGGCAAGTGAAATCAATATTGATAATAGTATTTATGGAAATTTTTTAATTTCCCTTATTGAAGCCGTGAATAATTCAATTATTCATGGAAACAAGCAAAATGAAAATAAATATGTTAATATAGTAATCAGTAATAATGATCAAGAACTTAAAGTTATTGTTGAAGATGAAGGAGATGGATTTGATTATAAAAATTTACCCGACCCTACAAATCCGGATAATATTCAGAAAGTTAATGGGCGTGGAATTTTTTTAATGCAAAAGCTTAGCGATAAGTGTGAGTTTCTTGATAATGGATCAAAGGTTGAACTTAAATTTAATCTTCAATAGCATTGAGTGTTCAATTCTTTTACTGTAAAACACGATATAAACTTCAACAATCAGATCGCCATAAAAAGTGGATTATCTATTGTGTTAAAAAGCTAGGTTTTTCTATTCGGCAAATAAATATTGTTTTTATATCGGCAACAAATTTAAAGTTGTTAAACAAACAGTTTTTAAAAAGAAATTATGATACTGATATTATTACTTTTGATAATTCACATTGCCGAATATTAGATATTGAATTATATATTTCGCCCGCCACTGTAAAATATAATGCAAAACAGTTTAAGTCAACTTTTTCTAATGAAATGCAACGAGTTATAATACATGGCATTTTACATTGTTGTGGTTATAATGATAATTCTGTCAAAAACATTAAAAGAATGAGGAATGCCGAAACATATTTTATAAATAGGTTTAAGTAATTATTTAATGAGTTTTGTTTTTGATATTGTTGTCGTAGGTGGTGGGCATGCCGGTTGTGAAGCTGCTGCTGCTTCTGCAGGCATGGGTTGTAAAACACTTCTTGTTACTTTAGATATGACTAAAATGGCAGCAATGTCTTGTAACCCCGCAATGGGCGGTATTGCCAAAGGCCAAATTATTCGCGAAATTGATGCATTAGGTGGTTTTTCTGGTATTGTAACTGATAAAAGTACAATTCAATTTAAAATGCTGAATAAATCTAAAGGTCCTGCAATGTGGAGTCCAAGGGCACAATGTGATAGAATGAAATTTACAACAGAATGGCGCAAAATTCTTGAAAATCGTGATAACCTGTTTCTATTTCAGGATAATGTTGTTGATCTGATTATTGAGAATTTTAATGTAACCGGAGTAATTACTGAAACCGGAATTATTATTAAAGCTAAGGCAGTTATTTTAACTAATGGTACATTTTTACAAGGTAAAATCTATGTTGGTCAAACTGTTATTCAAGGTGGCAGACACTCTGAACGGGCCTCAATAGGACTTACTAATACTTTAGTTAATCATGGTTTTGTTGCAGGACGAATGAAAACTGGAACTCCTGTTCGGATTGATGGACGAACTATTAATTTTTCTGGTTTGTTAGAACAAAAGAGTGATGCTGTGCCTGGTTGTTTTTCATTTAACACTGAACAAAAGGATGTATTTTTTGACGATCGAAGCTGTTATATTACTTATACGAATGCCGAGGTTCATGCCATATTGAAACAAGGATTTGAACAATCACCTCTTTTTGATGGAAGTATTAAAGGAATTGGACCAAGATATTGTCCAAGTATTGAAAGTAAAATATATGTTTTTAGCGATAAAGACAAACATCAATTGTTTCTTGAACCCGAAGGACACAATACGCATGAATATTATTTGAATGGCTTTTCATCGTCATTACCATGGGATATTCAATATAGAGCTGTAAAAAAAATACCAGGATTAGAAAATTGTTCAATATATCGTCCTGGTTATGCTATTGAATATGATTATTTTGATCCCACTCAACTTAAACATACACTTGAAACAAAGATTATAAGTAATTTGTTTTTTGCAGGACAGATTAATGGGACTACAGGATATGAAGAAGCCGCAGGACAGGGATTGATTGCAGGCATTAATGCTGCGCAAAAGATTTTAGATTTACCAGAATTTGTTTTATCGCGGAATGAAGCTTATATTGGAGTTCTTATTGATGATCTTGTTACTAAGGGAGTTGATGAACCATATCGAATGTTTACTTCCAGAGCTGAATTTCGTATTTTATTAAGACAAGATAATGCTGATCAAAGATTAACTAAATATGGTTATAAACTTGGATTAATTGATAATTGTAGATATAGTAGATACATTAAGAAGCAAGAGTATATTAATTTGCTAATAAATTATATGCAAAATAATTCGCTTAATCCGGAAACGATTAATAAATTACTTATTGACAAAGGAACTGCAGAGATTAGGCAAAAAGTTAGAATAAGCGATATTTTAATGCGTCCGCAAATTTGTATGAATGATTTGATTGATTCAGATGAAGGAATATTTAAAGTATGTAATCAAATTGAATTATATAAAAGTGAAATATTAGAAGAAGCAGAAATATTAATAAAATATTACGGATATATTGAACGCGAACAAGAAATTGTTGATAAAATAAGACGCCTTGAAAATAATATAATTGATCCTAAAATTGATTATAACGCATTAAAATCTATTTCTACTGAAGGACGGCAAAAATTATCTAAAATTCGTCCCACAACCATTGGGCAGGCCACACGAATACCTGGTGTGTCACCGGCAGACATTAACGTATTATTAATTTATATTGGTCGTTGATTTGTTTCACGTGAAACAATTTATTATTGTTAAATTATAATCTAATTTAACAACAATTGGTCGGGGTATTATTAGTTGTTTAAAGTTGAAAACAGATCAAATAGCGATTGAATATATAACGGTAATTCTTCTTAAAAGGCATTGTTTTATTTCATTGTACAACAAATTAAATATTTAATAAAAGCTTTATATGTTGTATATTAATTTGTTTACTAATAATATTTTAAATTAAGGACAAATTAGAATTAAACAATCAGTTTTTTAATACGTTCAATCTGTTCTTGTTTATTTACTTCACGGAGTGTATTCCCCGTTTTGGTAAAGTAATGATGATTCGATAAAAATTTAACTTGAAGTTTATTCCATTCATTAAAATCGGTAATAATGTTTTGTGCTTTTAATTCTTCAAATAAAGTATTGGAAATAGGAATAAAATCACTTCTGCCAAGATAATCTAAATCAGAATCGCACATAATCATTTCTAATAAATTATTAGGTTTGGGCGGCAGTTTAGTGGCCATAATTAACTCACTTATTTTTTTAATTTGTTCGGGTGAATAACCCAACGCGGGCAAATATTCAAACACAAATGCAGCGCCGCGGTCCTCATGATCCTTTGATCCCTGTATTTGTCCGATATCATGAAACAATCCGGCGGTTTTTAATAACAGTATGTCTTCATCACTAACACCTTCGCCCCATGCAATCAATTCTGCCTGTGTGACAAAATCTATGGTATGTTTTACATTGTGATAGTAAAGATAAGGTGGAAGTTCTTTTTCGAGTTTTTCAAGAATAATTTCCTGTAAATCTGTAAATTGTCTAAGAAGATATTTTGTTTTAAATATTTCATTCGGAACCAATCCTTCGCGGTTTACCGAGTATGCTAGTTTAATGCGCTTAACCTGATACATTTCAAGATTTCCTTGAAATTTAACTGGCATTTTTCCATAGTATTCGCACGAAAAATATTCTTTTACCAGCTCGTAAGTCATAATTGAAATATTGATGATTCCTGGCTGAGCGGCAGACATAAGCCGGCTTGCAATGTTAACAGTTTCGCCTTTAAGGTCGTACGAAATTTTTTTCTTACCGGATGTGTTAGCCATAACGGCGCCGGTATGTATACCAATTTTAATTTCGTAAAATGCTTTGTTATTTGCAGTATAAATAGCTTTGCGTGCAGTAAAGTAGTTTAGCATCTCAAAGGCGGCAACAACAACGTCAACCGGATTTGTTATGTTTTTAACCGGCACGCCGCCGGCGCACATATACGTATCGCCAATTGTTTTTATTTTGGCAATTTTATGTTTTTCCGATATACGATCAAATTCCAGGTTAATGCTGTCTAATTCATCTATAAGTTCTTGGGAACTTGAATCATCTGATATGGTTTTAAATCCTTGAACGTCAAGAAATAAGATTGTAACCATATTAAATTTAACGGCAGTTGTTTTTTCTTCCTGCGAATGGTCAATTCCATCTTTGTATTTTTCAAGTTTGTTTTTTAACCGGTCAATTTGTTCGGAAAGATCATTATTTTTTATTGTAAGCTCTTTAACTTGAGAACTAAGCGATTTATTTTCTTCAATTAACTTGGCAATACGTTTGACAAGAGCTTTTTGGTTCTGATCTATATCGTTATTGTTTTCTTCCATCTAAAATTATAGTTATATGCGAATGTAATAAAAAAATGCTGTTTATGATTATAATCGGGTTTTTAATAACTTAGTGTCTATGATAATTATTATTACCCGTGTAAATTATCCTGGTGTGTAGGAGTTAAAAAATAATATGAATAAAAAGTTATCTGAAAATATTAAAGTATCACTTAATTTAATTCCAGATAAACCCGGTATATATCAGTTTTATGATGCTAATGATAAAATATTATATATTGGAAAGGCCGTTTCCCTAAAAAAAAGGGTTTTATCTTATTTTAATAGGCCTGATTCGAATGCAAAAACGAAAATCTTGGTATCTAAAATAGCCCGTATTAGTCATTTTGTTGTTAATAATGAGCATGATGCTTTGCTTTTGGAAAATAATCTGATTAAACAGCATCAACCGAAATATAATATCTTACTTAAAGATGATAAAACATTTCCCTGGATTTGTATAAAAAATGAACATTTTCCAAGGGTCGTTTCGACTCGTACGTTTATTCGTGACGGATCTGAATATTTTGGTCCGTTTGCATCTGCCAAGGCAGTGAAAACAGTTCTTGAAGTGGTTAAACAGCTGTATCCTCTTCGAACATGTAATCTAAAATTAACGCAAGAAAATATTCTTGCCAAAAAATTTAAGGTTTGTTTGGAATTTCATCTTGGAAATTGTAAAGCTCCCTGCGAAGCGCGTCAAACTGAAAAAGAGTATTTGGAATCTATCCGGCAGGTAAGGTCTGTTATTAGCGGAAATCTTAATGAACTTATCCGGTTTTTAAAGGAACAGATGATTACATTTGCAAGCGCTCTGAAATTTGAAGAGGCCGCAGCAATTAAAGAAAAATTAGATATATTATCCAGATATCAAGCCAAATCACAGGTTGTAAGCACGAAATTATCGAATATTGATGTTTTTGGTTTTTTAGAAAATGAAAAATCAGCTTTTGTTAATTATCTAAAAATTAATGATGGCGCAGTTCAACAGGTTTATTCTGTTGAGGTAAAAAAACGTATTGAGGAAACAAAAGAAGATATTTTGGCTTCGGTTATTGTAGAATTACGTAATCGTTTAAAAAGTGAATCAAATGAAATTATTGTAGGTTTTGATCCCGGCTATTCATTGGGTAATATTAAAATTACAATACCACGGATAGGGGATAAACTTCAGTTGCTTGAATTGTCTCAACGTAACCTGAAATTCTTTGTTGCCGAACGTAGCAGGTTAACAGAAAAAACAGATTTTCGTAAAAATAAACAAAGAGTGCTTGAGAAAATTAAAACCGATTTGACAATGAGTGTATTGCCTCGACGAATCGAGTGTTTTGATAATTCAAATATTCAAGGTTCTATACCAGTGGCCAGTTGTGTTGTTTTTATTAATGGAAAACCCGCAAAAAAGGAATACAGACATTTTAATATCAAAAATGTAAAAGGGCCTGATGATTTTTTAAGTATGAAAGAAATTGTTTACAGACGGTATAAACGATGTCTTGATGAAGCTATAGATCTGCCCCAACTGATTGTAATTGACGGAGGGAAAGGACAATTAAGTCATGCAATGGAGAGTATACGTATTTTAGGACTGGAGTCGAAATTAAAAGTAATCGCATTGGCTAAACGGCTTGACGAGATTTTTGTTCCGGGCGATCCGGAACCCTTGTATATTGATAAAAAATCTGAAACACTAAAGATTATTCAGCATATACGTAATGAAGCACATAGATTCGGAATAGAATTTCACAGAAACAAACGATCAAAATTATTTTTACGATCTGAACTAGAAAATATTCAAGGCATTGGAATACAAACAATTAATATTTTATTATCTGAATATAAATCTCTCGAAAAGATAAGTCGTGCACCGTTGTCTGAATTAGCTCAATTAATTGGTAAATCGAAAGCACAACTAATCCGGAAATATTTTACCAAATAAGCAGGTGTTGTTTAGTGGGTAGATTGTTATTTTAATAAATTTATTATAACACTGCTAAGTATTAGTATTGTTAAAAGGATGATTTTTTTATCCCGGGAAAAGTATAGTTATATAGAAATATAATACTGTGCGTCTTTTTATGCTGTATATGATGAGAAAAAAAATATAACATATAAAAATAAAAACGAGAATAAATTTATTGCAATTCTGGTTTAATGATTGCGGTTAATAACAAAATCCACAAGATCATGCAGAGATGTTTTTACAGGGGAATCCGGGAATGTATTCAATTCTGTTAGTGCCTTTTCTTTGTAGTTGTTCATTTGGTAATTGGCATAATCAATGCCCCCGGACTCTTTGACAAAATTAACAATGGACGTGTATTTTTTTATTTGTTTTTGATTAATGGCACGTATTATCTCGGCTGCTTTATTTTTGTTCGATTTTTTTAATGCATAGATAAGCGGAAGTGTAAGTTTTTTATTTTTAATATCATTTCCTTTGGGTTTGCCGGTTATATTTGTGCCGGTAAAATCAAGCAGATCGTCTTTAATTTGAAATGCAATGCCGATATATAATCCAAAGCGGTACATCTGATCAATAGTATTGGGTGTTGCATTTGATGACAGTGCGCCGCAGCTGGTACAGGCAGCGATTAATGATGCGGTTTTTTTTGATATAATTTCAAAATATATTTCTTCTGAAATGGTGTTGTTTCTGTTAGCCTTTACTTGTAATAATTCTCCTTCGCTCATATCCTTAACGGCGGTTGATATTATTTTAAGCATGGAATATTCATTATTTTCCAGCGCAATTAAAAGTCCTTTAGCCAGCAGATAATCACCAACCAAAACAGCAATTTTTGAATGCCAGAGTGCATGAATGGAAAATACCCCACGCCGCAGGTATGAATGATCAACAACATCGTCATGAATTAGTGTTGCGGTATGTAATAATTCTACAAGTGTGGCCGCAGTATACGTAGAAGAATTGATTTTTCCGCATAGCTGTGCCGAGAGAAACACAAACAGCGGACGTATTTGTTTTCCTTTATATCGTAAGATATAATTTAATATAAGTGATAATAATGGAATATTTGATCGTAACTGATTTCGGAAAAATGGTTCAAAACGGTTAATTTCATCATGTATAGGTTGCCGGATCTGATTTAGGGTTTTCATGCTGCGCAAAGATAACAAAAAGCATTTTGTCCGGTTTATTTTATCATTATATATATAGTAATTACCCTTTGTCTATGTTTGTTTTGTTCCACAGCCCGTTTTTTGTTATATTTGTTCACATTCAGCAGTGATGGAAGAACCCGGAATACGCATACAACGGCTTTGGCTACGTTATAGTGAGGAAGAAAATAATTTATCTGCCAATACTGAAAGCAGTTCACCGGAGAAACAATGGGCTCGCTTTTTAAAGCATGAATTGGGTTTATTATTTATGCATTCGGCACGAATTGCTTTTGTTTGGGGTTTTATTATTGTATTTATTTGTTCGGTAATTGCCGGTTGTACTATTTTATTATTTGTATTGGGTCATTCGGCTATTACTGCATTGCACTTGTTGATTGTGATTGCCGGATCGGCACTGACAGCATTGGCCGGCGGGTTTGTTAATCGTATTACCGGCGAAATTAAAATAAAAAAAGAGATAAGGCGGATTAATAAGCTATATGGATAATTCACCTTGTATAAACAAATATTATGATAAAAAAACTATTTCTTTTAGATGCATACGCATTAATTTACAGATCGTATTATGCATTTATCCGAAATCCTCGTTTTTCATCGTCAGGATTAAATACTTCGGCCATTTTTGGTTTTACAAATACGCTGCTTGATATTATAGAAAACCAACAGCCAACACATATTGCTATTGTTTTTGATCCTCCGACACCTACTTTTCGACATGTTATTTATCCTCAATATAAAGCAAATCGTGAAGAAACCCCGGAAGATATACGCCGTTCGGTCCCTTATATTAAAATGCTTGCCGATGCATTAAACATTGCTGTTATTCAAATTGACAATTTTGAAGCCGATGATGTAATTGGCACTCTCGCTATTAAGGCCAGACGGAAAGGATTTGAGGTTTATATGATGACACCCGATAAAGATTATGCACAGATTGTTCAGGATAGCATTTTTATGTATAAACCGGGACGATCCGGAGCAAAAGCTGAAATCTGGGGTGTTGAGGAAGTAAAGCAAAAATTTGAAATTAATCATCCAGGACAAGTTCGCGATATTTTGGCGCTTATGGGTGATTCTTCTGATAATATTCCTGGGGCAAAGGGCATTGGTGAAAAAACAGCAATTAAACTAATACATCAGTTTGGTTCTGTTGAGTCATTGATGGAAAACATTTCAATGTTAAATGAAAAAATTAAAGAAAACATTAATTTGAATAAGAATAATATATTGTTATCAAAACAGTTAGTAACTATTGAAATTAATGTTCCGGTAAATTTGGACGAGGACGTGATTTTATATCGCCCGCCAAATCAGGAAAAGATTAATGCATTGTTTAATGAGTTAGAGTTCAGGACATTATTGTCTCGAATCATTAAAACAGTACCGGCAAAAAATGATGTTTCAACGCGGGATTCTTATGGGCAGTTGTCATTATTTGACCAACCCATAGATGCTATTCACAATGATAATATAAAACGAAATATTAATACGGTGCAACATACTTATTTTTTGGCCGATACGCCCGAACAGAGAAAAAACTTAATACAAATGCTTAATGATTCGTCATGCTTTTGTTTTGATACCGAAACAACAGGACTTGAAGTTCATATTATGGAGATCGTTGGTTTGTCTGTTTCTTTTAAACCATTTACCGGCTGGTATATTCCATTGCCCGAAGATCAAAATGAGGCGCGAAAAATTTTAAACGAATTTGCAGGGGTATTTGCTAATAAAAACATATCTAAAATAGGTCAGAATATTAAGTTTGATATACAGGTGCTTCATAAATATGGAATTCGGGTGAATGGATTTCTTTTTGATACAATGATTGCTCACTATCTTATTGAACCTGAATTGCGGCATAATATGGATTATCTCGCCGAATCGTATCTTAATTATTCGCCGGTTCCAATTGAGTCGTTAATAGGTGAAAAGGGTAAACATCAACGGAGTATGCGTTCGGTGGCAATTGATCTTATTAAGGATTATGCCTGCGAAGATGCCGATATAACTTTTCAGTTAAGAGAAGTATTTATGCCGATATTGAAAAAAAATAATCTTGATGATCTATACAAAAAGATTGAAGAACCACTTATCAATGTTCTTGCGGATATTGAGTTAACCGGTGTAAAAATTGATCCGGAAACACTTATATCGCAGAGACAATTATTAACTAATGAATTATTATTAATTGAAGAAGATATTTATAAAGATTGTGGCGAGCGTTTTAATATTTCATCACCGCAACAATTAGGGCATATTTTATTTGAAAAATTGAAAATTATTTCAAATCCCGCTAAAACTAAAACAAAGCAATATTCTACCGGCGAAGAAATACTTGAAAAATTAATAGATAATCATCCGGTAATCAGTAAAATATTGGAATATAGGGGATTAAAAAAATTACTTAATACATATATTGAAGTACTTCCATCATTAATTAACACATCAACCGGAAAGGTTCATACCTCATTTAATCAAACAATTACATCAACAGGGCGATTAAGTTCAAATAATCCAAATCTACAAAATATACCAATCAGAGAACAGAGAGGCAGAGAAATTCGAAGAGCTTTTATTCCATCATCAGCAAATCATATTTTGTTATCTGCCGATTATTCTCAGATTGAATTAAGAATAATGGCTCATCTTAGTCAGGACGCAAATATGATAGCAGCATTTAAATCAAATATGGATATTCATATCGACACTGCTGCGCGGATTTTTATCATACCTCATGAACAGGTAACCAGTGATATGCGTCGTAAAGCAAAAACAGCAAATTTTGGGATTATTTATGGCATTAGCGCGTTTGGCCTTGCTTCACGACTTAATATTTCGCGTAAAGAGGCCAAAGAATTAATTGAAGGGTATTTTAACAGTTATCCAGGAGTAAAAAAATATATGGCGGATATAATTAATACGGCCAGGACGATGGGTTTTGTACAAACACTTTTTAATCGCAGAAGGTATCTAAAAGATATTAATTCAAATAACGCCACTGTTCGCGGTTTTGCCGAACGTAATGCGATTAATGCTCCAATTCAGGGTACTGCGGCCGATATTATTAAGTTGGCAATGATTGATATTTATCAACAGTTTTGTAGAGAAAATTTAAAATCAAAAATGATATTGCAGGTACATGATGAGTTGGTTTTTGATGTTTTGCGCACCGAATTAGATTTGGTTAAGGAATTGGTTAAACATACGATGGAAACTATTGTTCAGTTAGATGTTCCGCTACTTGTTAAGATTGGGGTGGGAGAAAACTGGTTGGAAGCGCATTAATTGCTGTTGCAATAGGATTTGAATGTCAGATCTGCGATAAAAATTTTTATTATCTTTATATCCGATTAATAGTTTTTTTATGTATATTCCATCGGCTACGCGTTATAATCAGATGCAATATCGTCGTTGTGGTGCCAGCGGAATAAATTTACCGGCTGTTTCATTGGGCTTATGGCATAATTTCGGATATGTTGATGATTTTGAGAATAGCCGGAAAATATTACATGCTGCTTTTGATGCCGGAATAACTCATTTTGATCTGGCGAATAATTATGGTCCGCCCTATGGATCGGCCGAAGAGAATTTTGGTAAAATTTTTAAACAGGATTTTGTATCGTATCGTGATGAATTATTTATTTCTACCAAAGCAGGATATGATATGTGGCCGGGACCATATGGTAACTGGGGATCAAAAAAATATCTTATTGCAAGTATTGATCAATCGTTAAAACGAATGGGTATTGATTATGTTGATCTATTTTATCATCATAGGCCTGACCCCAATACCCCTTTGGACGAAACAATGGATGCTCTTGCTTATATTATTAAACAGGGAAAAGCGCTTTATGCCGGAATATCCAATTATGATGATTTGCAAACAGCTCAGGCCGAATCAATACTCAATCGTCTTGGAGTGCATTGTTTAATCAATCAGGTGAAGTTTTCAATGTTGGTTCGGTGGCCAGAGGAAAAATTATTGGCAAAAACAAAGAATTTAGGTGTTGGAATTATTGCTTTTTCACCGCTTGCCCAAGGTTTGTTAACAGACAGATATCTTAATGGTATACCATTTGATTCCCGGGCGGCAAAAAAGCATGGTTACTTAAAAAAAGAACAAATTACCGCCGACGTTTTAAATATTATTACAGCGTTAAATAAAGTGGCTGTAAAACGCGGTCAAAAATTAGCGCAGATGGCTCTAAGCTGGCTGTTGCGAAAAGACAATATAACATCTGTTTTGATTGGAGCAAGTTCGGTTGATCAGTTAAAAGATAATTTGAAGGCAATCGAAAATATTACCTTTAGTCAACAAGAGGACGATGAAATTGAGCGTATTATTAAAACTATAAAATAAGATTATTCAGGTATTATAACTTTATCAATATGATCTATAAATTCCGGCGGGCGGGTTTTTGCCAGATGGTATTATGTAGAGGACATTGGAATTAAACAGTAATTTCTACTGATTATCAGTATTCAAGTATTAATTTTCTATAAGAAAAGTACAATACATTACATAAGCAAAAAACAAATATTATGAAAACAATTAAAATTATTTTTTTTGTTACAGTAACAATTATTGTTATTTTTTTTGTATTTCTAAAATATTTGGGATTTTTCACAAAACCAACAGTTACCGAACGGATGGAAGGCGGCTTACTTGTTGCCGGTATTAATTTTACAGGGGATTACAGTAAGACATATCGGCCAATGGTTGATGTGGACAATAAATTACGGGCTATAGGTGTTGAATGTAGCCGTGGATTTGGCATTTACTATGATGATCCAAAAACAACGCCACAGGAGCAATGCAGAAGTTTTGTCGGAAATGTTATTGAAACAATTGATACCGTTAGATTGCAGCAAATTAAAAATACTGGTTTAACTGTTGATTCTATTCCTTTGCGTACATCCATGATTGCTGAATTTAAAATAAAAAGTAAATTATCATATATGATTGGTCCAATGATTATTTATCCTGCAATTGCAAAATATATGCATGGTAAACAATATAAGATCCTGCTTTCAGCAGAGATTTATGACATTCCGAAAAAACGCATTTTATATATTATGCAATTCAGTAAATAAATTTATTGTAATTTATGACTTTGTGGCAAAAAATAATCCGTTTTTTTTGGCGAAAGACAACATTTTCTTGTTATTACTGTAACGAGCCGGTTGATGTCCGGTTACCGGGCATATATAATTGTCCTTCTTGCAATGGTCGTCTATTTTTTGTCCGTGGTCGTGAAAAAAAGCGTTTGGCAACCGTTAACATTGTTGATCGCGTCAATCGCAAAATCGGAAAACGTTATTTTGAATTAAAATACAAACCACTGTTACAGGAAATAGGCATTACTGATCATGAGTTCAGATATAAAAAAAAGAAATGGAAAGGTCTGGAAAAAAAATCGGGGATGATTGATTTATTCTGGCAATTGCTTGAAGAAAGGGCGGCAGTATATAATGAAAAAAATGACTTTACTATGCTGCAAAAAATTTATTATGTAATGGCATTATTGTTATCTGAACAAGAGAAAGATTGCCATGATTTATTGAAACAAGCCGCTTTTATGCAATTGCTCGATTTTAAAAAACTTGGATTTACCGTAAAAGTAAAGATATTAACAGCTACTGATAGTTCGTGTGAAAATTGTAAAAAACTACAAGGCAAAGTGCTGACAATTGATGAGGCGATATTAAAAATGCCCATTCCGAATAAAAATTGTAATAATAATTATCGTTTTTGCAAATGCCGGTATGTTGTTGAAAAAAATGATACAGCCGGCCTATAAATTTGATGTTAAAATATTAAATTTCAAATTATTATACCTAACTGTGAAATAATGATATACTGAGATTTAAAAACGGATGTGTTATATCGGGAGAAAATTGTTATTTTTATACCAACGAAATTATGCGGTTCAGGTTTACCATAGCGCGCAAACTGGTTACAGGATTTGGTATTTTAACTATTGCCATGCTGATCAGTTCAACACTTACTTTTATAACATTGAATAAAAGTAAGATGGAAAATTTAAAAATTACGAATATTTATGCACCGTCAGCCGCATATTTAGGTGAACTTTCTCAAATGATCAATAATTCGAAACTGCTAATAAAAAACTGGGTTTATGTTGAACAAACGCCGAATACACCCGATAAGACCAAATTAGTGCAGTTGCATGAGATTGGATATCCTGATCTGGACGAAAAACTTACTCAAATCTCACGCAAATGGGATACACAAACAAAAGATGCCTATAAAAAACTTTCAGCAACCATTAAAGATACTTTATTTGTTTATCATAAAATTGTAATGGATCGCCTGAGTACATTTGAAAATTATGATGATCCGATGGTGATGTTTGAGGTTCAACCCATGGTTGAAGAGGGAGGAGAAATAATGGTGTATACCGACAAGGTACTTGCGAGATTAGCTAAGCTTATTGAAAAGCAGGATAAAATTGTTACTGAAGCCAGAGCTAAGATGATTAAATCATTTGATACTTTTCAAAGGAGTATTATTTTTATGGGTATTATTCTGTTGGTCAGTGTTTTACTTATTGCTTTTCTTACTATCCGGGCATTGGTCCGACCAATTAATTATATGAAGAAAATTTTACTTTCAATGAGTAAGGGAATTATACCGGAAGAAAAAATCAGAGAATCAACCGATGAAATTGGCGAGATGGCAATAGCATTAAATTTGCTTATTACTTCTCTGAAAGAGATATCCAGTTTTGCTCTTGAAATAGGAAAGGGTAATTTTAATATGGAATTTACACCTCTTAGCGATAAGGACCGTCTTGGTTTATCGTTAATAGAGATGCGGAATAATCTTCGAAAGGCAGATCAGGAAGAAGAAAAACGTAAAAAGGAAAATGCCGAACGCGGATGGACTTCTCACGGAATAGCCCTTTTCAGTGATATTCTTCGACAGAATAACGACGATATCGCAGAGTTATCTTATCAGATTATTAGTAATATTGCTAAATATCTTCAGGTCGAGCAAGGTGGTATATTTTTGATTCAGGAACCGGAGGGTGAAGAACCATACGTTGAAATGATGGCCTGTTTTGCATATGACAGAAAAAAAAGTTTACAGAAAAAAATTGGCATACAGGAGGGCCTTATCGGTCATGCTATCCAAGAAAAGGAAACTATTTATTTATCTGATATTCCTGCTGATTATATTAATATTACATCTGGGTTAGGTAATGAAAAGCCGGGCTTTTTGCTTATTGTTCCGTTGGTTATGACTGATAAACCATATGGAGCTATTGAACTGGCATCGTTTAAAGCGATAGAATCATATAAAATTGAGTTTGTTCAGCGATTAGGAGAAAGCATTGCCTCCACTTATGCATCACTAAAAAACACGCTTCAAACAGCTTATTTGCTAGAAAAAACTAGACAGCAAGCCGAAGAAATGGCCTCAAAGGAGGAAGAAATGCGGCAAAACATGGAAGAATTACAAGCCACACAGGAAGATTATCTTCAGCGCGAAGATGATTATAAAAAGGAAATTGAACAATTGCGAAAAATTGCCCTGCATAAGGGGAAGGAATAACACGGTAAAGAATAAAGGTATATAGCTTTTCATTTTACTTCATTGATGAGAAAATTTGTTTTTATAATATCAGTGTTTTTTTTAGTGAGTTGTTCTCAACAGGGAAATGATACATCCGGCAGCGTTGAAGAAACAAGGGTGTCACTTGAAGAAATAAAAACAGATCTTAAAAAGAGCACAAGGTCAATTTTTTATAATATGTTTTTGCCTTGTGAGATGATATATTTGTTTCAAAAAGGCGGAGTGAAATATAATCCTCAGTTGATAAACCCTCCCAGGAAGTATAATTCATATATTACCAATAATAAGAAGGCCATGAATCTTGGAGTATATGGTGTTGACTTTGGATATATAAAATTGCACAATCAATATGAGTATCTTAAAGAATATGCCGAATCAATTAACCGGCTGGCCCGTGAACTGGGTATTCCCGATGAACACGTAATGAATGTAATGAAATATTTTAAAGAAGAAAAACCCAATAATGACTCTTTATTCAGCTTAACCTGTCAGTTGTATGAAATTACCGACTCTTATCTTAATCAGAGTGAACGACAAAGTACTGCCGCATTGATTATTTTTGGCGGCTGGATTGAGGCATTGTATATTACTACCAATCTTACTCCCGACCCATTGAATCAGGAATTAATGAATCGCGTGGCCTCACAGAAATATTCTCTTAGCAGTATGATTTCGTTGCTTAAGATGTATCAGGATGACTTGCTTATTACAAATTATCTTGTTGTATTGACTAAACTCAAGGCAATTTATGATCAGGTAGAAATTATATATGATGATAAAAACCAAATAGATATTGATACTGTAAATAAATTTATTTCTACTTATAATTCGAAAATTTCTATTAGTCCTGATCAATATTTGCAAATTCGCGATATGATATTTAAAATCCGCGAGCATATTATTAATTAGTTTCAACCCGGTTTTTACTTTGTTTATCCTTGAATTTCTGGTGTTTATCCAAAATCATTTTCTCCGCAGATAGTAAAGAACTATTTTTGTATTGTTAATTAATTAAAAACTTAATATAATGAAGATGGAATCAGGAATTATTTGGGGGATAATTATTATTCTTATCGGATTAAGCATTATTCTGAAATTTCCGGTGTTTAGAATAATTGTCGGTGGGGTGTTAATTTTTATTGGTGTAAAGGTGATTATGGGTGGTTTTCAACACAAACCGTTTGGGCGGCATTGTTATGTATCTAAAACCGAAAATAATGTTGTGTTCGGTGAAATGAAGTTTACGGCTAGTGATATTCAGGGTAAAGACCAGAATGTTGTTTTTGGCCAGGGAGAATATGACCTAAGGGATGTTGATTTGTCGCAGGGAAGCGTAAATTTGAAATTTCATACTGTTTTTGGCAGTACGATAATTATGTTGAATAAAGATATGCCATATAAAATTACAACAAATGCTGTATTTGGAGGCGCAAGGTTGCCGAATGGTAATACAACGGCCTTCGGCACATCCAGCTATGCCAGTCCGAACTATTCACCTGATTCGGCCGTTCTTAATATAATTGCTGATGTTGTGTTTGGTGGTATTGAGTTTAATCATTAGAACCGGGAATTTTTTTAACTATCTTAGCCGTCTGTTATAAATAATGGATGGCTGTTTTTTTTCAACGAAAAATAACACTGGTTGATGCAACCGCCCTTGTGTCGGGCTCAATGATCGGATCGGGAATTTTTATTGTAAGCGCAGATATTGCTCGTCAGTTTGGATCGCCAGGTATGATGCTTATTGTCTGGGGCCTGGCGGCTATATTAACAATTATTGCAGCTATTGTATATGGCGAACTTTCATCTATGATGCCAAACGTGGGCGGACAGTACGTATATCTTCGCGAAGCGTATAGTCTGCTGCTCGGGTTTCTTTATGGATGGGGTTTATTTACGGTTATACAAATAGGGACTATTGCTGCTGTGTCAATGGCTTTTGCTAAATTTTCTGGTGTTCTTTTCCCCATAATATCCGAATCCAACATTATTTTTCATGTTTTTACCAAACCGGTTTCAACCGTTCATGTTATAGCATTATTTACGGTTGTTTTTTTAACGTTGTATAATCTGCAGGGCATACGGCAGGGTAAAGCGCTTCAAACTGTTTTTACTATTTTGAAAGCGAGTGTTCTTTTATTTTTTATCATTGTCGGATTGTTTATTGTTAAAAATACTGCAGCTATTGAAATTAATAGGTCCTACTATTGGGATATTCTGCCGATATATAATGCCGGGCATTTATCATTTTTTGCATTTATCAGTACAATGGCTATTGCCATGGTTGGCGCCTTGTTTTCTCTTGATGCATGGTATAATGTAACTTTTGCATCTGATGAGGTTATAAATCCACAACGCAATTTACCGCGTAGTTTGATTGGCGGTACTATTATCGTATCTGTAATCTATTTGTTAACTAATATTGTTTATCTGCGTTGTATACCATTACGCGGATTACCCGATGTAACCGTTTTTTTCGACCGCGGCATACAGTTTGCCGTTAATGATCGTGTTGGCACTGCTGCGCTGCAAGGGCTTATGGGAGGCGGGGCAGCATCTGTTATGGCCGTAGTTATCATGATATCAACGTTTGGCTGTAATAACGGAATTATCATTTCAGGAGCCAGGGTGTTTTATTCAATGGCGCGGGATGGCCTTTTTTTCCGTCGCGCCGGAATTTTAAACAGCAGGGGTATTCCACAAAATGCTTTAATTATCCAATTAGTATGGTCATCTGTTTTATGTCTTTCCGGATCCTATCATCAACTGCTCGATTATGTTATTTTTGTGGTATTAATTTTTTTGGTACTGACCTGTTTTGCTGTAATACGGCTCAGGAAAAGAAATCCGGATGTCGAACGTCCTTACCGTGCGTGGGGATATCCGTTAACTCCCTGGATTTTTATTGCCGGCGCTCTATTTATAATGGTTGTATTACTTGTTAAGAGGCCTAGTTATACCTGGCCGGGGCTGATTATTGTTGCGCTGGGTATTCCGGTTTATTATTTACTGCTGAAGAAAAGAGCAGCGAACAATTGATGATTTTTATGTGGCGGTTTGATATTTAATATACAATTCAGTATTTTTGACCTCCTATAAGTTTTTGGGCCCATAGCTCAGCTGGTTAGAGCACCTGACTCATAATCAGGGGGTCGTTGGTTCAATCCCAACTGGGCCCACTTTAAAAAAATTTACCGGATTTTTTCTCCTGGCCGAAGTATTCCTTTTTCAGTTATTATACCTGTAATCAGCCGGCCGGGCGTTATATCAAATCCATAATTAGCGGCAGTGCTGTTTTGTGGTGTTATCAGAATAGAGGTTATGCGATCATCGAGCCAACCTTCGGCATATTTTACTTCTTCGGCACTTCTTGTTTCTACAGGGATGTGGCTGCCGTCGGGGATGGAAAAATCAATGGTGCTGTAGGGTAAAGCAACATAAAAGGGCAGGTTATTGTCTTTGGCGGCTAACGCTTTAAGATATGTGCCGATTTTATTGGCGCAATCACCGTTCAGCGCCATTCTGTCGCATCCCACGATTACTATGTCAACCATTCCGTTTTGCATCAGGTGACCACCGGTATTGTCAGCTATAATAGTGTGGGGCACGCCTTCTTCTCCCAATTCATACGCCGTAAGCCGTGCGCCCTGGTTACGTGGCCGCGTTTCGTCAACCCATACATGTATGTTTAATTCTTTTTTTTTAGCCAAATAAATGGGCGCCGTGGCTGTTCCATAATCAACACAAGCCAGCCATCCGGCATTACAATGAGTAAGAATATTTACCGGCTTTCCATTTTTATTGGCGGCAATTTTTTCAATTAGTGGCAGGCCGTTTTCTCCTATTTGCCGGCAGTTATTAATCTCTTTTTGCTTGAGTGAGTCGGCAATATCCAGTGCTGCTGCAATTTTTTCAATAGGCGCAGAAGATTTATTTATTGCCTCAAGGGAAAGTTGAACAGCATAACTCAGGTTAACGGCAGTGGGCCTCGAGGAAATCAGACGGGCAGCATCTTCTTTAATTTTTTCCGTGGGGTTAATTGTATTGATTGCTTCAATGGCTGAGAGGTACATACCATAAGCAGCAGCAACACCAATTAGCGGAGCGCCGCGTAAATGCATATCTTTAATTGCGCGATATACATCATTTACAGTGTTTAGTTCTTCGATGATAAATTGAAAGGGCAGGTAGCGCTGATCAATAATTTGTATTTTTGTTTTATCATCCGAAAGCCAGATTGTATGAAAAGATTGATTATTAATTCTCATGCAGTGATTTTTTCTATAGATGTTTTATATAGTTCCTTTATAGTATGATTGGTTTATTTAATTTAAGTTTTTCAAATTGATCAAAGATATTAAAAATATTATTCTTGATCTGGGTGGTGTTTTACTCTCTATTAATCCTGTCCTTACTGTTAATGCTATTTCCACATTAACCGGATTATCTGAGTTTGATATTAAAAGGGAAATGAATTCCAATAAAATATTTCATTGGTTTGAAACAGGACAATGCTCTGATGATGAATTTCGCCGATATATTTGCAGATTGGCAGGCAGATCACTAAATTTTCGAGAAATAGATGATGGCTGAATTCAAGTCACAAATGCAACTTTTTGATTAGACAAATTTAAGTATAAAAATTCAATTGGCGATAAAAATCCCATTTTTTTTCTTGGTCTATTGTTTAACTTGTGTTGAACATATTCGATGTCTTTATTGGTAATGGTTTCAAATGATG
>Ga0101944_10002828_pt1 | contig 26385 bp, 19 predicted proteins | sample DewCreD2012metaG_FD_75245 | JGI IMG/M metagenome (GOLD analysis project Ga0101944, IMG submission 75245) | Hot spring sediment bacterial and archeal communities from British Columbia, Canada, to study Microbial Dark Matter (Phase II) - Dewar... ... | reverse complement strand
AAAACCAGGAGATGTCCCATGTCGCAAGCAAAGCCTGTTCCCGCTCCCAACAAGAACGTCGCAATCGGCCTGTGGGCAGTTTTCATCGCCTACTTCACCTCTTATTTTTTCATGAACAGTATCAACATCGTTCAGCCCCAAATGGTGGCCGAATTTGACGGCATGGCGCTGTTTGCGTGGCTCATCGCCCTGCCCGCACTCGGCTCGGCAGTGGCGACCCTACTATTCGGCAAGTTATCGGATATGTACGGACGGCGTCCCATCCTGCTTATCGCCCTGGGATTGTTCCTGACCGGCTCCATCCTTTCCGTTCTCAGCACCAGCATGGCCTTTGCCATCGTTGCGCGCGTGGTATTGGCCTTTGGACAGGGCGCGATTGCCCCGATGTGCTTTTCGGTGCTGGGCGACCTGTTCGAACCAGCGGCGCGCGCCAGGTGGAGCGGAATGCTCAATCTCCCGGCTGGAATCGCCGCCACCATCGCCCCCACCTTGGGCGGCGTCATCACCGACAGCGCTCTGGGCTGGCGCGGTCTCTTTTGGGTCTGCGTGCCGCTCGTCCTGGTCGCCGGGGGGCTGGTCGCTGCCGGAATCCCCAAACTCCAGCAAAAAGTCGCGCAAAAGGTCGATTTTCTGGGAATCCTGGTGATGGTCATCGCCTCGGCTGCGCTCATTTTCGGTTTTTCGTGGGTCGGCGCGCCCGAAACGCGGATGATGGGCATTGGCCTGCTGGTCGTCTCCGTCGCTGCCTGGGTTGGCTTCATCCAGGTTGAGAAAAAAGCCGAAGCGCCCATCCTCGACCCGCAGGTCTTGTTCAACCGCACCTTCATCACCGCCGCCGGTTCGGGCTTCGTCTCTTTCTTTGGGCTGCTGGGCGTGATGATTTACTCCCCGGTCTTTGCGCAGAACGTGATGGGGTTCAGCCCCACCGTTAGCGGCTCGATGTTGACTCCCTTCAGCATGTTGTTCGCCTTCATGGGCATTCCGGCGGGTTTCATCCTTGCCAAGACCAAGAAATATAAGTGGATGTACATCACCGGTTACGCCATCATGACCGTAGCCATGTTCATCATGTGGGGCTTTACCAAAGACACCCCGGCCTGGCTGTTTGTGCTGATTACCGCGCTGATGGGCTTTGGCAACGGCGTCATGCCAACCATCAACACCCTGGTAGCGCAGTTCGCCGTCCCCAAACGGCTGCTCGGCGTGGCCGTCGGGGCGATTTTCTTTTTCGTGATGATGGGCATGGCGATTGCCCCGGCCATTCTCGGCCTGGCCCAGAACAGCGCCGCCAACCTCGAAGCCGGTCTCAAACTGGTTTTTCTGGTCGGCGCGGTTGGCATGGTCGTTGCGCTGGCGATGGTCATCACCATCCCCGAAGTCTCGATGGACACCGAAGCGCCCGACCAAAAAGCCGCCCAATAAACACCGGTCTTTGTCGTACAATTGGGGTTCAAGTTCAGGCTTGAACCCATTTTTACCCCACCGCCGCCTCCCCCGTTTTCCGCGAAGTTCAGCGGAACATGGGGGAGGCCGGGAGGGGGCAGGAGCAGCCATGTTCACCATCGACTTTGAACCCATCGGACGGCGCGGACCATGCCCGGCAGACCAATCTCTGCTCGAAAGCGCCCGCCAACTCAACGTGGATATCGTCAGCATTTGCGGCGGCGTGGGCAGTTGCGGCCAGTGCAAAGTTCAGGTGATTGCCGGGCAAGTCACCCCGCGCACCTCCGACGAGGAAGCCGAACTCTCGGCCCGCGAACTGGAGCAGGGCTACCGGCTGGCCTGCCAGGTCTATCCGCTCAGCGATGTCAAGGTTCACGTCCCGCCCGAATCGCTGACCGCCCCCCAGCGGACGCAAGTCGAGGGCCTCGAGGTGGATACCGCTCCCGAACCTGCCGTCCGCGCTGTGGAGGTAGAACTGGCCGCGCCGACGCTTGATTCCCCCATCCCAGACGATGCCAACCTCCTGACCGCCGTAGCGCAAGTTGCCAACTTGCGCCACCCCGTTATCGATTTCCATCTCCAACAGACTCTCTCGTGGCAGTTGCGCGACCTGGACTGGAAAGTTTCCGCGGCCATCCGAGGGCAGGAAGTGATTGCCATAGCCGCGCCCGGCGCGAGATGGGTCGGCCTGGCCGTTGACATTGGCACGACCAAAATCGCCGCCTACCTGGTGGAATTGGAAACCGGCAAAACCCTGGCCGCCAGGGGAATGATGAACCCGCAAATCTCTTATGGCGAGGACCTGGTCACGCGCATTGCGGCGGCTGGCAGGGCCCCGGCAGAGGCCGCCAAATTGCAAAGCCTGCTGGTCGAAGCCCTCAACCAACTCGCCGCCGACCTGTGCGCCGAAACCGGCCTGAGCACGGCGCATATCGTCGAGGCGGTGGTAGTGGGGAATACGGCTATCCATCACCTGTTCCTGAAATTACCGGTCAGGCAGCTTGGCCTGGCCCCTTACGTCCCCGCCACCTGCGCCCCGGTCGAAATCAAAGCCCGCGAAATTGGCCTGGAACTGGCCCCTGGCGCGTACCTGTATATGCTGCCCAACGTGGCGGGCTACGTCGGCGCGGACCATGTCGCCATGCTGCTCGCCACCCGCGCCGCCGAGGCCGAAAAGACGACCCTCGCCATTGACATCGGCACAAACACCGAAATCTGCCTGAGCCACAAGGGAAAATTGACCAGCGTCTCATGCGCTTCTGGCCCGGCCTTCGAGGGCGCGCATATCAAGTTCGGGATGCGCGCCGCGCCCGGGGCCATCGAGCATGTCCGGCTGGAAAATGACCGGCTGGAAATCCAGACCATCGGCGCGGAACCGCCAGTCGGCGTGTGCGGCTCCGGGCTGCTGGATGTGGTCGCCCAGTTACGGCTGAATAACATCCTCGACCGTTCTGGCCGGATGGGTGAACATCCCCGCGTCCGGCGCCAGGGCGTGGCCGAGTTCATCCTGGCCGAGCGGCCTGGTCAGGAGCCGGTCACCATCTCGCAGAAGGATGTGCGCGAGTTGCAGTTGGCCAAAGCCGCCATCCGGGCCGGGATTCAGGCCCTGGTGGCTGCCGAGGGACTAACCGAAAGCGACATCGAACAGGTCATCGTCGCCGGGGCGTTTGGGACGTTCATTGACATCCGCAGCGCCGTCACAATTGGGATGCTGCCCGACCTGCCGCTGGAACGCTTCTCGCAAGTGGGCAACGCCGCCGGGACGGGCGCACGCCTGGCGCTGGTTTCCCTCAGCCAACGCGCCCAGGCCGCCGCAATCGCCGCCCGCGATGGGTATATCGAACTGGCCAGCGTACCCAACTTCCAGCGCAAATTTGCCGAGGCCACGTATTTGTAGGCTTCAAGAACACCATTTCTCGAAGCGGGCGGCTTCGGGATGATAGAATCTATTCATGCCCAAGAGTCCCACGCTCGGTTTCATTTCTGCCTGGCCCATTTACCAGGGAACAACGATTGACCGATATGCCCATTCTCTCATCCAGGGCATTAGCGCGGCAGCGCGCGAGGCTGAATGCAGCCTCCTGTTGGGTTGCGGCTTCAGCGTAACCGGAAACAGCCCGCAGCGGCGCAGTTTTTGGCCGGTTTCTGGCCCCGGCGTAGATTTTGTGCCGGTCGGCCCCTGGAACACCGATGGGCTGATTATTGTCCCCGATGAGTTGACCGAGAACCAGTTGCAGTACGTCCGCGATTTGCAGGCGACCGGGTTTCCAGTTGTGTTTACCACTCCTGAAGGGCCTGGCCCGCTCGTCAAGGTGGATAACTCTCTGGGCATCTGGCAGGCCTTCACGCACCTGATGGAGCATGGACACCGCCAGATTGCCTTCATCGCTGGCAACGCCAATGGGCGCGGAGATAGCCGCGAGCGACTGGCGGCTTACCACGAAGCCCTGACCGACGCCGGGCTGCCCATCGAAGAACGCCTGATAGCCTTTGGCGAACACCGCCGCGAAAGCGGCGCGGCGGCCATGCGCCAAATTCTCGCCAGCGGCGCGCCGTTCAGCGCGGTCATTGCCAGCAACGACCTTTCGTGCCTGGGAGCCATTGAAGCCCTGACCGATGCAGGGCGGCGCATCCCGGACGACGTGGCTGTGATTGGCTTCGATGATATTCTCGACGCCCGTTCGCTTTCCCCCTCCCTGACCACCATCCGGCACCCCACCTTTTCACTGGGACGCCAGGTGGTGCGCACCCTGCTGGAAATCATTCGCGGGGAACGAAAGGGCGATGTACAGGTGGTGGTGCCGCCCCAGTTGATTATCCGCCAGTCGTGCGGCTGCCGCCCCGGCCACCAAGAAACCCTCCTGACGGATGAATTCTCGCTGACCAAACTGGCGCAAGAGATGGCCGAAGCCGCGCTCATCGAAGCCCGCAATACCCCTCTGGAGGAACTAGAAGTTCAAACCGACGCTTTTTTGAAGGCCTTTGCAGCCAGCCTGAACCGGCGCGATGAAACCCCGCTACTGACAGAAATCAAACGCGCCCTGGCCTGGACGGAGGAACGCGACGAAGATGCTCATCTTTGGCAGGCCGCCCTGGGGGTTGTCTCACCCTGGTTGAATACCCTGGCCGCCGGCGCAAGCCCCGTTTTTGCCGCCAGCCTGCTCGACCGCGCCCGGCTCGAAATCAGCGACCAGATTCAGCGTCAGACCACGCGCTCGATGCTCCGGCATCTTGACATGACCGCCCAACTTGGTCAGTTGACTGCCGAGTTGCTCTCTGCGATGAATATCGAGCAAAGCGCCGAAATCCTATCGCGCCATCTGCCATTGGTCGGAATAAAGAATGCCCTCGTCGCCCTGTATGAACCGGATAGCGAAGAGCCTGCCGCCAGCGCGGTCGTTCTGTTTGTAGCCGGGATGTCTGCCGCTTATAACGGTATCCGCTTTGAGCCGCGCAAATTCCCCATCACTTCGTCTCTGCCTGGCGCAAATCCCGAAATCTATCCCCAAGACCGCCCCCTTCAACTCACCATCCTGCCGTTTCATGTTGATGAAACCGTATCTGGCTTTGTTGCTTTCGACGCGCCCAATCCTGAATTGTGCGCTGCTATCGTCCACAACCTGGGCGCGGCCCTGCGTAACAGCCGCCTGTACCAAGACGCGCTCGAAGGCCGCCGCCTGGCCGAGGAAGCCAACCGGCTCAAGAGCCGTTTCCTTTCGATGGTCAGCCACGAACTGCGCACCCCGCTCAGCCTGATTGTCGGCCTGAGCGAGATGTCGCTGCGCGCCGCTACCATTGAGAAGCGAGACATCGAACAAATCAACATGAGCGCCCAGCACCTGGCGCGCCTGATTGGTGATGTACTCGACCTGGCTAGCAGCGAAGCCGGGCAATTGCGCATCCTGCGCGAGCCGCTCGACCTGGCCGAAGTGCTTCGGGTGGCCACTAAAATTGGCGAACAGTTGGCTGCCGAGAAAGGGTTGGCCTGGCAGGCCGACCTGCCCGCGCGTGGCCCCTGGGTGCTGGGCGACCGCACCCGCCTGCGCCAGGTGACGCTCAACCTCATCAGCAATGCTGTCAAATTCACGCCATCTGGCCGGGTGCGGCTGGCCGTTTCGACCGGCGAGGGCCAGGCCGTCATTTCGGTCAGCGATACTGGTCTAGGCATTCCTCCCACCGAGTTGGAGACGGTTTTCGGGGAATTCTATCGCGCCGAGCGGGCGGTCGAAGCGGGGGTGGGCGGCATGGGGCTGGGATTGGCAATTACAAAGGAACTAATAGAGCAGCATGGCGGGAAAATCGAGGCCTTGTCGCCGGGGGAGTTTGGCTGTGGTTCGACATTTGTGTTCAGGCTGCCGATTCTTTCCAGCGGAACGCTCCCCCCGCAGTCTTTCCCGCCGTTGTCGCGGCAAGGCTCCAGCGTGATGCTGTTGACCGAAAAAGGCGATTCGACCGAACAACTGACAACCTATTTGGAAAAACAGGGGTTTGAACTCCACGTCTGCTATGTTGATGAGCAGCCCGAATGGCTGGCGCAGGTCACGGCGCTGGCGCCCGCTGCGCTGATTTTGGGTGAAAACCTGGCCGCCCGCGAGGGCTGGGCAATTGCCGGTATTTTGAAACGCCAGGCCGCGACTGAACATCTCCCTGTGCTGGCCTATTCGCTCAACGACCACCAAAACCAGGGCGCACTGCTTGAACTAAACTACCTGCATAAGCCGCTCCAAGCCCAACAGCTGGCAAGAGAACTATCCCAAATCCTTGCGCCGTCTGAAAATTCCCAAACCGTGCTGATTGTGGATGACGACCCGGGCATCCTTGAGATGCACTCGCGCCTGGTGGAACAGACCGGGCGCAAGGCGCTGACCGCCCGCAACGGGCGCGAGGCCCTGAATACGCTGGAACAAACCCATCCCGACCTGATTCTGCTCGACCTGAACATGCCTGAAATGGACGGCTTCGCCGTGCTTGACGAACTGCGCACCCGTGAAAGCACCCGCGATATTCCAGTCATCATCCTGACCGCCCGCCTGCTCTCAGATGCCGACCTGGAACGCTGCAATCGCGGCGTCGCCAGCATCTTGGGCAAGGGCTTGTTCAGCGCGGAGGAAACGCTGAGGCATATCGAAGCCGCTCTCGAACGACGCAACGCCCTGGGCGGGGCCACCCGCCAACTCGTCCGGCGCGCAATGGTGTTCATCCACGCGCATTTTGCCGAATCTATTTCCCGCGAAGAAATTGCCGCTCATATCGGCATCAGCCCCGATTACCTGACCGATTGCTTCCGCCAGGAGTTGGGAATTACCCCGATTACCTACATCCGCCGCTATCGCATTCGCCAGGCCTGCGCGTTGCTCAGAAACACCGACCAAACGATTACCCAGGTGGCAATGAACATCGGTTTTGCCGACAGCGCTCACTTCACCCGCACCTTCCTGCGTGAAATGGGAGTCACGCCCAAGGCCTACCGGCGCAAATAACCCCGCTTTTGGTCAAAAAAAACCCGCTTTGCAGCAAGACCTGATTGCCAGCGACCCCTATAATGGCGATGTCTCACGAGGCATCGTCTTTTTTTGTAAAGGAATTACCCACAATGGATACCCCCGACCCGCCAATCACTCTCCTGGTCATCAGTAATGACGAACGCCTGGCTTACCTGCTCAACCGCTATGCCGAGCAGAGCGGATGCCGGGTGATTCAGCGCCCGTCTGCGCCCTGGGTGGCCGAAATTCGCCAATTGAAGCCATCCGCCATCATTTTTTCATCGCTCGAAACCCTGCAAACTGCCCAAACGCTCATCGAAGATTTATCAGTGGCCGAAGTGCCCGTGCTGGCTTGCGTTGCGTTGGCAGAGGAAGTTCGCGCCCGTGAATTTGGAGCCGATGCCTGCCTGGTGCACCCGCTAACATACGAGAATTTCCAGGGGGCGTTGTTGTCTGTTTGCCCGGCAAAGCCCAATTAATCTGGCTTTCAGGCAAAAATCTCCGGCTTTTAGGCAAGCCTGGCCGCGCGCGGTTTCCTATAATCCAGAAAGATGGGAGTGTTTTCATCTCGTCCAGATTGGTGAACAGTTTTCACCAATGCCAAAACAAGTTTTTGAAAAGGAGAAGAGCATCATGAAAAAGTTCGCATCCCTGATTGCGCTCATCATTGTGATGAGCCTTGTTCTCTCGGCCTGTGGCGGAGGCGCGGCAACCCCGACGACGGTGGTGGAGCCAACGGCTGCCCCTGCCGAACCCGTTCCTGCGCCTACCCAAACCCCGCCTCCTGCTCCTGCTGCCGAGGCTTTGGAAACCCTGGTCATTTGGGCAGACGATACCCGCACCCCAATCTTACAAGGGCTGGCAGACGAATTCCTCGCCGAGTACAACGTCAAACTTGTCGTCGAAGACCTCGGCGTTGTCCAAGATATTCGCTCTCAGGCAATCATTGCTATTCCGGCAGGCAAGGGGCCTGATATTTATATCGGCGTTCATGACTGGTTGGGGGCGTTGGTTGCCAGCGGTCTCGTTGCTCCTATTGATTTGGGCGAAAAGCGGGAGGCTTTTGTTCCTTCCACCCTGGAGGCTTTCACCTATACCGATGGAAAGCTCTACGGCATGCCCTATGCAACGGAGAACATTGGTTTGTTCTACAACACCGAGCTGGTCCAAGCCCCGCCTGCGACTTGGGATGAATTGCTGCAAATTGGACGCGACCTCAAGGCTGCTGGCAAGGTGGAATATGCCACGGCCATTTCTTCTGGCGCGCTATATAACGCCCTTCCGCTCTGGACGGCCAATGGAGGGTACATTTTTGGCAAGACCGAGAGCGGCGCCTGGAATCCGCAAGATGTGGGTATTGATAGCGAGGGCTTCATCGCCGGGGTTGCCTGGATGAAAGCGGCTGTTGACGAGGGTCTTATTCCCGCCAACTTCGACTACGAGACTGCCCACTCATTATTCGAGACCGGCAAAATGCCGTTCTTGATGGCTGGCCCCTGGGCCTTGGACCGGATTCGCAAATCGGGCGTACCTTACGCCATTGCTACCGACTTCCCCGACAATGGCGCCCCCTTCAGCGGCGTGCAGGGCTTCTTTGTCAACCCCTACAGCAAAAATGTACTGCTGGCCCAGGCCTTCCTGACCGAGTACATTGCCACCGAAGACATGATGATGCAGCTCTACAAATCGGGCAACCGGCCCTCGGCGTTCAAATCCGTTTTAGAAACCACCGAGGATGCTGACCTGAAGGCAATGGGACAGGCTGGTGTCAACGCTATTCCGATGCCAAACATCCCCGAAATGGGTTCGGTATGGACGGCTGCAGATAATGGAATTACCCTTGCAATTACAGGCAAAATGACCCCCGAAGAGGCGATGAAGGACGCTGCCAAGCAAATTCGTGACCTGATTGCTGGCGCGCTGGCGGGCATGGTCAACCTGCCTGGCACCTGGCAGGACCAGGTTGGCTGTGGCGGCACCTGGGACCCCGCTTGCCAGGCCACTTCTATGAAAAAGGGCGAAGATGGCCTCTATAGGCTCACTGTAAGTCTGAAAGCGGGTTCTTACGAGTATAAAGTCGCCCTGGATGGCGCCTGGACTGTGAATTACGGTTCGGATGGCAAGCAGGATGGGCCAAACTACAAGTTGGAACTGGCGGCTGATTCGAAAGTAACCTTCACTTACGACCCGAGTACCAAATTGGTGACGACCTCGGTAGAATAAGCTCAACAAAGAAGGCCGGGGAGTTCCTCGGCCTTCTTTTCTCACCGTCCCTTTTCGCGCCAAGAAGTAACAAGGATAGTAAAACATGACAGTTCTCGAAACTCCCTACCCAACGAAAGTTCCATCATCCATGCCGGGGCTGTTGGCCCGTCTGGCGTTTTTGGCTGTGTTGGATGTCGCGGTTGCCTGGTTTTCCTATCGTTTAATATCGTTGGGGTATTTTCCATTCGGGGCCGCTGTCCTGATAATCACGGTTGGCATTAATCTGATTATTCTCATCAAAAAGGCATACCCTTTGCGCTGGATGGTGGTGGGGCTGGTATTAATGGTATTGTTTACCATTTACCCAATTGTTTTTACCATTTGGGTTTCCTTTACCAATTATGGCGAAGGCCATCTCGTCACTCAAGAACAGGCGATTGCCCAAATCCTGAAAATGAAATATCTCCCTGAGACGGGACAATCATACAAATGGACAGCATATCGGTCTGCTGAAGGGGAGTATGCCCTCTGGCTTCAAGACGCCGCCGGAAATGGATACCTGGCAAAGCCCGGAGAACCCCTCCTCCAGCCTGGGCCGGGTGAAGCGGGAGTAGGAGAACTGGACGAGAAGGGAATCCCAAAAACCATTGAAGGTTATCAAAGATTGAGCGTCCTGCTGGCCGCGACAGATAAAAACCTGACAGAGATTCTGTTCGGCGAAGCGGGCAAAACCATCCAGATTCGCTCTCCAGGCGAGGCTGCCGAGTTGCTGCCCTTATATGTGTACGATTCGGAAAGAGACGCGATGGTCAACCAGGAAACCGGCGTCTCCTACCGAAACTTGCGGGGCAAATTTACTGCCCCGAATGGGGATACCCTTCAGCCCGGTTTTATCGCCCCGATTGGGTTCTCCAACTTCCGAGATTTCTTCCTCAGCCCGGCCTTGCGAGGCCCACTCTTGCGCGTGACCGCCTGGAACTTTGGTTTTGCTTTTTTCAGTTTGTTACTGAATTTTTCATTGGGGCTTGCGATTGCCGTCTTGTTCAACGAACCGCGCTTCCCTTTCAAAAAAGTCATCCGTTCCTTGCTGATTATTCCCTACACCGTCCCGGCCCTCATCACCATTCTCATCTGGCGCGGCATGATGAACCCTCAACTTGGAGTCATCAACCGCGCCATGAATACCTGGTTTGGCTGGTCCCCGCCCTGGTTCACCGATGAGTGGTGGGCAAAAATTGCCATCCTGCTGGTCAATTTATGGCTGAGTTATCCTTATTTCATGTTGATTTGCAGCGGGGCGCTGCAATCCATCTCAGAAGATTATTACGCTGCCGCCCAGGTGGACGGCGCCAGCGGCTGGCAACAGTTCAGGTACATCACGTTGCCGCTTTTGCTGGTTGCGGTGGGGCCGCTGCTGGTTGCGTCGTTTACATTCAACTTCAACAACTTCAATCTGATTTACCTGTTCAATGCCGGAGGCCCGCCAATTGCCGGAGCGCCTACCCCAGCAGGGCATACGGACATCCTGATTAGTTACGTTTACAATCTTGCCTTTTCGGGCAGCCGTGGCATCAATTATGGTTTCGCCTCGGCCATCACAATTATTATTTTCTTTATTGTTGGCGCAATAACGCTCTTCCAATTCCGTTATACCCGTATGTGGGAGGAGGTCAGTGAAAATGTCTAGCCTGTCTTCAGTTCGACAAGCGCAAAATTCTGCCAGGCTGCGGCGCAATTTTGATATTGCCATTCGCCTGTTGATTGCAGCCATCTTGATTGCTTTTTCGATTTTTCCTGTCCTGTGGATGATTTCTGCGTCGTTCAATCCCACCGGCTCCCTGGCGACCCAGACCTTAATCCCGCCGAATGCGGGGTTGGATAACTATCAAAAGTTACTGACCTCCAGGGAATTTCCTTTCTGGACGTGGATGTGGAACTCCATCAAGATTTCCTCTCTGACCTCCGTGCTTTCCCTGACCATTACGACCATTGCCGCTTATGCCTTCTCCCGTTTTCGCTTTCGCGGCCGCATCACCATGCTCAAGGGCATCATGCTCATCAATGTTTTCCCGGCATTGTTGGCGCTGGTTGCCACGTTCTTGATGATTTCGCAACTGGGCGATGTATTACCCGCTTTTGGGTTGAATACTCACGCCAGTCTCATTCTGGTCTACTTGGGCGGAGCAATGGGCATCAACATTTGGCTGATGAAGGGTTACATGGATACCATCCCGCGCGATATTGATGAGTCGGCAATGATAGAAGGCGCTTCAGATTGGCAGATATTCAGCAGGTTGATTCTGCCGCTTCTGCGTCCCATCCTGATTGTGATTGCCATCATCAACTACATCGGCACGTATGGTGAGTTTGTCTTGGCGCGGGTATTGCTCAAAAGCACCGACCAGTACACCCTGATGGTGGGCCTTCAGATTTTTGCCGGGGCGCAATTCCAGCAGCGCTGGGGCGTTTTTGCAGCAGGCGCATTGCTGGGCGCCCTGCCAATCATGATTATCTATCTCCTACTGCAGGACCAAATCATTGGCGGCCTGACGCAAGGCGCTGTGAAAGGATAAAAAATGACTCTCCATAAGACAATACCAATATGGAAGAGCCTCTTGATTATTCTGGGGATGGCGAGCAGCATGATTGGGTGCAACCCAGCCACCCCACCTGCTGTATCTGTCACTCTTGAACCGCTGTCCACGCCGACCCCGGTTCCAACGCCAGGGCCGGCAGCCATCCAAAATGCTGGTTTTGAACAGCAGGATGCCAATGGCTTGCCGGTCGGTTGGAGCAGCACCGGCTTAGAGACAGCCATTCAACTCGAAAAAAATGGCTATTCTGGAACGCTTCGCCTAACCCACAAGGCTGCCCAAGCCTATCAAGTCGAGACTTCCCAGGTTGTTACCGGGCTGGCCGACGGCTGGTACACATTACGCGCATGGACACGGTCAAGCGGCAAGAACGAGGTCTATCTCGCTTTGCGGTGCGGAAGCCATGAAAGCCGGGTTAATGTGCCTTCCAGTATGCCGGGCTATCGCTGGATACAACTGGCGGTCTCCAGCGAGGTTGTCGGAGGGCAATGCGTCATCACGTTACATTCGTTTGGGCTGGCTGGCAGTTGGGCAAGTTTTGATGATATTGAACTCGTGCCAGGTCAGGCCAGGCTCTCCGTATTGGGGGCTGATATTTCGAGCCTGAAAAAATCAGAAGACTTGGGAGGCATCTACAAATATAGCGATGGCACCCCGGCTGACGCGCTGCAAATCCTCAAAGATAACGGCCTGAATTATGCCCGCCTGCGTGTATGGGTGGACCCGGCGGATGGGTATCATAACAAAACCCAAATCCTAACAATGGCATCCAGGCTAAAGCAGCAGGGCATCAAATTATTGGTGGACTTTCACTATTCGGACGATTGGGCCGACCCTGGAAAGCAAAATAAACCTGCCGCCTGGAAAGATTACGACTTCGAGCAGCTCAAACAGGCGGTTTATGACCATACTTACGATGTTTGTAGCAGCCTGGCCGCGCAAGGCGCCGCTCCCGATATGGTACAAGTAGGGAATGAGATAAATGCCGGAATTCTATGGCCGGATGGGGCGCATGACCACATGGATAACCTCGCCGCGCTCCTTACCACCGGCTATCAGGCCGTCAAAGATTGTTCCCCTTCCACCCTGGTCATGCTGCATATCGCCGACGGCGGCAAAAATGACATGGCGCGTTGGTTTTTTGACAACCTGGCTCGCCGTAAAGTTCCCTTCGATGTAATTGGCCTTTCGTTTTACCCCTATTGGCACGGCAGCCTGGCCCAGTTGCAGGTCAACCTGAACGATATCTCTGCTCGTTACGACAAAGATGTCTTGGTGGCCGAATTTGCCTATCCTTTTACCCCGCTTGACCAGGACGGGTATCCGAACTTGTTTACCCAGAAAATGATGATAGACGGCTATTTGTATACTCCCGAAGGCCAGCGGCTTATGCTCAGGGATGTGATGTCGGTTGTTCGGGCTGTACAGAACGGGCGCGGCCTGGGCGTTTTCTATTGGGATGCAACCTGGACGGCTGTGCCTGGCAATGGCTGGGACTCTAAAAACCCAACATCAGGAAACCCCTGGGAAAATCAGGCTTTATTTGATTTCGATGGCCGGGCCTTGCCAGCACTGGCCGAATATCTCAATCCATAAACCATCACCTACCATCGCTGCCAACATGAAAAGACAATTATGAGTACGTTTTACCTCAACATCGTCCACCGGCCCGAGATGGTGCCGGAATACATCCAAAAAGAAGCCGAGCAAGGCAAGGTCGAAGACCTGAGGCGATACTCGGTGCTGCAAGAATCGCTCGATATTTTTCGCACTCAGCAGCAAATTGCCCACGAGAACGGGCTGCGCACCACCATCCAGATGACCTACGCCAGCCTGTTCAACGCTGAGGCGGTGGCGATTGCGAAAGAACACCATGAACAATTCGGCGACGAAATCGGTTCGACCTTCCTGGGCCTCCAGTGCGCTGAGTTCCGTGAAAAGTTCAAATCGAAGGAACTCGCCATCTGGCTGTTCGCGATGGAAGACAAGCGCAAAATCGTCGATGAAGTCTTCGGTAAATTTTATGAAGTCTTTGGTTTTTACCCCACTTCGACCGGCTCTTACTACATGGATGCCGAACTGGTCAACTACATCAAAGAAAAATACCCAATGGTCAAGGCCGCTGTGGCAACCTGCTGGGAGGAAGGCCCAAAGGCGTACTGGAACGCCAACAACTCGTGGTACACGCTGATGGACGGCGGCCCCTGGAATCCCTGGATTCCGTCGAAACGCAACATCCACTGCATTGCCTCAGACGAAGCCGACGACATCGGCATCGTTGCCATTCCGCACCTTTCACGCGACCTGATGGCCGTTTTCGACGGCCCAGGGTCATACTACGGCACGCATCCGCAGAACATCTTGCGCGGCATGGTCTATGAAAACCGCGAAATCCCCTATTTCAAGAACATCGTTGACCAGTATCGCGCGATGGTCAAATACAATCGCGGCTACGCTTACAACATGATGTACGTCGGCCCCGGTTGGATGAGCAAGGGCGGGCGTTGGGAAGCTGATTACGCCTTCCTACTAAAGAGTTACAAAGACGGCATGGCCTATTACGGCGAACTCAAGCAACAGGGCCTATTGCAAGACCTGACCATGAGCGAATTTGCCGATGTCTACCGCCAAAACCGGCCTTACACACGCCCCGAATGTACGCTCTGGAAGGATATTCTCTACGGTTCGCAGCGCCAGATGTTCTGGTATGCCGACCCCGATATGCGTTTCTGCCTGGATATGAACCAGGGCGGCGCAATGGTGGATCTGCGGCCCTACGCCGCCAAACTGGTGCGCCCTTGCGGGGTGGGTACCAAAGCCAATCAAGACGCTTCCTACCCCTTCCTGGTACAGTCGCTTTACCGGGCAGGTTTTTTTACCCATTATGCCGGCGAAGGCTCGGTTAAGAGTTGCAAAATTGGGGTCGGGAGCGAACAGGTTGATTTATGCGCCTGCCGCACGCAGGCCTCCTTCTCGGAGGAAGGCGATACCCGTATCGTAACCCTCGGCCCGGTCACGATAGAGTTTGACGGATTCAGCGCCCGGGTGCAGAGCATTTTTCGTTTGACGGAAGGCAGCGGCGAGGTCGAAATCGTCCGCCGTATTCTGGATTCGACCAACCCCGACGCCGATTTCTCCCTTGATGAATACATCACCGCCTGCTACGGCACCACCGAATACCCCGAAGACCTGACCGGCGTTCGCCTGACCCTGGTTGCAGCAGACAAAACAGAATCCATTGAATACGCCTACCGATGCCGCGAGGCCGAGGCCGAAAATGTCCAGTTCGTCGAGGCAATCATCCCGCCTGTCGATACGCGCCTGACAATGCGCGCCGATGGCCCCGCAGCCGGGTACTTCCGCGAGGGCTTTTCTTTCTCGCCCATGTACACCCTCGGCATCAAAAAAATTGTCAAAGCAAAAGGAGAACTGCGCACATGGCTCAAGGTCGCAAAGGCAAGTTAAATTACCGCTGCCCGCGCTGTCTCATGCGCGAAATTGATATGGACATGCTCTATGACCGGGACAAAGACGAGTATTACTGCCTGCGCTGCTCGTTCGTAGGTGATGAAAAAGAAATCCAGCGTCTAAATGCTCAGTTCCGTGAGAAATATCGCAGCCGGATGATTCGGATTAAAGATTTTTGAAACGGGAATAAAAAAAAATGAAATTATCTGCCGATTCCCCGCAAGTCACGTTGCCCATCCGAGGCGCGGATATTTCCAGCCTGAAAAAATCTGAGGACAAGGGCGGCATTTATTATGATGAAAACGGCGCGCCAGATGACGCGCTCAAAATCTTGCGCGCGCATGGCCTGAATTACGCCCGCATACGGGTCTGGGTCAATTCGCCGGATGGCTATCACGGCAAATCCCAATTGTTAGAGATGGCAAAGCGCTGCAAGGCCAACCAACTCAAACTGCTGGTAGATTTTCACTATGCAGATACCTGGGCCGACCCTGGCAAACAACCCAAGCCCAAAGCCTGGGAATCTCTCGATTTCGAGGGTCTTAAGCAGGCTGTTTATGACCACACCTGCGATATTTGCAGCGCCCTGAAAGCGCAAGGCACGCCGCCTGACATGGTACAGGTTGGCAACGAAATCACCAACGGCATGTTATGGCCAGACGGCAAAAACGACAAAAATTTCGACAACCTGGCCGCGCTCGTCAAGGAAGGCATCCGCGCCGTGCGGGATTGCTCGCCCAAAACGCTGGTCATGCTGCACGTGGATAACGGTAGCAACAACGAAATGTGCCGCTGGTGGTTCGATAACATGCTCCAGCAGGGTGTCGAATTTGACCTGATTGGCGCATCATATTATCCCTACTGGCATGGCACGCTGGCTGATTTGCAGAACAATCTTAAAGATATTGCCCTGCGATATGACAAGGATATTGTGGTAGTCGAAACCGCCTACGCTTTTACCTCGAAAGATTGCGACAACTACGAAAACGTCATCACCACGCAGGAACAACCCGGTTATCCCTTTACGCCCGAAGGCCAGGCCCGAATGCTGGGCGACATCATAACCATCGTGCGGGGGGTGCCAAACGGGCGCGGCATCGGCATCTTTTGGTGGGACGCCACCTGGATTGCCGTCCGCGGCAATGGTTGGGACCCGGCTGATCCGGCATCTGGAAATAATTGGGAAAACCAGGCCTTGTTCGACTATGAGAGCCGTCCGCTCCCGGCAATGGACGTGCTGGGCAGGCTATAGAGTATTTTACATATTTTGGGTCAGCAGGTACAAAACTGCCGGAAGAACAAGACACAAACAGCAAAACAGGACAAAGGCCGCCGCGCAGCCCCACGCCCAGGCCAGCACGCCAAATTCTTCTGGTTCTAACGAAGTACATCTTACACGATGACCGTCGTTCTGCCAAAAGTGAGATGGATTCGTTTACGTCGCATTTGCCTGAAAACGCACGATGCAGAAAGGAAGGAAGAGAGAAAGAAACGATCGCTCACGATTGCGCCCAGCATAGTCATGCCCTGCTTTGTTGGCATGACCAACGAGATTGAAAAGGCTCTATTCTTGCGCCGTTTTGATGTGCCATTTTGGGCCTTGACCGATGTGTTTGGCGCGATATGATAAAATTAAACCAACCCAGGCGATGAGGCTCGCCGTAACCGTCCACTGGACTGATGGCCTCTACTGAAAGCATTCTTTCAGTAGAGGCTCTTTTATTGCCAGGTATTTCTATGACCTTCAAGAGCATTTTATTTGACCGGGAAACACATCTACAAGAAACAGCCGAACCGCCCGCTTGCTTCACCGACCTAAATCTGGACCAAGTGATTGAGGCCGTGACCGCCAAAAAGGGGGAATACAACCTTAAGCCCTTTTTTTTACACCCCGCCGGGCAACGTGGAAACCATCCGCTACCGACAACAGGCCCTGCGCGATTTGCAGGAAGAGACCTGGCTGGCGGATGTTAAAACCTTTGCTGAGAGGATGGTCCTGGCACGCCGCTACTTGGCGTTGGTAGAAAAACTCGATTTCGACCTGCACAAAAAAGGTTGGTTGCTGGAGGCCGCGCTGATGTATTGCGAGGCTGTCGAAGGCTTGAACCATGCTTTGGGCGCGGCGCCGCTTCACTCGCGCGGATTCTTGGCTCTGCGCGAATATGTCGCTTCCTATGCGCGCTCACAGGTTTTCAAGTCGCTGTATGAAGAAGCGCGCAAGGTCAAAGCCGGGCTGGCGGTACTGAAATACAGTATCATCATCCAGGCTGGCCGCTTCAGCGTGCGGAAATATGACGGCGAAACAGATTACAGCGTGGAGGTGGAGAAAACTTTCGAGAAGTTCAAGCAAGGCGCAGTCAAGGATTATCGCGTCGAAATCTACGAAGGTTCGGGCATGAATCACATCGAGGCCAAAATCCTGGAGTTTGTCGCCCGGTTGTATCCCGAGCCTTTCGCCGCGCTTGACCGTTTTTGCGAGCGGCATCCCGCGTTTATCGATGAAACCATCCGTGCTTTCGACCGCGAAGTGCAGTTTTACGTCGCTTACCTGGAATACCTCGACAGTTTGAAACACAAGGGACTGCCCTTCTGCTTTCCCGAAGTGGGCGCGAGCCGCGAGGTCTTTGCCCGCGAAACCTTCGACCTGGCCCTGGCCGGGAGTTTTTCCTTCAGCAGCAAGCCGGTCATTTGCAACGATTTCGAACTGCGCGAACCGGAGCGCGTCATTGTCGAGACCGGCCCCAACCAGGGCGGAAAGACCACCTTTGCGCGTGCCTTTGGCCAGGTGCATTTCCTCGCCAGTCTGGGTTTGCTCGTGCCGGGGCGCAAAGCGCGGCTGTTCCTGTTCGACCGAATGTTCACGCATTTCGAGCGCGAGGAAGATATTCGCAACCTGAGTGGAAAGTTACAGGATGACCTGCTGCGAATTCACGCCATCTTGAACAGCGCCACCTCCCGCAGCATTCTCGTCATGAATGAGATTTTCTCTTCCACCACCCTCAAAGACGCGCTGTTCCTGAGCCGCGAAATCATGACCCGCCTGCTGGCGCTGGACGCGCTGGGGGTGTGGGTGACGTTCATCGACGAAATGGCCTCTTTCAGCGAGAAAACCGTCAGCATGGTCAGCACCGTCTCGCCCGAAAATTCCGCCGAGCGCACCTTCCGAATCATCCGCAAGCCCGCCGATGGGCTGGCGTATGCCCTCTCCCTGGCCGAAAAACATCGCCTGACTTACGAACACATCAAGGAGCGCATTCAGCCATGAAAGTCTTGCTCCTGCACCCCGACCGCAATTTCGACCCCAAAGCGCCGCTCCCGCCCAACCAGGACACGCTGGTTCAAGACCTGGAACTCGAAACCCTGTTCCAGGCAATGGCGCGGGGCGATAAATTCCTGTACCAGACCGCCCGGCAGGCGCTGCTCTCCAGCCTGGGCGACCCCACCGAAATCCGCTACCGGCAAGCCATCCTGCAAGACTGCCTGGAACATCCCGAGGTCGTCCGCGAGATATACCAGATACCAATCGAGGCTATCCAGCGCAAACAAAGGCATTGGATGGGCATTTTCAGCCATTACCCGAGTGGAATTTTAAGTAGTTCGGTGCAATTGTTGGAGATGTTCCTCGATTTGCTGCGACATCTGAAGCAAGTTGCTGATGAACAGGTTGGTCAGTTCCGGTCGGCGGGCTTCCGGCGATTTTTCGAGATGATTCTGCGGGAACTGGACGATGCCTATTTCGTGGAGGTCGAAAATCACCTGCGCGAACTGCGCTTCCGCAACGGGGTCTTGCTCAGCGCCCGCCTGGGACGCGGCAACGAAGGCCAGGATTACCTCCTGTGCAAACCCAACCAGCCCAATGGACACTGGGCGAAGCGCATTTTCTCCAAACAATCGCCAGTTTACTCTTTCAATATTCACCCGCGTGATGACCACGGCGCGCGGGCGCTGGGCGAACTGCGTGACCGGGGGCTTAACCTGGTCGCCAATGCGGTGGCGCAGTCGGCGGACCACATCGACAGCTTCATCTCCACCCTGCGGCAGGAACTGGCCTTTTACGTTGGCGCGCTCAACCTGGCAGAATCGCTCTCCGCGCTGGAAATGCCGCTCTGCCTTCCCGAAGCATTCCAAACATCAGAGCGAAAACACGCTTTCGAGGGGTTGTACGATATCGCCCTGGCACTGACGATGCAAAAGAGCGTGGTCGGCAACCAGGCCAACGCAGACGACAAAGACCTGGTAATTGTCACCGGCGCCAACCAGGGTGGGAAATCCACCTTCCTGCGCAGCATCGGTCAGGCACAGGCGATGATGCAATGCGGATTGTTCGTGGGGGCAGAGTCGTTCTCGGCCAATTTGGCAAGCGGTTTGTTCACGCACTACAAACGCGAAGAAGACTCCAGCATGAAAAGCGGTAAACTTGACGAAGAACTGGCCCGGATGAGCGAAATCATCAGCCAGTTGCGCCCGGATGCGCTGGTCTTGTTTAACGAGTCGTTTGCGGCCACCAATGAGCGTGAAGGCGCAGAAATAGCCCGCCAGGTGGTCAATGCCCTGTTGGAACGGCGAATCAAAGTCTTTTTCGTCACGCACCAGTACGAACTGGCGCGCGGGTATCACACGCAGGGCAGTGCCCGGCACCTCTTCCTGCGGGCCGAACGCCAGCCGGATGGCAACCGCACCTTCAAACTGCGAGAAGGCGAACCCCTGCCCACCAGTTTTGGCGAAGATGTGTACCAGAAGATTTTCAAACCAGGCATGGACTGAACGTGTATGCATATTACTCTGCGGCGGCTGCGTCGGTTTCTTAGAAGCGAGGCTATGGAAAAATTCCTGATTATCTCCCTCGGCGCCATCCTGGGCGCCAACGCCCGTTATTGGCTGAGCGGCTGGGCAGCGGAAAAATTTGGCGCGGCCTTTCCGTATGGCACGCTGGTTGTCAACCTGACGGGCTGTTTTGCGTTGGCGGTCTTTGTCACCCTCGTCACCGACCGCTTTTTGGTGGACCCCAACCTGCGTATCTTGGTCACGATTGGTTTTTTTGGCTCTTATACTACGTTTTCGACATATACTTATGAAAGCGTGAACCTGATTCTTAACGGCCAGCCCTGGCTGGGGTTGTTGAATCTGTTTGGCAGCAGCATCCTGGGCGCGCTGGCTGCCATTGCGGGCATTTTACTTGCCCGGGCAATCTGATTCGAGGAGACTCGCCATGCCCCCAAAACTCAACGAAAATGCGCAGCGTCTTGCCATTTACATTGGCGAAAGCGACCGTTGGCGCGGCAAGCCGCTCTATGCCGCCATCCTTGAAACCCTCAAAAAAGAGAAAATCGCCGGGGCCACAGTGGTGCGCGGGGTGGCTGGCTTTGGGGCGCATTCCCACATCCATACGGCGGCCATCCTGCGACTCTCCGAAGACCTGCCGCTCATCGTCCATGTCATTGATACGCCGGAAAAGATCGAAAAAGCCATCGAACTGGTCAGCCCAATGGTGAGCGAGGGATTGATAACAATGGAAGATGTACGCGTCGTCCGCTATACCCATCGCTATCTGAATCCCCTGCCCGCCGACCGCCTGGTGGAAGAAGTGATGACCCGCGAGGTAGAGACGCTCTCGCCGGACATGTCTGTGGCTGAGGCATGGCAAAAGATGCTCGATACGCTCATCAAGGCCATGCCAGTGGTGGACGAAACCGGTCAGGTGCTGGGGATGTTAACCGACGAAGACCTTCTGGAACGCGCCGGGGTGCAGCAACGCCTTTCAGTGGCCGAGCGGCTCGATGAGCAGTTACTTGTCGAAGAAATCGCCCGCCTGCGCCAATCCCCGATCAGGGTGGCCGAGGTGATGACCCAACCAGCCATCACGGTCAAAGCCCGCGATGCGCTCGGCCTGGCGGCGGCGCGCATGGCAAAAGAGGGCATCAAACGCCTGCCAGTGCTGGATGAGCAGGATAAGTTGGTCGGCGTCCTCTCGCGGGTGGACATCTTGCGCTTGCTCACCGAAAAACCTGCCGGGAAGATGACGGCCCCGCTTGGGGCGGCCCAAAGCGTGCGGGATGTGATGTCGCCGATGATTCCCGCGGTGCGGCACGATGACGAACTAGCCGATATTGTGGAAAAACTGCTCGAAAGCGGTTCGCACCGCGTCATCGTCCTGGATGCGGACGGAAAAGCCATCGGGTTGATTAGTGATTCGGACGTGGTCACGCGCATCCAGCCCGCCCAGCGCCGCGGGGTGCTGGCTGCCTTGCTGGGAGATTCCGACGCGCCTTCCAGCACCGTTACTGCATCCGAACTGATGTCCCCGGGGGTTCTCACCGCCCGGCCCGAAACCTCGCTTGTCGCCGCCGTGCGAATGATGATGTCGCCCAAGCGCAAATGGCTGGTGGTGGTGGATGAAAACGACCGCCCGCTCGGCCTGGTAGACCGCCACATCCTGCTGCGGGCATTGACTTCAGGATAATCCGCCTTGACAGTTCAATCATGGCGGGAGTATATTCGCCCCGTTGCTTCGACGTATGAAACCGCACAGTACCGACCCCCTTCGTACTTCTCCCACCCTGGTTCGCCGCGCCTGAACAGGCTCGTTTGCCCTGTTCGCTGACTGGCCTTCTCCAGCCCCGCGCTCGAACCAGCGCGGGGTTTTCTCGTAACTGGAAAGATAAATTTTGTCTTACAAGGAGATGGCATGGGATATTTCGAGAACATCCTCCCACCCAAAGAACGCATGGAACGCCGCTTCACCTGGGGCGATGTGGTTGTGCTGCTACTCCTCGCCGTCCTGCTCTATGGCGGCGTTCGCCTGGCCTTCGACGCCCCTGCCGAGGTGCAGGGGCCCTTCATCCGCCTGGAGCCGCGCGCCCTGCCCTGGTACGCCCTGCTCTCGGTAGGACGCATGGCAGCGGCTTACGCGCTTTCGCTCCTGTTCACCATCTTCTACGGGCGCGCCGCCGCTTACAACCCCCGCGCCGAGCGGATTCTCATGCCCCTGCTCGATGTTTTACAAAGCGTACCCATTCTCTCCTTCTTGCCAGTCGTCCTGCTGAGCCTGAGCGCCATCCTGCCGCAAACCATCGCCGTTGAACTGGCCTCCATCGTCCTGATTTTCACCAGCCAGGTCTGGAACATGACCTTCGGCTGGTATCAATCGCTCACCACCATCCCCAAAGAACTGCGCGAGGCCAGCAGCATCTTTCGGCTGAACACCTGGCTGCGCTTCAAAAAACTGGAACTGCCCTTTGGCATGATTGGCCTCATCTGGAACAGCATGATGTCGTGGGCAGGCGGCTGGTTCTTCCTGATGGCCGCCGAGATTTTCACTGTCGGCGAGCGCGACTTCCGCCTGCCGGGGCTGGGGGCTTACCTGCACGAAGCCGCCAACCTGGGCGATACCCGCGCCATCCTATGGGGGCTGGCCGCACTCATCCTGACCATCATTGCCCTCGACCAACTTGTCTGGCGTCCACTCTTGGCCTGGTCCGACCGCTTCAAAGTGGAGATGGTGGAAAGCGAAGAGCCGCCAACTTCCTGGTTCTACAACGTCATGCACAACTCGACACTGGTAAACGCCCTGCGCGGCTGGTTCACGCTCCCATCCGAAAGGCTGGATTCCTGGCTAATTCGCCGCGCCCCGCTGCAAGATACCGGGGAAACTGCGCATGGATATACCTGGCGCAGCGTTTTGCCCTGGGTGATTTTTGGGGGATTCCTGCTCTATGGCGGGCTGCGCGCTGGACTGATGTTGTGGAGCGTGCCGCTGGTGCAATGGGGGCAAATTGCCCTGGGCATAGGCGCCACCCTGCTGCGGGTGATGATTTCGCTATCCATCGCCCTGGCCTGGACTATTCCTGTTGGGGCGCTGATTGGCACCAACCGCCGCGCAGCAGCCATCCTCCAGCCGGTCGTACAGGTCACGGCCTCGGTCCCGGCCACTGCCATCTTCCCAGTCTTCCTGCTGCTGGTGATTAACCTGACCGGCGGGCTGAACATTGCCGCCATCTTCCTGATGTTGATGGGGACGCAGTGGTACCTGCTCTTCAACGTCATTGCCGGGGCCAGCGCCATTCCACAAGACCTGAAATACACTTCCGCGCTGATGGGCCTGAACGGCTGGGAGCGCTGGCGCACGCTTATCCTGCCCGCTTTGTTCCCTTATATCGTCACCGGTGGAATCACCGCCAGCGGCGGGGCCTGGAACGCCAGCATCGTGGCCGAATACGTCCAGTTTGGGGGGCAAACCCTGTTCACCACCGGCATCGGCTCGCTGATTGCGCAAGCCACCGCCAGCGGCGATTACCCTCTGCTGCTGGCTGCCACCCTCAGCATGGTTTTGACCGTCGTCCTTATCAACCGCCTGTTCTGGCGTCCGCTCTACCGGATTGCAGAAGATAAATACCGCATGGAATAAAACAGGTCCCCGCCCCGTCTTGCGCGCATCCCTTTGACCTGCGCCATGAAAGGAATCAACGATGGCAACTCCCGTCACCCCCACCACCCTGCTCGAACTCAAGCACGTCCAACAAAACTACACCAGCGGTACGCGCAAATTTACCGCCGTGCAAGATGTAAATCTCAATTTGCAAGAAGGTGAATTCGTGGCCCTGCTGGGGCCATCGGGCTGCGGCAAAAGTACCCTGCTGCGGATTCTCACCGGCCTGCAAAAACCATCCGAGGGGCAAATTACTTATCGCGGGCAATCTCTTAAAGGCGTGAATCCCTACGCAACGATCGTTTTCCAGACCTTTGCGCTCTTCCCCTGGCTGACCGTGATGGAGAATGTCGAACTGGCTCTCAAAGCACGCGGCATGGCCCCCAACCTGCGCACTCCTCGCGCCCTCGACCTGCTCGACCGGGTTGGGTTGGACGGCTTCGAGAACGCCTACCCGCGCGAACTTTCGGGTGGAATGCGTCAAAAGGTCGGCTTTGCCCGCGCCATGGCGGTTGAGCCAGAGTTGCTCTGTCTGGATGAACCTTTTTCCGCGTTGGACGTGCTCTCCGCCGAATCACTTCGCAACGAACTGATGGAACTCTGGACCAGCGGCAGCATCCCCACCAAAGCCATTCTCATGGTCAGCCACAACATCGAAGAAGCCGTGCTGATGGCCGACCGGATTGTGGTAATGGACAAGGAACCTGGGCGCATCGTGGCCGAAATTCGGGTCGAACTGCCGCACCCGCGCCAGCGCCACTCGGACGAGTTCCGCGCGGTGGTAGATAATGTGTACGCGCTCCTGGCTGGTCAGACCCAATCGGAAGCCGCCGAACTCGGCTCGGAGCCGGGCCAACCCGGACGCACCCGCGCTCTGCCGCACGTCCACATCAGCGACCTGGCCGGGCTGCTGGAATATCTTTCTGAAAAACCCGACGACCAGGACGACATTTACCGCCTGACCGAAGAGCTGAAAATCGACTCCGACCACGTTTTGACCCTGACCGAAACCGCCGAACTGCTCGGTTTTGCCACCGTTGCCAAAGGCGATATCCGCCTGACCCCGCTCGGCGAGACCTTTGCCGAAGCCTCCATTTTGGCGCGCAAGGAAATCTTCGCCGCCCGCATCCGCCGCCTGCCGCTGGTGCGCTGGCTGTCTGGCATGTTACAACGCGCAGACAAACGCGCGCTCAAATGGGATGTGGTCAAACTGGCGCTCGAACTCGAATTCCCGCCTGAAGAATCCGAAAAACAACTCGATACCCTCATCAACTGGGGCCGCTATGCCGAAATCCTGGCTTATGATGATGGTTCGGAAGAAATTTATCTGGAAAGCGCCGCTGAAAAAGTGAGTTAAGCGGCTTTCGTAATGCCTGCCTGCCACAGCCTTTGCCACCGCTCCGCGCGTTCAGCATCCATGCGCGCGGAGTGGATTGATTCCACCCCTTGTTGCTCCAGATAAAGCCGGATTTCCTGCCACCATTTTGCGGGGTGGATGTCCATTCCGCGCACAAGTCGGCGTGGACAAAGAGTCACCAACCAGCCATAAGCCGCTCCCCTGACCCGCTCCTCGTCTATCATGATGACTGCCCGGTCGGTGAGCGCCAGCAGGCAATTAGGGGCCGCCGGCAGATGGAAAATTTTCAGGAAGGGGCGGGTGATTCGCGGCTGAAACACGGTTCCCAGCAACCGTTCGCCCGGTAAGAGACCATACAGTCGCAAGCCATTGGCGAATTTGTAAGATTGCGCTTGCAACTGTTCCAGCAGGGGTTGGGTTTGGGCGTCATTTTCCGCAACCCCGGGTGTTGCCCCGTAAGCCGAATCCAGCAGGCGGTTCAAGAGCGGTTGAATCAGATGCTGTCCGACTGTGTTGTATTCGATGACCATCCGCGTCAATTCCCCGTTGACCACCCCGGCCAGTTCCAGGCGACCATACAGCAGAATCAGGCTGTGGTGCGCGTAAAGCAGGTCGGCGGCGGGCAGGTAGGTGGCCGGGCAAACCCCTCCGGCAGCATCAAGAATGTGTAAAATCCCATTGGACGTAAAAATTACCGCCTGGCGGGGCGCGCTCCAGGCGCCGCCGCCTTTTTTCGGCGCATCGTAAAATGTTCCCGGCGGAATCATCAAAATTTCCTGTGGCAGTTCGCCAAGTGGAAGAGTGACATCTGCCGCCCGACGAAAGTTCTCGGGCAAGTCGGCCAGGGATTGCAGCCGGTAAGGGAATTGGAGTTCTCGAGGTTTGCTCATCGTGTGTGGATGGCTTAAAAAAGCTTCTGCCAGATGTTTCTGGCAGAAGCTATCAACCCTGCGGTGGTTCGCCCTCGAAGGGGCCAGCGAGCCTCATCGCTTGCTCCTGATTGTAAGTCTCTCAGGAAGGGGCGTCAAGTTCACCTGCCATTGGGCACAGGCAAGTACCGGGCAGCCGGATGATTTGCGCCCCTAGCGGCCCAGCCACCAGTACAATCCCGCGGCCGCCAGGCATAACACCAGGCAAGCGGGAACAGCAAAAATTAGCAGGCCGAGTACCAGGTTGCGGTAGGTCAGCTTTTTGTAACGTCCCATTTCCTGTTCGAAGTTTTTAACCGCCTGCCGAGCCGTGCTGTCGCCGGGCAAAAGGTTCAGCTTGGCAATAATCGCCCGCAGGCGAGCAATTGCCGCCTCTTCGAGGTCGCCAGTGCTATCGTGACCAATCAGCGGCAGGCAGCGCAGCCCGGCTTCAATCAGCACCTCGCGGTCGGCGGGAAGGAAGCCATTTTTGAGCAGCGCA
>Ga0101944_10002826_pt1 | contig 26414 bp, 20 predicted proteins | sample DewCreD2012metaG_FD_75245 | JGI IMG/M metagenome (GOLD analysis project Ga0101944, IMG submission 75245) | Hot spring sediment bacterial and archeal communities from British Columbia, Canada, to study Microbial Dark Matter (Phase II) - Dewar... ... | reverse complement strand
ACGGGCTGATCACAAAAATCACGGGCACGTATCGCTATCAACTCACGGTCTCCGGGCGCAAAGCCATCATGGCCATCCTGACCGCACTCCGCTCTACGGTTCGGCAACTCACTCCGGTTGCCGCGTAAAAATCTTCGCGGGAAGAAAAGAATCTACGGGCTAGTAGTACAGAGAAACACGGAGAAGACAAACCACGGGGGACAAGGAGGGCACGGAGAAGGTCAACCGATTCCAGGGTGGCGCTGGGTGAGGGTTGGCGGTGCGCGCCGGGAGGGCGGTGGGTAAAGGGGGCCAAGGCCGACAGGAATGTCGGCCGCAGGCTAGAAAGCCTGCCCCACAAAAGGGCCTGCTCCACAGCGCGGCATAGCCGCAACCAAACAGGCGTAGCGGCTGGGGTCTCACCGCCAAGTCGCTCCCGTGGCGGCATGAAAATCTTCGCGCGCGGGGAAGATTTCAGGGGTTAGTAGTACAGAGGACACAGAGGTGGAAAAGAGGGGGCGGAAACGCTGGGCCGCCCCTACGGATGCAACGATGCGATCGAGGAGAGGGCAGTGGGTAAAGGGGGCCAAGGCCGGCAGGAATGCCGGCCGCAGGCCTGGAGGCCTGCCCCACACCAGAATGCCTGGACCATTGTAGGGGTGGGGATGAGCTCACAAGCCATCCACCGGCAGGACTGCCGGTATGGCAAGCCTTGCGGAGGGCGGACACACCGGTCCGCCCCTACGGATGACGCCTTTGGGTTGGAGAGTGAGCGGCGGGTGAGGGGCACTAAGGCCGACAGGAATGTCGGATGCAGGCAAGAATGCCTGACCCACAAAAAGAGCCTGCCCCACGGGGCTGCTCGGATCTCTATTTGTGAGAGTGGCTCATAAGCGGGGCGCACAAGGGGGATGAGAAAGGCTTCACTCCCAACCGACATCAGGACTGCCGGCGCGGCAAGCCTGGCGGCTTACTCCACGGGAATTGCCGGCGTGGCAAGCTCCACGGCGGGCGAGGCGCGCTTTATCTAGAGAGCGCGGGGGTGGGTGCGTGGAGAGGGGGAGAAGGCGCTCTTTTGGTGCTCGATCTGGACAGACGGGCCCAGAACGACCTCTACGACGTCGAAACGGACCGAGTCCCAGGAGGCACCGGCGCGGCGGACATAGTGGCGGGCGGCGTCGATGAGCGCCTCGCGCTTGGCGGCGTCTACGGCGCGGCCGGGCGCTCCGAACTCATCCGTGCTGCGGGTCTTGACCTCGACGAATACCAGAGTGTCTTTGTCCCAACCAACGAGGTCAATCTCCCCATGTCCGCTCGGGGGACGGTACCTGCGAGCCACCACGGTCATACCGAGGTCTCGCAAGAAGCGGTGCGCCAGGTCTTCTCCGCGCTCGCCCAGCGCTTGGGCGGCAGGCATGGTCCGGCAGCGGAGCTTGTGGCGAACCCAGTCGAGCGCGCGCAACAAGGGCTGGGTCATGCTGCCCCCTTGGGCCCGGGGGCAGGTTCGCGGAGCAGGGGAGTCGCCTTTGCGGGCGAGCCGCGCTGGGCTCTCAAACCAGGCAAGCACCACGAGGCACTTAGGTCCAATAGCCGGCTCATGCCGGAGGTGGGAGCGCCTGCGGGGTTTAGGAAACCTTCTCGAACTCGAATTCCATGCTCTTGCCCCGGACGATAAAGCACAAGTAATACTCCCATAAGCGTCGGAAATTGGGGAAGCGGTTCACCAGGAACTCGAATCCCAACCATCTCCAAAGGGCTAGTAGCCGGAGCCGCACGGAAATCTCACGGAATTTGGCCTGGGTGTAGTAACCGAAGCCGCCGTGGTCTGCGCCGAAGTAGCGGAAAGAGAAGCTGTTGAGGTGCCAGCGGTGGGTGGGGTCGCAGAAGGAGCTGAAGTCCGTATAGTGAGGGGTCGCCAAGTAGAGGCGTCCGCCGGGTTTCAGCAGCCGGTGAAACTCCTCCATTGTCTGGATGACGTCGGAGACGTGTTCGACGACGTGGACGGCGCGGATCTGATCAAAGCTCTCCGAAGCGAACGGATAAGGGGCGCGGTCGAGATCGCAAAGGACATCCGCGTTGCTATGCGGGTTGCGGTCGATGCCGATTGCGCCGGGGTGCTTGTTCAATCCACAGCCGACGTCGAGAATCCTCATGGGAACCGGCCCAGGGCCGCTTTGCATTCTAACAATCCGGACCGCGGCGCCACACGGGCTTGGGACCGCGTCCCCCGGGCAGGCGGGGCCACGCTCAACGGGCGGCGCCGCCCAGATGTTGCCGCAGGAAGCGGAGGAACACCGGCCAGTCCGCCGGCATCGCGCCGTGGCCGCCGGCGTGCATGTAGTAACCCAGCGTGTTCAGCACCGGCTGGCCGGCGGGCGGCCACTGTTCGGTCCCGAGATCTTGCGCTCCCAGCAACCGAAACACCGGTCCGGTGGCCACGGCGGCAAGAAACTCTCCCTTCGGGTCGGACCACAGATCCTGGTCGCCGGTCTGAAGCAGCACGGGGCGCGGCGCGATGAGCGCCAGCAGCATGTGCGAATCCACCGGCAACTGTTCCGGATGCTCCGCATACTTCCTGTAGTTGCCGCAGAACTGGTAGTCGTAGCGTGCGGTCAGGTGATGCACCGTCTCACCGTAATTCCTGCGGCTGAGGGATGCGCCCCCTTCACCGGAGCAGCTCGCGATCACCAGCGCGAAACGCGTGTCGCGCGCGCCAGCCCACAGCACCGTCTTGCCCAGACGCGAGACGCCGAAGATGGCCACCCGCTTGGGGTCGACGCCCTTGTCCGTTTCCAGATAATCCATGACCCGGCTGAGGCCCCAAGCCCAGGCGGAGATGGCGCCCCATTCGTCCGGCGCAGGCGCGCTTTGGCCGGGCTTCAGATACAACGCGCGAACGCCGTAAGGCAGCCCTGCCTCGAAATCCGGCTCGATATCGCCGTAGTAGACCGTGGCGAAACCGAAGCCTGCTTCCAGAATCGGCAATACGTCGACCCGGCCGAAGCCGCCGGTCCTGGGCGCCGGCTCGCGCTTGCCGCCACGCCCCCAGACTTCGCCGGGCTTGACGCCGGGATCGTCCACCACATTCGAATTGGCCGAGAAGCTCAACTGAAGCAGCACCGGCGAGGGCTTCCGCGCGCCCGCGGGGAGATACAACAGGAGATCCGCCTTCGGACCTTTCTTGTCTGCGGAGAAGTAAATCGTCACCTGGCGGCGGACGGCTTTCCCGTTCAACGCCGCCGTGCCCGGGTCGAACACTTCAAAGCTCATCTTGGCGGGCCGCCCGGGGCTCCCGCCGAATTGGTTCTCCTCAAACAGCCGCACGATCTCGGGGCGGCGCTGCCGGAACCAGGTCCGCGAGTCCCGGACCCTGCTTCCATTGGAGAGGACCAGCGGGTCCGGCAGACTGTAGGATCCCACTAGGGCCTCGTCGTAGTTCACGGGGATGCCGGCCACCACGGACGGCGGCTGGGTGCGCGTCTGGCTCCATGCGGCGCCGGCGGTCCACAAGAGCAGGCTTGTGCAGAGAAGCGCTCTCGGGCGGGCTGGACCGCACCGCTCCAGTCGTCGTCCGCCGCCGCCCGCGCCAACTCGCGCTTGCTCAGCGCCCGAGCACAGTTGGGGCCGCGGTGTTGTCGTTTGCGTGTTCATGACTTCCCGTCTCCTGTTTATGGATTCGGCTGCGCGACCGACACCAGCCGGACCGGTCCGAGCAAGCCGGATTCCGGCGGTTCTGCCGCGGCGCCAAACATACCTGCCGCGCCGCCCGGAGGCACCGAGGGCAGCACGCGCTGCTCCGGCTTGACCCGCCGGTCGCCTGCGATCCGGTTGGTCCATTGATTCGTCACCCGGATCTCAAGCTGGTTCTCTCCCGCGCGCAGCAGGCTGGTCACTTCGGCGCGATAGGGAGGCTTCCAAAGCGATGCGGCCGGCTTGCCATTCAGCGACACCTCTGCGACGTCTCCTACGGCGCCAAGTTCCAACCAGATCTGCCGATCTCCGCGCAGCCAAGAGGCCGGAACGCGGATCGTTTTGTGGTAGGTCGCCGTGCCCGAGAAATACCTTATCCCCTCGACCGGGCTGGTGGTCCAGGAGACAAGCTGCGGAGTCTTCCATTCCGGAGGCGCTCCCAGTCCCGGGGGGAAGGAGATCGCCCAAGGTCCTTCCAGGGACGCCAGCACCATGCTCCGAGCCCGCGGCAGCATCCGCGATTCCGCTTGAGCCGCCCGGCGAAACACGACAAACACTGCTTCGCGCTCGGCCAGAGGAAGCGAAACAGTGGTGTACGGGCCGTGGATGGCGTAGGAAGCCGGCTCGATTTCGCCCGTATCCGGGCGCCAGATCTCGGCCTCTTTGCCCTGGACGCGGAAGCGCGCTTCGATGCCGGCGGGCCGGTCCGACAGGCTGGCTACAAAGTAGATGTCCGCCTCGCCGCTGCGCCGGTGAATCCACGCCAGGTCGAAATCCAGCGGTTTGGCGTAATCGAGATCCCGGGGAATGTCCAGCGTGCGCAGCACCTGTTCGACGGGAATTCCCCAAAACACGTTGCCCTTGCCGAAAGCGCGCCTCGTGCGGCTTACGCCGTCGAGGTCTCCCCAAACCTCCCCCGCCAGCGCCGCAATCTCGCGGTCCGCATCGGGGTAGCTCGCCAGGCTCGGGGAGGCCAGAGGTTTGGGCCCGACGACGGTGACTCCGCCTGCGGCCAGTTCACGGATCTTGCGCAGCACGGGCAAAGTCATCCGGCGGCTCTCCGGCAACACGAGCACGCGGTAGGTCATCCCGCCGGGGAGAACCAGCGCGCCGTCCGGCCCCATGGAGGCGCGGTTCACCAGTACGTCGGCGTTCAAGCAATCGTAATCGTATCCCACCGGCGGGGGCGGCACGAGACCAGCGCCCCAGAACGGGATCGTGGACGGTGCTCCCTCATCGAGCAAGTAAGCCAGGTCCGCAACGAAGCGCCCCTGCTGGAGCATGTAGGAGACGCGCGCCAAATAGGTGGTGAAGGGAAGGGCCTGTTCAGCCCACGTGATATTCCGGTGCAGGTGGGTTCCCACCATCACGTTGCCCGGCTTTGTATCCAGAGGCTGATGAGCTGAGGTGTGGAACACAATGCGGTTCACGCCCTGGGCGAACCAAGGGTCGGCCGTTTTCTTAAGGCTGTACGGGGACTCATAGCCTCCGCCGGTGAACGCCTCGGCGGCCACCAGCGGCTTGCCGTACACGTGAGCCGCGCTGGCGGCGCCGCGGACGTCCGCCCAGTACATCAGCTCGGGGTGAAGCGCCCGGACCCAGAACTCACCCATGGGGATTTCCACCTTGCTCTTGTTCAGCAGCGTGTCTTCCGGGATCTCCAGGGAGACGCCGGAGGCCTCGGCATAGATACCGAGGCCATGCTGCCGGGCCAGTTCCGCCATGACGCCATAGTGATTGTCCGCGATCAGCTCGGCCAGCGTGCGCCGGAAGTCCCATAGGAAGCGGTCGCTCACCTCGGCGCTGGACACCACGCGGCCTGTGAGCGTGGGCAGGTAGGGGGTGGGATCGTAACGGCGGCGCCGTCGGAATTCGGTCATCATTTGTTCGGTCCAGTTCAGCGTTCCCGCTTCCCAACTGTCCATCATCAGGTATCGGAGACTCCGCCCGCATAACGGACCCAGCACGCGCGCAATCGGATCAAAGTACCCGTGGAAGTAAGCCTCTATGTGTTCGCGGCTGAGCTTGTCGGCCTCGAAACCCAACCCGGATGGCGGGGCCGGGCGGTTCTTGGCGCCCGTGAGGGAATATCCGATCCGTAGGACGGTCCAGCGGCCGGGCGGCGCTTCCCAATCCAGGGTTCCGTCCGGCTTCATGCGGGCCGTCAGATCGATCACCTGGGATTCGGAGATTACGGCCGCAGCCGGCGCGGGCGGGGTCGGCACGGTCCCGTATTCAAACAGAAAACTGAATCCAGCCTTCTCCTCCCAGCGATGCACACGCGCGCCGCTCAATAGCCGGAACTCCGAAAGGGTGTACGAGGAGCCGGGCTTGGGAGGGGTCTGGGCCATCACGGCTGCGGGCCGGGCCGGCTCGCCGGTCAGCTCCAGGCGGTAGATGCGCGCGCGGGTCTCGGGGAAGGCGAAGGTGCGCACCGTTCCGGCGCGGTAGAGCTGAGCTCCGGGCAGCGTCACCAGCGTCCGGAAAGACGCGCCGTCGTCGCTGGCCGCGAGGCGCCCGAACGGGATGCCGCTGCGCCCGGCGATCGTGAACGCGCGGGCGGGGAATGGCTCGGAGAACTCGTATTGGATCCAGGCGGGGGATCCGTCCGCGGGAGCTTTCAAAGTGAAAGCGGTGTTCAGGTCCCCGTCCAGAAGCGCGTCGGCGCCGACGGGACCGGCGCTGGTCACGATTCTGGGGCCTGCCGCGGCAGCCGGTTGTTCCGCGGCAGGCGTGGGAAACGCCACCACGGCGCTATCCGCGTAATACGTTGGATCGGGCGGAGAACCGGGCGTGCCGCCTCCGCGCTCCAGGTTGCCAAAAGGTCCGTTATTGGAGGGAGGAGAGGGCAGCCTGCCGCGGAAGCTCTGGGGGCCTTCAATTTGAGCTTCACTCCACACCAGTTTCTTCATCGCCTGCCCGGGCTTCACCCAGGGCCCGCCGGTGAGGCTCCACCCCGCGGAACTGAAAATCGCCATCTCGAGGCCCAGACGGTCTGCCTCGGCGGCAGCGTGCCGCACGGCATCCAGCCATTCCACACTGCCGAACGGGATCTTGCGTTCCACGCTTTGGCCCCCGCCTGAGGCGACATCGGCCAACATAAAACCGCCGATGCCGGCGCGCCGCATCCATTCCAGGTCCTTGGTGATGCCTTCCTTGGTGACGTTTCCATTGGTCCAGTGCCACCAGGTTCGGGGCTTGGCTTCCGGGGGCGGATTGCGGAATCCTTGTTCCAGCGGATCCACAGGCGCGGAAAGACCGGACCAAGTGATGAGTCCGGCGACTGCGGCCAAAACGGCAGCGGAGACGGCCAAGCGCGGGCGGTTTGAATGCGTGGCTCTCATGGCGCTGGGTTCTTTCAGGAACTGCCGGTTCACGACGCCCATTATCTTCCCCTGGGTTGGGTCCTTCAAGTGCGCAGCGCATGCCATGCGAGAATGGAGCTTTCTGGATGCGGCGTTCTCTCCCTCTGCTGATCGTCTTATTCATAGCTAGCGGCTGCGCTGCGCTCATTTACGAAGTGGTGTGGTTTCAACTGCTGGAGCTGTTCACGGGTTCGACGGCGGTATCACTGGGCGTGCTGCTGGGCTCGTTCATGGGCGGGATGTGCGCGGGCAGTCTGGCGCTGCCGCGCTACGTGCATCCCGGCCGGCATCCCCTGCGGGTGTATGCGCTATTAGAGGCGGGGATCGCCGTATGCGGCATCGCCGTGTATTTTGCCACCCCTCTGGCAGGGCAGCTTTATGCCGCTGCGGTGGGCTATGGCTTGCCTGGGGTTTTGCTGCGCGGGGCCTACTGCGCCCTGTGCCTGCTTCCGCCGGCCATGCTGATGGGGGCGACATTGCCGGCCGTGGCGCGCTGGGTCGAGAGCACGCCTCAGGGGGTCTCCTGGCTCGGGTTTTTCTATGGCGGCAATACGGTGGGCGCCGTTACGGGTTGCCTGCTGGCGGGTTTTTATCTGTTGCGCGTGCACGGGAGTCTGACCGCCACGCTGTTTGCCGCCGCGTTGAACGCCGGGGTCGCGGCTGTGGCCTGGACTATGGCGGGCCGCCTGGCTTACACGCCGGCGGTTCCGCGAGAAGGTTCAGCCAACGGGCAGGCGGCCATTGAGTGGCCCATCTATGCGGCCATCGGGCTCTCAGGGTTCACGGCATTAGGAGCGGAGGTGGTCTGGACGCGGCTGCTGTCGCTCATGCTGGGGGCGACGGTGTACACGTTCTCGCTGATTCTGGCGGTGTTCTTGTTGGGGCTTGCGATAGGAAGCGGGGTGGGGTCGCTGGCAGCGCGGGTTGCCGAAAAGCCGCGGACAGCGCTGGGCCTGTGCCAGTTGTTGCTGGCCGGGGGCACGGCTTGGGCGGCATACGCGCTGGTCTACACGATCCCGTACTTGCCGGTGAGCCTTACGCTAAGCCCGAATCCCTGGTACGTGTTTCAGCTCGACCTGATGCGCTCGCTTTGGGTGGCGTTGCCGGCCGCCTGTCTGTGGGGGGCCAGTTTTCCGCTCGCGCTGGCGGCCGCGGCGCGGCCGGCCCAGGATCCGGGGAGGCTGGCAGGCAGGATTTACGCCGCCAATACGCTGGGGGCGATCGCCGGAGCGCTGGCGTTCAGCCTGACGCTGATCCCCTGGGTGGGGACGCGCGGATCGCAGCGGATCCTGATGCTCGGCTGTTGCCTGTCGGCTTTGATTCTGTTGGCTCGGCCGTGGCGTCCGGCCAAGGCAGCGGTTCTGGCCGGGGCGGTGGCGGTTGTGGCGGCGCTGGCGGTAAGGCTGGAGCCTATTCCCTGGGAGGCGATCGGTTACGGGCGCAAGATGCTGAACATGCGGGGATTCGCCGGGCCGGCTTATGTGGGGGAAGGGCGCAACGCCTCGGTGGCGGTGTCGCGCATGGCGGATGGCACGCCGCAGTTTCACATCAGCGGGCGGGTGGAGGCGTCGGCTGACTTGCAGGATCTGCGCATGGAGCGCATGCTGGGGCACTTGCCCGCCTTGCTGCACGGGGGACCGAAGACGGTTCTGGTGGTGGGCTGTGGCGCGGGGATCACGGCGGGAAGCTTCGTGCTGTATCCGGAAGTGGAGCGCATCGTCTTGGTGGAGCTGGAGCCGCTGGTACCGAAGGTGGTGGCGCGCTACTTCGCCCAAGAGAATCACGGCGTGCTGGATGATCCGCGCACGCGGGTGGTGATCGACGATGCGCGGCACTACGTCTTCACCAGCCGGGAGAAGTTCGACGTCATCACTTCCGATCCCATCCACCCTTGGATCAAGGGCGCGGCGACGCTCTACACGCGCGAGTACTTCGAGATGTGCAAGAGGCTCCTCAAGCCGGGCGGCGTGGTGGCGCAATGGGTTCCTTTGTATGAGAGCACTCTGGATACGGTGCGCAGCGAGCTGGCTACGTTCTTCGAAGTCTTCCCGGACGGAACCATTTGGAGCAACCATATGGGCGGACCGGGCTACGACGTCGTCCTGCTGGGGACCGCGGAGCCGCTGGACATTGACATCGACCGGCTGGAGGAACGCCTGCGGCGGCCCGAATACGCGCGCGTGGCGGCCGCGTTGCGCGAGGTGCGGCTCGGATCGGCGCAGGAGTTGCTGGCCTCTTACGGAGGGCAAGCCCGGGACCTGCGGGAATGGCTGCGTGGCGCGGCCATCAACGACGACCGCAACTTGCGGCTTCAGTACCTGGCCGGCATGGGGCTCAATTACCAGGCTGCCGAGTATATTCACGACGAGATTCTGGAGCGGCGAAAATACCCGGACAACCTGTTCCGCGGCTCGGAGGAGCAGCTTCGGGGGCTGAGGAAAGCTCTGGGTCTCTGAGGGCCGGCGTCCACAGCGCGGCAGGGCCGCAACGAAACGGGGACGGCGGTTGTGGTCTGGCCGGCAACTCGCTCCCGTGGCGGCATGAAAACCTTCGCGCGCGGGGAAGATTTCAGGGGTTAGTAGTGCGGAGAAGGAAAACCACAGAGGTCACAGCGCGGCATAGCCGCAACCAAACACGCGTGGCGGCTGTGGTCTCGCCGGCAACTCGCTGCTGTGGCGGCATGAAAATCTTCGCGCGCGGGGAAGATTTCAGGGGTTAGTAGTACAGAGGACACGGAGAAAACAAAACACAACGCGAGAGAGCCGCAACGAAACGGGGACGGCGGTTGTGGTCTCGCCGGCAACTCGCTCCCGTGGCGGCATGAAAATCTTCGCGCGGAGAGAAGAATCTGTGGGTTAGTAGTACAGAGGTTTGGGGGCAACAAGTCCGCCGGCAGGGGTTCGAATACCGGATCACGCAGAGCGAATCGGACCTCCAGCGCTTCTATGATGAGCTCTACGTTCCCTACGCCCAGGCGCGGCACAGCGAGGACGCCTCCATCCGCGGGCTGTCTGAGTTGAAGGCCGCGCTTCGCCGAGGTTTCCTGCTTCAAGTGTGGCAGCAGGACCGTTGGATCTCGGGCCTGGTGGTGGCGCGGAGGCGCGAGCGGTTGGAGTTGCTTGCGGCGGGCGCAGATCCTCCCGGAGAGCTTCGCAAGGGCGGGCTTTCAGCGCTGTATTTCTTCCTCTTTCTTTGGGCGCGCCAGGCGGAGATCGAGGCCATTGATTTTTGCGGCAGCCGGCCGAACCTGCTGGACGGCGTGTTTCATCATAAGGCTCTCTGGGGCGCCGAGCCGGTTCTCGATCCCTGGCATCACACCAAGATCGCTTTCTATGTCAAGCCTGGCGTCAGACTTCCCGAAGTGGTCGCCAGTCAGCTTGTGAGAAGCGGCGGGCGGTTTTTCCGCTTGGGGAAATCCTGAGCGATCACCACACCGGGCTCGATCGCCCACCACGCCTCCGAGGCTTGGCGACCCTGCGGTGACCCGGCGCGGCAGGGATTACGGCTAAGATAGTGGCTTCATGCGACTAGTGGTCATCGGAGGAATGGCGGCGGGGCTGAGCGCCGCCAGCCGCGCCCGGCGGATCGATCCGAAGCTCGACATTGTGGTCCTGGAAAAGGGGGACATGGTTTCGGTGGGCCTGTGCGGCCTGCCTTATTACGTCGAAGGGCGGATCGGAACGCCGGAGGGACTGGTCACCTATTCTGCCGAGCGCCTGGCGCGCGAGCGCAACCTCCAAGTGCGGACCGGCGCCCGGGTGGCCGCCATTCAGCACCCCTCGCGCCAAGTGTTGCTGGCCGGCGGCGAGCGGGTCGGCTACGACAAGTTGATCATCGCCACCGGCGCTCGTCCCAAGCCTGTGGCGCTGCCCTTTGACTGTCCGCAGGTCTTTTCGCTCCACTCGGTGGCGGAAGCCCGCCGCCTTCGAGAATTCCTGGACTCGGCGCGGCCACGGCGGGCGGCGGTCGCCGGGGCCGGTTACATCGGGCTGGAAGCGGCCGACGTGCTGCATGCGCGCGGGGTCAAGGTCTCTCTTTGGGAGCGGGAGGAGACGGTGCTGGGGCGGCGAGATTACGCCCTGACCGCCGACGTAAGGGACCACCTGGAGGCTTCCGGTGTGGAGGTGCGCCTCGGTCCGCAAGCCCGGGAGGCTCCTTCCGAGCCTTTCGACTTTGCAGTCGCCGCCGCCGGCATGCTGCCCGATGTGTCCCTGGCCGCTGAGGCGGGGGCACGGCTGGGCCCCACTGGGGCCATCGCCGCCGACGAACACATGGAGACCAGCTTAAACGGAGTCTACGCGGCTGGGGACTGCGCCGAGAGCCGCTGCCGGATTACGGGGCGGCCGGTCTGGATCCCACTGGGGACGACGGCGAACCGCATGGGCCGGGTGGCCGGGGCCTGCGCAGCGGGCCGCCGTGAGCGGTTTCTGGGCATCGTGGGGACTTCGATCGTGCGCGTGCTGGGGTTGAGCATCGGACTGACGGGGCTGGGTCTGGAAGAGGCCAAATCGGAGGGTTTCGAAGCGGTGTCCGTGCGCATTCAGGCGCCGGACCGCGCAAAGTATTTCGATGCCAAACCGGCCACGGTCGAGCTGGTGGCGGACCGCCGCACGGGCCGGCTGCTGGGGGGCACGGTGCTCGGCGCGGAGGGGACGGCGGGCCGGGTCAACGTGATCGCGGCGGCGCTGACGGCGGGGATGACGGTGGAGGAGTTCGAGCAGCTCGATTTGGCCTACACTCCGCCGCTGGCGCCGGTGGCGGACCCGCTGCTGGTGGCCGCGCGCCGCTTATTGAGATTGCTAGACTGAAGAAGAAGAGGCTGCTGGAAACAGGGGCCCGCAGAATCAGAGGCAGGCATGGCGGAGACCATTCGGGAAGTGGCGAAGTCGGCCGCGGCCATCGTCAAGGGGATGGGCGTCACCTTGAAGGAGCTGTTGTCTCCCACGGTGACCGAGGATTATCCGGATGCGCCCCCGCGGTTTCAAGAGCGCTACCGGGGCGTGCACTTGCTCCAGCGCGACGAAAACGGCCTGGAGAAATGCGTGGCTTGTTTCTTGTGCGCTGCGGCCTGCCCCGCCAATTGCATCTACATCGAGGCTGCCGAGAACACCGATGAGGTGCGGATCAGCGGCGGCGAGCGCTACGCCAAGGTGTACAACATCGACTACAGCCGGTGCATCTTCTGCGGCTACTGCGTGGAGGCCTGCCCGACCGACGCCATCACCCACGGCCACGGCTTTGAGGTCGCCAGCTATGACACCTCGACGCTGGTCATGCGCAAGGAGCAGCTTTTGGCGCCGCTTCCAGCTTCAAAGGCTCAGACGCGCGAAGAAGCCTTGGCCGAGAGCAAGGCGTAGGCCCGCCTGGCGACGATCAATTCTTCATTTGTGGCGAGCGCGAGCACGGCGACGCTGGATTGGTCCGCCGAAACCAGCCGGTCCCCGGCGCCGCTCTCGTTGCGGGCCGGGTCCAGACGGATTCCCAGGAACTCCAGGTTGCGGCAGCACTCCGCGCGGAGGCGGGCCGAGTTCTCCCCAATGCCGCCGGTGAAGGCCACGGCGTCGAGCCCGCCCATGGCCGCGGCGTAGGCGCCGATGGTCTTGCGCACCTGATAGGCGAGCACCTGAAGCGCCAGCTCGGCGTCGCGGCTGCCGGCGCGGGCGGCCTGTTCGATGTCGCGAACGTCGCCGCCGGGAACTCCGGATAGCCCGGCCAGACCTCCTTCGGCGGCCAGTTGGCGGCGCACTTCCTCGGCGCTCCACCCGTTCTTCTCCATCAGGAAGAGCACCGCGAAAGCGTCCAGTTCCCCGCAGCGTGTGGCGTTTTCCAGGCCGCTTTGCGGGGAGAAGCCCATGGTGGTGTCTATGGAGCGCCCGTACTCGATGGCGCAGATCGAAGAGCTGCCGCCCAGGTGGCAACTGATGGTGCGGAGTTCTGCCTGAGGGCGCCCCAGCATTTCGGCGACGCGTTCGCCGACGAAGCGGTGAGAAGCGCCGTGGTAGCCGTAGCGCCGCACGCCGTGCTTTTCCCGCCATTCGGCCGGCACGCCGTAGCGGGCGGCGTATTCCGGCATCGTGACGTGGAATTCGGTCTCGAAGGCGGCCACCAGCGGAACTCCCGGGAGCATTTCACGGAAGGCCTGGATGCCGGCCAGGTAGATGGCATTATGGGCGGGCGCCGCGGGCAGGAACTCGCGCATGGCCTCTTCGACGGCCGAGTCGATGAGAAACGTACCGCGGTAGCGGGGACCGGCGAGCACGGCTTTGAAGGCGACGGCGTCGATGCGGGCGTCCTGGGATTGGATCTGGCCGATCGCCTCCCGGTAGTCGCGCACGCGCTCCATGCGTCCCCGCGCCAGGGTGCGCTCGGCGGGCATCTCCAGGATTTGATACTTCAGCGAGGTCGATCCGAGGTTGGGGACGAGAATGTTCACCGCACCACCCGGTATTCGGCCTGGATGGCCTTCAGATTCTTCTGGGCCTGCGCCTGGTAAGGGCTCTTGATGGTGATGCACTCCTGGTTGAACTTGATGGCGTCCACGATCTTGCCGAGACGGTAGTTGGCGACGCCCAGGTGGAACAGGGCGCTGGCGCGCAGTTCGTTGTTTCCGGCGACATAGGGCAGCGCCGCACGGAGAGATTTGTCGGCCTCCGCGAACTGATTTTGCAGAGCCGCGGCTGAGCCGGCCATCCAGTAGCCGAGCCCCAACAGCTGGTTCTTTCGCTTTTGCCAATCCTCTTCGGAGACGCCGTCGGGCTTGGGCCGGGTGCTCACCAGTTGCACCAGCTTGTTGGCGTAATCCGAGACCTTGCCCAGTTCCTTGTTCTGGCGCAGGTAGTAGTCGCCAAGGAACGCCAGCATTTCTTCCCCGGCCTTGCCGTCGGCGGCCGATTTCTCCGCCAGCTGGGCGGCGGCCGCGGTATCTCCGGACTGGGTCAGAGCCAGGAAGTAGTAGTCACGGCTTTGAGCGACGTATTCGCTGTCCGGCGAGTTCTCCTGCAAAGCCCGGAAAAGGGCCGCTTTTTGCTTGGGGTCGGAGGCCTGCAAGCCGGCGGCGAACAGGGAGTATGCGGTATAAGTGTCGAGCTGTTTGGCGAAGTCCACGCGTTGCTTGTACTCGTCTTCATCTTCGTCCTGGCTCTTGGGCGCGGAGGCCACTTTCCGGGCCAGAGCCGAGACGCGCAGGGCCCAGTTGCGCACGGCCTCGGGATCCTTCTTGGCCTCGGCGGCTTTCAGCGTGGCGTGGGCGGTATGCAGGTCGGAAGGATCGGCCGCCAGGACCTTCTCGCCGGCGGCCAAGGCCTGATCGAACTGGCCGGTTTTGGTGTAGGTTGCGACCATGAGCGAGTAAACCCACACGGCCGCCTGGTGGGTTGGATACTTGGCGATGAACTGTTCCATCAGGGCCGCCTTCTTGGCGTCATTCTCCTCCTGGCCGATCTGCTGGAGCAGTTGCCCCTCTGGAGTTTCCGTGTTGATGGTTGGAACCTCGCGCTGAGCGAGCGCGGGCGCGGTGGAGAGACAGAGCCACAGAACTACCCCTCGAATGCGCATAAGCGCCGCCTCCTTGGCCGGCGGAGAGATATCTTACAACAAGCCGCTGGGTTTGCGGTACAATCGCAGCGAGTCCGCCTTGTTCGAGATTCTGGAACACACGGCCGACATCGGGCTGCGGGCCCGCGGCAAGACGAAAGCCGAGCTATTTGCCAATGCGGCGCTTGCCCTGGAGTCCATTGCGATGGATCTGGAGCCCATCCGCCCGGAGTCGGCCTACCCGATCGCCGCCACCGGCGAGGACGACCAGGCGCTGCTGGTGAACTGGTTGAGTGAGGTTTTGTACTATTTGGATGGGGGGCGGATTGTGATGTGCCGCTTCCAGGTGGACGAGCTCGAACGGGGATCGGTCCGGGGCCGGGGATGGGGGGAGCCCTGGGACAACACCCGCCACAGGGCCAAAGTAGTGGTCAAGGGAGTCACCTACCACCAGCTCAAGTTGACCAAGGATGCGCAGGGCTGGTGCGCTGAGGTCTTCCTTGACATTTAGACGATGAAAGGCCAGATTCATCTTGAAAAGATCGACCGGGTGCGTTACCGCATCCCTCGCGACGAGAGCCGCGGGATGAGGACGGACGTGCTAGTCTTTGCCAGCGAGTCGATTCTGGAGGCGATCCGGCATGACCTGTCGCTGGAACAGGCGATGAACGTGGCCACACTGCCCGGCATTGTGGGGCCGAGTTTAGCCATGCCGGACATTCATCAGGGGTACGGATTTCCGATCGGCGGCGTGGCGGCCACGGATTATGAGACGGGGGTGGTGTCACCGGGCGGCGTCGGGTTTGACATCAACTGCGGGGTGCGGCTGGTGCGGACGACCCTGAGCGAAGCGGCGGTGCGCCCGAGGATTCAAGAGCTGGTGAATCAATTGTTCCGCGATGTTCCTTGCGGCACGGGGGGCGAGGGGCGCATCCGGATTCAGGAGCGCCAACTCAACGAGGTGCTGGTCAAGGGGGCTCGCTGGAGCGTTGAGAACGGCTACGGGGAGGAAAGCGACGCGGAGTTCTGCGAGGAAGGGGGCCGGCTGGAGGGCGCCGAACCCGGTCATGTCTCCGAGCGGGCCAAGGAGCGCGGCTTGCCGCAACTCGGCACGGTGGGCAGCGGGAATCACTTCCTGGAAGTCCAGTATGTGGAGAAGGTTTTCGATGCGGAGGCGGCCCGGGCTTACGGTTTAGAGCCAGGCATGGTGACCATTTCCATCCACTGCGGCTCACGCGGGCTGGGGCATCAGGTGTGCACGGACTATTTAGCCAAGATGGGCGCCGCCATGAAGCGCTACAACATTACGCTGCCGGACCGGCAGCTTGCGTGCGTGCCCATTCAGTCCGAGGAGGGTGAAGCTTATTTGGGGGCGATGCGCGCCGCCGCGAATTTCGCCTGGGCCAACCGCCAGGCGATCCTCCATTTTGTGCGGGGCTCGCTGCGGAAGGTGTTTGGCAACGGGGTGCAGGCCGCGCTGGTCTACGACGTTTGCCACAATATCGCCAAAAGAGAGCGCCACGTGGTGGAGGGACGCAAACGGGATGTTCTAGTGCACCGCAAGGGGGCCACCCGGGCTTTTCCTCCGGGGCACCGGCAGATTCCGGCAGCTTATAAGCTTGTTGGGCAGCCCGTGTTGGTGCCGGGCAGCATGGGCACGGCCTCCTGGGTGCTGGCGGGCTCAGAGGGCGCCATGCAGGAGACCTTCGGCAGCGTGTGCCACGGGGCCGGACGCTTGCTCAGCCGGACGGCCGCTCGCAAGGGGCGCGATGCGCGGGCCGTGCTCCAGAAGCTGGAGCAAGCCGGGATTTACGCACGCAGCGAGACCCGCGATGGCATTCTGGAAGAGATTCCGGAGGCTTACAAAGACGTGGACGAGGTCATCGAGGTGGTCCACGAGGCGGGCTTGGCGCGCAAGGTGGCGCGCCTGCGGCCTATGGGCGTGATCAAGGGGTAGACGGCTGGCGCCTTTCGCGATCAGCGGCCGTCACCGCCGCCGCCAGGACGAAGATCCAAAGCGCCAGGCCCAGACGTTGCATCGGATAGTCCACGAGCGCGTGCAGGTAGACCGATAGCAGCCCCAATCCCCAGACCGAGCGGATGGCCGGCCCCACCGTGAGCGCGGCGAAGCAGAGAGTCAGGAGGAGGAAAGGAACGCCGCCTTCGGCCAGCCATTCGGCCCAGTCGTTGTGAGCGTGGTTGACGATCCGTCCGATGTCGAAAAGGGCGTAGGCAGGGTAGGCTTCCTGATACGTGCCCAGGCCGGAGCCCATCCAGGGCCGTTCCTTGGCCATCTCCAGAGATGACAGCAGCATTTCGCGGCGGTGGACGAACGGGTCCGGATGGCGGAGCCTTTCGAGCAGCCGCCCCCAGCCGACGACGGCGGTGAAGAGGGCGGCGGCGGCGAGCAGGGTTCCCGTGGTGAGCATCAGGCGCCGGGCGCCGCCGGTTTGTTTCAGGGCGGCCAGGATGGGGACGGCAAAGAGCAGCGCCGTGCAAAGGATGGCGCCGGCGCGGGAGTTGGAGGCGATCACCGAGGCGTAGAGGACACCCGCCAAGATGGCGTAGACTGCGCCGCGGCGCTTGTCGCGGAGCGCGCGGTAGATCGCCAGAGGAAGGAGCAGCTCGGCGAAGGCCGCGTAATTGTTGTAGTAGACGAAGGGGCCGAAGGCGTCGGGATAGCCCGAGTCAAACCACCAGAAGATCTTGCCACCCGAGGTGAAAAGCTGGATCGTTCCCAGGATACTGATCGCCACGCCGAAATACAGAAGCGCCGTCAGAAAGCGGACGCACACGGCGGCATCCGCCAGCGCCTGCAAGGCCAAAAAGACGGCGGCGAGGAGCGAAAACCAGAAAAGGATCTCATTCCAGGTGTTGAAGCGGTAGACGGTGGTCCCCAGCGCGAGCTGCAACAGGCCCCACAGGGGAGCGCAAGTCAGAGGGACGAGCAGTCCAGCCGTTTGGATCTTCCCCGGGCGCCGGGCCCAGCCGAGAATCCAGGCGGCGGCGGTGAGGAAAACGCCCGCTTGGAGCAGGCTCAGAGCCCACCGGCCCCGGATCCAGATGGTCAGAACGCCGAAAAACAACAGAAGCGCCAAGGCGGCAGCCAGGTGGGATGAGCCTCTGGCGGCTGCCTTGGCGCTATCCGGATCAGTCACCTTCTTCGAGCTTGGCGTTCGGATTGACCAGCGCCCAGCAGATTGCGCCCAGGGCGCACAGCACGGCGGGCGTCAGGAACGAGGCGGTCCAGCCCCAGGCGTGGGCGATCCGGGGGGTCAAGATCGCCGTGAGCGCGCCGCCGATTTGGCCGCCCATATTCATCCAGCCGGAGACGGTGCCAGCGGAACGCCCGGCGATATCGGCTGTCACCGCCCAATAGGAGCTTTGCGACAGGTACTGCATGCCGACGCCCAGCGCCAGCGCCAGGCTGGCCAGCTTGGCGCTTTCGACCTGAGTGCCCAGTGCGATGCAGATCGCCGCGCCGCCCATGCCCACCACTCCGATGCCGCAGCGCCCGGCCCAGCGGCCGAAACGGCGCACCAGCACGTCGGCGATGACGCCGCCCAGCGGGGAGCAAAGCGCCATGGCCAGAAACGGAAGCATCGCGTACACCGCGCTCTGCTTGAGATCCATCCCTCGCACATCATTGAGATAGCGGAAAAACCAGGTGAAGAAGATCCAGGCGGTGTAGCCGTAAGCGAAGTAGCTGAGGGTAATCAGCCAGATGTTCCGATTGGTCAGGATGCGGCCCCAAGGGGCGGCCTGGCCCACGGCCGCTGAAGCCTTTACGGTCAACCCCGCTTCGATGTGGGCCAGCTCCTCCTTTTTGACCCATGGATGCTGCTGCGGCTTATCCCGTGCGATCAGGTACCACCCCACGCCGGCCACGACTCCGATCAGCGCGCTGATGTAGAAGGACCAGTGCCAGCCCCAGTGGGTGATGATCCAGGTGATGAGCGGAGGCGTCACTCCGGCGCCCGCCCCCACTCCCGCAAAGATGATGCCGTTGGCCAAGCCGCGCTCCTGGGTGGGAATCCAGGTGGAAACCAGCTTATTGGAGGCCGGAAATACCACCGCTTCGCCCAGGCCCAACACAAACCGGACTAAAACGAGCATCAACAACGAAGCAGCCCAGCCGATCGGAACCCATGCCGTAGCGGCGGTGAACAGCGACCACCACAGAACCCCGACGCCGATGACCAGCCGCGGTCCGTAGCGGTCCGCCAGCCGCCCGCCCAGCGCCTGAAAGAGCGCGTAACCCCAGACGAAGGCGCTGAAGACGTAGCCTAGCTCGTTGTCCGTGAGTTTGAAATCTTGTTGGACCCATTTGCCGGCGATCGAAATATTCACCCGGTCCAGGTAGGAGATGGCTCCCATGAGGAAGACCCAAAAGATCAGAAACCACCGCATGATGCAATGCCTCCCGAAGTTCAGGAATGTAGTGTGCGCCGCGGGCTGACGAAGGCGCTCGCAAGCGGCAAGTATGTCACAGTTGACTTAGCCGCCGCAATCCGCCGGGAGACGGTATGGAGCCTTCGAGATTCGGCGCGTCTGGACGAGGGTGGGAGGCGCGCTCAGTACGCGCCGCGTGCGGAGAGAACCGCGCGGAGAGTGCGTGCCAGGATGTGAAGATCGAGCCAGATTGACCAGTTGCGAATGTAGTAGGCATCCAGCGCCTGCTGGATCTCGAGATCGCCGTCGCTTCTGGCGGTGACCTGCCATAGGCCGGTAAGGCCGGGCCGCACGCGAGCGCGGAGGGTCTGGAAGTCGGAGGGAAAGCGTTCCAGGTGGTAGGAGGGAAAAGGCCGGGGACCGACCAGGCTCATCTCGCCTTTGAGGATGTTCCAAAGCTGCGGGAGCTCGTCGAGACTGGTGCGGCGCAAGAGCTTTCCGATGCCGGGCAGAAGCCGCGGGTCGTTCTTCAATTTGCAGGTACGCTGCCACTCCAGCCAGGCTTCGGGCCGCTCCGCCAAGTAGCGGCTAAGGATCTGGTCGGCGTTAGGATACATGGTGCGGAGCTTATAGACTCGAATGGTCTTTCCCGCCTCCCCGCCGCGTTGCTGTGTGTAGAACGGATTGCCGGGGCTGACGCGCCGGATCCACAGCGCCGCCAGTGCAATCACGGGCAGCGCCAGCATGGCGGCCGGCAGGGAGATGCAGACATCCAGGAGGCGCTTCAGGGCGCGGTTCAGAGGACTAAGCAGGTTCTGCCGGACTTCCAGGCCGAGCAAGCCGCCCAAGTCACACGCGTTCACCCAGAGGCTGGCCATGCCGAACAGGTCCGGCAGGAGGATGACGTGCCGGAAGCTGGCGCCGCAGTCCTCCAGCACGGTTAGCAATTCGGGCCGTTTCAGGCTGGGGATGGCAATGAGGGCGTAGTGAACCTTGTGCTGCCGGCCCCATTCCGGCGCAGTCTTAAGGGGACCCGCCAGGGGCACGCCTTCGCAAGCCGGCGGTTTTTCGGCGTCGTCGTCGAAAAAGGCGGCAGGCTTTAACCCCAGTTCCGGCTGCTGCTTCAGCCTCTGAACCACAGCGCGCCCAGCCTTCCCTGCTCCCAACACCACAACCGGCGCGCCCCACCACCAGCAGGCGGCCAGCAGACTTCGCGCCGCGGCCCGCGACAGCGGCACGGCGAACAGGGTCAAGATCCAGGCGCCCAGCAGAACGCCCCGGGAGAACCCGGCCTCGCGTGTAAGCACCAGTGCGGCTGTCGACGCCAACGATACCAGGGTGGTGGCAAGCGCCATCCGGCGCAGCTCTTCCACCGGGCCGATGCCGGGGCCCGGGTAAAGGCCGAACATCCCGTAGGCGGCCAAATAGGCTAAGGCTGCCGGCCATAACCGCAGGTATTCGGACGGATCGACAGCCGGCTTGAGGAAAGACCAAAGCCAGACGGCCGCGCTGCCGGCGGCCAGCACCGCCGCCAGGTCCGCCACCAGCAGGACGGCGGCCGTGAGCGTCGGCCGGGCGGTCCGCACCGTTTGCTTTGCCTGCCTCAGCGCGGCATAAGGCCGAACTTGAACCGTGCTGCCCAAGGGATTTCCTCAGAGTCCACTGGAGAGGCGGAACGCCAGAACCTGCTTTGCGAACAGCCAGGCGAACCGCGGATTATGTTTGAGGTAGCGGCGCCACAGCCGGCGCGGCTCCGTGGCGAGGCGGAACAGCCATTCCAGCCCGGAGCGTTGCATCCATCGCGGCGCTTGCGGCTTGACTCCGGCCAGAAAGTCGAACGCTGCGCCCACGCCGACCATCACCGCGGGAATTCGCCCGCGGTGCGCCGCCATCCAGCGTTCTTGCTTCGGGGTGCTGAGCCCGATGAAGAGGATGCGCACCCCGGCGCGCTCGATCTCCTCGACGATCCGGGCGTCTTCCTCGGCCGAAAGTGCGCGGAATGGCGGCGCGTAGGCATAGGAGATCCGGATTTGGGGGAAGCGCTGCCGCAGGCGGGCGAGCAGCAACGCGAGGATTTCCGGAGTCGCCCCGTAGAATCCGACCGCGAGGCCGTCTTGCTCGGCGGCACGCAACAGGATCGGCGTCAGATCGGGACCGTAAACCCGGGAAGCCCCGCTGACGCCGAGCAGGCGGAGTCCCCACACCAGCGGCATGCCGTCGGGGGTGACCAGATCGGCTTCGTTCATGATGCGGCGGAACTCCGGCGAGTCATAGGCTTCCATGACGTTGTTGACTGTGGCCACGGCGACGTAGCGCGACTCGCCCGCCTGCGCCCAGCTTGTGATGCGCCGCGCGGCTTCCCCGTAGCTGGTTCCGTCCACGCGGATGCCGACAATCATGCGTGAGTTCATGGCAGGGAGGCCGCCACTTCGGACCTGTCTTTGGACCGCTCTCCGGGCGGGTTTCCCGCCTGCTGCTCCGCGGCCAGCAGCGACTCGTACAAAGACAGGATCGACCGGCAGCACCGTTCCAGCTCGAACTTTTCGTAAAACTTTTGCCGGCCCGCTTCCCCCATCCGGCGGCGCAGTTCCGCGTCCTGCAGCAGGAGGGAAATGGCTTCGGCCAGCGCACGCGGGTCTCCTGGCGGGACGAGCACGCCATTCACGCCGTGATCAATGATCTCAGGGATTCCGCCGATGGCGCTGCCAATCACCGGCTTGCCCATGGCCATCGCTTCGATGAGCACGTTGCCCAGGCCTTCGGGCTTTCGTGCGGGAAGCACCCAGAGATCCACCGCGGCGTACACCTCCCTCATTTGCGCCACTTCGCCGGCCAGCGTCACTCGATCCGCGATGCCAAGCTCGTGGATGAGCCGCCGCAGCCGCCGTTCGTGCTCTTCATTGCCCGGGAAGGGCGTGCCGACGATGACGAAATGCGCCTCTGGGTGCTCGCGAGCGGCTTGGGCTGCGGCTCTTACGAACACATCCTGGCCCTTCTGCTCTAAGTGGATCCGCCCTGCGACCCCCACCAGAACGCACCCGTTTCTGCGTGGCAGCGCAGCGGGCTCGCCGCCAGCCTCAGAAGCTGCATGTTGGAACTCCCAGGCGGGGATTCCGTTGTCCAATACGGAAACCTTGCGCCTTCGCAGCAGGGGACAGAACTGACGGGAGACGGCCTTGGAGATGCACAGGATCTGGTCTGAAAACAGCCACAAGTACCACTGGTAGAGAGTCCACAGCCAGCTGACGCCGGCCATAAACTCCCGCACGTGCAAGACATGCGGCCTTCGGGCGAGTTTGGCCGCCATGGGTGAGGTCAGAAGGACGGCGCTGTTGGTGTGCACCACGTCCGGCCGGCTGGCGAGAATGTGCCGCCGCAGGCGGAGCACTGAGCGCAGCGCTCGCGCCGCCAGCCGCAGAAGCCCGCCGGGCGTCTTGATCAGCCGCTGGCGCAGAATCGCCAGGTCCTCATCAATCCGGGTGGCCACCCCTGCCGCCTCCAGTTTCGGCCGCAGCGGGCCATCTTCGGGCAGAATCACTTCGACCTCATGGCCTTCAGACACCATCCGGCCCGCCAGGCGCAGCAAGGACCGGCTGGCGCCGTAGAGGTCGGCCACGTTGGCGACATACAGCACTCGCATGTGGATGAAAAGCGTGATAGGGATTGTCAGTTCTTCACGAACAGCGCCAGCTCCAGGTTGATGCCACAGGATAAACCCAGAGCCCGCAGTAAGCCGTCGAGCGGCCAGGCGGCGTAAACTGCCATTTGGCCGATTGGATCGCGGAGCCGGCCAGGCGTGTGAAGCAACGTAAGGGCGAGCGCTTTCCAGGCGGCGCTGAGCAATCCGTCCATTCGCCGGCCGGGACGGGGAACGGGATCGCCCAGGATGGCGAAAACCGGTTCCCGGTCGGCCAGCCGCATCGATCTGCCGAGGATTTTTTGATAGGCCGCCATGGAACGCCGCTTTACGTGCGCGGCGATCCTTTGGTCGTTCGGCGGAAACGTATCCGAAACGATGAGGCTGCCGCCGGGGCGGAGGCACAGCCGCAGGTTGTCCAGCGCGGAGGCGAACAACTCATCGTCCACCAAGTGGTACAAGACATCGATCGCGGTGACCAGATCGAACCCGCCTGCCGCGGCCAGCTTCTCAGCCCAGCCCCGATCGGTGATGTCTTGAACTTCGAAGGCGCCGTGCGGGAACCGGTCCCGGCACACCCTAACGGCGTCCGGCGAAATGTCCACTCCGCGCCAGCCCCGCACTCCAAGCTCGCGCCAGACCGGCGCGTAGGCCCCGACCCCTACGGCTGCTTCCAACAACTGGGCCCCCTGAAGTTCCGCATGCCGGCGCAACAACCTCCTTAGAGCCCGGCTGCGAAGCCGGTAGGAGGCTTGGTTGAATCCCTCGCCGAGACCGCAGTAGCCGACGGCGGAGAGCGCGCCCGTGTGCCGGACGTGCTGGTCTTTCCAATAAGTAGAGTACGTGTAAGCGTCGATGTTCATGCCCGTTCGGCATGCCACTTGCGCACCGCCGCGACCGGTGTGTTTTCCCGCAGCAAGATCGCGGCCAGGCGGGCGCGGAAGGCTTCGTGGCTGTACTTCTCGGATACTGTCCTCCGGCCGGCCTCTCCCATTTCGGCCGCCCGCTGCGGGGCGCTGAGCAGCTCGATCAGGCCAGCGGCGATCTGTTCGGGCGAGTCCGGATCCACGCACAGGCCGTTGTGGCCGTGGGTCACCACTTCTGCGCCTGCGTCCTGGTTGCCCGCAATCACCGGCAATCCGTGCTTCCAAGCTTCAAGATAGACAATCCCAAATCCCTCGCCTTTGGAAGGCAGGATGAACACGTCGGCGGATTGGTACATTCGCTCCAGTTCCGAATCGCCCAGCCGGCCGTGAAACCGCACCCGGCCGCTGACGCCCATTTGCCTGGCCAGCGCCTCCAAGCCGGGCCTGCTTTCTCCTTCGCCGACGATGTGGTAGGTCGCCTCAGGAAAGCTCCTCAATACCAGCGGCATGGCCCGGATCACCGTGCCGCAGCCCTTGTAATGGCTGAGCTTGCCGAGCCGGGTTACCGTTAAAATGTTGCCCCGTCCACGGACTTCGGCGGGCGGGACCCGACCAGCGGATTCTACATCGACGGCGTTCAGAAGGAGGTGAAACATGGCGGCTGGGAGATCATAGGCCTCGCGCATGCGGTCCATAGTCAGGCGGCTGACGCTGACGATTTCGTCGATCCCCAACCGCACCGCCGCACGCTCCCAAAGGGGAACCCGGCGGCGGAAGGGCTCTCGCCAGACTTCCCGGCCGTGTACGATCAAAAGGTTGCGGGATCCAGAACTCAGCAGGCGCGCCCCTAGCGCCAGCGGGGACAACAGAATGTGTCCGTATAGAATGGCATCCGGCCTCCACAACATAACGTGCCGAAAGAACCTCACCGCGGCCAACGGTTTGCTGGACGAGCACGCTTCATAAGCCGCTTGTTCCAAACCCGCCAGCTTGGGCGTATCCCACAGAGCCACGCTGCGATACTCGAATCCCCCGCCAGAGGCCAGCTCGGCCATCGACCGCAGCAATCGCTGGTTGAATCTCTCCATCCCTCCGATGGCGTGGCGTACGCCCAGCGCAACAAACAGACACTTCATTGCCGCACTCCCCGGACCAGCAGGTTCGGCGTGCAGATCTTTGGCCGGCAGCCTTGTTCGGTCAGCCACAGCAGCCGGTGCACCAGCCAGCCGTAGAGCTCACGCAGGTGGCCGGCTGCCGTTGTGGCGCTCCAACATGGGCGAACGTCGATCTGGTCCAGGCCAAAGCCCGCCAAATAAAATAGATCGATCGCCGTCCGTTCGGTTAGCCCCCACTCGTGCGTAAGGTCGTAGTGGAGATGAAGCGCCGCCCACAGGTTGCTCATGTTGGGCGCCTGCACGATCAGAGCGCCGCCCGGCGCCAGTAAGTTTCTCGCCTGCTCCACAAAGTCCGCCGCCCGCGGCTTGGGCAGGTGTTCAATGACATCCAGCGCGAAAATGGCGCCGTAGCGCCGCCGCGGCCACTCTGCGAGCTTGAGGGCGTCAAACTGCTGCACGAAGGACAGCCCGAGTTGGCGGCAGATCCGGACGTTTTCCGGGGAAAGGTCGAAACCGTGTAGGTTCGAGTAGCCCGTCTCGCGCAGCAGGCACAGCAATGTTCCCTCTCCGCAGCCGATGTCCAGAATGGCTGCGCCGGGGTCGGCGGGGAACCAGCCTTTGAGCGCCCGGGCCAGCGCCCGGAACATGACCTTTCGAACAGCCGGATCCAGCGCCGTGGGCCGGCGGGTGTTGGTGTTGTAAGCTTCGAAGAGACGCTGCGCCGTGTCTCGGCCTTCATTCGACAGCGCCGAGGCTGTGGTCCTTGCAGCGGCCCGTTCTATGGATCCCGCAATTCCGTTCATATGCACCCTTTCTTCTGCAAAGTCCTCGCGAGGTAGCCTGAGAGACTCTCTAGCCGTTGCTGGCTCCAAATGCGCCGAAGTTAACGGATAGGTTTAGGGCCCGCGCGCTCGGGCGGTGTTCAGCGACGGAATTGGTGCAGTTTGGCGTTGGGCCCGCTCAAGCCTGCCGGGGGAGGCTGGCGTCCGGCCAGCGTTGTAGTGGTGGAGGCCAGTTCAGGCGATGCCCCCAAACCCAGCGGCCATCGGCCAAGCGGAGGGGGCTCCATTCCACCAGCCAGCTGGCCCCTCCGGCCACCAGAGCTGTGAGCAGAAAGTAGAGATGCGTTAGAAAGTTGCCGCCGTTCAGATAACCTGTGGCCAAGCTGCCCACCCCGAAAGCGATCAACCACTGCATGGCTCGCCGCTCGGTTGACCTCGCCGCACAGGGCAGTTTCCGGAACGCCTCCCGCAGCCATTGAGCGACAAAACCGAGAAACAGCAGCGCCCCCAGCCAGCCATTCTGAATTGTGATCTGCACCAGTACGTTATGAACCAGTCCCTTGCTCCCGGTCGCGGTAGATCCTCGCGCGCTCATCGCCTCGACCAAAGCCGCGTTGCCGCTCCCGATCACGGAGCCCTCTCGCAAGGCCGTCCGGAGCTCTTCCCAGGCGGACGTCCGGGCCTCAATGGTTCCAACCGTCAGATAGCGTTGCGCCACCGGGTTGTCCGTCACGGGCAGCCGCCGCGACAGGAAGACTTCCTGGTAGAGGTAGCTGCCGCCCACGACAGTGATCCCGAACAGACTCACGGCGGCTGCGAATACCAGCCACGGCCTGCGGAACGAACGGAAGCGCAATAGAGCGACGGCTCCCAGCATCACGCCGAAACCCAGCCAGGACGTGCGCGTCATAGCGCAGAACAGACCTGTGATGCACAACAGCAGGCCGCTGCGCCAGGCGGCGCGCGAGATCACGCCCAACTCTTTTGCCACGGCGGCCGCCGCCAAGCCGGCCAGCAAGAACAACCCCCAGGTCAGCGGATCGGCATAAAAGGAG
>Ga0101944_10002825_pt1 | contig 26423 bp, 18 predicted proteins | sample DewCreD2012metaG_FD_75245 | JGI IMG/M metagenome (GOLD analysis project Ga0101944, IMG submission 75245) | Hot spring sediment bacterial and archeal communities from British Columbia, Canada, to study Microbial Dark Matter (Phase II) - Dewar... ... | reverse complement strand
CTGATTTTGGACGACTCGACCAGCGCGGTGGATGTCGAAACCGAGACGAAAATCCACGCGGCGATGGCGGAGTGGGCGCGCGAGGGCGGGATGATTACTTTTATGGTCGCCCAGCGCATCAGCACGGTGCTGAATGCCGACAAAATCATCGTGATTGACAATGGCCGCATCGCCGCCGAAGGCACACACAGCCAGTTGATGCAGTCCAGCCCGATTTACCAGGAAATCTTCGCATCCCAACTCGGGAATGGCGTGAATTAGAGCATGGGACACGGAACACACGGAATTCACGGAAAAACACGGAAAGAACTTTTTATTTGCTTTTTCCGTATTCATCCGCGTGTTCCGTGTTTTCCGTGTCCAAAAGGTGTTGAATTATGACCAATCAAACATCATCCCAACAACAAGCCTCCCGCGCCGCGCTGGCTGCGCGAGGGCCGATGCGCCCCTCCAAAATCGAAAAAGCCGCAGACCCGCGCAAGGCGCTGGCCCGGCTTATCCCGTATCTCAGTCATTACCGGCTGGCGATTACGCTGGTTTTTGTCCTGATTCTCGTTACCACCGGGCTGGATTTGCTCGGCCCGTACCTGATGGGGCGGGCAATTGACGAATATATCGGAAACAGGCAAATTGCAGGGCTGGCCCAAATGGCAGTTATCCTGCTGATGGTTTACATCACCAACCAGTCGCTCCAAGCGTTTTCGGCTTGGACGATGGCGCGGGTTTCACAGAATGCGCTCAAAGACCTGCGCCGCGACCTGTTCACCCACCTGCAAGACCTGTCGCTCAAGTTTTTCGATACCCACCCCGCCGGGGAACTGATGAGCCGCCTGACCAACGACATTGAAGCCATCAACCAGGCCGTTTCGCAAAACGTCATCGCCATGCTCGGCAGCGTGCTTTCGCTGGTCGGGTTTGTGGTGGCCATGTTCGTGCTGAATTTCTGGCTGGCGCTGGCTTCGGTCATCGTCGTGCCGATTATGGTCTGGTTTACCGACTTCATCGCCAAATCGACCCGCAAGGGCTTCCGCGACCTGCAAAAAAGCCTGGGCGAGCTGAACGGCGTGATGGAGGAATCGATTAGCGGTCAGCGCGTGGTCAAGGCCTTTCGCCGCAACGAAACCTCGGTCGAGAACTTCCGCCGGGTCAATGCGGAGGTGTTCAGGGCAGGCGTCTTTGCCAACACTTACGCCATGATGCTGATGCCGCTTACCAACCAGTTGGGCAACCTGTTTGTCATCGTGTTGGCTGGATTGGGCGGGTGGCTGGCTCTGCGCGGACTCGTGACCGTGGGCGTTATCGCTACCTTTATTAGTTATGCCCACGGATTCATCTCGCCCCTGCGCCAGCTTGCCAATATCTATAACGCCATCCAGGCGGCATTGGCGGGCGCGGAGCGGGTTTTCGAGGTGATTGATACCGACCCAGAAACGGTGGACAGCGACAGGGCGGTTCGCCTGGAAAATCTCAAGGGTCACGTCGAATTTCGGGATGTGGATTTTTCCTATGAAACGGGACATCCCATTATCAAAAATATGACGTTGGAGGCCCTGCCCGGCCAGACAATTGCGCTCGTCGGCCCGACCGGGGCCGGAAAAACGACCATCACCAACCTGCTGACGCGTTTTTACGACATTGACGGCGGCTCCATCCGCATCGACGGCCACGACCTGCGCGACATCCGCCGCGCCGACCTGCGCCGTGCGCTGGGGCTGGTTTTGCAGGATACATTTATGTTTTCCGACACGGTCATGGAGAATATCCGTTACGGGCGGCTGGATGCAACCGATGAGGAGGTCATTGAGGCGGCAAGGATGGCTGACGCCGACCACTTTATCCGCCAGTTGCCACACGGCTACCAAACCCTGCTCTCGGAGCGCGCCGCCAACCTGAGCCAGGGCCAGCGCCAGATGCTGGCGATTGCGCGGGCCATCCTGGCCAACCCCGGCATTTTGATCCTGGACGAGGCCACCTCCAGCGTGGACACGCGCACCGAAGTGCGCATCCAGCAGGCGCTGCTCAAGCTGATGCAGGGCCGCACCAGCTTTGTCATTGCCCACCGCCTTTCCACCATCCGCGACGCCGACCAGGTACTGGTCATTAAGGATGGCGAAATCATCGAGCGCGGGAAGCATTCCGAGTTGCTGGCTGCGCGCGGATTTTTCTATCAGTTGTACATGAGTCAGTTTAAAGGGAACGCGATTTAGTTGCGGGATGGCAGAGTCGCAGACGAAGATTAAATCCGATGAAACTTGAACAAACGGACTGGCGCAGGGTGGTATATAATTTCAATGCGTGTGATTTGGCACATTTGATTTGACTTGCGAAAGGAGTCTTTTATGGCAAACAAAGAACAGGGCAAGAACAAAGACAAAGCCAAACTCAAGAAAAAAAAGGAAAAGGAAAAGGCGAAACAACACTAATCTCTTTTCCGCTGCCAGAAAAATTGCGCCGCGCGGAGACCTCCGGCGGCGTAATCATTGTTTTGGTTATTCCGACGCAAGGAGACCACCCATGTCCCAATTCCTCGCTCCCGTCAAACTCAGCCTGGGCTATAAAGTTACCTGGGGCATTGCCGCCTTGGGGACTTCGCTTATCTCCGGCATCTATGGCGCGCTTCTCCCTATTTTTTACCAGGATTACCTCGGTCTGGCCGCCAAATGGATTGCGACCGCCTCGTTCATTTACGCTATTTGGAATGCAGTCAACGACCCGCTCTTCGGCTACCTTACCGATAGCACCCGCTCCCGTTGGGGCCGGCGCATCCCCTACATGCGCTTCACCGCGCCCTTCCTGGCTCTCACCTTCATCCTGGTCTGGTTTGCGCCGCCAAAGGCTGGTCATGAAGCCCTGTTTTGGTGGATGCTGGTTTCGATGCTGCTCTATGACACCTGCTATACCATCATTGGGTTGGCCTATTCGGCGCTGCTGCCCGAAATTAGCGAATCGGACTCTGAGCGCAACGGTCTGCAAATCTCCGCCTCGCTCTTTGGCCTGCTCGGCATGATTTTGGGCTTCCTCATCCCCGACTTTTTCCGTCCCAAAGCAGGCGCGGAACTCTCTTTTTTGCCGCTTCAGATTTCGATGATTATTGTAGCGGTCGTGAGTATGGTCCTGATACTCATCACCACCTTCAGGGTCAAGGAACGCCCCGAATTTACCAGGGTAGACAACCCCATTCCGCTTAGCGCGGCCATCCGCTTCACGTTTACCAGCAAATCTTTTCTGATACTGGTGTCGCAAAACTTCATGTCTATTTTGATGCAGTCGCTGATTTTGGGAATGATGTTCTACCTGGCCGATTACGTCCTTCAGATGCCGACCATTCTCATCCTCTTGTGCGTTTTCATCCCGCTTATTCTCGGCGTTCCGGTCACTTCGATTTTGCGCAACCGCTTCGGCGTGGTCGGCGCGCAGCAGTTACTCCTAACGGTTGCCGGCTTGGGGCTGGTGGCGATTGCCTTCGTTCCTAATCCGCTCATCCTGCTCTGCCTGGTAGCCGCCGGATTTGGGCTTTCTGGCCCGCAAACGCTCACCAACGTCTTGTTTGGGCAGGTGGCCGATGAAGATGAACTGCGCTCTGGCGTGCGCCGCGAGGGGGCTTTCTTTGGCGTCAACGCTCTGATTACCAAACCGGCCCAATCGGTGGCCCTGGCTCTGATTCCGACTATCCTCGAAGCGACAAACTTTGTCACCCGCGAGGCCAACAACGGTCAGATTTTCCTAAACCAGCCGGGGAGCGCCCTGTTTGGAATCAAAGCCTTGATGGGATTGATTCCCGGCCTGGCGCTCCTACTTGGCGCGATTTTGCTGAACTGGTACCCCTTGCGTGGGGAATACCTGGAGAAGGTCAAAACCGAGTTGCTGGAACTGCACGCCCGCAAGCAGGCGCAGTTGGCGCAAAATTGACGATTATCTTCCACCGGTCGCAATTACCCGTAGTTCGGCTGCGCTGGCAACGCTGACCCCGCTCAAGTTACAGCGCCAGTGAAGGTTGCCGGTATGTGCGCAAGCGAAGTACGCCTCCCCAATCTTGACCCTGACTTCCCCAGCGGACGCATCCAGGTCGAACTCCACCGCGCTGATTTGGGATGGGTCTGTTCCCAGAGTGTAGTGAATGTTTCGGACCTCCCATCCACTGATTTGCCCGTTGCTGTTGTCGCGCGGGCCGGTTTCCAGGCTTGAGTATGCCAGGGCAAACGAGGCCGAACCGGCCACGAGACTAATTAAAAGTGCGAGATAGAATTTCAGGAGTTGATTCATCACGCTGTTCCTTTCGGAAAACAACAAGGCCTGGGAATCCAGGCCTTTGTGCGTGAATACGTTAGAACGTATTGCGGGAAATCAGCCCTTGAAATGCTGAAATCCTTGCAGACTTTCGGCGGCCTGGCAGTCATTGGCGGTTAATTTCGCCTTTAGACCCATGACTTTGCGTCGCTGCCTTTCGGCAGGTTTGCCTTTTCGAGTTTTTGATGAGCGATGCCAAAAAGGACAATATCGCTTCGATACGAGCATACCCCTGGTTTGCTCAACGCGAAATGCGCAAATGCCGATATTGAACCGTGTGAAAGGTACGAATTTTCGGACAGGAAAACTACGTACTCTTGAAACTGCTTAAAACATCCTGCTTATCCTGCAAGGTACTCGAATGATTTTCTTTTTGCGTTCTTGGCCGCTTTGCGAGAGATCTTTTTGCAGTGGAGTCATCTCCCGCCAGAAAGGGGAGAGCCATAAGTTTTACCGTGATTTGGGGTACAATCTTTTTGTGGATACCCACTCGATATTGATTGTGGACGATGACCCGTTGACGCGCAGCGCAATCGGCGCTCTGCTCGAAAAAGAGCATTTGCGCCTGCTTTTTGGAGAGAACGGCCACGAATCGCTCCGCCTGGCAGCGGAAAATTTGCCCGATTTGGTTTTGCTGGATGCGGTTATGCCCGACCTGGACGGGTTCGAGACCTGCCGCCGCCTGCGTGCCGACCCAGCCCTGGCCGAAATCCCGGTTGTGATGATTACCTCGCTCGATGACCGCGATTCCCGCCTGCGCGGGCTGGAGGTTGGGGTAGATGACTTCCTGACCAAACCAATAGACCATTTGGAACTATTAGCCCGCGTGCAATCCATTCTACGCCTCAATCGCTATCGTAAATTGATGGAAGAGCGGGCAAACTTTACCCGGCTGCTCGAAGCAAAGAATCGACAATTGCGCGAACTGGCCCAGCGCCTGGTGGAGTTGCAGGAGACCGAACGACGATTCATCGCCTCAGAATTGCATGACGATGTGGGGCAGTCTTTGACCGGATTGAAGCTTGCCCTGGAAATCGCCGAATCGCAAACCGGCCCAGAGCGACAGAAAACGCTCGAAAGCGCGCGAGGCATGATTAGCGAATTGTCTGCCCGCATTCGCAGCCTCTCGCTCGACCTGCGCCCGGCCATGCTCGATGATTTTGGACTGTTTGCCGCCCTCGAATGGTTGTTCGAGCGCTATACCCGTCAAACCCAAATTTTAATTAAACATAACGTCAATTTTTTGGAGGAGCAGCGCTTTCCAAAGGCGGTTGAAACAGCTGCTTTTCGCATTATTCAAGAATCTCTGACCAATGCCGCCAGACATGCCAGGGTGAACGAGGTAGAGGTCGAAATCCATGCTGCCGACGTTCTAGAAGTGATGATTCGAGACGCAGGCCAGGGCTTCGACCCCGCCAGGGTAGAAGTAGACGGTTATCAATCGGGTGGAATTTCAGGGATGCGCGAGCGCGCGCGCTGGCTGGGCGGGGATTTCGAGATTACATCCAGCCCTGGCGCTGGCACTACGGTCAGGGCTGTTTTTCGCCTGGAGGAATCTTCCTAATATGCAAAAAATGCGAATTGTGCTTGCCGATGACCACCAGATTGTGCGCCAGGGAATGCGCGCTTTGCTCAACGCGCAGCCAGATATCCAAGTCGTGGGCGAGGCTTCAGACGGCTATGAATTGCTCGATTTGGTCTGGAAATTGAAACCACAGGTTGTTATCACCGATATTGCCATGCCCAACCTGAACGGTATCGAAGCTGCCCGCCAAATTCGGGCGCGTCAGCCTTCCGTCCAGGTCATTGTTCTTTCAATGTATTCGAATACATCGTATGTGCTGCGCGCATTACGCGCCGGCGCGCAGGCCTATTTGCTGAAAGACGATGATTTCACTGAAGTGCTTCGCGCGGTTAATGCTGTCTACGCGGGTCGCCGTTATCTCAGCCCACAGGTTTCGGAAAAGGTTTTAGACGCTTTATTGATGCACGAAAACAACCACCCCGAAGAAGCAGAGGTGGTTCTTACCCCGCGCGAGCGGGAGATGATTCAGTTGGTTCTTGAGGGAAACACCAGCCAGCAAATTGCTGAAAAATTGAACATCAGCATTCGCACGGTCGAAAAACATCGCGCCAACTTCAAATCAAAACTCGGTCTCCATTCGCAGGCAGACCTGATGCGGTTTGCCATTGCCCAGGGGATTGTGGCCTTACAAGACTAGCTCTTTGGGGTCAGGTCTCTGCCGCTGGCTCACTCACCGGTCGTTGTGCCATGCTTTGAGCAATGTTGTCGAAAATATTCTCCAGGTCGAGAAAGGCGTCAACCACATCTGGGTCGAAATGTTTTCCCCGTTCATGTTGGATGATTTCGACTGCTTCACGATGGGGTATCGCATGTTTGTAAACGCGCGGGCTGACAAGCGCGTCATAAACATCGGCCAGTGCCATCAGGCGGCCCGAGATGGGAATTTCATCCCCGGCCAGGCCTTGCGGGTAACCTGTGCCGTCCCAGCGTTCGTGGTGGGTGTAAGCAATTTCTTTGGCGATGCTCAAAAAAGAACTGCGCACATCTCCGAGTGCTTTTTCCGCTTTTTCCAATGCGTCGCGGCCATAGGTGGTGTGCTTTTTGATTTCATCGAACTCTTCAGGCGTGAGTTTGCCCGGCTTTAGAAGCAGGCGGTCTGGTACGGCAATTTTTCCAATATCATGTAGGGGGGCAGATTTTCGCAATAGTTCGATGTTTTCCGGGGTCAAAAAGGTTCTAAAGCGGGGGTGGGTTGTCAGGTAACGCGCCAAAATGCCAACATATTGCTGGGTCGCCAGGATGTGCCAACCGGTTTCCTGGTTGCGGTATTCGGCCAGGGTTGCGAATCCAACGATGGTGACATCCTGCGTATGCGCCAGTTCTTCGGTGCGTTCACGCACTTTTTCTTCCAGCGCCCGGTTTTGGTCATAGAGCGCCAGGTGCGTTTTGACGCGGGCGCGGACAATGGGGGCGTTGACCGGCTTGGTGATGTAATCTACCCCGCCAACTTCGAAGCCTTTGCGTTCATCGGTCGTTTCACTCAGCGCGGAAATAAAAATGACCGGAATTTTGCGGGTCAGGTCGCTCACCTTCAAGTGACGGCAGACCTCGTACCCGTCCATATCTGGCATCATTACGTCCAGCAGGATTAAATCGGGCAGGGTATTGGGGTTACTGGCAATATCAATCGCTTTTTTGCCGCTGGTTGCCACTTTAACAGTGTAATCGCCCTTTAAGATGACGCTCAGCATTTCCAGATTTTCAGGAGCATCATCCACCACAAGTATTGTTTGGCGTTTCAAAATACGGTTCATGTTGCCTCCGTCCGTAACGCGGAATTCATTGTCTCGACATTGCTCGACAACCATCCGCAACCTGACTGTCTAGATGCGTAAGGCCTTAACACAAATTTTACTCCACACTCAAAGGGAAATTCCATTTTTGGGCAAGCGTCCGCAGCTCTTGCAGGGCGTTGGAAAAATCATAGCGGCGGATATGCTGCGCCAGGAACAGGAGCTCGTCTCGGCAGTTGTCCTCCTGCAACCCTGTCAGGATGGTTTCCATCTGGTCAACCGCTTCCGCGTCGTTTTCTATTAGCAATTGGGCAAGCCGCTGCAATTGCGGCATGGCCGAAGCGATGGGAGAGTCGCAAGGAGCGACTGGGGTGGATTGCCCCCGCTTTTCCAGGCTGGAGGCTGCTTCCAGCACGCGGGCGAGATGCGTCTCCACCAGTTCCAATTCGGCATGAGCGGCGTCTTTTTGCTCTGTGAGAATGGCTTGCTCCAGTTTTCTGGCCGCTTCCATCAGAACGGTTGCGCCAATTGTCCCTGCCACGCCCTTGAGGGTATGCGCTAATCGCCGCGCCTGGGGCAGGTCATTCGATTGAATGGCGCGCCGGATGGTTTGGGCGACGGATGCGTTTTCTTGCCTAAACATGATTAAGATTCGGCGGTAGAGCGCCAGGTTGTCTCCCAGGCGCGCCAGGGCGGGGGCGGTATCCAGGCATTTCAGAATTTGCTCTGGCAGACCATCTACTTCGCTGCTGGCTGTCTGCGCAACCTGCGCCGATTTGCTGTTTTTTCGGGGAATGAGCCAGCGTAGCAGCGTGCTGGTAAGCCGGTTTATATCAATCGGTTTAGAAATATAATCGTTAAGTCCGGCTTCCAGGGCTTTTTCGCGGTCGCTGTCGAATGCGTGAGCGGTCATAGCAATTACCGGCAAGCGGTCGAAGGCAAAGCGCGGGTCGCTCCGAATGCGGGCGGTTGCCTGGTAGCCATCCATGCCGGGCATTTGAATGTCCATCAGGACGGCGTCGAAATTGCTGTTGTTCAACATCCACAGACCTTCTTCTCCGCTGCTGGCGACCGTCACTTGCAAGCCCATATTTTGCAGGATTTCCGCGGCAACAATTTGGTTGATTTCGTTATCTTCGACCAGCAGAATTTTTTTGCCGCGCAACTTCAGTAGTTCAGTGCCATTGTTGGTTGCCTGAGATGGGCTGGGCTGGCTGGTCTCGTAGCCAAATACCTGCATGATTATATTGAACAGTTGCGAACGAGTCACCGGTTTGATGAGATACCCACTCAGCAGGGATGTTTCGACCTGATGCAGCATTTCTTCCGCGCTAAGCAGCAAAATAATGGGAATGTGCGTTAGACTGGAAGATTGCCGGATGGCGCGGGCGGCTTGCAGGCTGTCCATGCCGTCTATCGCAGACAGGTCAATGATGACCAGGCGATAGGGCGCATTGGCAGGTTGCTGTTCGAGCAGCGACAATCCAGCTTGAGCGGAATGGGTTGTCGTAACATTAAACGAAAAGGATTCCAGCGTAGATTTGAGAAATTCAAGCGTAGAGGCATGGTCGTCTACGACCAACACCTTCACCCCGCGCAGCGCCTCAGCGGTGACGGGCCTAGCGAGAGTGGAAAGGGGTTGTTGCTTGAATTCCAGCGTGAACGTGAAGGTCGAACCTTTATCTGGCATGCTTCGGACGCTTATATTGCCTCCCATCATTTGGACCAAGCGCTGGCTGATGGTCAGCCCCAGCCCCGTGCCGCCGTATTTGCGGCTAATGGACGAATCGGCCTGATGAAAAGGCTGGAACAGCCCGGCAATTTGCGCTTCGGTCATGCCGATGCCAGTATCTCGAACCGAAAACTCCAACGTTGCGCGGTCTGCGGTGTGCGTTTTCAGCGTAATTTTCAAAACCACTTCGCCCGAATCGGTGAACTTGATAGCGTTGCCGGTCAGGTTGAGGAGCACCTGCCCCAGCCGCAACGGGTCACCCACCAGCAGGCGGGGGACATCCGGCGCGGTATCGAAAACCAATTCCAATCCTTTTTCTTGCGCTTTGTAGGAAACCAGGCTGGACAGGTTGCGCAGCACGTCATCCAGATTGAAATCAACGCTTTCCAGCTGCATACTGTTCGACTCGATTTTCGAAAAGTCGAGAATGTCATTGATGGTTGCGAGCAGGGTTTCTCCTGAGAACTGGAGGCGCGCCAGGTAATTTTTCTGCTTGTCGTTCAATGGCGTTTGCTGCATCAATTGGGTTAGTCCCAAGACACCGTTGAGAGGTGTGCGGATTTCATGGCTCATTACAGCCAGAAAGTCGCTTTTGGCGCGGCTGGCGGCTTCGGCTCGGTCGCGGGCAATGACTAGGTCCTGCGTTCGTTCCTGGATGACTTCTTCCAGATGCGCCTGGTATTGCTGCAGTTCGCGCTCGGCTCGTTTGCGCTCAGTGATGTCCATCACCGAGACAATCACTTTCGAGAGCGTCGCTTCGCATCCCGGCATAACTGCCCAATTCAGGCTGATGTCCATCTTGCTGCCATCCATTTTTTGGTTGGTCGCCTCCATTCCAAAGGTATATTTGCCTTCGGCAATGTTGGCAAGTTCAACCGTCCACTGCTCGATGGCGTCATCCCCGATGAAATAGGCCAGATTGTTAAGAAGTGTCTCCTTGTCTTGCGCGTCATACAGCTCCAGGGTGGTCTTGTTAACATCCACTACCTTAACCAGCGAAATACATTCCTTTACCAGTTCGGGATGCGCCAGCAGGTGCGCGTGGATGTCTGTAATGCCTTCTTGCTTGAGGGCATCCAGGCGTTGTTTGACGGCTGAGAAATCATCTTCCCAGAGGGAGATGGGGGAATTTTCGAACAGGCTGCGGTAGCGTTGTTCCGTTTCGCGCAGGGCCGATTCGGCTCGTTTGCGCTCTTCCAGATCCCGTTGGGCAGTTTCATAAAGGCGTGAATTTTCGATAGCGATGGACACTTGGTCGGCCAAAATCTCCAGCACCGCGACATCTGCCTCGCTGAAGGCATTTTTCTTTGGGCTTTGAACGTCCATTACGCCCAACATCTGCTCCCCAATGCGCAAGGGTAGGCTGATTTCAGAAGCTGTTGGCAACCGGTCAGGATAGAAATTGGTGTAATGCGGTTCGTTCTGAACGTCGTTGGCAAGCAACTTTTTGCGGGTTTGGGCCACATAGCCTACCATGCCGCTGCCCAGTTTGATGCGGTGATTGGGCGGGAATAAGTCGGAGAATTGACCGGCCCTGGCGCGCATAACGAGTTCAGTTTGATTTTGGTCGAACGTGAAAAGCGCAACGTGATAAAACCCAAAGGTCTCATGCACCAGCTGCGTGGTCAGTTCCAACACTTTTTGAAGTTCCAAAACGCCCGAAATTTTTTGGCTAACTTCGTTGATGAGCGCCAGGCGAACCGCTTGTTTTTGCAATTCCGCCTCGGCCAATTTGCGATGGGTGACATCTTGCTTGACAGCCACATAGTGGGAGATTTCCCCTCGCGGATTACGGATGGGCGTAATGCTCATTTCTTCGGTATAGAGCGAACCGTCTTTGCGGCGGTTGACGAGCGTGCCGTGCCAAACTTTCCCCGCCAGCAGTGTTTCCCAGAATTTTTTGTAAAACTCTTTATCTTGCTTGCCGGACTTGACCAACTCGCGCGGGTTTTTCCCTTTTGCTTCCGCCGCAGTATAGCCCGTGAGAGACTCGAAGGCCGGGTTGCACCACTCAATCGTTCCTTCGCGGCCAGTAATGACGATTGCATTCGAAGCGGCTTCCAAAGCAGTATGGCTCAGGCGCAGGTTGTTTTCCATTTCAACGCGGTCGGTTACGTCATTTGCCAGCACCAGCCGGGCCGGCCGGCGTATTCGATGCCGTGCGAGAAAATCTCGACCTTTATTGTTTGCCCATCTTTTTTGCGGTGCGTCCAGTAGCCTGAGGCCTGGTACGTCTCTTGAGCCGCGCTGACGTTTTTCAGCAGGCGCTCCCGTTCATCTTCTGGGCGAATATCCAGGAGGGTCATGGCCAGGAATTCATCCCTGGAGTAGCCATAGCGCGCAACGGCGGTATTGTTGACCTCGAGGAAGCGCAGCGTTTCCTGGTCATAAATCCACATGGGCAGGGGGTTGTTTTTGAACAATAGGCGATATCGCTCTTCTGAGTCGCGCAGCGCCTTTTCGGCTTGTTCGCGGTCTGTTAAATCCAACATAACCGCTATGAAGACTTTCCGTTCTTCTTGCTCAAACATCTGCAGGTGGACTTCTACCGGATAGTGACTGCCATTGGCGCGGCGGTGCCTGGTTTTGAATGTCAGATTGCCCCTCTGCTTTCTTCGCAAAGGCGCGATGAGCGACTGGAAGGTTTCTGGCGTGTAATCTGGTTTGATATCCAGCGGAGTCATGCGCCGCAACTCTGCCAGGGAATAGCCCAGGTTGCGGCATGCGCCTTCGCTGACGAATTCAAAGCGCAGGGTGTCGGCGTCGAATATGTAGATTTCGTTCAAACTGGCGTTGAGCGCGTTGTAATAAAAAGCCTGGTTGGCAACTGCCCGTTTGCGCTTTGTGATACTTTCGTGGAGTACTATCACGTATGGTTGGTTGTCGTTCGTGAAGCGGGAGACATGGCACTTAAACCAGCGCTGTTTGCGCGGAGCGTGGCATGCGTAGTCGAGCGAGAAGGTCTCTTGTTTGCCCTGTAAAACGGCGCGGATGCCCGCCGCAGCCTGTTTCGCATCTTCGGCGCCCTCCCCGCTGGCCTTATCGCACACGGTCAAGTAGTTGACACCTTCCGAGACCGAGGTTGGGTCTGCCCCGTTGTTGCTCGCAAAATCACGCCAGGCATGGTTAACGGCCACAATCATCCCGCTCTCATCCAATATTGCCAGGTGGGATGGTATGGCCTCCAGGACCGATTGCCAAAACTGGGGATTGCCCGAAAGAGTGTAACCCGAAAATCTCTCGCTGTTGTTCATTGTCTTTTTGCTGGTATCTCCTCGTTTTTGCTGTTGTTAAGCGCCGCAAACGCCTTGGATAGGATTGGAATTAAGTCGGACTGGCTCCTGCTTTTGACGATGAAAGCATCCACCCCGGCTTCGGCAGCATCCAGGCGGTAGGCCTGTTCATCGTAAATGGTGTGGATGATGACGAACGTCTGCGGAAAATCGCGTTTGATTTGGCGGGCGGCTTCTATGCCATTCATGCCCGGCAAGCCGACATCCATTAAAACCACCTGCGGGTGATAGCGGCTGGATAAATCCAGTGCTGCTTCGCCGCTGACCGCGTCAATGAAATATACCTCCGGAAAGATGGATTTCAGCCAACTGCTCATCAGGTTGCGCAATTGTTCGTGGTCGTCCACAATCAAGCAACAAGTCAGTCCCATTGAACACGTCTCCTAGAAAGTATAAAATAGCGCGAGAGTAACGCATCTTCTCTCATTGTAAATTAAACCCTGTTTTATCCAGAATACTGTCGGGGAAAATACGATACTTGCTGTAGTGAAATTACGATTCCCGGCTTATTTTGGCGCGGCCAGTCCGTTTTCGATGGCAAACCGAATCAGGCTGGGCAAGTCGCGCAGGTTGAGTTTGTTCATCAGCCGCGCGCGGTAGGTTTCTACGGTGCGGGGCGAGAGCGAAAGCCGAGCTGCAATTTCTGCTGAGGATAAACCTTCAGCCACCAGTTGCAACACTTCGCGCTCTCGTTCGCTCAGACTATCGAGCGGGGAGACGCGGGGCGTTGCAGCCCGCTGATGCAGGTAATCCTCCAGCACCGTATCGGAGATGCGCTGAGCCAGGTAGCGGCGTCCCTCACAAACCGCCCGTACAGCGGCCACCAGTTCGCTGCCGGCCGATTCCTTGAGCAGATATCCCATTGCCCCGGCACGGAAGGCTTGGTAAATATGCTCGCTCGTGGCGTGTATCGAAAGGATGACCACCTTTGTGGCCGGGCAGTCGCGGCGGATTTGGGCGGCGGCCTCGAGCCCGTTCAGTTCCGGCATCGCAATATCCATTACGGCCACGTCGGGTTTCAGCGCGTCGGCCGCCTGTACCGCTTCGCGTCCGTTGGCAACGCTTGCCACGACCGTAAAGCCGGGTTCGGCCTGCAATAAGGCGCGCAGGCCGTCGCGCACAATCGTATGGTCATCGGCCAGCAAAATGTGGATACTCATGCTGCCTCCCTGGGGACGCTGATTGAAACCCTGGTTCCCTGGCCGGGCGCGCTGTCAATGTGCAGGTGGCCTTTGAGCATCTCTGCCCGCTCGCGCATGGTTGCCAATCCCCAGTGAACCTGTCCATCTTGAACGACGCTGCGCGGCTGGAAGCCCTTTCCGTTGTCTTCGATGTGCAACAACACCCCCTCTTTCCCCTCCTCCAGAGTAACGGAGGCGCGCATCACTCCTGCGTGTTTGACCACATTATTCAGCGCTTCGCGCGCGATGCGGAAGAGCGAAATTGCCGTCACCAATGGCAGGCGCGGCTCGATAAGCTTGCCATGCACTTCCACATCCAGGCCGGTTTGCCGCTTCAGCCGCTCGGCCAGCCAGCGCAGGGCAGCGGCCAGCCCGTAATCTTCCAGGACGGGAGGGTGCAGTTCCGCCATGATATCGCGGATTTTTTCGGTTATCTCCTCGAGCAGTTCAAAAGATGAATCAAAGCGCAAGGTGAGCGATTCTGGCGAACCACGTTCTATTGCCCCCCGGACCAGGTTTAGGTTGATGCCCAGGGCGGTCAGGCTTTGCCCAACCTGGTCGTGCAATTCTTTCGAGAGCGCAAGGCGTTCTGCTTCTTGCGCTTCGGCCAACCGAACGGAAATCTGGCGCAATGCCTGCTCGGCTTGTTTACGCTCGGTAATATTGCGCGCCACGCCTTCTATGGCAATCAGGCGGCCATTCGAGTCGTAAATTGGCACATTCCGCTGTTCCGTCCAGATGGTCGTTCCATCTTTTTTCCTCCAGCGCAGGATGAGCGGCGCAAGGCTTTCTCCAAGAATGACTTGCTCCAGGAGCGGACGGTCTTCCGGGTGCACCAGCTTGAAGCCCAGGTCAGGGTCGGCGTAATGCTCTTCTGGGGTGTAGCCTGTGATGGCAGTTGCCGCCGGGTTGACGTAAGCAAAGCGGCGTTCAGGGACGAATTCGTAGCGGTAAATTAAATCGGGCGCGTTTTCGGTCAGGCGGCGGTAACGTTCTTCGCTTTCGCGCAGGGCATCTTCGGCCTGCTTGCGCTCGGTCACATCGTTTGCCATCACCAGCCGCGCAGGGCTGCCAAAATACTCCAGACTACAAGAAACAATTTCAATATACATGCGTTCGCCGTTTTTTTTCTCATGAACCCAGGGACCAGACACTTGAACCTGATCATGGTGATTCTTTGTCTTCTCGAGCATTGCCAGAATTTCGTACCCCGGGCGAATATCCTTGATGGTCATGGAGAGAAATTCGCTGTTCGAGTATCCATATTTCCACCGGGCTGCCTGGTTGACCGCCAGGAAGCGCAGCGACTCCTGGTCGTAAATCCACATTGGCAGTGGATTGTTTTCGAACAGCAGGCGGTATTGGCGTTCGCCTTGCAGGATGCGTTCCTGATTTTCTTTGAGCGCGGCCTGGGCGCGGCGTTCCTTTTCGAGCGAGTGGCGCAGCAGGAAAAAAATCAATACTGCGCTGGCTGCGACGAAGAACCAGCCTTTGTAAGTTTGGATTTGGGTCAGGGCTTCCGGTGTGGCAGCGAACCTGACCAAAAGACGGTCTGAGAATAGAATCCATAGTCCGCCAAAAACCAGGTAAATAAGCGCAATCTGGGTTTCGGGATGAAGACGAAAGGCGTTCATATCAAGTCTCGCCAAGTGGGTATTGTTTTCAGTATACACCAGGAGGACAGCCCTGGTTGCTTGCACGTTGGTACTAAATTTGCGCCGATTTGCGCATAGTCATTATGTATCAAAGGTTTTGTGAGAATTTCCAGTCCTTTACCTGCTTGACTTGCCTCTTGTTGGCACTATAATGACAACAGCAACAAATTTGTGAGCAAAAAGATGAATAACAGACCATACATCATTATCAATGCCGCCATGAGCGCGGACGGGAAGATAGACACCTTCGAGCGCAAGGGGGCGTCCATCTCATCGGGGGAGGACAAGCGCCGGGTGTTGGAACTCCGCGCGAAGGTAGACGCAGTAATGGTCGGCGGCAATACGCTCTTGAAGGAAAGCCCCAAATTGACAGTGAAACTGCCGGAACTTGAAAAACTGCGTATAGCCAATAGATTACCACCAAATCCTGCAAAAATTGGAATCATAACAAAAACTGACAACCTCGACCCGGCGGGGGAGTTCATCACCGCAGGGCCGGCGCGCAAAATCATCTTCACGACAACCCAGTCTAACCCGCAACAGGTTAACGTTTTACAAGAGTTGGGCGTGGAAGTGTATCAATTTGGAGAAAAACGAGTAGACTTGGAAAAATCACTGGAGACCCTCGCTGTGCTCGGCATCCGAACGGTTATGGTGGAGGGCGGAGGGACTCTCATCGCCGAGTTCATCCGCCTGGGACTGGCCGACGAGTTACGGGTCTACATCGCGCCTAAAATTTTCGGCGGGGCAACCGCCCCAACCCTGGTAGATGGTGACGGATGGCCCGCATCCGCCGCAAAAACGCTCAGACTGATGGATGTTCGGGTTCTCGATGAAGGCGGAGGCATCCTCATCCACTATAAATTGTAAGATAGGTCTCAGACCTGTCTTGCTAAAGGAGAACACTATGGCACTCATTCAACTCCCCGTGCAAGATTTGCTGCGCGAAAACGAAAATCATTGCTGCGACGGCTGCGGCCCGGCGGGTATCTGCGTCAAAATCGTCTCGATTGCCGAGCTGCCGACGCGCTTTGGCGATTTCCAAATTGTGGCCTTCGAGAACGACAAAGACGGCAAAGACCATATTGCGATTGTGCGCGGCGATGTAACCGATGGTGAAGACATTCCTGTCCGCCTGCACTCGGAATGCCTGACCGGCGACGCGCTTGGCTCGCTGCGCTGCGACTGCCGTGACCAACTGGAAGCCGCGCTGACCGCCATTGGCAAATTGGAAAAAGGCATTGTGCTGTACCTGCGTCAGGAAGGGCGGGGGATTGGGTTGGCAAACAAAATCCGCGCCTATTCGCTGCAAGATGCCGGGCTGGATACGGTGGAGGCCAACCTGGCGCTTGGTTTCCGCGATGACGAACGAGACTACGAAGTAGCAGCGCACATGCTCATGTCGCTTAAAGTGCAATCGATTCAACTTATGACCAACAACCCGCGCAAGATTGACGACCTGAAACGCTATGGCGTGCGGGTCAACGGACGGCTGCCGCATGTGTTGCCCCCTAACCCATACAACGAATTTTACCTGCGCACCAAAGCCGAAAAATCGGGTCATATGCTGGAACTGAAAGACTTCAAAGGCAAGGTGCACCTGCGGGAGCAAGACGACCACCCGGTCGTCAAAGGCATGACTCCTGCGCAAATCGAGGCCTTGCATGAATAACCCGGTTGTAGTCATCACCGGCGCCACTGGGGCAACTGGCACGGCCGCCGCGCGCGCATTCGCGTCCCAGGGCGCATCGCTGGCGCTGCTCAGTCATGACCAGTCAAAATTGGACGCGCTGGCCGCCAGCCTGAGCCTGCCTTCTGCCCGACTCTTGACCCATGCTGCCGATTTACGCAATCCTGAAGAAGCGCGCGCTGCCGAGCGCTTCGTCACCACTCGCTTTGGCCGCGCCGACATCCTGCTGCACCTGGTCGGCGGCTGGACAGGCGGCAAAACCCTGCCTGAAACGCCCGCCGACGACCTGACAACCATGCTCAACCAGCACGCCTGGACGACCTTCCACCTGCTCCAGGCCTTTGCGCCGGGCATGGCAGCGAACGGATGGGGCCGGGTGATTATCGTTTCTTCGCCGCTGGCCGTCAGCCCATCAGCCAAAATGAGCGCCTATGCCGCCGCCAAAGCCGCCCAGGAAACGCTCATTCTGACCCTGGCCCAGGAACTCAAAGACAGTGGCGTGACCGCCAACATCATCCAGGTTCGCTCAATTGATGTACAAGGGAGCGGCAAAGGCACAACCCCAAATGAAATTGTGGCTGCCATGCAGTATTTATGCAGGGAACAAGCCGCAAAAATCAACGGGGCGCGCATTCCGCTGTATTAAGTGACTGTCATCTCTCCTATCCCTGACAACATTCAACCACTGACCCGTCTGCCACCAGCAGGCGGGTCTTTTCGATAAACTCTGCCATCGGCATATCCGTTTCGATGAATGGAACATGCTGCCGCAAGAGCGCGTAAACGCGGCGCGTTCCCTGGCCGAGAACTTTGTCTGCGCCAATGGCCTGCTTGCGAAAATCAATTCCCTGCGCGGCGGACATCAGCTCGATGGCGAGAATCTGCTCCACATTATCCAGCACGCTGCGCAGTTTGAGCGCGGCGGTTGCGCCCATGCTCACATGGTCTTCCACATTCGCCGATGTTGGAATCGTATCCACGCTGGCCGGGTGCGACAACACCTTATTTTCTGAAGCCAACGCGGCAGCCGTGTACTGCAAAATCATGAAGCCCGAATTCAGTCCGCCTTCGCGCGTCAGAAAAGCCGGTAAAACATGGGTATTGGAACACTCATCGGTCAGGCGCATCACCCGCCGTTCTGAGATATTCCCCAACTCGGCCACCGCAAAGGCCAGGTAATCCATTGCAATTGCCAGCGGCTCGCCGTGAAAGTTGCCGCCGGAAAGCACAGTGATTCCATCAGAATCATCAACGAAAATCAACGGATTATCCGTTACTGCGTTCAACTCAATCTCGAAAATCCAGCGCGCGTAGGCAATCGCATCGCGCACCGCGCCATGCACCTGCGGGATACAGCGTAACGTATAAGCATCCTGTACATTGAGCGAAGAATGCTCACGGGTAAACTGACTATCCTTGAGTAAACTGCGTAGGTAGGCGGCGCATTCCTGCTGACGCGGATACGGCCGCAGGGCATGAATCCGCGCATCGAAAGCCAGGTCGGTGCCGTTCAGGGCCTCCAGGCTCAGGCAGCCCGCAATGTCAGCAGTCTGGCTATAGCGTTCGGCGCGCAGGGTTTGCAGCACGCCCAGCGCGGTCATAATAGATGTCCCGTTGGTCAGCGCCAGCCCCTCTTTAGCGGCCAAATTCACCGGTTGCAGGCCGGCCCGCCGAAAGGCCTCTGCGCCGCTGATGACCTCGCCCTGGTACTCGACGAAACCCTCGCCAATCAGCGGCAGGGCCATGTGCGCCAGGGGGGCCAGGTCGCCGCTCGCGCCCAGCGAACCCTTCTCCGGGATGACCGGGTGAATTCCCCGGTTGAGCATCTCTACCAGCAATTGCAGGGTCGAGAGCCGAATGCCGGAATGCCCGCGCGCCAGGGTATTCGCGCGAATCAACATAATCGCGCGCGTGGTAGGAATGTCGAATGGTTGGCCGACCCCGACCGCATGACTGACCAGGATGTTGCGCTGGAGTTGCTCCACCTGTTCGGTTGGGATCATTCGGTCTTTGAATGCCCCAAAGCCGGTCGTAATGCCATAAGCGATGGTCCCGCGCTTGAGCAGGGTTTGCACCGCATCCGCTGCGCGCGTCACCAGGCGGGCCGCCTGCGGGCCAATTTCGACTCGCGGGGCGTTCGGCCCTCCATGCGCAACGGCATAAACTTGCTCGAAGGTCAGGCTATTTCCATCAAGAAGGATAGTATCGGGATTCATCAGGAGAACACCTCGTTGGGGGAATGGGTGCAAATAGTATAATCCCTTTATGCCTGAAAGCGACTTGATATCCATCCCCTTTGCCGACCCGCATTCCGCCAAATCTGCGCTCACTCGCCTTGCCTCGAACAACCCTGGCTTCGAGACGATCTACCCCATTCTATCAAATGCCCTGGCATCTGCCGCCGACCCCGACCGATCGCTGGTCAACTTTGAGCGATTTGCCGAAAACTATGGCGAGGGCCTTGTCTCTGTCCTCGAACAAAATCCGCGCGTCATCGAAATCCTGGTCACGCTTTTTTCCGCCAGCCAATTTCTCACCGAAATCCTGCTGCGCAACCCCCAATTCCTGTCACTCCTGCTCGACCGCCAGGAACTAGCCCGCCGAAAAACCATCGAACAAATCCAAACCGAAGCCGAAGCCTCCATTCGTTCCAAATCCGTTTCTCCGCAATCGTCCGGTGACAACATCCGTTTGTCCGTTTCCCCATCCAAATCCACTTCTCCGCTTCCTGCATTATCCCACTCCGTTCCTCCGCCATCATCCGATGACAATATCCGTTTGTCCGTTTCCTCATCCGTTCCCCAATCCGCTTCTCCGCTTGGCGTTAGCTATCCGCGGCCCGCTCCCGACCTTCTCCGCCTCTACCAAAAAACCGAACTCCTGCGCATCGGTGCCAGCGACTTTCTCGACCTGTACGACCTTCCGGCTGTCGTCTCGCAAATTTCGCGTCTCGCTATTGCTCTCATTCGAGTCTCGCTTAACCTGGCATCGAAGCAAACCGGCATCGGCAGCGATGGCTTTACCGTTCTGGCCATGGGCAAACTGGGCGGGCGCGAACTCAATTACAGTTCCGACATTGACCTGCTCTTCATCGCCCGTGACGAAACGGTAGATTACCTTCCCCTTGCCCAAAAACTCATCGAAATTCTCTCGGCCAACACATCACAGGGCTTTTTATATCGAGTAGACATGCGCCTGCGGCCTTGGGGCAAAGACGGTCCGCTCGTCCCCACTATGGCCGGATATCTGAAATATCTTGAACAACACGCCCGTCCCTGGGAAAAACAAGCCCTGCTCAAAATTCGACCCATCGCGGGCGACCTGTCGCTCGGCGAAAAGTTGCGCGAAGCCGCCCAGCCGCACATCTTTGGCCTACCGCCCGAGCAGGTTCGCGCCGAAGTCTATGCCATGAAACAGCGCACCGAGGAATTCTTACGCGAAAAAGGCCGCACCTGGGGCGAAGTCAAACTCGGTGCTGGCTCCATCCGCGATGTCGAATTCGTCGTCCAATATCTGCAATTGGCCTACGTCAGCCAACATCCCAACATTCGCACCCGCGCCACGCTCAAAGCCCTGCCGCGCCTGCGTGCCGCCGGACTACTTTCACCCACCGACGCCCGCGTCTTGACCGATGGTTACATCTTCCTGCGCACCATCGAACACTACCTGCAAATGATGGACTACCGGCAGACCTACACCCTGCCTTCTGAACCGCGCGCCATCACCCTGCTCGCCCGCCGCCTGGGCTTCCCGGATGGCGAAACCTTCCTGGCGCGCTATCAGGAACACTGCCGCGCCATTCGCGCCGTCTACCTCCGTCAAATAGGGAATGAACCCATGACCGACGAACCTTCCCCGCTCGTCCGGCAGCACATCTCGCGCATGGACGCCTCGTATAGCGAGATATTTTCGCCCACCGAAATCCAGCACCATGCCGCGCTGGCCCAAAAATTGAACGAAACCGTTCCGGCAATTGTCGAGGCCGCCCCCCTGGATGAAACCACCTGGCGCGTCACCATCGTTGGCTATGACTTCCCCGGCGAACTATCCATCATCTGCGGATTATTCTTCGTACACGGCTTCAATATTTTGGATGGGGATGTCTTCACCTACGAACCGGAAGAACCTGCAAATCAAGATTCCCCTTCATCTAGGCGCCTGCGGCCTGGCTTTGGCCTGTCTCGTCGTCCCCAGGACACTTCCCCGCTTCAGATTTCCCGTCCCAAAATCGTGGACGTATTTACCGTCAAATCGGTTTTCCTGGAGCCGCATAGCCCCGAAATCTGGGACCGCTATAGCCTCGAACTCTATGACCTGCTCGCCAAACTCCGCGCCGGGCAGCGCCGTGAAGCGCGCGGCGCGCTTGCCAAACGGGTAGGTGCAGCCTTCCAGGCCATGCCGGGCAAATCTTCTCCCCTCCTGCCCATCGACATCGAAATTGACAACACTGCCTCAGATCGCTATACCGTTTTGCGTATCGACGCGCCCGATACTGTCGGATTCCTGTACGAATTCACCAACGCCCTGGCCTTTACCCGCACCAACATCGCCCGCATGGTCGTCCGCACGGTTGGGACGCGCGCCCAGGATGTCCTCTACGTCACCGATTCGGAGGGCCGCAAAATTGAATCGCCCCAAAAACAGCGCGAACTGCGCGCCGCCATCGTGCTGATTAAGCACTTCACCCATCTCCTGCCGCACTCTCCCAACCCCGAAGCCGCCCTGCTGCACTTCCGCGAATTCATCTATCAGCTCTTCCAGCGCCCCAACTGGCCCGATGAAATTGCCTCGCTCGAACGCTCGGATGTCCTCAAAGCCCTGGCGCGCGTCCTGGGCGTGAGCGATTTTCTATGGGACGACTTCCTGCGCATGCAATACGCCAACCTCTTCCCGGTCGTGCGCGATGTCGAATCGCTGACTGCCGCCAAACCGCGTGCCGGCCTCGAAGCCGAACTGGCCCTAGCCATTGAAACTTGCTCCCTGGGTGAAAGCGAATACCCCAACTGGCGCGAAGCCCTCAACGCCTTCAAAGACCGCGAACTTTTCCGAATAGACATGCGCCACATCCTCGGTCTAACCGCCGAATTTTGGGACTTTGCCGCTGAGTTGACCGACCTGGCCGAAACCGTCATTACCGCCGCGCTCCAACGCTGCCGCGAAGAATTAAATGCCAGGTACCGCCTGCCTTCCTCCGCTTCCGCCCTCCGCTTCTCCGATTCCTCCGTTGCCGAATCCGCTTCTCCGCTTGGCGTTAGCCATCTGCTGCCCTCTCCGCTTCCCATCCCCGGCCTCTCCGTCCTCGCTTTGGGCAAATGTGGCGGGCGCGAACTGGGCTTCGCCTCCGATATCGAATTGATGTTCGTCTACGACCCATCCATTTCTCCGTTTGGCGTTAGCCATCCGCTATCATCCTCCGCTTCATCCGCCGATTCCCCTTCATCATCCGTTTCTCCGTTTGGCGTTAGCCATCCGCTGCCTCCCTCCGCTTCCGCGTCCGCTTCATCATCCGTTCCTCCGCTTGGCGTTAGCCATCCGCTATCATCATCCGCTTCATCCGCTGATTCCGCTTCATCATCCGTTTCTCCGCTTGGCGTTAGCCATCCGCTATCATCATCCGCTTCATCCGCTGATTCCGCTTCATCATCCGTTTCTCCGCTTGGCGTTAGCCATCCGTTGTCCTCATCCGTTCCTGACACCAGCGATTACTACGAAAAACTCATACAGTCCTTCATGTCCACCATCCATGCCCGCCAGGAAGGGATTTTCCAAATCGATTTGCAGTTACGCCCCTACGGAAAAGCCGGCAGCATGGCTGTTTCGCTCGAATCTTTCCGCCGCTACTACGCCCCCGGCGGCCCGGCCTGGGCTTACGAGCGTCAGGCCCTGGTCAAAATGCGCCCCATCGCCGGTGACCCTGCCCTGGGCGCGGAACTCTGCCGCCTGCGCGATGAATACGTCTATCACGGCGGCTCCTTCGATGTGACCGCCATGCGCGCCATGCGCGAACGGCAGATTCGCCACCTGGTTACCGGTGGCACATTCAACGCCAAGTTCAGCCCTGGAGGTTTGGTGGATGTGGAATATCTGATTCAGGGCCTGCAAATCAATCATGGCGCGTCCAACCCCGCCCTGCGCGTCACCAACCTCCGCGAAGCCATGACCCTGCTTCACGAAGCCGGAATTCTCTCCGAAGCCGATTACACCACCCTGCGTAAAGCCCACACCTTCCTGCGTTGGCTCATCGATTCCCTGCGCGTTGTGCGCGGACATGCCAAAGATGTCACCGTCCCACCTTACGCAAGCGAGGAATTCGCCTTCTTGGCCCGCCGCCTGCGCTACGGCGACGACACCGCCCGCCTGCGCGACGACCTGCTGCGCTACCAGACCGAAGTGCAAGAGATTAATCAAAGGTTGTTGGGATAAAAAATGGTTATGGCAGCAGTTGAACTGCCGTCATAACATTCTTACTCACTCGCAAATCGCTGGCCTTCCTAATCCCCTCCAGTACGACGAGGACGAAGGTATTTTGCCAATCGGTCAGCAATTCCAGGCGTGCTGGGCTTCTTATACCAATTCGGGGGATGTTTTGCGCCCATTTTCCGGGCGTCGGGAAATCATCGCTAAATCGTACAATTATTCTTATTTTTATCTAATTTATTCTACGGGGAAAAATGCTATAGTCAGGACATCGGAAAAATCTTTTGACATAAAACAATTCTCTTTGAAGTGTTGGTCGAGTAGGCGACGGGTCTCTATACAAGCGTTGCCCTTATTCGACCACCGCCGCCCCAACACCGGAAACTTATCAAATACCATGACAGAATCCACAACTTCAAAATGGCAACCTTCCCGCTCCGCTGCGCTTCGGGGACTTTTGCGCGAACGATTGCGCAAGTGGGTGAGGGGAGGCGCGCCCTTCGCGGCGGGCGTCCTGGCGGCTTTTTTTGGCATTTTCCTGTACGAAAGCCTCAACCAGCCGCCTGCGCCGCTTTCGGCGCGTGACGTAAAGGAACAGGTTCTCGAGGTGCTGGCCTCGGCCACGCCAGAGCCATCGTATGCCTCGCAAGTTTACCGCGTCATCCAGCCCTCGCTCGTCCTGATTCAAACCATTGGCGAGAATCACAGCGAAACCGGCGATTTCGGCCTGGGCAGCGGGGTCATCATAGATAACCAGGGCAACATCCTGACCAGTCTGCACGTTATTGAAGACGCGGCAAACGTCAAGTTGACCTTCTTCGACGGCAGCGAATCGGGCGCGCTGCTGGTGGCCGCCATGCCGGAGCGCGATATCGCCGTCATCCAGGCCACCGAACCGCCTGCGATTCTCATTCCGGCGGTGCTGGGCAACCCCGGCGCCATGCGGGTCGGGGACGAGGCCTATGCGGTCGGCAATCCCTTCGGCCTGTACAGTTCGATGAGCGCGGGAGTCATCTCTGGCTTCGACCGGGTCTTTCGCGTCCCAGGCAGCGACATCGAAATCCAGGGCATGATTCAGTTCGACGCAGCGGTCAATCCCGGCAATTCGGGCGGCCCGCTCCTGAATCGCTCCGGGCATGTGATTGGCATCGTCACCGGGCTGATTAACCCCTCCCGTCAGAATTTCTTCGTCGGCATTGGGTTTGCCGTGCCGATTAACGTCGCCCTGGGCGCGATGGGCGGCGCGCCGCCGTATTAGGCGGTGGTCGAGTAGCGCAACGTATCGAGACCAAGCGTATCGAGACTACCGACGTAGCGCGGGAACTTGTATCCCACTAGACCGGGACGGGACACAAGTCCCGTCCCACAATACAGGAGATAGGAATGAATTCCAACCCCACCGAAAACAAACTTCCCATGGAGCGCGTGCTGTACGAAGTCAAGAAAATCATCGTCGGGCAGGACCATCTGCTGGAGCGGATGGTGGTGGCACTGCTGGCGCGCGGACACATCCTGGTCGAGGGCGTCCCCGGCCTGGCCAAGACGATGGCAATCAAGACCCTGGCCGAATCGATTGGCGGCGAGTTCAAGCGCATCCAGTTCACCCCCGACCTGGTGCCGGCGGATTTAATCGGAACGCGCATCTACAACCAGAAAAGCGGCGAGTTCAACACATCGCTCGGCCCGGTCTTCACCAACCTGCTGCTGGCCGACGAAATCAACCGCGCCCCGGCCAAAGTGCAGAGCGCCTTGCTCGAAGTCATGCAGGAACGCCAGGTGACGATTGGCCGCGAGACCCATAAAGTGCCGAATCCCTTCCTGGTGCTGGCGACCCAGAACCCCATCGAGACCGAGGGAACCTACCCGCTGCCCGAAGCACAGGTCGACCGCTTCATGCTCAAGGTACTGGTCGGCTATCCCACCCCAACCGAGGAATTTGTCATCGTCGAGCGCATGACCGGCGCAATACAAGCCGTCCAAAAAGTGCTGACCACCACTGAACTGCTCGAATTACAGAAAAAAGCCGACCAGGTCTACGTTGACCCGTCGCTGATTGAATTCGCCGTCCGCATGGTGACGGCCACCCGCAAGCCGTCCGAATTCGGGCTGAAGGAGTTGGAGCATTACATCACCTTTGGGGCCAGCCCGCGCGCCTCTATCAACCTGATTCTGACCGCCAAAGCCCTGGCTTTCGTGCGCGGACGCCCCTACGCGCTGCCCCAGGACGTGCTGGATATGGCCCTGGATGTCATCCGCCACCGTCTGGTGCTCTCTTACGAAGCCCTTTCGGATAACGTCTCTGCCGATGATATCCTGAAAAAGATTCTCGACCGCCTGCCGATTCCGGTGGTGCCGCTGCATGAACACTACGACCTCCGCCCCAGCGCCTGAGCGCATCCTGCACCGGCTCGACTGGCAAGTGATTCGCCGCCTCGACGGACTCATGCAGGGCGACTATCGCAGCCTGTTCTACGGCTATGGGGTCGATTTTGCCGACCTGCGCGAGTACCAACCTGAGGACGACATCCGTTACATTGACTGGAATGTCTCGGCCCGCATGGATTCGCTCTACGTCCGGCAATACGTCGAGGAGCGCGAGGTGACGGCCTGGTTCCTGCTCGATTTGAGCCCCTCGGTCGATTTCGGTACCACCGGCCAACTCAAGCGCGGACTGCTGGTCGATTTCGTCGCCACGATTGCGCGCCTGCTCACCCGGCACGGCAACCGGGTTGGCGCGATGTTCTACAACGGGAACGCGGTCGAAAAAATCATCCCGGCGCGCGGCGGACGCATCCAGGTCTTGCGCGTGATTAACGACATGCTGCGCCAGCCGCAGTTGAACCGGACTCC
>Ga0101944_10002820_pt1 | contig 26463 bp, 20 predicted proteins | sample DewCreD2012metaG_FD_75245 | JGI IMG/M metagenome (GOLD analysis project Ga0101944, IMG submission 75245) | Hot spring sediment bacterial and archeal communities from British Columbia, Canada, to study Microbial Dark Matter (Phase II) - Dewar... ... | reverse complement strand
CTTGTACACGATCGTCCGGCTGGAAAGACTGGCGACGTAGAAGCCCGCGTCGCCGGAGAGCAGCGCCACGCGCTTCTCCGCCTGTTTGCGCAGCACGTACAGCTTGCGCTCCAGCTCCGCGCCGCGCCGCCCGCGCCCGCCCACGAAGCATTGCGCCACGGCCGGAACGCTGCGCCGAGCCAGCGCGCCCAGCGCCGCCGCCTCCGTGGGCACCTCGCGCCAGCCCAGGAACTCGAGCTCTTCGTCCGCTGCCGTCTCCTCGACCAGCTCCTGGCACCGGCGGCGCGGCCCCTCGGCCGCGGGCAGAAAGACCATGCCCACGCCGTAGGCGCCCGGCGGCGGCAGCGCGATGCGCCGCCGCTCGCACTCCCGCCGCAGGAACTCGTCCGGCACCTGCAGCAGCAGGCCGGCGCCGTCGCCCGAACCGTCGTCCGCCCCCGTCGCGCCCCGGTGCAGCAGGTTCTTCAACACCTCCACGGCCCGGTCGACCATGGCGTGGCTCCGGGCGCCGTGCACGTTGGCCACAAACCCGACCCCGCAGGCATCGTGCTCGAACCGCGGGTCGTAGAGTCCCTGGGGTCTCATGCGCCGTCACATCATGAACATCATTTCCGCGTAGGACGGCAACGGCCAGTCGGCCGCCGGCACCAGACCTTCCAGTTCGTCGGCCGCGTCGCGCACCCGGCGCATGGCCGCCAGCATCCGCGCCGCGTCGCGCCGGGAGATCGCGGCCTCCAGCGCCGCCGCGCTCTTGCCCAGGGCCTCGGCGTGCCGGCCCGTGGCCGCCAGCGCCGCCCGCGCCGCCGCCGCCCGGCCCCCGCCCGCCGCCTTCACGGCGCGCACGGTTTCCGCCAGCCGGCCCTGATAGGCCAGCGCCGCCGGCAGCACCATCGTCCGCGCCATCGTCAACATGCACTGGGCCTCCAGTTCCACCGTGGCCTCGTAGGTGTGACGGTAAACCTCGTAGCGCGATTCCAACTCCCGCTCGCTCAGCACCCCGTACTTCTGAAACAGCCGGCGCGCCTTGGGCGTCAACAACCGTTCCAGAGCCTCCGGCGTCTGCCGCAGGTTCGGCAGCCCGCGGCGGGCCGCCTCCCTGTGCCACGCTTCGGAATAATTGTCCCCGTCGAACAGAATCCGTTTGTGCTTGCGCACCAGCGACTGCAACAGCGCCTGCACCGCGCCGTTGAAGTCCTTGCCGGCCGCGGCGTCGGCCTCCAGCCGCCCGCAGATCTCGTCCAACGCCTCGGCCACGATCGTGTTCAACACCACGTTCGGCCCCGCGCAGCTCTGGCTCGAGCCCACGGCCCGGAACTCGAACTTGTTGCCCGTGAAGGCGAACGGCGAGGTCCGATTGCGGTCCGTCGCGTCCCGCGGCAGCGGCGGCAGAGCCGATACGCCGATCTCGATCGTGCCGCCTTTCTTCGAACTGCGCGCGCCGCCCTGCTCGATCTGCTCGATCACATCCCGCAGCTGCTCGCCCAGAAAGATCGAGATGATCGCCGGCGGCGCTTCGTTGGCCCCCAGCCGATGGTCGTTGCCGGCGGTCGCCACCGCCGCCCGCAGCAGGTCGGCGTGCGTGTCCACCGCTTTCATCAACGCGCCGATCATCACCAGAAACTTGGCGTTCTCGTGCGGATTGTCGCCCGGCGTCAGCCAGTTCTTGCCGTCCGGCCCGCACACGGACCAGTTGTTGTGCTTGCCGGAACCGTTGACGCCCGCGAACGGCTTCTCGTGCAGCAGACACGCCAGCCCGTGCCGCTCGGCCGTCTCCCGCAGCACGTGCATCGTCAACATATTGTGATCCACCGAGAGGTTGAGTTCCTCGTACACCGGCGCCACTTCGAACTGCGCCGGACACACCTCGTTGTGCCGCGTCTTGGCCGGCACCCCCAGCCGCCACAACTCGCGGTCCAGATCGTTCATGAACTCCATGATCCGGCTGCGGATGGCCCCGAAGTAGTGATCCTCCATCTGCTGATGCTTGGCCGGCTTGCGGCCGAACAGAGTCCGGCCGGTCTGAATCAAGTCCAGCCGCTTCTGGTAGAAGCGGCGATCGATCAGGAAATACTCCTGCTCCGGCCCCAGCGTGGCGTAAGCCCGGCCTTCCGGCGCCTCGATGCCGAAGAGCTTGCCCAGCCGCACCAGTTGCTTCGACAGCGCCGCCATCGAACGCAGCAGCGGCGTCTTCTTGTCCAGCGCCTCGCCGTGATAGCCGCAAAACACGGTCGGGATGCACAGCACCGCCCCGTTGCGGCTCTGCTTCAAGAACGCCGGGCTGGTCGGGTCCCACGCCGTGTACCCCCGGGCCTCGAAGGTGGCGCGCAAGCCGCCCGAGGGAAAACTCGAAGCGTCCGGTTCGCCTTTGATCAGTTCCTTGCCCGAGAACTGGCAGATCGCTCCGCCCTCCCGGTCCGGCGCGAGAAACGAATCGTGTTTCTCGGCCGTCGTCCCGGTCAGCGGCTGAAACCAATGCGTGAAATGCGTCGCCCCGCGCTCGGTGGCCCACGTCTTCATGGCGTCGGCCACCTCGTCGGCAATGTTCGGATCCAAACTCGACCCCGCGCTCATCGTCGCCACCAGCGACTTGTAGGCCCGGTCCGAAAGATAGTTGCGCATCGCTTTGATGCTGAACACGCACTCCCCGAACAGTTCCACGGCATTGCGCGCGACCGATTCCGCTCCCTCTCGTTTCTCCATTGGCTTCATCTCCTGCGCTGCTCCTTATCCCCCGCAACGCTCAACGTGGCGCCGCTCCGCGCCCCCCGCCCCTCCTTCAGTCCCGTTGCGCGCCGCGATCGTTTTCCCCGCCTGGCTTCTTTCCTCGGCCCTCTGAGCTTCGCACGGTTCATGCCAGAATACGACCGCAAACCGCAAGCTCTTTGCTGCGAACTTATTGCGCCATGAGGCGACGCTTTTCAGCGGGCCCCCCGATTTGGTTTTCAATACATCTTTGTCGCTCGCTAGCCAGAAAAACGACACTCTTGTCTGTGGACGACAGCGCGTCCGGCTGCCGGACCGCCTGCCGCTGCCGCTTCGCGCTTGCCGGCAGGCCGGCGTGTGCTACCCTGCCAGCCATTTTGACGGCGGCGCCGGCGCGGCGCAACGGAAGGAACAACGATGAGCATTTATGAAGCCGTAATGTTGATTTGTTTCGGCAGCGCCTGGCCGTTTTCCCTCTACAAGTCATACACCTCGCGGCAGAATGCCGGCAAGAGCGGCCTGTTCCTGGCCGTGGTGTTCGTCGGTTACGTGTCCGGCTCGATCCACAAGCTGCTCTACAGCCGCGACGCGGTCACCGCGCTGTATCTGCTCAACGGCGCCATGGTCTTCGCGGACTTGCTGCTCTACGCCCGCAACGCCCGGCTGGCGCGAGCCGCGCTCAGCGCGGCAACACAAAAATGACGATCACCGCCAGCGCATAGAGCGCCAGATTGATCAGAATCGGCGCGTCGGTCAGCAGGATTTTTTCCGGCCGCTCTCCCTGGTCGTGGCGGTAAACCAGATCCAGGTAACGAAAGACGCCGAAGATCACGAAGGGGATCGTAAACCCCAGCCGGGCCGTGCCGAACTTCTCGATGGTCTGCGGGGACAAGGTGTAGATGGCATAGCAAACCACCGTCGCCGCGGCCACGATGGCGATCAGTTGATCCAGCAGCCGTTCGTCGTACTGCAACAGGCTGCGGCGCGTACCGCCCTCGCCCGGCTCGCCGGCCAACTGCACCTTCTCCTGCCGGCGTTTGCACAGCGCCAGAAACAGCGCCAGCAGGAACGCGCACAGCAACAGCCAGGGCGAGATGCCCACGCCCAGCACCACGGCGCCCGCAATGGCGCGAATGACGAAGCCGCCGGCAATCAGCAGCACGTCCACCAGCGCCACATGCTTCAACCACAGACTGTAGGCGGTTTGCAGTCCGATGTACGCGCCCACGACCACCGCCAGCTTCCAGGAGAGCACCCAGGCCAGGAACGCGGCCCCGTAGATCAACAGCAGACCCACGCGCAAGGCGGAGACGGGCGACAAACGGCCGGCGGCGATCGGACGATGCCGTTTGCGGGGGTGGGCGCGATCGGCGGGGGCGTCGAGAATGTCGTTGAGCACATAAACCCCGCTCGACGCCAGGCAGAAGATCAACGCCGCCGGCAGCACCAACCGCAGTCCGGCCCAAAGCTGATAGTGCTGCGCCCGGTCGCCGAAGGCGAAGAACAGCGCGGCGAACACGACCGCGTTTTTCGTCCACTGGTTCGGCCGCAAGGTCTTGAGAATATCGCTCCACATGGCGCCCTGCTCTTCAAGCGCCCGCGGGCGGCGTCGGCCGGCGCACGCGCGGCGACCGCCGGAACCCGTTGCGCAACGCCAGCTTCCACACGATGCGCAACGCCTCGCGGGCAATGCCCGTGTTCATCTTGGAGTAGCCGGAATGGCGGTCTTCGAAGACGATGGGAATCTCCACGATGCGAAAGCCGGCCATCCAGGCCGTGTGCGTCATCTCGACCTGAAAGGAGTAGCCGCTGGACTCGATGGCGTCCAGGTTGATCGCCGCCAGCACCTCGCGGCGATAGCATTTGTAGCCTCCGGTCGGATCGGTGATCGGCAGGCCCGTGATCACCCGCACATAGAGCGACGCGGTCTTGCTGAGCAACAGCCGGCTGAGCGGCCAGTTGATGATCCGAATGCCGCCCAGGTACCGCGAGCCGAGCACCAGGTCGGCGTTCTGCGCCGCGGCCACGAACCGCGGCAAGTCCCGCGGATCGTGCGAAAAGTCCGCGTCCATCTCGAACACCAGCGCGTAGTCGCGTTCCAGGGCCCACTTGAAGCCGCTGACGTAGGCGCGGCCCAGGCCGGCCTTGCCGGGCTTGTGCAGCACGTGCAGCCGCGGCTCGGCGGCGGCCAGTTCGTCCAACAACCGCCCGGTGCCGTCCGGCGAGTTGTCGTCCACGAACAGAATCTCCGCCTCGGGATCGACGGCGAACACGGCCTTCGAGATCGGTCCGACGTTCTCCCGCTCGTCGTAGGTCGGAATAATGACCAGCCTGCGGTTCATCGGCGCGCACTATACGCAAGCGCTGCGCCACCGGCAAGGAAAACAGCCTCCGCCGGCCGGTTCGCTTGTGCGCCGCTCAACCACCGCCCCCCAGCCCGCGCTCCGCTTCCCCAGCGCCTGGCCAGACGCTCCCCTCTGCCCCCGGGGGCGGCTACAGCGCGGCCAGCTTCTGCAGCAGCTCGAACTTCGCCGCGGTCAGTTTGTCCGCCTCCTCCAGCAGCCGCCGCGCCGCCTCCGGATCGCTCTTGGTCAGGATCCGGAAGCGGTTCTCCTTCAGCGCCTGCTCGCTGAATTTCATGGTCGGCGGCTTGGAATCGAGCTGCAGCGGATTCTTGCCTTCCTTGCGCAGGTCCGGATTGTAGCGGTACAGCGGGAAGTGGCCGCAGGCCACGACTTCCTTCTGGTTCTGCATCCCCTTTTCCATGTCGATGCCATGGGCGATGCAGTGGGAATAGGCCACGATCAGCGCCGGCCCGTCGTAGTTCTCGGCTTCCATGAACGCCCGCACCGTTTGCGCCGGATTCGCCCCCAGCGCCACGTTGGCCACGTAGATGTTGCCGTAGGTCATGCTGATCATGCCCAAGTCCTTCTTCATCGACGGCTTACCGCCCGCGGCAAAGCGCGCCACCGCGCCCATCGGCGTGGATTTCGAGGCCTGGCCGCCGGTGTTCGAATAGACTTCGGTGTCCAGCACCAGCGCCTTGATCTTGACGCCCGAAGCCAGCACATGGTCCAGCCCGCCATAGCCGATGTCGTAGGCCCAGCCGTCGCCGCCCAGCACCCAGACCGACTTGCGCACCAGATACTCGGCCAGCGGCCGCAAGGCGCGGCAGAGCGGATCGTCGCAGGCCGCGATCAGCCGCTGCAGTTCCGCCACGCGCGCGCGCTGGGCCTCCACGCCCTCGTTGGCGGACTGGTCCGCGTCGCGAATGGCCTGCAACAACTCCATATTTCCCGCGCAGGACGGACAGCCGCCGTCGATCAGCTTGGCCAGAAGCTCCCGGGCCTGAGCGTTGAACTTGTCCACCGCCAGGCGCATGCCGTAGCCGAACTCGGCGTTATCCTCGAAGAGCGAGTTGGACCACACCGGGCCGCGGCCGTCGGCGCGCGTGCAGTACGGCGTGGTCGGCAGATTGCCGCCGTAGATCGAGGAGCAGCCGGTGGCGTTGGCGATCATCAGCCGGTCGCCGAAAAGCTGCGTCAAGAGCTTGACGTACGGCGTTTCCCCGCAGCCGGCGCAGGCGCCGGAATACTCGAACAGCGGCCGGCACAACTGGCTGCCCTTGACCGTGGCGCGGTTGATCTTCGCCGGGTCCGGATCCGGAATGCGCAGGAAGAAATCGTAGTTCTCCACCTCGTGTTCGCGCACCGCGATCTGCGGCCCCATGTTGATGGCCTTGCGGCCCGTCTCCTGCTTGGTCGCCGGGTCTTTCTCCTTGGCCGGGCAGGAAAACACGCAGGCGCCGCAGCCGGTGCAGTCTTCGGGCGCCACCTGCACCGTGAATTTCAGGCCCGCAAACTCCTTGCCCTTCGCGTCCGCGGACTTGAACTCCCGCGGCGCCCGGCTGAGCACGGCCGGATCGTAAACCTTGATCCGAATCGCGGCGTGCGGGCAGACCAGCGAGCAGGTTCCGCATTGAATGCAGACCGCCGGCCGCCAGTAGGGAATGTCCACGGCGATGTTGCGCTTCTCGTACTGCGTCGTGGCCGTCGGCCAGGTCCCGTCCTCGGGCATGGCGCTGACCGGCAGGCGGTCGCCCTCCTGCCGCAGGATCGCGGCGGTGACCTTCTGCACGAACGCCGGCGCGTGGCCGGGCACGGCCGGCGGCATGCGCTTGAGGCCCGCCGGCCGATCCGGATACTTCACCTCCTGCAACGCCGCCACGGCCGCGTCCACCGCTTTGAAGTTGCTCTGCACCACCTCTTCGCCCTTGCGGCCGTAAGTCTTCTGGATCGCCTTCTTCAGCGCGCCCACCGCTTCCGCGGTCGGCAGCACCCCCGAGATGGCGAAGAAGCAGGTCTGCATGATCGTGTTGATGCGCGCGCCGAGCCCCAGCGATTCCGCCAACGCATGGGCGTCGATCACGTAGAACCGGATCTTCTTGTCGATGATCTGCCGCGCCAATTCGTCGGGCAGGTGGCTCCAAACCTGGTCCGCCGGATACGGGCTGGCCAGCAGAAACGTGGCGCCGGTCTTGGCGGCGGCCAGCATGTCGTACTTCTCGACGAACGAGAAATTGTGGCAGGCCACGAAATCCGCCTTGGTGCACAGGTACGGACTGCGGATCGGCGTGGGGCCGAACCGCAAGTGCGACACCGTGATGCTGCCGGCTTTCTTCGAATCGTACACGAAGTAGCCTTGCGCGTAGTTGTTCGTGTCCTCGCCGATGATCTTGATGGAGTTCTTGTTGGCGCCCACCGTCCCGTCGGAACCCAGCCCGTAAAACATGCACTCGAACCGCTCCCGATGCTCCACCTGATACGACGGATCGTACTCCAGGCTGCTGTGGGTCACGTCGTCGTGAATGCCGATGGTGAAGTGGTTCTTGGGCGCGGCCGCGGCCAGGTTGTCGAACACGGCCTTGACCATCGCCGGCGTGAACTCCTTGGAGCCCAGACCGTAGCGGCCGCCGAGGATCCGCGGGTAGAAGGCCGTCTGCATCCACTTTTCGCTCTGCGCCTCGCCCACCGCCGTGCGCACGTCGGCATACAACGGCTCGCCGATCGCGCCCGGCTCCTTGGTGCGGTCCAGCACCGCCAGGGCCTTGACCGTCGCCGGCAGCGCCGTCACGAACGCCCGCACGTCGAACGGCCGGTACAGCCGCACCTTGACCACGCCCACCTTCTCCCCGCGGGCCACCATCTGCTCCACGGTTTCGTGCGCCGGATCGGCTCCCGAACCCATGATCACGATCACGCGCTCGGCGTCCGGCGCCCCCACGTACTCGAACAGGCGGTAAGCCCGGCCGGTCAGTTCCGCGAACCGGTCCATGCAGCGCTGCACGATCGCGGGGCAGACCCGATAGTAGCGGTTCACCGTCTCCCGGCCCTGGAAATAGACGTCCGGATTCTGCGCCGTGCCCCGGATCATTGGCCGCTCCGGCGAAAGCGCCCGCGCGCGATGGGCGTTCACCAGCGCGTCCGGCAGCATGGCCCGCATCGTGTCCGCCGTCAGCATCTCGATCTTCTGCACTTCGTGCGACGTGCGGAAGCCGTCGAAGAAATGCACGAACGGCACGCGCGATTCGAGCGTGGCGGCCTGGGCGATCAAGGCAAAATCCTGCGCTTCCTGCACGGTGCTGGCGGCGAGCAGGGCGAAGCCCGTGGCGGCGACGATGGCCAGTCCGATGTTCGACAGCAGATCGCCTTCATGCATAAGTCATCTCGCGCAAGGCAATGGATTCATTCCATGCATCCGTACCACAACGCCAAGCGATCACAAGCCCGGAACAACCTGAAACCATGAAACATTAAAACCTGAAGCATTCCATCAGGTCGCCCGAGCCATCTAGGTGTGGCAGTATACTTTCGGGGAGAGTCGGGATCAATTCATTCAGTGGAGAATAGGTGCGAAAGTCGCTGATACCGGCTGGATGGAAAATGACAGGGGGAACCGCTGGGTGCGGAGTCGCCTTCAAGAAGGTCTCCACCTCCAGCGGTCATGGGATCATGCTGCACTCAGCCCTTTTGGGCTCGTATCCGAGCTAGGATGGATCCTGGGAACTCGGATGCCGGCTGACCTCTAGGCCTCGACCTGTCCGATGGCGGAAAGCTGCCAGCGGTTCGACCCCACATCCCGGCAGAATGTCCAGTATTCCTGGAACTTGACCGGGTTCATCTTGTCGCCTTGCACGACTTCGCGGGTGGTCGCGTCCACGGTGTAATCGAGCAGGTTCGCCGTGAAAAGGACGGTGATGAAGTCCTTGCCCGACTCCTGCCACACCTCGGCCAGCTCAACCTTGCGAACGGCGATGTTTTCCAGACGATTGATCACGCCCTTCTGGTTCATCGTGTCGAATTCCTTCTGGAAGAACACGGCCATCTCATCGGTCAGGATACCGCCGAGGCCGTCCAGGCTTCGATTGGTCCAGCCGGCCTGAATGCGGAAGAAGAGGTCTTGTACGGTCTCCTTGAACTTTTCCTCGTCAAAGCCTGGATCCATGCTTCGGATCTGGTGAATTCCCCGGTCCACATCTCCCGGAGCGCCGGCCGGCTCCTCGGGATACCCGGCGGTGAAGGGCTGGCCCTGGGGAGGACCGCCGTAGCTCTCCAGGCGGGGGGAAACCCCGGAATACGCACTTGCGTTGGCATAAGCCTGCTCACGACGCTTCTTGAAGAACCGGTAGGCGAAATAGAGCAGCAGACCGAGGAGGGCGATTTCCAGAAAGCCTATGCCGCCGCCGCTACCGGCGCCGCCACCCGCGGCATGGCCCATGCCGCCGAAAAGCAGACTCCCGATCATCCCGCCCGCCAAACCTCCGGCCAAACCCTGCATGAAGGGGCTGCGGCTGAAGAAGCCGCCCGAGGGCTGGCCTGCGGCGGGTGCGCCGGGATTCCGGCCGGGCGTGCTCATGCCGGGGCTGCTCTGGGAAGGCCCGGCGGGCTTTTGGGGCGTCATGAAGCTCTTGCTTCCGCGACTTCCCATGGAGCGGCCGCCACCGGCCCGCGCCCAGGCGCTCGACTCGATGACAAGAGCCATGGCAAAAAAGAAAAGAACTGAAAACACGAGACTCAAATGCAGCTTACCGGTCATAAAACGCATCCTTTCTTCATCATGCATCGTTCTTGGCATCCAAAGACACTAGAGAGAAGCCCGCTTGCCTCGCTCTCTCCCCCTCCCCGCGCTCACACCGACCTTGCGGCCCTCCTCCAGGAAGTCCGGACCTCTCGAGTTGTACTCGGCGATGATCCTGCGCACCGTACCCTCGGCCAGTCCGGTGTGCACGGCGATCTCGGACAGGGGCCTCGGATCGACCATGGCGTTGTAGATCACCAGCCACTTCTGGAGCGCGAGGAATCCCCCGCGCATTCTCATTTTCATTCTGACTTCATCCAATGAAAGATGATGCGCCACCCGTGCCGTTCCATTCATTACAAAACCTCCGCTGGTGGATGAATCGCCTTCGGTCCATTCATGAATCAGGGTGCCCCGAGGGGGCATTGGAGAGTTAGAGGAGCAACGGGAGTGCCAATGGCCTCAAAACGCCGGGGAACAGGCCGACGCGCGGTCTTTGCCCTTCCGTTCACGAACATCAGTTGAGTGGATTGAACATTTTGTTCAACGGGTGAGACATTTTTTTCAATGGCGGGATGTTTTTTACACTCATTCCTTCAAGTCCACGGGCAGGGTGTACTCGCTGATCTTTCTCCGGAGGGTGGGCCGGCTGATTCCAAGGATCCTGCAGGCTTCCCCGTAGTTGCCGCGGGTGTGGCGCAGGACTTTGAGGATGTGGGCTCTTTCGACCTCCTCGAGGCTGAGGAGTTCGCTGTTCTCGACGGGACCGGCGGAGTCGACCGGCTTTACCACCGGTCCCGGCTCCTTTCTTTGCAGCCATTGCTCGTCGAGCTCCAGCGTGTCGCCGTTGGAAAGGATCATGGCGCGCCGCAGCACGTTCTGGAGCTCCCGAACGTTTCCGGGCCAGTCGTAGCCCTTGAGGGTCTCGAGGTGGGACCTGGGAATGCGGCTCACTTTTCTTCCCATCTCCTCGTTCAACCGGTGAACGAAATACTCCGTGAGGGGGATGATGTCGTCCACGCGCTCCCGCAGCGGAGGGATGCGTATGAAGAAGACTTTGAGACGGAAGTAAAGATCTTCCCTGAAAGATCCGAGCTCGACCATGGATTCCAGGTCGCGGTTGGTGGCCCCGATGACGCGGGCGTTGAGCGATAGGGTCTTGACGCCTCCCACGCGGTGGAACTCGCGTTCCTGCAGGACCCGGAGGAGCTTGGACTGAAGCTCCAGGGGAAGCTCGCCCACCTCGTCCAGAAAGACGGTCCCGCGCCCGGCCACCTCGAGCCTGCCCACCTTGTGCTGGGTAGCGCCGGTGAAGGCTCCCTTCTCATGGCCGAAGAGCTCGCTCTCCAGCAGGCTCTTCACGATGGCCGCGCAGTTGATGGCCACGAAGGGCTCCTCGGGAGCCCACTCCTGGTGGATGGTCTGAGCCACCAGTTCCTTTCCCGTCCCCGTTTCACCCTCCAGGAGCACGCTGGCGGGAGTCTGGGCCACCTGAGCTATGGCCTTGACCACCTCCAGCATGGCCTTGCTGCGACCGATGATCTGATTTGGCTTGTAGGACCTGGAAATCACGTGGCTCAGCCTGGCCAGCTCCTCCCGCTCGGCTTTTCGCCGGAGGATTTTTTCGAGCAGGAGATCAAGGGCATCGAGATCAATGGGCTTGTAGAGGTAGTCGGCGGCCCCCAGCCGGATGGCTTTGAGCGTCGCCTCGGTGTCGTGAAAGGCGGTGATCATGACCACCTCGCCCTCGAGCGCCTCTCCCTTGGCTCTCTCCAGGGCCTCGGGACCGTCCATGTCGGGAAGCTGCACATCCAGCAGCACCAGGTCGGGCTCCTCGGTTCTCCAGTATTCAAGGGCCTCCCGGCCCGTCCCGAAGACGGACACGTGGTAGCCCTTACCCCGGAAATAGAGCTCGAGGGTGCGAGTCAGCGACGGATCGTCGTCGACGATCATGATCCGCTTCATTCGGCACCCCTGACACCTGGAAAAGTCAAGCGCACGGACGTTCCCCGCCCTTCCTCGCTCTCGATCAGAATGACCCCGCGATGAGCGTCCATGATCTTCTTGACGATGGCCAGGCCAAGCCCGGTGCCTTTCTTTTTTGTTGTGAAAAAGGGCTGAAAGATGAGCTTGAGGTTCCGCCTCGAAATGCCCGCGCCATGATCCGTCACGAGAAGGGAGACTCCGGTGCCGGACCCGGTCTCCTCCACCGCGCCGGACACCTCGATCCGTCCACCCGGGAGGGAGGCTTCGATGGCGTTCTTCAACACGTTGACCAGCACCTGCTCGATTTTGTGGGGATCGGCAATGACCGGGGGTAGGTCCGGCGGAATGGTCCGCTCCACCGAGATGCTCCGTGCCCTCAGCTCCCCCTCGAGCTCTTGCAGGCATCTTTCCATCAGGTCCTCCACCCGGATGTCCTTCCGTTGTATTTCCAACGGCTTGCTGTAATTGAGAAGGTCCGAGAACATCCGTTCCATCTGCTGGACCTGGTCGAAGGCGATTTCAAAGTGCTCGTGGAGCACCGTTTCCCGGCTCAGGGACCGGCCGATGATCTGCAGGTTGAGCCTGATGGATGAAAGGGGGCCTCTCATCTCGTGGGCCACGGAGGCCACCAGCTCGCCTATGGCCGCCATGCGTTCGGAGCGCAGCAGCTGCTCCTGGGCCGCGATGAGGTCGTTGTAGGCCTTCTGCAGGGATTCCTCCTTCTGCCTCAGGGACGCCACCGACTGGGAAAGCTGCTGGGCCATGGCGTTGAAGCTTCGAGCCAGGCGCCCCACCTCGTCCTGGCTCGAGAAGGGAATCCGTTGCGCAAGGTCCCCATGAGCCATCCGCTCGGCCGCATCCGCCACCTGCACGATGGGCATGGAAACCCGCCGGCTCACCACATAGGCCATGAAAAGGCAGATGAGGCTCACCATCAGGGTGGTGAGGATGCCGATGATCTTGATCCACTTGAGGGGCCAGAGGATTTCATCGGTTTCCATTTCGGCCAGGAGACCCCACTCATAGCGCGGAAGCCATGCATGGGAGCCGAGCACCTCCCGACCGGTGTAGCTCTCGTAAATGGCCGTCCCATTCCTTTCTTCCAGGACGGCCCGTATACCGTAAGTGTCGAAGCGCCGATCGAAAATCTCCTCCCACTCCAGGTAGCGGGACTCGGAGATGATCCGGCGGTCACGGTTCACCAGGTAGGTCTCGCCGGTCTCCCCCAGCCCGATGCGCTCCACCATGATGGGATCGATGGTCTTGGAGAGGTCCAGGACGGCCACGATGAAGGCGAGGACCTCTCCTTCGACTCCCTCGATCCTCGCCGCCAGTTGCACATGCCAGCCCCTGGCGTCGCCATGTTGATACACGGGACCGATCACGGGCTCCCGGCTGCCATGGAGCCGCCGGAGCATCTCCATGCCCCGGAAGACCTCCTCATCGGCACGGTCGGGATGGGTCGAGGCCGGAACGCGTCCGTCAGGAAGCAGGATGTAGAGGTTCTCGTAGGATGGGGAGCGCTCCTCGATGATGTTCAGGGTATCTCTCATGAGAACCGAGGGCGAGTCGGAAACCCCTTCCCTGCCTTCATGGAAGCGCAGGCAGACCTCCCGTATGGCGGGAAGGCGTGACAGGACGCCCACATCGTCGAGCCGCTCTTCCAGCCACGAATCCAGGTGATTGGCGCGGCTTTCGGCCAGGGCGGCCATGTGCTGAAAAGCGAAAGTGGTCAGGGTCCGCCTGGTGAGAATGGTGCTCTCGTAGCTCAGGATGGCGATGGGGATCACGACGATGAGCATGATGGCAAGAAAGAATCGATGGGAGATCCTCTTCCTCAACTGAAGCATCGAAGCCTTTCCCCTCCCCCATGTGGCCTGTGCGCCCCGTCCCATCAGTTTACTGACTCAACGGGCCCCTTCCCGAAAGCTGATTTTACCCTCCTTGTGTGACGGCTGTCCCGATTTTATCGTCCTGATCGCGAATTCATCCCTCCCTTTTCCGAAAACCCCGGATCGGGAAGACAGGACCCCGGCTGGAGCCTCGGAGTGGGCTCCAGCCCTCCCGTTGATGATTCCCCATCCGGGTAGGTCAGTCGAGTTGCCGCATGGCCGTTTTCAGGTGATCCAGCCAGACGTCGACGATTTCAGCGTTCTCCGCAGTCCCCTTCAAAACGATGTCGCAGTCGAATCCCTTCGCCTTGAGTACCGACTTCCAGCTGTCCGGCTCGTCCCCCGACATGTCGTTCCGGGCATGGTCCCCCGCCACGGCCATGAAGGGCATCAGGTAAACCTTTCGAGTTTTGGCGGCCTCGAGCCTTGGAAGGATATCCTCAAGTTGCGGGTACCCGTCCACCGTCGCCACGTGGATGTTGGGATCCAGTTCGTGGAAAGCCAGGTTCATGGCCGAGTAGATGGCGTCCGAAGGGTGATGCTCGCTGCCGTGGCCCATGAGCACCACCGCATCCTGGGGCTTTCTGCCGGAAGGGATTTGCCGGATCATGGCCTTTGCCACCCGGACATGGTCTTCGCGGGACGAGAGCAGCGGCCATGCCACCGAAACTTTGCGGAAACCGTCGGACATCTGCCCGAAAAGACGCGCGTTCTGGGCGAGCTCGTGAAACTCCCTGCCGGGAATGGTATGCAGGGACAGGACGGCCACATGGGTGAAACCATCGTCCATGAGCCTGGCCAGGGCCATTTCGGGAGACTCGAGCGTCTTTCCCTCACTGGCGAGCTTCTTTCTCACCATGCCGGACGTGTAGGCCCAACGGACCTCCACACCCGGAAACTCCTGCCTGACGCGCTGCTCCACCTGGTCCAGCGCTTTCTGGGCCTCGGGAATCGTGGTCCCGAAAGCGGCCAGAAGGATGGCCCTCTTGCCTTCCTCACCCTTCTTTCCGTGGCCCGCCCAAACCGCCGAGCTCAGCAGCATCAAACCCAGCAAACCCACCCCTATCGTCAAAGCCATTCTTTTCACTGTAATCCCCTCCGTTGCATTGGAACAGGAAGCTCAAGGTTGAGGTCCTCAAGCTTCCTGCTTCACCTCGGTTCATTGGAATCAGTGCTTCTGGAAGCGCTGTGGACATTCTCTCCACCTTCAGGCCCAGGGCGCACCCCTGTGGGCGTCATGAGCCGGTCCGGAACGCCGGGAGCAGCGCTCCCGGCTCGAGACCATGCACCCGGGCTCAGCCCCACAGCCTCATGGGCGCCCCGTGGGGCTCGAACGCATCCCGACTGGAATCATATACCGCCGCAACGCAGGAAACCTGGTGCATCCCCCGGGTGATGAGATGCCACCAGCCGTAGGCGAGCTCGTCTTCGGACGTGGCCACGCAGACTTCCGATACCCCGAGCACCCTCGAAGCGCCGCCGAGATCCAGCGACTCCTGGGAGGGAACCTCCTCCTTGCCCTCGGTCACGTACACAATCATGCCCTTCTTCATTCGACACCTCCATCGTGTGAGCCATGCCGGAGAGGACTCCGCCTCCCGGGCCGTTGAAGCCTGCGTGGAGAACTTGAACCTCGTCGCGGGGGAACCGAAGGGCCCGTGGGCAAAAAAAATCCCCGGAGCCTCAGACCCCAAGGATTGCACCCTGTTTCGCTTGATCCTCAATGGGCCGGCCCGGCATCTCCACGTGCCGGGTCGCCGTTCTCCTTCAGGCAGGTCTTCTGACTCACGGATCGTCCTACTTTCCGAGCCTTCCCGTCCTGCACCTGCAGATCAGTGGCCTTTTCGGATTTCGTCCCCGTTCACAGCGGCGGGACCGCTCCCGATTCTCACGGGATTCCCTTTTAAGCTTATCGCACCTGACGAGCATACAGCATTCCTTTACGGGAAATCCTTTAGACCATCGGATGCTTCGCGTCAAGTGCCGATGACGGCGGATGCTTCCCGATATTACTGAATGACCTTGCATAGACTCGTGGGGAGCGATAATTTGAATACATTGAATCGGATGGAAAATTACCAGTGCGGTCGGGTCGAAAGCCGGAATTGAATGGCGCGGGGTCCGAGCTCACGCTGGTCCTCACCAGAGGAAGGAGGGAGCTTGATGAAAGCCTTACAATGGATATTCTTCACCACATTCCTGGCCGGGCTCATGTCTCCCGTCGCCGAGTGCGCGGCCGACATGCAGAAGGACGTGGACCAGGCCGTGACCATCATTCAGAGGTTTCAGGATATTCCCGAGACGGCCATCCCTCCGGCGGTCCTGAAGGATGCCAAGGGGCTGGCGATCCTCACGGTGCTCAAGGCCGGCTTCATCTTCAGCGGGCGCGGCGGAACGGGTGTCGTCGTCGCGCGAACCGGCAAGGGGTGGAGCGGCCCCTCCGCCATCGGTACCGGCGGGGCCGGCTTCGGACTCCAGATCGGGGCCCAGGTGACCGAGTTCGTCATCGTGCTCAACACGGACGAGGCCGTGCGGGCCTTTTCGCGGGGCGGCAATGTTTCATTGGGAGCGGACCTCAGCGTGGCCGCCGGTCCCGTGGGCAGGAGCGCCGCCGCTGGAGTCACCCCCATGGCGGCGGTCTACACCTACAGCCGCAGCCAGGGGCTTTTCGCCGGCGTGTCCCTCGAGGGGACCGTCATCGTGACCCGCGAGGACGCGAACACCGCCTACTATGGCCGCAAGGTGTCGCCGAGCGATATCCTGAGCGGACGCGTCAAGGCTCCCAAGGGGGCCCGAGCTCTACAGAAAGTCCTCGGGCGCTATTGAGCTCCGGGAATCGTCCGGATATTTTTTGTGCGCATGCACAGGACAAAGAAGACCTGTTGTCGTCACTCGTCATGGCGGCCTTTTCAGTTCGGCATCCAGTACTCCTGTGCGGATTTGGGCTCAAAGAATGACGGAATGACGAGTCGAGCAGGATCGGCGGGGACACCAGCCAGACCTGCCGGAAGTGGAGTGAAACGATTGAACCGGCATCCGTTTATGGCGCGTCGCGAGGACAGTCTGCTCCTCGTCATTGATATTCAGCAGGCGATGCTGAAGGTGGTCGAAGACTGGGAAGAAGTGACCCGGAAGGTGAATCAGCTCACCCGGGCGGCGGATTTGCTCGACGTTCCCGTGGTCCTGACTGAGCAGTACCCGAAAGGGCTTGGCGCCACGATCCCGCAGGTGATGGAGGCCGTCCGGTCCCCCACGGTTCACCACAAGGAACATTTCAGCGCCTGTGGGGAAGAGGGCTTTGTCGAGGCTCTCCGCTCGCTCGACCGGCCCCGCGTCATTCTTGTCGGAATGGAAGCGCACGTGTGCGTCCTGCAGACGGGGCTCGACCTCATCCACGCGGGCTTCCACGTCCAGGTGGCGGCCGATGCCGTGTCTTCGCGGACCCCTTTCAATCGGGACGCGGGCATCCAACTGCTGAGGCAGGCGGGAGCCGTGGTCACCACGGCAGAAATCGTCATGTTTCAATGGATACACCGGTCCAATACCGAGGAGTTCAGGAAGGTTCATCCCATTTTGAAATAGCGTCGTTGCGATTGTTCCGGGGGAACTTCCAGGTGGTGAGGCCCAGGTGTGGCAGCACAGCTTTCCCGGCTCCAAATACAGTTCATCAACATACGAAAGGCATTATGATTTCCGGCTCTACCCGCAGCAACTCCGGTCGAACGACCTTCCAGTTCCTGGCTTGCCTGCTGGCGGTCTGCTTCATGGTCTGCATGCCCGGTCCGGCTACGGTCGAGGGCGCGGAGGAAAAGGTCGAGGCAACGCAAGGACAGATGCACGTGACGGTGATCCACGTCGACAAGTTCGGCATCTACGTACCGGATATTGTCTTCTACTGGGACAGCTCCCTCAACAAGCAAAAGATCGCGGGGCTGACCGCTGTCGCCGAGCGTCTTCGAAACAAGCGGGCCACCCTGACCTATTCGGCCAGGGGAAGCCCCCTGGTTGACAAGCGCCCCCTGGTCATCGATATCGTACCGTACCAGGAGCCCGTATCAATCTATGATGCGGCGGAGGCGGGCGCCCACACATCCTCCCCATGGCAGGACTCCATCCCGACGGCGAGCACTTCGGACCGTGCGGAGGGGATCAGTATGGGAGAGCCCTTCCCCGCCCGTGACATGGACTCGGCGAAAGGCCAGGACTGGGGCCGGCAGGATTCGTCTGCGGACGAGCCCACGCAGACTCCGGCCCAGGTGTCGGCCCAGTCGCTTCCCATCCAGAAACGGGATGCGCTCATGCTTGTCGAGCACCTGCTTCACCTCACCAGCAGAAAATCCCTGGACTCGATCCTTTACTACTACGCCGACTCCGTCAATTATTATGCCCGCGGCGATGTCGGCAAGGACTATATCCGCCGGGACCTTGGGTATTACTTCAAGAACTGGGACCGAATTCGATCGTCCCTGGAAGGGGACATCCAGCTCATCGACACGTCCCGGCCGGATGTGAAGGTGGTCCGTTTTCAGTCCTCCTACGAGGTGGAGAACGCCAAGAGGTTCATCTCCGGGATTACGGACAATACCTGGAAGGTCCAAAGGACGCGCACCGGACTCAAGGTCATCGATCAGAAGCAAAGCGTTGTCAGCTCCCGCGTGGTCGATAAACCATGAAAATCCGGCGGGGATGACCGGAGTGCCTCGATATTCCCAATGGGCATGGTTAGGTTACGCAGCGTGAATCCACAACCCGAAAAGGAGGAGTTTTATGGAACTGCCGGTTTACATCACGGTCGATGAGGTCAAGCGAGTCTGTCAGGCGTTGAAGATCAGGGACTGGTCCACCATGACCGAGCCGGATGTTCAGCCCGAGGAAGCCCGGATCATTCTGAACGAGGTCAATGTGGAGGGAATGGACATCGATCTCGAGAGCTTCCGGGTGGGGCTCGAGGTGGAGCTCGAGCACGGCACGAGGTTCAAGGATGCCAACGTCACCAATAATCACCCCATCCTCACCGGGAAGATCGTCCTGGCCCACCTGAAGGAAACCCTCGATTACTATGACCGATTGGAAGTGGCCGAGCTCGAAGGAGACCTGCTCAAGGCCATGGGGGCCGGAAACATGGAAAAAGCCATGAAGTATTACAAGCGACTGGCCAGGGCGAAGCTGCAGTTGAGCGAGGTGGAAGCCCGGGCTCTTGGGGCCGCGTAGCGGCATCTTTCCGCCAGGCGGGTCCAAAAGCATCACGCGATCCGACAAGAGGCACCCGACAGCCGGGCCTTGATTCAGGCATGGCTGCCGGGTGTTTTTGTTCCTCGTGCATGCAGTTTGGCTCGCCCCCGAAGGGGGGCAGGTTTTTAAATCCTGCCGTTTGAAAACATCTTCCCGGAGAATCCTTGCCGAGAACATCGCCCAGTCGAAGCGCTTCAGAAACATCTTCGGGGATTGAGCGATAGGCGGAGCAGCTGCGTCGACTACAAGGGTATCGAGGTCATCGGTGCCTCCCGGCGAGTGGGCGGGACGGACTGGGTTCTGGTGGTCGAGCAGGACAGGCAGGAAGCGTCTCACAGCGCCGAAGCCCTGAAACACTATATTCCTCTGGTGATCAACCCGTCCATCGTGTGGGTATTTCTCTTCGGACCTCACCATGAGGCTCGATCTTCCCCTCGCCACACAGCATACGTCCCTCGCAAAGGCCGCAAGAAAATGCAAAGTCCCGGCCTTGGAGCCGGCCAGCGTCCGCTGACCTCATGAAAGCCTGATTTCGGACATGTAAAACAGACCCCCCATGGTTTCGAGCAATGATGAAAACTTTGCTTCCTGCCTTCCTTGTCCGCTCCGAGCCCTCGATCAGGGACAAGAACACCGTCCTTTTGCGTGGCATTCATGACAACCTGCACCGTTCATCTCCTTTGCCCAGACGCATGAGCAGCCAGGCGGGGGCCGCGTTGGTCGGACACGTCGATGGCCGCCTTGAGGGACGAGCCCAAGCGCAGCGGATACTCAGGGGGTGGAGGGGAATCCAGCAGGATCTTGACGGGAATGCGCTGCACCACCTTGATCCAGTTGCCGGTGGCGTTTTCGGGGGGAAGCAGCGAAAACGCGGCTCCGGTCCCGGCGCGGATTCCGGCGACGAAGCCCCGGTAGGTGTGACGGGGATAGATGTCCGCGTGCAGCTCGACCCTCTGCCCGATGCGGACGTTCTCGAGCTGGGTCTCCTTGAGGTTGGCCTCCACGTAGACCTCATCGAGAGGCACGATGGCCAGGAGGGCCTGCCCCGGCAGGACCCGGTCTCCCACCTGGATGCGCGACTGGGCAACATGCCCTGCAATGGGAGCCTTGACGGTGCAATAGGAAAGGTTCAGCTCGGCCAGCCGGAGCTCGGCCTCGATCTCTCCCCGCCTGGCCTGAAGCGCGGCAAGCCTGCCCTGCTCGATCTCCACCCGCAGCCCGTCGGCGCGGGCGATCTCCAGCTGCGCCCTGGCCCGGTCCACCTCCTGCAACGCGGCGTCCAGGGCCGCCCGGGCAGCGGCGATTTGAGCCTGGGCGGCGTCCAGCTGGGCCTTCGACTTCCTGAAGACCGTGCTCGTCCGGTCCCGCTGCTGTTCGGAGCCGGCGCCGGATTCGACCAGGGCGGTGTAGCGCTCCATGTCGCGCCGGGCATGGCTGGAGTCGGCCATGGCCGCCGCACGGACCTGCTCCTGCTCCTCCAGCCGATGACGGGCTTCCTGCTCCCGGTCCTTGGCGGCCTTGACCATGGCCTCCGCCGCCTGAACCTGCGCGGCGGTCTGGCTCTGAGTGAGCCTGACCGTCACTTCGGCCACCGCGATTTCGGCTTCGGTTCGAGACAGTGCCGCCCGGTTCTTGTCGACCGCGGCCTGGTAATCGCGGGCGTCCAGCTCCACCAGCACGTCCCCCGCCTTCACCGCATCGTCGTTCCTCGCGCGAACCGCGAGAATGTTGCCCGCGACGCGGGAGCTGACGGTGGCGCTGTCGGCCATGACGTAAGCGTTGTCCGTGGAGACGATGCCTCGAACAAAAAGCCCGTAATACACTCCCGTGAAGACGGCCGCCAAAAGCACCGCGATCGCCGCGATTCTCCAGCTGGGCCGCCTCCTGACCGGCTGATCATGTTCAGACGGGGCTGCCGCCGAATCCTTTTCCGCCATGATATCCTTCTTTCCCATTCATGATGCCCGCACCGCGCGGCGAAAATCCTTCGCCGCAACCATAACACATTTCGCCTCCGGAGGCCCCGGCGATTATCGCTTGCGGTCGGCGAAGCCAGTCCCTATAGTCGGCGCCACACTCGGGAGGAGAGACACATGGCCAAACCCTTTCAAAAGCTCGTCCGGCCGGGAGTCCGGTTGCTGAGCGTCATCGGCCGATCCTACCGCTACGAGGTGCTGAACGGCGAAATCGACGACGCCGTCTACCGGCGGGGAGAGGTCCCCATTTACTGTTCCTGGCACCAGAGATGGTTTGCGGGAATCACCTTCATGCCCCGAAGGCATCCCATCGCAATCATGGTCAGCCAGAGCCAGGACGGGGATTTCATCTCGGAGATGATCACGCGGCTGGGGTGGCATGCGGCGAGAGGTTCTTCGTCCCGGGGCGGCAGCAAGGCCCTGCGGGAGCTCGTGGGCTGCCTCAGAAGAGGCGTCGCCGTCGGCCACATCGTGGACGGCCCCCGCGGTCCCTTCGGAGAGTTGAAGCCCGGACTCCTGACCCTGGCCCAGGTTTCCGGCATGCCCATCGTCCCCATGATCATCTCGCCCGAGAGGAAATGGGTCTTCCGGAGCTGGGACCGATTCATGATCCCCAAGCCCTTCTCCAGGGTGATCATCCGCTTCGACGGGCCGATCTATGTGCCGAGGAGACTCGACGAGGAGAGCTTTGAAAAGTTGAGAGATGGACTCCAGAATCGGCTCCGGGCGCTCTATGAGGAGACCGACGGAACCTGGCTCATGGGTCGGGAATAGGGACGGGAGGGCGGCCATACTTTTGAGTCAAATACCTCCGGCAAAGCCGGAGGCTTGTAAAATCGTGGACTGGTCAAAAAGCGGTTGTAAACCAATGGCCAAAATACAAGGTGGCGACTATTCCAACATCTTCATCCGGTGGAGTCGACGATCGTCGCTTTCTTGCCTCTTGATTTACTCATGGATCAATGACAGTCTGCAACGCCGTCGGAAACCGCTAATCTGCATCCAGGCTTGACCCGGGCCGGCCCACGGGCATGAAAACCCAGTCCAGGAGCCGCTTGAGCCATACAGCGATGCCGGCGAGGATCACGCGGGGAATGGTGATCCACAAGACCGGGACCCCAATGGCCACGAAGAGCAGGGTGTCTTCCAGCAGGGAATGGGAGATGGCGATGTGGTAATTCAGGATATCGGCGTTTTTGGCGGAGAGCTCGCCACGCTCCACCTGATCGATGATCACGCCGGCCCCGTAGGCCAGCCCCAGGGTGTTGGCCACAATCCACAAGAAAGCCGCCTGATGGGGGATGCCGAGAGCCATGAGAGGGTATTTGAGGATGCTGGTGAGCATGCGGGTGATGCCGAATTCTTGAAGGACACGCTGCAGAATCATCAGGAGCGTGATCAGAAAGACAATCTTGATGCACAAAGCGGATGTGCCGACGAGCCAGTCCATGACCTCGCGGCCCCACTCGGCTGCCGCCACGGTTTTCGTTGCGGCCGCCATGACCTGCATATCGGCCGGAAGCAGAACATTCAGGATACAGGCGCCGGCAAAACTGGCCCCCAGTCGAACCAACAAGGTCCGGGACAAGGGAGTGCCCGTCTTTCTTTGAACAGCCGTTTCAACCGGCAGGTTATGGGAAATCAGGCACATGAGAGCCAGGATGGTCACCGTTCGGCTGCTGAGCTCCAGGGTGTTGAGGACGCCGATACAGGCGTAAATATTGACCAGGCCGGCCGTAACAAATACCAGCGCCGATTCGCCCGGCATGCCGAACCAGGCGAACAGTGGGGCGAAGATGCTCGCCATGATGGGCAGAAGGCCGGTCAATTTCAGCAGCAGAACGGCGAAGGAGACCGGCACGGTGATGGTCAGAATCCAGCGACTCGTCTTGATGGCCGGAGCAATGGCCTGCCGGATGCATGATGTGATTCGGTCAATCAAGCTCATTCCCCCCTCCACGCACTCAGGGCGTCCCAGCAGCCCCACGATCAGTGATCAGTCCTCGGCGCCAGGCGGTGGCGGCAGGTGAATCCATGGTTCACACCGTTCCACCCCCGAGCGGGCACGGTTCAAGCAGTCTGACGGGCCGTGTCTGATCCGGCCGATGGTGCATCGGGCTCCCTGCCTGCGAGCCCGGCCGGCGCCTGCTCCGTGAGGCGCGGCCTGATCAGGTTCCGCACCAGGTCAATGCCCCTCTGGACCGTCTCGCTGTCGAACTCCTCTCCTCCTACCTCCAGGTCGTTGAGCCAGAAAAGGGCGACTAGCCGGAGCTCTTCGCTGAGAACGGCCATCTCCCTTTCCTCCATCGGCTTGAGCACTCCCCTGGCGACGGCACAGCCATTGGAATCGCAAACCAGGTTCTCACTCACTGATTCCGGATAGCGAAACAGCCGATCGGCCAGGTAGAACCGGCAGGCCGAAAGAGAGTGCTCGACCATGGGCTCGGAGGCGACCGGTTCAAACGGATCGGGGCTCATGACGACCGCCCCCTTCACGACTTTGGCCAAAGCCAGGCTGCGCCGCGGACTCCGCTGGAATCCCCGTGCTTGTTACGTACGATCGGTGTCTCGACCTCACGACCGAACACGTAGGAGGGAAGCTGGGGAGGCACCAGGTCGTAGAGTTCGTCCACGTTGCTCAGGCCCCCTCCGAGAACGACAACGTCAGGGTCCAGGATGTTGATGGCGTGAGCGAGGGAGCGAGCCAGCCGGTTGGCATATCGCTCCAGGGCAGCCATGGCGGCCCCGTCACCTTGTCGGGCCAGAGCGACGATTTGCTCGCCGTTCAGCCCTCTGGAGCGGTGGCCCGTCCGTTCAAAGGCTGCCCGGGCGTAGTCCTCCGCAAACCCCGTTCCGGAAATCCACTTCTCGATGCAGGAAGACTTCCCGCACCAGCAGGCGGGGCCCGGGTATTCCTCCCCGCTCATCCAGGGAAGCGGGTTGTGGCCCCACTCCCCCGCCACCCGGTTGACTCCCGCCCAAGGTCTCCCGTCGATGGCGATGCCCGCTCCGCAGCCAGTCCCGAGAATCACGGCGAAAACGACCCGGTAGCCTGCCCCCGCACCGTCTACCGCTTCGGAGAGTGCGAGGCAGTTTGCATCGTTCATGCACCGCACCTCGCGATTGAGGGCCTGGCCAAGGTCACGGTCCAGGGGGCGCCCGTTCAGGATGTTGGTGTTGGCATTCTTCACGCACCCCGTTCGCGACGAGATCGTGCCGGGGATGCCGACACCGACGGTCCCCTGCCGCCCCAGTGCGGACTCCGCCTGGGCAACCAATGCGGCAATGCTCGCAACGATGGCTTCGTAGCCGCGGGTGTCGGTATCGACCCTTTTCCGGTAGATTTCGGTCCCTTCTTCGTCGAGTGCGACGATCTCCGTCTTGGTCCCCCCAAGGTCTATTCCCAATCGCATCGTCACATCCTCCGCCGCCTGAATCTCACGGACCGGTCCCCGTATGCCTCGGGAGCGACATACCGCTCTCTCACACGCAGCCCGCCTTATCCTTCATGACGTCTCAAAACCGGCCCCTTAACCCTCCAGCCCAGCCCAATGTCCTTTCCCCTGACAGCGACACGAAAGCACCACGTTGCACCGCCCGCTTTGCGAATCAATGGATACTCGATCAACCGGGTTCCTCGCTGGTTCCGCCTCCCCGCCGCCGCAGGAGTTGCAGACCCTGACGAACTGAAATGGATCACCAAGGCTGGAATTACGGTCGAAAATCTGAGGACAGAAAAGAAAAAGGACCCAACCCGCCACGTTAAGTCCTTGGATTGAATGGGGTGAGTGATGGGACTCGAACCCACAGCCTCTGGGGCCACAACCCAGTGCTCTAACCGTTGAGCTACACCCACCATGAGTGAAATCGAGAAGATGTTCTGATAACAGACATCCGTTCCGAAATCAAGCACATTTCTGCGCTCATTTCACGCCGCCCCCGGCGTTTCCGGCGCTGACACGGACAGGATACCGGATTCTCAATCCGATGCGGTCAATGCCGCCAAGCCCAATGTCAGAAACCGGCGAAGAGCTGAACACACAGGTTTCCGTAGCAGCCGATGCCCACCAGCTGGTATTCCGGATTGAGGAGATTCTCCCGGTGCGTCCGACTGTTCATGAGGGCCCGGTGCATTTCGCCCGGGGTTACGTCTCCCCGGACCAGGTTTTCGCCGGCCGCCCGATAACGGCTGCATTCCCAGACCAAATCCCACACGGGGTTCTTTCCCGTCCTGGGATCCCTGTGGTCGAAACGCCCGCTCAGCGCCATTTCCCGCGCCCGCCGGTGAGCCACCCCTGCAAGGCACTCGTTCCATTGGAGCCTTCGGTTCTCACGCCGCACCCAATGGAAGAGCTCACGCGCCAGGTCGATGGCGGGACACGCGCCGCCCGGCAGGCCGTGCACCTCGCGCAGGTACTCGGGCTCCTGCGTCTCCAGATAGTAGACGGGGCACTGTTTGGTGAGGTAATCGGGCGGGATTTCGGCGACCACCTCGCCATGATGGCGCACGCGCAGGATGGGTTCCTCTATCACGCGCCCGATCACAACGGCGTTCAGCCCCCACTTGCGGAACACGCGGGCGACTTCCTCTTCGCGCTCCGCCTGCACATAGAGCAGCATCCGCTCCTGCGACTCGGAGAGCATAATCTCGTAGGGGGTCATGTTCGTCTCGCGGGTGGGCACGAGGCTGGTCTCAATCTCCACGCCCGTGCCTGATTTTGCGGTCGGCTCGCAGGTGGTGCAGGTCAGCCCTGCCGCGCCCATGTCTTGCATCCCCAGCACCGCGCCCGTTTCGATTGCTTCCAGCGTCGCCTCAATCAGCAGTTTCTCCATAAACGGGTCGCCGATTTGCACATTCGGGCGCTTCTCCTCTTGGTCGTCGCCGAGGGTCTCGGAGGCGAAGGTCGCGCCGTGGATGCCATCGCGCCCTGTGCTTGCGCCGACATACATCACCGCGCTGCCAGGCACATCTGCCCGCGCCGACACGATGCGGTCTAACGGCACAACGCCCACCGCCATCGCGTTCACCAGCGGGTTGCCCGAATAGCACGGGTGGAAGTAGACCTCGCCCGCGACGGTCGGCACGCCGATGCAGTTGCCATAACTTGCGATGCCCTCCACCACATGCTCGAACAGGTAGCGGTTGCGCGGCTCACTTAGGGATCCGAAGCGCAGCGAGTTGAGGATGGCAATCGGGCGCGCGCCCATCGTGAAGATGTCGCGGATGATGCCCCCGACGCCTGTCGCTGCGCCCTGATGCGGCTCCACTGCCGACGGGTGGTTGTGGCTTTCGACCTTGAAGGCGATGCCCAGCCGCTCGTCCAGGCGCACGACGCCCGCGTTCTCGAAGCCCGCGCCCTCCAGCGACTCGCGATACTTGCGGAACAGGCGCAGCACGGGGCGCGAATACTTGTAGCCGCAGTGTTCCGACCACATCACGGCGAACATGCCGAGTTCCACATCGGTCGGCTCGCGCCCCATGAGCGACACGATGCGCTCGTACTCGGCGTCGGTCAGTCCCATCTCGCGCCACACTTCGGGCGCGCGGCTGTAGGTCGTCATCGGTATGGAGTGTACCTGAACACGGAGCCACGCCT